>Ga0207678_10001878_pt1 | contig 19175 bp, 14 predicted proteins | sample KBSC63metaG_FD_184319 | JGI IMG/M metagenome (GOLD analysis project Ga0207678, IMG submission 184319) | Corn rhizosphere microbial communities from Kellogg Biological Station, Michigan, USA - KBS C6-3 metaG (SPAdes) (version 2) | ecosystem: Host-associated > Plants > Roots > Rhizosphere > Soil ...
CGCCACTCGGCGCAGCACCGCGCGCTCGGCGTCGACCCGGGCGAAGGCGGCCTCGTCGACTACCTCGAGCATCCGGCGCTCGGCGTCGAGAAGATCCTCTACCACACGGGCATTCCGCGCCTGCGGCTGATCCCGGCCGGCACCCAGCGCGAGATGAGCGCCGAGTACTTTTCGTCGTTCCGCATGCGCGCGGTGCTGGATTCGCTGCGCAGCCGCTACGCGGACCGCTACATTTTCCTCGACAGCCCCGCCGTCAAGGGCTCGCCGGACGCCCGAATCCTCGCGGATCTGGCCGATTTCATCGTTCTCGTCGTAGGCTATGGGCGGGACACGCCCGAGGCGGTCAACAAGGCACTGGCGAATTTCGATCCGAACAAGATCGCCGGAGTCGTGTTCAACCACGCACCGTGAGCTCTTTCGGGGAGGGGAGACCACTCATGCGCCAACGATGGGAACTCGCGCGCGCGATCGGGATAGCCATTGCGCTCGGCACACCCTGCGCCGCCGGCGCGGTCGACCTCGACTATCACGTCGGCGTCGGCATCGAGCACAACGACAACGTGCTGCTGAGCGAAGATGACGAGATCAGCTCGGACATCCTCGAGCCGAAGTTCGGATTCAATCTGAACCAGCAGGGCGCGACGGTCCAGGCCAACGCGAACGGCGTGCTCGAATACTACGATTATCTCGGCGGCGAGGTTTCCGACCAGCTCCGCGGCCAGCTCAACGCGCACGTGAACTGGACGATGATCCCCGAGCGCCTCGACTTCACGTTCGAGGATGCGCTCGGCCTCGAGCCGATCGACGCGCTCGAAGCCAGCAACCAGAACAACCTGCAGCAGACCAACGTGTTCGGCATGGGACCGACGCTGAGCTTTCGCCTCGGCCCGACGATGCGCGGCCAGGCCGAGCTTCGCTACGTGACGAGCCACGCCGAGGAGACGCCCGACTTCAACACGAACCGCGGCATCGCGGCGATTCGCGCGATCAAGGATCTCGATTCCTCGACGTTCATCTCGGGCAACGCCGATTACGAGTACGTGCGCTTCACCGACGCCGACGCGTTCGATCCGAATTACGGCCGCTATGCGCTGTTCGGACGTTATTCGCGCAAGTGGTCGAAGGTCGACTTCGTGTCCGATCTCGGCTGGAACTGGGTCAACTACACCTCGGGTCTGATCGAGAATCGCGACGAGCCGCTCGCGCGCCTCACCGCCGCGTACCACGCGACCGATCGCAGCACGTTCACTGCGAACTTCGCTTATCAGTATTCGGACTCGGCGACCGACATGCTGACCGACATGACGTTCACCGGCGGCGTGCCGGGCTCGATCACGCAGGGCGTCGTCGTCGGCACGTCGCAGGCGTTCCTCGAACGTTCGCTGCGCGTCGGTTACGGCTATGCGGGCGATCGCGCGTCGGTCACGTTCGCGCCGTACTATCGCAAGCTCGATTACCTGCAGCTGCCGATCGCGCCGGACCTGCTCGGCGCGAACCAGACGGCGCGCGGCGTGCTCGGCTCGTTCGACTGGATTCTGCGGCCGCTCCTGACCGCGACGCTCGCCGGCACGTACGACAAGACGCACTACGACACCGTCGACCGCGAGGACAAGACATGGACCGTGACCGCGGCGCTGAGGCAGCAGTGGACGCGCAACTGGAGCGGAGAGCTCAGCTACACGCACTACGATCGCAGCAGCGACGCGATCGGTGCGAGCAGCGATCAGAACGTCGTCTACGTCGCAGTGACCTACACGCGCTGATGTCCGGCGCCGGCGCGGGGGCGGCGCCATGAGCCGCGCCATTCTCGTCACCGGCGGCGCGGGCTACATCGGCAGCCACGTCGCGCTGCAACTGCGCGAACGCGGCCACGCCGTCGTCGTTCTCGACAATCTCAGCACGGGTTTCCGCGACGCGGTCGCCGCGGTCGGCGGCGAGCTCGTCGTCGGCGACGTCGGCGATGCGGCGCTCGTCGGCCAAACGCTCGCAAAGCACTCGATCGACACGGTGCTGCATTTCGCGGCACACACGGTCGTGCCGGAATCGGTGCGCGATCCGCTGAAGTACTACGGCAACAACACCTGCGCAACGCGGAGCCTCCTCGCCGCGTGCTCCGCGCACGGCGTCAGGCAGTTCGTGTTCTCGTCGACCGCAGCCGTTTACGGCATGCCCGAATCCGGCGAGGCGGACGAGGACACGCCGACGCGCCCGATCAATCCGTACGGCGCGTCGAAGCTCATGAGCGAGACGATGCTGCGCGATCTCTGCGCGGCGACGCCGATGCGGTGCGCGATCCTGCGCTACTTCAACGTCGCGGGTTGCGATCCGCAAGGCCGCATCGGCCAGTCGACGCCGAACGCGACGCTGCTGATCAAGGTCGCGTGCGAGCACGCGGCCGGCAAGCGCGAGCGGCTCGCGATCTTCGGCACCGACTATCCGACGAAGGACGGCACCGGCATTCGCGATTACATTCACGTCGACGATCTCGCAGCGGCGCACCTCGCGGCGCTCGATCATCTCGATGCGGGCGGCGAATCGATCACGGTCAATTGCGGCTACGGCCACGGCTACAGCGTTCGCGAAGTGCTCGACACGGTCGCGCGCATCGCGGGGCGTCCGCTCGTGATCGACGAGCAGCCGCGCCGCGAAGGCGATCCGCCGATGCTGATCGCACGCTCGGAGCGCCTGCAACGATTGCTCGGCTGGAAGCCGCGCTACGACGATCTCGACGTGATCGTGAAAAGCGCGCTCGCGTGGGAACGCAGGACGGATGCGACCCGTGCCTGAGCACGCACACGCGCTGCGCATCGCGCGCGCGTGCGTAGCGATGGCCGGTTCGCTCGCGGTGTCGGCCTTCGCCGCGCCGCCCGCGGCCCAGTGTCCGCGTGAGGTGCATTTCCAGATCGCGCCGCACGACGTCGATCGCAAGAGCGCCGCGTTCGGACGCTTCCGGGAATGGGTCGATGCGGGCGTCGCGGGCAAGGGCGACGAAGCCGCGAGCGCCGCGGATGCCGCGATACTCGCGCAGCTCTCGTCGAAGAACGATGCGAAACGCTACTGCGAGTACGCGGTGGGTCGCGTCGACCGTGACGTGAGCGACGCCGAGAAGGCGATCGCCGAAGGCCACGATCCGAAAGTCGCGGGCGACTCTTATCTCTACGTCGGCTCCGCGATCGAGGATCTCGCGTACACGTGGGCCGGCTGCGCGTCCTCGATCACCGATCAACAGCGCGCACGCTGGAAGGCGTACGCGGATCAGACGATCTGGAACGTCTGGCATCACGAGAAGGCGCACTGGGGCGAGCGCGTGTCGTCGTGGTCCGGCTGGGCGACCGACAATCCCGCGAACAACTACTACTACAGCTTCGTCGAAGCGACGATGGACTGGTCGCTCGCGAGCAACGACGCCGAAGGACTGCGCGCGCTCTGCGAGACGCGCCTTCCGCTGATCGAACGCGAATTCGCGGCTCTCCCGGGCGGCGGCAGTCTCGAAGGCACGGGTTACGGCGTCTCGCACGGGCGGCTCTTCTCGATCTACCGCGTCTGGCGCGACGCGACCGGCATCGATCTCGCGAACGCGAATTCGCACGTGACCGACACGATCGCGTACTGGACGCACGCGACCGTACCGACGCTCGACCGCTACGCGCCGATCGGCGATCAGGCGCGCGTCTCGACGCCCGACCTCTACGATTACCACCGTGCGATCGTGCTCGAAGCGCGGAACCTCACGAACGATCCCGCGGCAAAGCAGCTCGCGTCGTGGTGGCTCTCGCAGATTTCGGTGCCGAGCATGACCGCCGCGCGCAACTCGCGCGACGATCTCTTGCCGGCCGCGAGCCGCGATCTGCCCGCGAAGAAACCGACCGCGCTCACGTATTACGCGCAAGGCGTCGGTACGCTGTTCGCGCGCACGGACTGGACGAAGAGTGCGCTGTGGCTCGCGTTCGTCGCGGGCAAATACACCGAAAGCCACGCGCATCAGGAGCAAGGCGGCTTCACGCTGTTCCAGAAGGACTGGCTCGCGGTCACCGAGAACATCTGGACGCGAAGCGGCATCGAGCAGGGCACCGAGACGAACAACGTCGTGCGCTTCTCGCGAGACGGCAAGATCATCCGCCAGCATACCGACGCGGCAGCGAAGCTCGACATTGCGAGCAACGATCCCGCCAAAGGTTCAGTCGCGGCGACGGCCGATCTCTCGCCGCTGTATGCGCGCAATGAAGGCGTGCAGGCGTGGAAGCGCACGATCGATTTCGCGAACTATCGCCTGCTCGTGCACGACGAATTTTCGGTCGCCGAGGGCGTCGACGCGGTGTTTCAGGTCAACGTGCCGCAAAAGCCCGTCGTGGAGGGTTCGACCGTGCGCGCGGGACGGCTGATCGTGCACGTCGCGTCGCCCGCGAACGCGACCATCCGCGTGCTCGACTGGACGACGCTCGACAAGGACGAGTTCCGCGGCGGCTGGCGTATCGACATCGAGCATCCGCGCGCGCAAAGCGGCGCGTTCGACATCGAGCTCGCGACCGCGCCGCGCTGATCAGCGGCGCAGCAGCGCCTTCTTGATCCGCGAAAGCCGAGCGCGCGTCCACGTTTTCAGCGCGATCGACGATTCGCGTGACCAGCGCGCGATCTCGAAGATGCGAAGGCGCGCGCCCGACAGCGGCACGATCGGATCACGCAGCTGCGAGTAGTGCCCCTTGAACACGACGTAGTGCCCGCGCTCGCCGTCGTAGATGCTGTAACGCACGTATCCCTGCTGCTCGACGTTCACCGCGCGATGCGGATGCCGCTCCAGCAACGGCTGGATCGCGCGCGTGTACGCGATGGGTCCCGTGATTCGCACGACGCCGTAACGCCCGTACAACGCAGGCAGCGGACCGTAACCCGCGACGTTGCGCAGCACCGTTTCGACGACGGCTTTGAGAAACGGATTGCCCGCCGATGAAGCGATGAACCACTGCTGATACTCGCCGCCCGGCACGTGCCGCAGTTCGGGCTGCAATCCCCAGTCCTCGTATTTCGCGCCGGGGCCGTTGTCCCACTGCGAAACGATGAAGCGATCGTCGGCGGTGAGCCACGTGTCGAGCGGCACGAGCGTCGAGCTCTTGAGATCGAGATAGACGCCGCCCTCGGCGTAGAGGCAGAGGTAGCGGAAGCAGTCCGCACGCGCGGCGCCATAGCGCGCGTCGATGAGCGACTGGATCGCGAGCACCGCGGGCCCGTATGCGCGGCCGATGAACGCGAGGATGTCCGCGTCGTTGTGGATGCGCAATTCCCAGCCGGGATTCAGCGCGCGAATCGCGTCGAGGTTCGCGCGAATCTCGTCGGGCACCTTGTTCGGATCCGACGCGGTCATGTGGATCAGCCGCGGGATCGGCGCGTCGGCAACGCGGATTCGATCCACTTCCGCGAGCGCCGCCTGCAGCAATCGCTGATCCATGGGGTCCCCTAGCCTGTCGTTTCTGGCGGCTTTCGGAGCATTACGAATTTCGACAATTTGCCGAATGCAGGGATGTTCTTCGAGATGAGCTGGATGTCGCTCGTTTCCCACGCCTGCAGGTTGAGCGAGAAAATCGTGTAGAGCACGGTGAACACGATCGACGACGCGAGCGATCGCGGCAGCGACGACTTGTCGTGCAGCAGCAGCATGACGATCGCGAACGCGAGCCCCGCCGACAGCCACTGGAGCGCAATGCGCTTGAACGGGAAATGGATGCCGAGATTCCGGTATGCGACGAGACCGACGACCGTGTACGCAAGCACGTTGCCGACGAGCGCCGAGATCAGCGCGCCCTTGAAGCCGAGCCACGGAATGAACACGAGCGAGGACACGCACGAGATCACCGCGTTGGTCACGACGTAGCGCAACCGCGCCGTGTGGTGATCGGATGCGATGAAGAGCGCTCCATACGCGGCCGACGGCAGACAAATGCCGCCGACCATGACCATCACCTGCAGCGCCGGCACCGCTTCGAGATAGCGCGCGCCGTAGAGCACCATGATCAGGCGCTCGGACATGAGATACCCGACGCCCGCGACGAGAATGCCCATGTACTGATAGAACCGCACCGAGACGCGGAAGATGTGCTGCACTTTCTCCGGCCCGCCCGAGCTCGACGCGCGCGAGATGAAGGTCAGCAGCATCGACGAGAAGCCCGTCGACAGCAGATCGAGGCCGCTCTTCGTCAGCATGCCCGCGATGTTGTAGTAGCCGACGTACGCGGTCGCCGCGTAAAGGCCGAGCAGATACGTGTCGACCGATTTCGTCGAAAGCAGGTTCGCGAACGAGAACGAGAAATTCCAGCGCAGCGAGTTGTGCAGCCGGGTCATCGTCTCGGGCGCGATCTCCTCGCGTTCGGGCTTGATGCCGTAGCGGCGCATCATCACGATCGCGATCAGAGGATGCAGCGCCGACGCGACGAGAAAGAGCCCGAGGTACGCGTTGATCCCGAGTCCCATCCAGTAGAGCACGCCCGACACGATCAATGAGCCGATACCGATGGAGCACGCGGCGATCGCCTCGGTCGTGAAAATCGAATAGCCCTTCGAGACCGACATCTCGAACATGAACAGCGCTTTCGTGATCGAGCACGCGAGCACGAAGCCGATGTAGACCCAGATCTTCTGCTCGATCGGCAGCGGATAGATGCCGGGAAAAAATCCCGTGACGACGAGGACGATCGTCATGATCGCAAGACCGATCCACGCGAGGCGCCGAAGCCACGCATAAAGCGCATGCGCGAGCGGCACGTTCTGCCGGCCCATCGCCTCGGCGATGAACTTGATCGCGGTGATGTTGAGGCCGCCGACGGTCACCGCCATCGAAATCGCGACCATCCAGATCAGGTACGAGTAGACGCCGTACGTGTCGGGACCGAGGCCGCGCGTGATCAGGATCGAATTGAAGAAGCTCGCTACGAACGTGATGTAGTTCGAGATGGTGAGCCACTTGACGGCGCTGAACGCGGATTGTGCTTGTCGGAGGCTCATGGGGCGGGGCGCAAACCGTCGATTGGCATCTTGCCGCGCGGCAAAGCGCAGTAATGTACAGGGTTATTCCTCGCGTTTGCGGACGATGGCGGCTCCGGTCCCGGCCGGGGGCATGCCATGGGGTGCGGCCGCGCGGGGTCTGTCTAGGGCCCGTGAAGTTTGTCGGCGGCCAATGCGAAATCCGGCCTGCATTCACGAGCGAAAGGCGCGCTCCGGGCCGGCCGCGCGAGGGCAGCTGCAAACGTGCGTCTGCTAGAATTTGCGCCGCGCGAGCAGGCCAAGCGAGGCGCGCGACCCAGAGCAGCGGCCCCACCGACCAACGAGCTTCGAGGCATGCCGGGAAACGCGCGCCGCATCGTCATCGTGACCTGGCACTTCCCGCCGTCCGAGGAAATCGGCGGCAAGATCGTCTGGCGACTTGCGAAGGCGCTTGCGGCGTCGGGTTGCGACGTTCGCGTGCTGACGCCGCCCCTTTCCGAAATCCTGCATCGCGACGACGGTTACGCACGCGAGATGCCGCCGGGTCTGCGCGTCGTTCGCTCGGGCATGGGCAGCGATATCCTCGGCGCGCTCGCGCGATTCGTCAGGACGCTCCGCCCGCGCCGTACCGAAGCACCCGCGCAAGCCGACGCGAGCACCGCATCCGCGAGCGCCGCGCCGCCGCGTCGCGCGAGCCGCATGCGATCGCTCGCGACGCTGTTCGCCGCGTGGCTCCCGCAGCGACGCGATCGCTGGGTCGGCGTCGGCGCGAAGACGCTCCGCGATCTCCTCGCGGAGGAGCCCGCCGATCTCGTGCTGTCGGTCTCGCCCGCGTTCCAGGCGCACGAGGTCGTGCTGCACGCGCGCGACGGCTTGCGCGGCGCGCGCTGGTTCGCGTGGCTCCATGATCCGGGCGCGCACTACATGGAGGCATCGGGTTTCGTCGCCGATCGGCCGCTGCTCGAACGGCTGCAATATCGCCGCCGCGCCGCGATCGAGCAGCGCGTGTTCGTCGGTGCCGATCGCATGCTCGTGACGACGCCGGAGCTCGCAGGCGTTTACGCGGCGCTGCTTCCCGAGCTCGACGCGGCGCTCGTGACGCCGTGCGGTTTCGATCCCGCCGAATTCCCGAGCCCGTCGCTGCATCCGCGCGGTCAGAAGCTCGTGATCGTGCACGTCGGCACGATCTATCAGCAGCGCACGCCGCGGCCGATCGTCGAATCGCTCGCGCGCCTTCGCGCGCTTGGACGCTATGCGCCCGGCGAAGTCGAGATGGAGTTCGTCGGCCGCCTCGAGAACGAGGAAGGCCAGCAGCTCGGCTCGATCATCGAGAGTCTCGGCATGAGCGACGTCGTCACCTTCATTCCGCAGGTATCGCAGGCCGAAGCGCTGCGCATCGTGAGCGACGCCGATGTCGGGCTCGTGCTCGCACCCGGACAGCCGATGCAGGTGCCCGCAAAGATTTTCGAATACATTGGCCTGCGCCGTCCGGTGCTCGCGATTTCGGACGGCGCGACGTCGGCGCTCGTGCGCGAGACCGGCATCGGCTACGCGTGCGAGCAGCACGAGCTCGATACCGTGCTGGACGAGCTCCTTTCGACATGGCGCGACGGGCGCCTCGACCACTTCGGCCCCGCGCTCGACCGAGCCGCGCGCCGTTACGACATCTCAACGATCGCGCACGGCCTCGTCGACGAAGTCGAGCGCGAGAACGCGACCAACACCGTGACCGCATCATGACATCGAGCGAACGCCAGAGCCGCAAGGGACCCATCCTCGTCGTCGTCGGAACGCGACCCGAGGCGATCAAGCTCGCACCCGTGATCATGGCGCTCCGGCGTCGCGGCGCGCGCGAGGTGATCGTCTGCCATTCGGGCCAGCACCAGGATCTTTTCGACGACGCGATGCGAAGCTTCGGTCTCGAAGCCGACGTCTCGACCGAGACGATGGTCGAAGGTCAAAGCCTCGTCGCACTGCATGGGCGTCTCTTCCACGCATTCGACGACGTGCTGCGCCGGACGAAGCCCGACACGCTCGTCGTGCAGGGCGACACCGCGACGGTCGCGGTCGCCGCGTGGGCCGCGTTTCTCAGCAACATCGAGGTCGCGCACGTCGAGGCGGGCCTGCGCTCGGGCAACAAGTGGCACCCGTTCCCCGAGGAAGTGAATCGGCGCATCACGAGCGTCGTCGGCGATCTGCATTTCGCGCCGACCGCGCTTTCGGCGCAGAACCTTCGACACGAAGGCATCGAGGACGATCGCGTCTTCCTGACCGGCAACACGATCGTCGATGCGCTCTACACGCTGCGCGAACGGCTCGGCGAAACGCCGCCGCCGCTCGGCCTCGATCGCGGCAAGCCGATCCTGCTCGTGACCGTGCATCGTCGCGAGAACTTCGGCGAACCGCTGCGCAACGTTTGCGCGGCGGTTCGCCGAATCGCCGCGATGCATCCCGATCTGCAAATCGTCGTGCCGATGCATCCGAATCCCGCGGCGGGCGCGGTCGTCCAGCAACTCCTCGGCGACATTCCGTCGGTCCGGCTCTGCCGCGCGCTGCCGTACAGCGAATTCGTGAAGCTGCTGCTGGCCGCGAAGATCGCGCTGTCGGATTCGGGCGGCATCCAGGAAGAAGGGCCCGCGCTCGGGCTTCCGGTGCTCGTGTTGCGCGAGGTGACCGAACGTCCCGAAGGCATCGCGGCCGGATCCGTGCGCCTCATCGGCACCGAGACCCAGCGCGTGATCGACTCCGTGCACGAGCTACTCGTCGACGAGGCGCTCTACCGCTCGATGGGCACGCCGCGCGCGGTGTACGGCGACGGGCTCGCGTCGGAGCGCATCGCCGATGTGCTCATCGACGGCGACCTGCAGCGGCCCGCGTTCGAGTCGGTCGTTTCTGCGGAAGCGGCGGCGAGCGCGTAATCGCGCAAAAAAAAGCGCGCCACGAGGGCGCGCTTTCGGATTGCCGAAACCGCGAGGCTCAGTCGAAGCCACTCGCGAGAATTTCTTCCGGATGGCCGAGCTGCACGACGTACTGGCCATTGCCGCCCGCGACGTCGAGACGGAAGCCGCCTTCGAAATCCGAATCGACATCCGTCCAGTCGGTGACCGTCAGCGTCGCGTTCGCGGGCTGCACGACCGTGATCCTGAGGCCGCCCGCGATCGCGGTGTTGCCCGACACGACGGGACGCACGGGCGTATTGATCTGGAAGATCGCCTGCGTGCCGCTCGAGACCGCGTAATCGTCGGTGACCGTGAGCAGGCCGCCCTGGAAGTCGACCTTGCGCTGCCAGTTCTGGATGTGCTCGTCGCCGCCGTACGCGGGCGTCAGATCGGCGACCGCGGTGACGTTGCCGCCGTCGCCCTGCGTGATCTGCATCTCCGACTGCGTCGGTTGATCCTGGCGGATCGTGCTGCCGTCGTTCTCGAAGCGGAGCACGTTGTGAACGATCGTCTCCTGCTCGATGCCGCTGTGGCTCCAGATGTTCTCGGTTACGGTCAGCCAGTCGCCGCCGCCGAACAGCGTGAACGCACCCTGCTCCTGATGCGCGTGGCTCTGCGTGTACGGGCCCGCCATGAACGACATCCACATCGCGTCGGGCGACCAGCTCGTGCGCGCGAACAGCGCGCCGACGCCGTGCGAGAGATACGAAAGCTCGGCGGGCGCGTGGCCGGGGCCGCCCGCGGGCAGCAGGTCGTAGCGGAAGTTGAAGTTGTTCGCCATGCGCTGCACCGAGATCGAGTGCAGCCACCACGACGCGATGTCCTTCGCGTTCTGGTCGTTCGTGCCGTAACGGGCTTCGAGCACGAGGTGGCGGTAATAGTCGTAGAGATCCGGCGTCGACTGGCGCGCCTGATCGCCGATCGGCGCGAAGCGATCCATCGTCGGCACGGTCGCGTGCGCCCAGAACGAGATCGAATCCGTCATGTGGCTGTTCGCGTTGCCGAGATCCTCGCCCGTCGAATCGCGCCACGCGCGATATTCGCCGAAGAGGCGCCGATGCGAGCTGCCATAGCCCGTGCCTTCCTGACTGCCGCCGCCGCTCATCGCCGAGAAATAATTCTCGAGCGCGGGGAGCTTCACGTCGTCGAGGAACGGCTGCCACAGCGTGGTGCTGTTGCTCGCGAGCGCCCAGTAGATCGTCGCTTCGAGGAAGCTGTAGTGATAGTTGTTGCCGGGATCGTTGACCGACCAGCCCGACCACGGATACGAACGACCGCCCCACGCTGCCTGCTGCGGATTCCAGACGTTGTAAAGCGTCTGCTCGGCATACGCGGAATAGCGCTGCTTCTGCGACGAGGACAGCTGAGCGCCGCACCAGTCGTACGTGATCGCGACATCCATGAGCATGCCGCCGACATAAAGGTACGAGTCGCGCGCGATGGCCGGGGTACCGCCGCCGGAGATCGCGCCTTCGGCGGTGCTGACCTGCTGTTCGGCGACATCGATGGCGAGCGCGCAATACTGCGTGCCACCCGTAATCTTGTACATGTAAGCGGCGTCGACTGCAGTGAAATCACCGCTGCGATTTCCACCGACGGCGGCGTCGACATAATCGCGGAACCGGCCGTAGGCGGCCGACGACTGATCGACGTAACTCAAATCGAGACCGATGCTTGCGTTGGCGGACGAATACACGCCGGCGAGGGCGCAAGCGGAAACTGCAAAAAAACAAACACGCGAAAAATGCATGGGTTGATTGCCTTTCTTATTGGCGCGCGGCAGGGGGTCCGCGTGCTCTGTTTACATATCGCGCATGACGCAATCCATGCAGGGCGGCGGTCCTTGAAAACGAGCCGTCATGCGCATTTCTTCCGGGAGCGAGGTCAATCTACCTGCGCTAAAAATCGAGATATGTGAGCGAGCTTGCAAAAAAGGATATTGGCCGGCCTTCTCCTCCTCGAGGCCATTGACAAACAATGTCCGCAATTCATTCGAAACTCGTAAGCGAAATGTGTCTCGCGCGACACAATGCATCCTCGCATCGCGCCACTTCCGTCGCGTGACGATGAGTGCCTTCCAGTTGCGGGAAAAATCCTAGCCCGAGCGCCGCTTGGCGAGGGCGTGATACACGTAGTGCAGCATGTAGCGCGCGGCTGCGAGGCGTCCGAGCCCGGCGACGTCGCGATAAATCCGCCACTGCCAGCGCGCAGCGCGCAATTTACCCGAAGACAGGGATCCAGCGCGAACCGTGTAATACGCGAGCGGCTCCGGATAACGCGCCTTTACAGCTCCGCCCGCGGCACGAAGCACGGCGAGCCAGAATGCGTAGTCCTCGTGACCGATGCGCAGAAAACGGAACTCGCCAATATCGCGGCGATATATACCGGTCAAATGACCGATGTAATTACTTTTTAACAAGTCGTCGTAACGCAGCGATTCGGGCGGGTCGACGAGCGAGAGATCCTGGCCCGCCTCGTCGACGCGCCGATACGCCGCATAAGCGACTTTCGCGCCCGTCGCGCGCAGCGTCTCGAATTGGGCCGCGAGCTTTTGCTCGTGCCACCAGTCGTCGCTGTCGAGGAATGAGATGTAAATGCCCGATGCGGCTTCGAGCGCCGCGTTGCGCGCGCTCGCGACACCACCATTCGCGCGCGGGCCGATCGGCTTCACGCGCGGATCGCGCCGCGCGAATTCCTCGACGATCGCCCACGAGCCGTCCTTCGACCCGTCGTCGACGACGAGGAGCTCGATATCCGAATGGGTTTGCGCGAGAACCGACTCGATCGCCTTCGCGAGCGTCGCCTCGGCGTTGTAGACCGGCATGACGACGCTGACGCGCTCCCCGACGCCCGACACGGCCCCCTGCGCCGCGCCTGCCGTCGCGCCGATCATCCGGCCGCGGACACCGGCGCTGCGCGCGTGCCCGCGCGACCGCCGACCCAGGACGACTTCGGCGCGGGCAGCACGAAGTCGCGGTAGTCGGCCGGATTGCCCGTGCGGCCGCTCTCGGCGGCTTTGACGATGTTGTAAACCTCGCGGGCCGATACGTAGTGCAGCACGTAATTCGTGCCGTCGTTGTAGGCCTTCTCGAGATGCGAGTGCATCGCGTCGGCCGCGTCGCCGAGCAGCGTGTCCATGTCGGGCTCCTGCGTGCCGTGCGTATGGATCTTCACGAACACCCACTCGGGCCGGCCTTCGACGTGCACGCCGGTCGCGACCCAGTCGTCGACACGCGCGGGCGTCGGCGGCTGCGTGCGGCGCACGTCGGCGTTCTCGATGCGCGGCATGAGGCCGAACCGCCGCTCGCGCCAGTTGAGACCGAGCGGACCCTGGATGATCAGCAAATCGCCCTCGGGCGACCCGCCGACGCGAACCGGCGTGCCCGTATCATGCGACTTCGGCGCAACGGGATCGTCGGTCGAGTAATAAATCGAGTTGATCGTGCTCGTCTGCGTATCGCTCGGCGCCGACGGCAGCGTGAAATCCGCATAGCAGCCGAGCTCGCGCAGCAGGATCAGCTCATTGTTGATGCCGCACCACTTGCCGTCGGCGCGCGAATTGTCGAGACACCAGTTGCCGTGGATGAAGGCGAACTTGAGCTCGCCGTCGGCCGGATCGCGCGAGAGCGCGCCGTGCTTTTCGTGCAGCGTCGTGCAGAAGCGCGCGATCGTCGCGCGGAAATTCGCTTCGGTGTCGTTGTCGTGATGCAGATGGATCTCGAGCTCGCCGTAACCTTCGGCGCAGAGCGCGGCGACCTTTTCGAGATGCTCCTCGAGGTATTCCTCCTCGGGATAGAAAAAGCTGTGCTGCGGCGGACGGCCATCGGCATCGCGATGACGCGACGCGAGCGCACGATAATCGCGGCACCAGCGATCGACGCGCGCACGCTGCGTCGCGAGATCCGCCTTGCGCCACGCCGGCTCGAAATGATCGACGAAGCAGAACATCACGTGCGTCGGACCCGCGACTTTCGGCCGCGGCTTGCGACGGAAATAGCTGCCGAGCCAGATCTGCATGTTGCGCGCGCGCACTTCGCGCACGACGACCGCGAGCGCAGCGAGCCCCGCGAGCACGACGAGCCCGATGACGATCAGCATGCGCGTGCCGCCCCGACGTTCGAACGCATCACGCGGCTTCCTCGGGCAGCGCTTCCATCGAGAACCCTTCCGCTTTCCATTCGGGCAGCATCGTCTTCAGCACGTTCTCGGCGCGATGGCTGTCGTCGTGCATGAGCACCACGTCGCCGTTGCGCACCGCGTCGACACGCAGGAGGCCGACGAGATCGTCGACGGTGCGATCCTGATAATCGAGCGAGTCGCGCGACCAGTAGGTGATGCGGCGCCGGATGCGCGCGAAATGCCAGAGGAGGCCCAACGGCACGACGCCGCGCGGCGTGCGGAAGCGATGACGCTCGCGCTTGTCGAACTGGCCGAGCAGCGCGTCGGTGCGGTCGATCTCGACGAGTTGCGCGTCGAGATCGAGCCGGTCGAAATGCGGATGGGTGTAGCTGTGGTTCCCGATCAGATGGCCTTCGGCGACGATGCGCTCGACGACTTCGGGATGTTTCTCGATGCGCTGACCGATCAGAAAGAAACTCGCGCGCGCGCCGTGCTCGCCGAGCAGGTCGAGCAGTCGCGGCGTGAATTCGGGATCGGGGCCATCGTCGAACGTGAGGTACGCGACGCGCTCGCGCGAAGGCCCACGCGTCGACGCGAGTGAATCGGGCAGAAAACCGATCAGCGTGTTCTTGCTCGGCAGCAGTTTCATCGCGTCCGCTTGCGGCAGTCCCTTGTACGGCGGCAGGGCTCGCGCAACCGCGCTGCGGCGCGCGAAATGGCGCCGCGGAAACCCCCTCCGAGGAGTATCCCACGTCCCGATGTCGGGTCAACAACGCGCGGGCTCGCTTCGTCGCCGCGTTCAGCTAGCCCCAGCGCCGCGATAGATCGCCTCGTAGCGTCTGGCCATCGTCTCCACGGAACCTTCACTCAATGCCCACGCGCGCCCCGCCTCGCCCATCTGCGCAGCGCGCGACGGGTCTTCGAGCAGCTCGCGCATCGCGGCCGCGAGAGCGACCGGATCCGACGGCGGCACGATCAGACCGCTGACGCCGTCGCGCACGATCTCCGCGTTGCCGCCGACACGCGTGGCGACGATCGGAAGGCCGACCGCGGACGCCTCGACGAGCACGACCGAATAGCCTTCGGTGCGCGACGCCACCGCGAGCAGATCGAAGCCGCGCAACAATTCGCGCACGTCGCCGCGATCGCCGAGAAAGCGAACGCGCGCGGCGATACCCTGCTCCGCCGCGAATGCCTCGAGCTCTTCGCGCCGAGCGCCGCCGCCGACGACGACGAGCACGACATCGGGCATCGCTTCGGCGACGAGCCGGAACGCGCGCAGCAGATTCGGATGATCCTTCGCCGGATGCAGGCGGCCGACCGCGCCGACGATGCGCGTCGCCGGCGCGACGCCGATCTCCGCCGCGAGTCGCGCGTGTGCTTCGCGCGAGATCGGCAAAAAGCCGCGGATCGGAATGCCGTTCGGCACCGCCATCGTGCGTCCTTCGGGCATGAGCCGCGACGCGACGAGATCGGCATGCGCGGCCTCGCTCACCGACACGACCGCGTCGGTGAGCATCAGCGAGCGCCGATAGATCCAGTCGCGCCGCGAGCCGCCGCCGAGGCCGCTCATGTTGTGGCGCGTGTTGATGCGGCACGCGATCGGAAGTCCGAGCGCGGCGAGCATGCCGTAGTAGTGCGCCATCGCGTTGTGCGTGTGGAGGATCGCGCTGCCGCGCTCCTTCAGCCGTGCGCGTACGCGACGAATCGCGCCGATGTCGAAACCGCCGCCTTTGCGCGCCGCGTAGATCGGCACGTCGAGCTCGGGCGCGAGCTGGCCTTCCTCGAACAGGCAAATCACGTCGACGCGATGCCCTTCGGCCACCTGCTCGCGCACGAGATCGATGACGACGCGCTCGAGGCCGCCGCGATTGAGATTCTCGACGAGGTGCGTGATGTTCACTGTTTGAGCAGCAGCACGCGCGTGACGATGTAGAGCGCGATGATCCCGAGCAGCGACATCACGGGCCAGCGGATCAGGTCTTTCTGCAGCGAGAATTCCGGCAGCGTCGGCCAGCGCGTGCGCGCACCGGTGTAGTAGCCGACGACGAGACCCGCGAGCAGGTAAAGCAGAATCACGTAGCTTCGGCTCAGGAAGAACGCGGCCGAGAAGAATCCCGTCAGCGAGAACAGCAGCGTGCGCGCCATCGCTTTTTCCGCGACCCACGCTTCCGTCGCGGCTTCGTCGGGCAGCGGCGGCTCGTGCTTCAGCACCGCCGCGACCATCATGAAACAGTACGAGACGAACGCGAGCCAGACCGTAAAGCCGATGTAGCCCGTCTCGGCGAGCACGAGCACGAACGAGTTGTGCGCGGTCAGCGGATTGTTCTCGGTGAAGTTGCCCGCGCCGACGCCGAAGATCGGCTGCTCGATGAACATCTGGATGCCCTGGTACCACGCGTCGACGCGACCGGCGGCCGATTCCTCGCCCGCGTCGAGCTCCTGCAGTCGCGACGGCAGCATGAGCATGACGCCGAGACACGCGGCGCCGAAGATGCCCGCGGTGAGCGCGCCGCGCCGATACCAGAAATACGCGGCGACGAGCACCGCGGTCGCGAGCATCGCGCCGCGCGAGTTCGTGAGGTAGATGCCGTAGAGCAGCATGCCCGCGACGCCGAACCAGAAAAGTCGGCGCAGCCCGAGCATGCCGCCGCGCGTGCCGAGGTAGATCACCATCGGCAGACACATCACGAACAGAAGCCCGAGATCGTTCGGATCGTTGAAGATGCCGACGTACTGGATGCGCGTGCCCTGCGAGAGCACTTCGCCGGTCCAGCCGACGCCGGTCTCGACCTGCAGAATGCCGTGCAGCGCGAGCACCGCGGCCGAAACGCCGAATAGCGCCATCGTCGTCGAATCGCGCTTCAGCGTCATCGTCGCGTTCGCCATCAGCACGAACGCGACCACGATCGGGCCGAAGAACGCGAACTGCTCGTACATGCCGCCGGCCCAGCCGTTGAAGAGCTTGGACAGCATGAGCACGAGCAGGAACACGATGACGAGCGGGAACTGCGGCGCCGCGAACGACTTGTCGCGCGACGGCAGCCACGCGAGCAGCGCGACCGCGAGCGTCGACGGCAGCAGCGGAAACGGCATCGAATCGACCAGCTGCGGGTAATCCTGCGGCCGGAGCAAAACGAGGAGGAGGTACAGCTGGATGAACAGGAAATTCAAGCCCCGGAGATCCTTCTCAACGTTCGGGGCCGGAGGGATAACCGAAAATCTCGGGGACCGCCACCATGGCCGCGAACCACGCCTTGTCCATTTCGCGCTCGACTGCCAGCCGGTTGAGCTCGTAGCGTGACATCTCGCCGCGCACGTTGGTACCGCCGACATAGCTGCACGCGGCGCGATAACCGGCGCGCGCGGTCGCGTCCATCACGCGCGCATCGTAGGCATCGGCGCCGCCGACCGGATACGAGATGATCTCGGCCGGGCGTGACAGATGCGAGTCGAGCGCGTTCTTCGAGGCGCGCAGCTCATAGTCGAGCTCCTCGTCGCCGAGCTTGGCGAGCATGCGGTGATGCACGCCGTGCGAGCCGATCTCCATGCCCGCGTTCTGCATCTCGGCGAGCTGATCCCACGTCATCGGCCGGCAATCGGGATTCGGCACGCGAGGCAGGTTCCACTCGCGCTCGAGCCGCGCGATGACCGCGAGCTGGGTCGGATCGTCAGCGCGCTTGACCGACTCGAGCACGCTCTCGGCGATGCGACGGCGCTCGACGAGCGACGCCGGCAGGCGCCGGTCGACGCCGAGCTCGGGAATCGAGATCGCATCCGCGCTCGTCGTGCAGATCATGTAGACGAGCCAGTCGTACGCGTACGGCTTGCCCGTTTCGGTATGGCCGGTCGAGACGAAGAACGTCGCCGACATGCCGAGCTCGCGCAGGATCGGGAACGCGACGCGATAGTTGTCGTCGTAGCCGTCGTCGAACGTGATCAGCATCGCGTCTGCCGGCAACGGCGGACCGCCGTCGAGCGCCGCGATGACGTCGCGGAACGTGACCGGATGAAAGCGCCTTCCGATCCACTGGAGCTGTTCGCGAAACTGCTCCGACGACGCGCTGACCACCGCGAGATCGAACTTGAAACGCGCGAGGTCGTCGATGTCGAGCACACGGTGATACGCGAGGATGCGCAGATCGCTGCGCACGAGGCGACGCAGCATCTGCAGCGCGGGCAATGCGCCGAGGCGATAGCACGATCGCGCGAGACGCACGCGGCGGGGCGCGGACGGCGTCTCGAGCGCGTCAAGAGAACCGATCATCAGGCACTCGGAAAGCGCGCGCGGCGGGCTCGGGCCCGCGTGAACATCGTCAGCATTGTCCACTCCCCTTGGCCCGCCTGTCACCCTCGCTCGCGCGGCAGCGACAAGCGCAATTCGTCGAGCGCAACGGACATTCTTGTAAAGGTGTCCTTCTCGGCGAAACGCTCGAAGAATGCACTCCAGTCGTTCAGCTGTCTACCGACCCGCGCACGATTCGACGCGACGTTCACGCTGCAACGCGTCATTCACGTCGAGGGCCTGTAGAATGCGCACCGGTTCACGGCGAGCCGGCAACGGTCGCCGCGGCAATCCCGAGGGGAGTTCGACGCGTGAAGCCCGATCTGTCCACGCGCGACCGGCATGCATCGCGGTCCGCCGAACGAGCGCGCCCCGCGCTCATCGGGATGCGCTGACCGTGGAGCGGCCGGCTTCATCGGGGCGCGAGCTCGCCGATCACGGCATCGTGTATTTCGGCAACGACTGGTTCGCCGAGAACCGCACGAGCAGCCATCACGTCGCCGGACGCCTCGCCGAGATCGCGCCCGTTCTTTACATCGACTCGCCGGGCATGCGCGCTCCGTCTGCAAGCGGACGCGATCTCAAAAAGGCGATCCGCAAGCTGACCGCGTCGCTGAAGCCGCCCACGAAAGTCGGCGAGCGTTTCTGGCATGCGACCGTGCCGCAGCTGCCGTTCCGGCGCATCCCGGGCGTCGATGCGTTCAATCGCCTGTTCGGCTCGTGGGCCGTGCGCCGCGCGATGCGCGCGATCGGCCTCGAACGCCCGATCTCGTGGTTCGTCGTGCCGCATCCGGGTTTCATGGCCGGGCGGCTCGGCGAATCGCTCTCGGTCTACTACTGCATCGACGATTACGCCGCGC
>Ga0207678_10001880_pt1 | contig 19158 bp, 18 predicted proteins | sample KBSC63metaG_FD_184319 | JGI IMG/M metagenome (GOLD analysis project Ga0207678, IMG submission 184319) | Corn rhizosphere microbial communities from Kellogg Biological Station, Michigan, USA - KBS C6-3 metaG (SPAdes) (version 2) | ecosystem: Host-associated > Plants > Roots > Rhizosphere > Soil ...
CTCGTCGACGAGCTCGAGCGGAAGAGCGCGTACCGCGCGCGGCGCGCAAAGGTCGCGGAGTTCAACGCGACGAGCGAGGTGCTCAAGCGCGGCATCGCGCTGACTCCGGTCAAGTTCGGCATCTCGTTCAACCTCGTCCACCTCAACCAGGCGGGCGCCCTCGTCCACGTCTACGGCGACGGCTCGGTGCTCGTCAACCACGGCGGCACCGAGATGGGCCAGGGCCTGCACACCAAGGTCGCGCAGGTCGTCGCGCACACGCTCGGCGTCGATTTCGATGCGGTGCGCGTCAGCGCGACCGACACCCACAAGGTCGCCAACACGTCGGCGACGGCGGCGTCCACCGGCAGCGACCTCAACGGCAAGGCCGCCGAGGACGCCGCGTTGCAGATCCGCGCCCGGCTCGTCGCGTTCGCGGCCGAGCGCTACGGCGTCGCCGCCGACGAGGTGCGCTTCGCCGCCGGCCGCGTCGCGATCGGCAGCGCGGTCTCGATGAGCTTTCGCGAGCTCGTCGTCGAGGCGTACATGGCGCGCGTCCAGCTCTGGTCCGACGGCTTCTACGCGACGCCGGGCCTGTCTTGGAACCGCGAAACGATGCAGGGCAAGCCGTTCTTCTACTTCGCCTACGGCGCCGCGGTGAGCGAGGTCGTCGTCGACACGCTGACCGGCGAGTGGCGCCTCGTCGCCGCGCACATCCTCCACGACGCCGGCAAGACGCTCAACCCGGCGATCGACATCGGCCAGGTCGAAGGCGGCTTCATCCAGGGCATGGGCTGGCTGACAACCGAAGAGCTCGTCTGGCATCCGAACGACGGCAGCGCGAAGGCGGGCTTGCTTCTCACGCACGCACCGAGCACCTACAAGATCCCGACCGCGAACGACTGCCCTCCTGTGTTCGACGTGCGGCTGTGGAAGGACGGTCGCGGCGACGACAACGTCGCCGCGACGATCCATCGCAGCAAGGCGACCGGCGAGCCGCCGCTGCTGCTCGCGTTCTCGGTCTTCTTCGCGATCCGCGATGCGGTCTCTTCGGTCGGCGGGCACCGCGTCGACCCGCCGCTCGCAGCGCCGGCGACTCCGGAGGCGATCCTGCGTGCGATCGCGGCGGTGCGCGCGCCGGCGACTCCCGCATGAACGCACGCTCGCTTCGAGCCGCAGCGGCGGCGTTGCTCGCCGCCAAGCGCGCTGCAGTCGTCGTCGAGGTCGTCGGTGCGCGCGGCTCGGTGCCGCGCGGCGTCGGCACGCGCATGCTCGTCGACGCCGACGACGTGCTCGGAACGATCGGCGGCGGCCACCTCGAGCTGGAGGCGATCGCCACCGCCCGCGCCGCGCTCGCGCGCGGCAGCATCGAGACGAGCGAGCGGACGTTCGCGCTCGGGCCGTCGCTCGGCCAGTGCTGCGGCGGCGTGGTGTCGATCGCGTTCGCCCCGCTCGACGCCGATGCGCTGGCGCGCTGGCCCGAAGCTGCGCCGCTCTTTCACCTCCAGCTGCACGGCGCCGGCCACGTCGGCCGCGCGATCGCGACGCTGCTCGCGACGCTCGACTGCGATGTCGACTGGTACGACGAGCGCGACGACGGCTTTCCGGCGACGACCGCGCTCGGCTCGCCGTGGCCCCCGCACATCCGCACGACGTCGGCCGACACCGTCGAGCGCGAGGTCGCGAACGCGCCGGCGGCGGCGTTCTATCTCGTCCTCACCCACGAGCACGCGCTCGACCTGCGCATCGTCGAGGCGGTGCTGCGGCGCGGCGACTTCGCGTATTGCGGCCTGATCGGCTCGAAGACGAAGCGCGCGAGCTTCGCGCGCCGGCTCGCCGCGCGCGGCGTCGCCGACGACGCGATCGCGCGCCTGACGTGCCCGATCGGCATCGAAGGCGTCGAAGGCAAGTCACCGTCGGTGATCGCCGCCGCGGTGGTCGCGCAGCTGCTGGTCCGCGCCGAACGCGAAAGCGCCCGCGACGTCGCCGCCGGTGAGCGCGACGGCGCGCGCCGATGACCGCAGCGCGCGAGCGCGCTGCGAGCCGCCGTCGCTGCCCCACCCGAGAGTCGACTCCGTCGAGGGCATGACGTATCCTGCCCGGCACGCGCAACGCGCGCGCATTCGAAGCGGCCTCCGTCATGCAGCGTTTTGAAGCCCCACGGCGGGACGTCGAACAGCAGCGCCGAGTTCGGTACGGTTCGACGGTCGCGTGGAGGCGCTGGCTGCCGGTGCTGACGGTGGCACTGCTGGCCGGCTGCGACTGGGCCGTGCTCGATCCGCGTGGGCCGGTGGGGCAGGCCGACCGGACCATCCTGCTCGGATCGCTCGCCATCATGCTGGCGATCGCGGTGCCGACCGTGGTCGCGACCTTCGCGTTCGCCTGGTGGTTCCGCGCTTCGAACACCCGCGCCCGCTATCGGCCCGACTGGGAATTCTCGGGTGCGATCGAGCTCGTCGTCTGGTCGATCCCGTGCATGGTGATCCTTCTGCTCGGCGGCGTGGCCTGGATCGGCTCGCACCTGCTCGACCCGGCCAAGCCGCTCTCTGCGCGCCAGGCGCCGGTCGAGGTCCAGGTCGTGTCGCTCGACTGGAAGTGGCTCTTCATCTATCCGAACGAAGGGATTGCGAGCGTCAACCAGCTCGTCGTGCCGGCGGGCGTGCCGCTGCGCTTCTCGATCACGTCGGCGAGCGTGTGGAACGTCTTCTTCGTGCCGCAGCTCGGCAGCATGATCTACGCGATGAACGGCATGAGGACGCAGCTGAACCTGCAGGCCGACGAGCCGGGCACGTTCCATGGCATGTCCGCGCATTTCAGCGGCGACGGCTTCTCCGACATGCGTTTCGCGGTTCGCGCGGTGAGCAGCAACGAGTTCGCCGCCTGGGTGAAGGCGACCAAGGGCGTCGGCCCGAGCCTCGACGCGGCCAGCTACGCGGCGCTCGCCAAGCAGAGCGTGAATGTGCCGCCGTCGACGTTCGGCGCGGTGACGCCCGAGCTCTTCAGCCAGGTGGTGCGACAGGAGATCGCGCCCGGCCCCGGCCCGGCGACCGATCGTGGCGGCGCGGCCGAGGCGACGGGAAAGGGGCACTGACATGTGGGGCAAGCTCACCTGGGAGGCGATCCCCTTGCACGAGCCGATCGTCATGGTGACCTCGGCGGTGGTCGCGCTCGCGATCACCGGTACGCTCGTCTGGGTCTACCTGAAGGGCCACTTTCCGTACATCTGGAAGGAGTGGCTCTCGAGCGTCGACCACAAGCGGATCGGCGTGATGTACATCGTGCTGGCGCTGGTGATGCTGCTGCGCGGCTTCGCCGACGCGATCATGATGCGCGCGCAGCAGTCCGTCGCCCTGCACAGTGCCGGCTTCCTGCCGCCCGAGCACTACAACCAGATCTTCTCGGCGCACGGCACGATCATGATCTTCTTCGTCGCCATGCCCTTCGTCATCGGGCTGATGAACTTCGCCGTGCCGCTGCAGCTCGGCGCCCGCGACGTCGCCTTCCCGGTGCTCAACTCGGTCAGCTTCTGGCTGACGGCGACCGGCGCGCTGCTTGTCAACATCTCGCTCTTCATCGGCGAGTTCGCGCGCACCGGCTGGCTGCCCTACCCGCCGCTCTCCGAACTCGCCTATTCGCCCGGAGTCGGCGTCGACTACTACCTCTGGGCGCTGCAGATCTCGGGGGTCGGCACGTTATTGACGGGGGTGAACTTCGTGACGACGGTGCTGAAGGTGCGCGCGCCGGGGATGAACTACCTGCGCATGCCGATCTTCTGCTGGACCACGCTCGCCTCGAACCTGCTGATCGTCGCCGCGTTCCCGATCCTGACCGCGACCTTGGCGATGCTCCTGCTCGACCGCTACCTGGGCTTTCACTTCTTCACCAACGAGGCCGGCGGCAACCCGATGATGTTCATGAACCTCATCTGGGCCTGGGGCCACCCCGAGGTCTACATCCTGATGCTGCCGGCGTTCGGCATCTTCTCGGAGGTCTTCGCCACCTTCTCGGGCAAGCCGCTGTTCGGCTACCGCTCGATGGTCGCGGCGACGATGGCGATCTGCATCCTCTCCTTCATGGTCTGGCTGCACCACTTCTTCACCATGGGCGCCGGAGCCAACGTGAACGCGATCTTCGGCATCGCCACCATGATCATCGCCGTGCCGACGGGCGTGAAGATCTACAACTGGCTGTTCACGATGTACAGCGGCCGGGTCGTCTTCGAGCCGCCGATGCTCTGGGCGCTCGGCTTCGTCGTCACCTTCGTCATCGGCGGCATGACCGGCGTGCTGCTCGCCGTGCCGCCGGCCGACTTCGTGCTCCACAACAGCCTCTTCCTCGTCGCCCACTTCCACAACGTCATCATCGGCGGCGTCGTGTTCGGCCTGTTCGCCGGCTACGAGTACTGGTTTCCGAAGGCGTTCGGATTCCGCCTGCACGAGGGCCTCGGCAAGGCGGCGTTCTGGTTCTGGATCGTCGGCTTCTACGTCGCCTTCATGCCGCTCTACGCGCTCGGCCTCATGGGCATGACCCGGCGCATGCAGCACTACGACATCGATGCCTGGCAGCCGTGGCTGCTGGTCGCGGCCGGCGGCGCAGTGCTGATCGGCGTCGGCGTCGCGCTCCAGGTGGTGCAGCTCGTCTGGAGCATCCGCCATCGCGAGCAGCTTCGCGACGTCACCGGCGATCCGTGGAACGGGCGCACGCTCGAATGGATGACGGCCTCGCCGCCGCCGATGTTCAACTACGCCGTGCTGCCGGACGTCGAGGGCGAGGAGGCGTACTGGATGCGGAAGCAAAGCGCGATCGAGCGCCAGGCGCTGCGGCCCGAGCCCGAATACGTCGACATCCACATGCCGCGCAACAGCGCCGCCGGCTTCATCTGCGCGTTCTTCTCGACCATCATGGGCTTCGCGCTGATCTGGCACATCTGGTGGCTGGTGATCGCAGGCTTCGTGGGAGCATGGGCGGTGGTCGTCGTCGCCGCCTGGCGCGACGAGCCCGAGGCGGTGATCCCGGCGGCGACCCTCGCCGAGGTCGACCGTGCCAACCGCGCCGCCCGCGCCGCGGCGCTGCCGACGCTGAAGCCCGCGCTGTGAGCACCGACGCAGTGGTGATTCAAGGCGGCGGCGTGGCCGGCGGTGCGATGGCGCTCGTCGGCGGACACGCCCATGCCGCAGCGCTCACCGAGGAGGCGGCGCACGGTCCGTCGAAGCGGATCGTCGTCGGCTACGGCTTCTGGATCTTCCTGATCAGCGACATCATCCTGTTCGCCGCGCTGTTCGCGACCTATGCGGTGCTGACCGACGCGACCGCCGGCGGTCCGAGCGGGCGCGACTTGTTCGAGCTGGAGACGGTCGCCGTCGAGACCGGGTGCCTGCTGCTCTCGACCGTGTTCTGCGGCTTCGCCGGCATCGGCGCCCAAGCGCGAAAGAGCGCCCTGTACTACGGCAGCATGGCCGCGACGTTCGTGCTCGGCGCGACCTTCGTGGCGATCGAGCTGCACGAGTTCGCCGGCATGATCAACGCCGGCGCGGGCCCGAGCCGGAGCGCATTCCTGTCCGGATTCTTCGCCCTGATCGGCTGCCACGGCCTGCACGTCAGCGCCGGTCTGCTCTGGCTGCTGACGATGATGGCGCAGGTGTACGCCAAGGGATACCGCGCCGACATCATGCGGCGGCTGCTGTGCTTCGCGCTGTTCTGGCACACCCTCGACATCATCTGGGTGGCGCTGTTCAGCCTGGTCTATCTGGTGGGAGTTGCACGATGAGAGACGATCCGAGAGCGGGCGGCGTGCACGGCGATGTCGCTCCGGGCGACGAGATCGGGCCGCAGGACCTCCCCCATGCGGTCCGCGGTTACCTGATCGGCCTCGTGCTCGCGACGCTCCTGACCGGCGTCTCGTTCTACGTCGCGAAGAGCACGCTCGTCTGGCAGCCGAGCATCCCGATCGCGCTCTCGGTGCTGGCGGTCGCGCAGATGGGGGTGCACGTCGTCTTCTTCCTGCACATCACGTCGGGCCCTGACAGCATCAACAACGTGATGGCGCTGGCCTTCGGCCTTCTCATCGTCATGCTGCTCGTGTTCGGCTCGCTCTGGATCATGACGCAGCTCGACCACAACGTGATGCCGATGGACCGGCTGATGCAAATGCAGCGCTGACGACGCGCGCGGCAGGCGCTCCGTCAGAAGCTGCCGACGCCGCCGTCGACGAGGAGGTCGACGCCGGTGACGTACGAGGCGTCGTCGGAGGCGAGGAAGAGCACCGCGGCGGCGACCTCGTCGGTCGTGCCGAAGCGCTTCATCGGATTCCGCGCCGCCCACGCCACCTTGAGCTCGGCGACCTGCTCGGGCGTCATCATGCGGTCGAAGATCGGCGTCTCGATCGGCCCCGGGCTGACGACGTTGACGCGGATGCCGCGCTCGACGAGCTCGGCGGCGATCGTGCGACCGAACGAGCGCACCGCGGCCTTGCTCGCGCCGTAGATCGAGCCGACCGGGTTGCCCTTGCCGGCGGCGACCGACGCGTTGAGGACGATCGCGCCGCCCGCGCGCATCAGCGGCACCGCCTTCTGGACCGTGAAGTAGACGCCCTTGACGTTGACGTCGAACATGCCGTCCCAGGCCTCCTCGGTCATCGCGGCGAGCGGGCCGAAGGTCGCAGAGCCGGCGTTGGCGAAGACGACGTCGAGGCGGCCGCCGCCGAAGTCACGCGTCGCCGCGATGACGCGGTCGAGGTCGGCGAGCTTCGACGTGTCGGCGACGATGCCGTGCGCCGCGGCGCCGAGCGCGGCCGCGGTGGCGTCGACGGTCTCGCGGTTGCGACCGACGACGACGACGCGCGCCCCTTCGCCGACGAGGCGCTCGGCGACGGCCCGACCGATGCCGCTGTTGCCACCGGTGACGAGCGCCACCTTGCCTTCGAACCGCGATCCGCTCCACGCCATGCGCGTTCCTCGTTGCCGGCGCCATTGTCACCGGGCGGACAGCGCGGCCGCGCGGCGGTGCGATGATCGCGCCATGACCGCCCTGCCTCCCCGCATGCGCGAATCGCTCGACTGCATCGCGCACGTCCTCTCGCGCCGCGCCGGGCCGCCTTTGAACGAAGGCGACGTCGCGCGGATTCCGGTCGAGCACTACACGTCGCGCGAGGTGCGCGACGCCGAGATCGAGCGGCTGTTCCGGCCGCTGCCGCTGATCGTCGGCCATGCGAGCGAGCTGGCGCGCGGCCACGTCCTCGCCCACGACGAATACGGCGTGCCGATGCTGCTCGCGCGCGACGGCGAGGGACGCTTTCGCGCCTTCCTCAACGTCTGCCGCCATCGCGGCATGCGCCTCGTCGACGGCGTCGCGGCAAAGCCCGCGGCGAGCGTCGTCTGCCCGTACCACGGCTGGACGTACCGCCTCGACGGCGCGCTTCGCCATCGCCTGCACGCCGAGAGCTTCGACGACTGCGCAGCCGGCGACGTCGACCTCGTCGCGCTGCCCGCCGAGGAGCGCCACGGCCTTCTCTGGGTCGTTCCGACGCCGGGCGCTGCGATCGATGTCGCCGCGTTTCTCGGCGAGCTCGACGGCGAGCTGCCGTTCTGCGGCATCGAAGGGTTGCGCCTCTTTCGCACCGTGCGCGCCGACTACCCGGCGAACTGGAAGCTGATCGTCGACGCGTTCCTCGAGGCGTACCACATCCGCGTCCTCCACAAGGACACGATCTTCCCGTTCTTCGTCGACGCGCTGACCGGCGCCGCGCGCCTCGGTCCGCACGTGCAGTCGCTCGTCGCCCGGCGCGCCGCCGAAGCATGGGTCGCCGAACGCGGCGCGCCGCCCGGCGACTTCGCGTCGCTCTGCGACCTCGCGACGCCGAGCCACGTGATCTTCCCGAACGTGGTCACGATCTTCCACCCCGACTACCTGAGCTTGATCACGCTCTATCCGGTCGGCCCCGAGACGCTGTCGTGGACGCACCGCATGCTCGTCCCCGCCGACCGCACGACGCCGGACTGGACGCCGCACTGGGAGAAGACGTTCGCGCTGATCGAGCAGGGCGTGTTCGAGAAGGAAGACATCGCGTGCGCGGTCGCGATCCAGCGCGGGCTCAAGAGCGGCGCGAACCGCCATCTCACGGCGGGTCGCGCCGAGCAAGGCGTCGGCTGGTTCCACGCCGAGGTCGCGCGCGCGCTTGCGCGCGGCACCGAGGCGCGCGCCGCGGTCAGTCGGGCTTGACCTTCGCGCGCAGGAGCACCGGCTTCCAGCGCTCGCGCTCGCTGGCGATGAACGCGGCGAACTCGGACGGCGTGCCGCCGACCGGAATCGCGGCGTCGCCCTGCAATCGCTCGAGCGCGGCCGGCTCGCGCACCGCGCGCGCCGCCGCAGCGGCGAGCCTGTCGACCGCGGGCTGCGCGAGCGACGCCGGCGCGAGCAGGCCGTACCACTGCGTCATCTCGAAGCGCGGCCAACCCTGCTCGGCGACGGTCGCGACGTCGGGCAGCTGCGCGATGCGCTGCGCTGATCCGGTCGCGATGCAGCGCAGCTTTCCGGCCTTGATGAACTGCAGCACCGCCGGCGCACCGACCGCGGCGGCGTGCAGCCGGCCGGCGAGAAGGTCGGTGAGCTGCGGCCCGGTGCCCTTGTACGGCACGTGCAGGATGAAGATGCCGGTGGCCATCTTCAGGTACTCGAACGCGAGGTGCCCCGCGCTGCCGTTGCCTGCCGAGCCGTAGTTGAGCTGACCGGGCTTGGCCTTCGCGAGCGCGACGAACTCCTTCAGGTCTTTCGCCGGCACGTCGGGATGGACGACGTAGAGGCTCGGCACCTTGGCCAGCAGCGACACCGGCTTGAAGTCCTTGATCGGGTCGTACGGGAGCTTGTCGAAGATGAACGGATTGACCGCGAGCGTGCCGATGTGGCCGAGGATCAGCGTGTGCTGGTCGTCGGCGCGGGCGACCTCGGCCATCGCGACGTTGCCGGCGCCGCCCGGCCGGTTGTCGACATAGACGCTCTGGCCGAGCAGCCGCGACAGCTCGGCGGCGGTCGCGCGGGCGACGATCTCCGAGCTGCCGCCGGGCGCGAACGGCACGACGAAGCGGATCGGCCGTGCCGGCCAGGCGTCGGCGGCGTGCACCGACGACCGCCAGCTCGCGGCGAGCGCAAAGGCGGCGGCCGTGCGCAGCAGGCTGCGGCGCTCGGCGTCGCCGCTCACTGGCTGCCCAACGCGGCGGCGACGGCGCCCTGCCCCGCCTGGCGCGCGATGTCGGCGGCGGTGAGGCCGCGATCGTCGCGCAGGTCCGGCCGCGCGCCGCGCGCGAGCAGCAGCCTGGTCGCATCGAGCTTGCCCTGCCCGGCAGCCCACATCAGCGCGGTCAGCTGGTGCTCGTAGGCGGCGTTGACGTCGATCCCGGAGGCGAGCAGCGCATCGAGCGCGTCGGCGTTGCCCTGACCGGCGGCGTAGACCATCGCGGGCTTGTTCATGCGATCGCGCAGGTCGGTGCGCGCACCGGCCTCGAGCAGGCGCTTGACGACCGGCGCGGCCCCGGCGTAGGCCGCCGCCATCAGCGGCGTCACGCCTTCGAGCGACGCCTGGTTGACGTCGGCGCCCTTCTGCAGCATCGCCTCGACGATCGCGAGGTTGCCCTTCTCGGCGGCGAGCAGCAACGCCGTCTTGCCGAGACGATTGCGCGAGGCCGGCGACGCGCCGGCGTCGAGGACGCGCTGGACTTGCGCGAGGTCGCCCTGCCGCGCGCCGACCAGAAGCTGCGCATTGAGCGTCGGATTGCTCGGCGCCTGTGCGAACGAAAGCGACGAGACGGCGAGCGCCAGGAGCGCGCAGACGCGCTGCGCGAGACGATGACGAAGGTCGGACACGGACATCGGGATCCTCGAGTGCGGATGCGGCAACGAAAGCGAGACGGTTGGCAGTGGGCACGATTGTCGGTACGCTCGCCATTGTGAGAAACGCGAGCGGCACCGCCGCGTCGCGCTCGAACGGGTGGCGACGGAGGGCCGCGGCCGTTCCGGCTCCGCAGCGAGCGGGGCACGATTCTCTCGAGCCCGTGAAGACCAACAAAGGAGACCGGACATGACTCGACTACATCGCCCGCAACTCGGCTGGGCAGCTTCCCTGGTCGTGACGGCGCTCTGCGCTGCCTCGCCGGGCGCCTATGCGCAGACCGAGGTCGCAGGAGCAGCGGCCGCCACCGGCGGACCCGTCAGCAAGAACATCTCCGTCCCGCAGCAGCGGCTCGACGCGGCCGACAAGGACAGCGCGAACTTCCTGCACTCGAACATGAGCTATGCGCAGACCCGGTACTACCCGGCGACGCAGATCAACACCACCAACGTCGCCAAGCTGCGGCCCGCGTTCCAGTTCCAGACCGAGGTCGTCGAGTCGATGGAGACGGCGCCGATCGTCGTCGACGGCATCATGTACATCACGACGTCGTACAACCACGTCTACGCGCTCGACGCCGCGACCGGCAAGGAGTTCTGGCACTACAAGCACAAGATGGGTCCGGTGACGACGTTCTGCTGCGGCCCGAACAACCGCGGCGTCGCCGTCATGGGCGACCGTCTCTACATGGGAACGCTCGACGCCAAGCTGCTGGCGTTCGACGCCAAGACCGGCAAGGTGCTGTGGTCGACGCAGATCGCCGACCCCGAGAAGGGCTACTCCGAGACGATGGCGCCGGTCGCCGTCGACGGCAAGGTGCTGATCGGCACCAACGGCGGCGAGTACGGCATCCGCGGCTTCGTCAAGGCGTTCGACGCCAACGACGGCAAGCTGCTCTGGACGTTCAACACGATTCCCGAGACCGGCCACGAGGGCGTCTGGGCGACCACGGACGCGACCGGGCGCGACATGCATCGCGACATCGCCGCCGAGAAGGCCGCGCTCGCCAAGAACGCGGGCTTCTTCAACACGCTCGGCGGCGGCGTCTGGATGGCGCCCGCGATCGACCGCGAGTCGAAGACCGCGTTCTTCGTCGTCGGCAACCCCAGCCCCGACCTGTACGGCGCCGAGCGGCCCGGCGACAACCTCTACACCGACTCGATCGTCGCCGTCGACCTCAACACCGGGGCGAAGAAGTGGCACTTCCAGTACGTCGCGCACGACGTCTGGGACCTCGACGCCGTCTCGCCGGTCATCCTGACCGAAGCCAAGGGCAAGGACGGCAAGATGACGAAGGTCGCCATCCACGGCGGCAAGACCGGGCACGTCTACGTCCATGACCGCGCCACGGGCGAGCTGATCCGCTTCAGCGAGGCGATGATTCCGCAGGAGAACATGTGGGTGCTACCGACCAAGGACGGCGCGCGCATGCTGCCGGGCGCCAACGGCGGCGTCGAATGGAGCCCGATGGCGTTCAATCCGAAGACGCGCCTCGCCTATGCCGCGAACCTGCACCAGCCGATGACGTACCACGTCGAACAGGCCGCTTACCCCGGCGGCAAGCTCTGGCTCGGCGGCGCGTTCAAGGTCATCCCGAGCGAGAAGCAGTGGGGCCGGCTGTCGGCGGTCAACATCGACACCGGCAAGGTGGCATGGAAGTTCGACACTGAGCAGCCGCTCATCGGCGGCGTCCTCGCGACCGCGGGCGACCTCGTCTTCAACGGCGAAGGCAACGGCTACTTCCGCGCCTTCGACGCGCGCACCGGCAAGAAGCTGTGGGAGTACCAGTGCGGCGCCGGCGTCAACGCGCCTGCGGTGTCGTACACGGTCGGCGGCAAGCAGTACGTCGCGGTCGCGGCGGGCGGCAACACGCAGCTCGACTTCAAGCGCGGCAACACCGTCATGGTGTTCGCGCTTCCCTGAGACACTGACCAAGCGCGGCGAGATGATCGAAAGGAACCGGATCTGAGACTTCCCGCCGCGCTATTCGCCTCCCTCGTCGTCGCCTTCGCGGCGACCCCCGTGTCCTTCGCGCAAACCGCGGCCCCGCCCAAGGCCGCGATCTGCGCTGCGTGCCACGGGCCGGAGGGCAAGGCGATCGATCCGTACCCGGTCCTCGCCGGACAGACGTCGCGCTATCTCTATCTCGAGCTGCGTGACTTCCAGGAAGGCCGCCGCAACGATCCGCAGATGTCGCCGGTCGCCAAGGACCTGACGCGCGACGAGATGCGCGAGCTCTCCGACTACTTCGCGAAGCAGAAGCCCGCACCGCAGACGTTCAAGCCCGATGCCGCCAAAGCCGCGCTCGGCAAGGCCAAGGCCGACGAGACGCTGTGCACGATGTGCCACCTCGGCGGCTTCTCCGGCCAGAACGAGATCCCGCGCGTCGCCGGCCAGAACTATCAGTACGTCGTCAAGCAGCTGTCGGACTTCAAGGCGCGCACGCGCACCAACGACGCCGGCAACATGACGAGCGTCGCGAACACCCTGAGCGCGCAGGACATCGAGAACCTGGCGCACTACCTCGTCGGCCTCTGAGCGCCGCGATGGAGATCCTGGCAGCGGGAGAGCCGGGCATGGTTGCCGCGCACGGCGCTGCCGCGGCGGCGACTGCCGCGCGATCTCGCTACGACCGCGTCGCCGCCTGGCTGCACTGGGGCATCGGCGCGCTGCTGCTGGCCGAGATCGTCTTCGGGCTGCTGCTCGACGACATCGCGCCGCGCGGAACCCCGGCGCGCGCCGGCGTGATCAACCTGCACAAGTCGGTCGGCATCGTGCTCGGCGTGCTGATCGTGCTGCGGATCGTCTGGCGGCTCGGCCACGCGCCGCCGCCGTGGCCGCCGTCGATGTCCGCGGCCCGGCAGCGCGCCGCCAACGCCGGCCATGTCGCGCTCTACGCCTGCATGCTGGTCGCCCCGCTCAGCGGCTACATCGGCTCGAACTTCAGCAGGCATGGCGTCCGCTTCTTCGGCGCCGAGCTGGCGCCATGGGGGCCGGACTGGCCGCGCGCGTACGCGTTCCTGGTAGGCGTCCACGACGTCAGCAGCTATCTGCTGCTGGCGTTGACGATCGGCCACGTCGCGATGGCGCTCAGGCACGCGCTCGTCGAGCACGACGGCATCTTCGATCGGATCGTTCCATGGCATTCGTCGCGTCGCGACTCCTCGACATGAAGCACGCGCTTGTCGCGACCGTTCTCCTCGCTGCGCTCGCGACCGCGCCGGGCGGCGCGCGCGCGGCACCGTTCGCCTACGTTCCCAACGAAGGCTCGGGAACCCTCAGCGTCATCGACACCGCGACCGACCAGGTCGTCGGCGACATCGCCATCGGTGCGAAGCCGCGCGGCACCGCGATCTCGCCCGACGGCAAGACCGCCTACGTGAGCGACCAGCCGAACGCCGTCGTCGTCGTCGCCGACCTCGCCGCACGCAAGCGCTCGCGCACGATCGCGGTCGGCGCTTCGCCGGAAGGCGTCGGCATCTCCGTCGATGGCCGCTGGATCGTCGCTGCGGTCGAGGAAAGCAACGAGATCGTCTTCATCGACGCCCAGACCAATGCCAAGGCGTTCGCGGTCAAGGTGCGCGGGCAAAACCCGGAGCACGCGGTCTTCAGCCCCGACGGCCGCTACGTGTTCGTGAGCGCCGAAGACGGCGGGGCGGTCGACATCATCGACGTCGCCAAGCGCGCGCAGGTCGCGCAGATCCCGGTCGGAGTGCGGCCGCGCGGCATCGCGTTCTCGGCCGACAGCCGGCGCGCCTACGTCGCCGCCGAAACCTCGAACGAGGTGTACGTGATCGATGCGCAGCAGTTCACCGTGCTCGCCAAGCTCAAGGCGGGCCTGCGCAGCAACGGCGTCGTCCTCCATCCCGACGGCAGTCGCCTCTACGTGTCGAACGGCGGCGATGCGACCGTGTCGGTGATCGACCTCGCATCGGGCACCGCGCTGGCGACGGTGGCGGTCGGGCAGCGGCCCTGGAACATGGCCATCACGCCCGACGGCCGCAAGCTCTACGTCGCGTGCGGACGTTCCGGCAGCGTGTCGGTGATCGACACCGAGAAGAACGCGAAGATCGCGGACATCGCCGTCGGCAAGCTGCCGTGGGGTGTGGTGATCCGCTGACGCGGTCGGGCAGGCCACTTTACGGCCGCGGTCCGGCTCGCGTCCGACCGAGCACGGTATTCTCCCGCCATGTACATGCGGTTCTTCGGCCTCAAGCAGGAGCCGTTCTCGCTCGCGCCCGATCCGCGCTACCTCTACATGAGCAAGCGCCACCGCGAGGCGCTCGCCCACCTCCTCTACGGCGTCGGCGGCGGCGGCGGATTCGTCCTCCTCTCGGGCGAGATCGGCGCCGGCAAGACGACCGTGTGCCGGTGCTTCCTCGAGCAGATCCCGAAGCGCTGCAACGTCGCCTACATCTTCAACCCGAAGCTGACGGTCCTCGAGCTCGTCAAATCGATCAACGACGAGTTCCACATCCCGGCGCCGAAGGTGCGCGGCCACGCGACGGTCAAGACCTACGTCGACGCGCTCAACGACTTCCTGCTGCGCACGCACGCGGTCGGCCAGAACAACGTCCTCATCATCGACGAGGCCCAGCAGCTCTCGGCCGAGGTGCTCGAGCAGCTGCGCCTGCTCACCAACCTCGAGACCAACGAGCGCAAGCTCCTGCAGATCGTCCTGATCGGCCAGCCCGAGCTCCGCACGATGCTCGAGCGCCCCGACCTCGAGCAGCTCGCGCAGCGCGTCATCGCGCGCTTCCACCTGAAGGCGCTGACGGCCAAGGAGACCGAGCACTACATCCGCCACCGCCTCTCGGTAGCCGGGATGACGCGCGCGATCCCGTTCGACCGCAAGGCGCTGCAGCGCATCCACGAGATCTCGCGCGGCGTGCCGCGGCGGATCAACCTGGTGTGCGACCGCGTCATGCTCGGCGCCTACGCGCACGGCAAGCACGCGATCGACCAGGCGATGGTCGAGAAGGCGGGGCGCGAGGTGTTCGGCCGGATGCCGAACTCGACGCCGCCCGACCGTGCGCCAGTCGCGCACGGCACCGGCGTCGGCATCGTCATCGGCGCCGGACTTGCTGTCGCCGTGCTCGCCGCATTCGCGCTCTACAGCGGCTGGCGGCAGGGCAACGCGCCGACCGCGGTCGCGGTCGCCAACCCCGCGCCGGTCGCGGCATCGGCGCCGGCGTCGGCAGCGACCGCGTCGGCGGCTGCGGCCGCGCACGCGGCGGCCGCGAGCGCGCCGCCAGCGACGCCGGCGCGCGCGTCGGCCCCGGCCGCAGCAGCGAAGCCGACCGCCGCACCGGTCGCGCACCGCGCGGCGATGCCCGCGTCCGCTCCCCATTGATCGAGGACCCGCCATGTCCTACATCCTCGATGCCCTTCGCCGCGCCGACGCCGAACGCGAGCGCGGCGCCGTCCCCGGCCTGTCGTCGCAACAGCACGCGTACGTCGAGGACGACGCGTCGAAACCGCAACGTCCACGCATGCTCGTGTGGGCGGTCGTCGCGCTCGCGGCCGCGCTCGTCGTCGCGCTGGCGTGGAACTTCATCGGCGGCGGCGGAAGCCAGTCGACACCGCGGCCGATCGTCGAGGGATCGGTCTCGCCGGCGCCACCGGTCGCGCCGGTGCTGTTGCCGACAACGCCTTCGCCGGCGGTGCAGCCGCCGTCGCCCGCGGTGACGACGGCGACGTCGCCCGACACGATGGCGCCGCCCTCGCAAGGAAGCGTCGAGCCGGCGGCTGTGGTGCCGCCATCGCCAGCGCCCGCCCCGCGCGCCGCCAAGCATCCCCCCGAGCCGAAGCGCGTCGCGCGGCGCAGCGCCGAGCCGGACGCCGCGCCTCCTTCGACAAACGCCATGACAGCGAACCCCACGGCAGCGAAGGTCGCGGACCCGAAAGCTGCGGACTCGAAGGCCGCGCGCACCCCGGCCGATGGTCGGGTTTACCAGCAGGCCGAGCTGCCCGACGATGTTCGCCGCGACCTGCCCAAGCTCGTCATCGGCGGCGCCAGCTACTCGGGCGACGCAGCGAGCCGGATGGTGATGATCAACGGCCAGATCTTCCACGAGGGCGACCAGCTCGCGCCGCAGCTCGTCCTCGAGCGGATCAAGCTCAAGTCTGCGGTGCTGTCCTACAAGGGTTACAGGTACGAGGTGACGTTCTAGCGGGACCCCCGCGAATAGGCTGCCGTTCGCACGCCGACGCACACCGAATCATCGACCGCTTTCTAGAATGCTCTGAGCGGCCCCCTCCTTCCTCGAACCACCGGAAATCACCATGTCCTTCCTCGCACGATCCCTCCGGATCGCGACCTTCGCGTCCGTGGCTTTAATTTCCGCCTGCGGCGGCGGCGGCGGCGGCGGAGGCGGCGGCGTCCCCGTCACCGATGCCGGTTTCTTCAAGGCCGCCCTGACCGACGCGGCGGCTTGCGGCTACAACCAGATCAACGTCACGCCGGTGAAGGTGCGCGTCAACGCCAGCGCGACCGCCGCCGACGGCGACCCAGGGTGGTGGGAAATCGCCGTCCTCGCAAAGAAGATCGACCTGCTGTCGCTCACCAACGGCGCCGTTCTCGAACTCGGTCAGGTCCAGGTGCCGGTGGGCACCTACCGACAGCTGAGTCTCGTCCTCGACACGACCACGCCGCTCGCCAATTCGGTGGTTCCGGTGGTCGGCGCAGAAACGCCGCTCGGCATGCCGGCTGCCCTGCAGGGCAACCTGAAGATCCCGGTCAACATTGCCGTCGTCAAGGACCAGACTTCCGACTACGTCATCGACTTCGACGCCTGCAACTCGGTGCTGCGCCTGGGCAACAGCGGCAACTACGACCTGAGCGCGCGGCTCTCGGTCGTTCAACGTCTCTCGCCGCCAGGCCAGCAGCAGGTCACAGGCTTCGTCGACAAGTCACTCAATCTGGCGGCGACGCGCGTCTCGCTCCAGTCGAGCGGCACGGTTGTGCGGTCCACGAGCCCCGATTCGAACGGCCACTTCATCCTCTACCCGGTTCCGCCTGGTATCTACGATCTCGTCATCAGCGCGCTCGGCGCCGTCCCCGCCGTCGTCACCGGCGTGACCGTGAGTTCGACCGCATCGACCGACGTCAACACGGCTGGCACGCCGATCAATCCGCCAAGTTCGCCGTCCAACACGATCAGCGGCACGGTGGCCACCCCCGGCACGACGCCGATCGATGCGCGTGTCGCGATCGTCAAGAAATACACCGGTGGCCCGAACGTCACCATCGCCGGAGCGCCTGCTGACGGCACCACCGGGGGACTCCTCTACACGGTCCCGACGGCAGCGCCGGTGCGCGCCCCCTACGTCGCCGGCATCACGCCGCTCGTCTTCAGCCCCGACAACGCCACACCGACCGGACGCTACACGGTCGCCGTGATCGCCAAGGGAACGTTGCAGACGACCGACGTCGACGCGACGGCCAACAACCCCATCGTGGCGTTCACGTTCCCGTGAGATAGCGAAGCCCTGCGGCCAGGGCCACTCCCTGCGTGGCTCGCTCAGGTCTTGCTGTGCTTGGCGATGAGATCGCGCGCCGACTGCAGCAGCTTCTTGCCGTCGAAGCCGCGCTTGGTGATGTCGGCGACCCACTCGTCGTCGATCGCCTGCGAGACCTTGATGAAGTCGTTCGCCTCTGCGTTCGTCAGCGTGTAGATCGTATTGCCGCGCTCGACCGCAGGCTTTTTGCCGGTCGGGTCGTTGCCTTGCTGTGTCTTGCCGAGCCATGCCGACGTCGTCAGGCCCGAGTTGGCGTCGATCACCTTCCTGAGGTCGGGCGACAGGCCGTCGTACTTCGCCTTGTTCATCGCCATCACGAACGTCGTCGTGTAGAGCGCCGGGCCGCTGGCGGGAAACTCGGTGTGGAACTTGGTGAGCTCGTGCACCTTGACCGAGGGCACGACCTCCCACGGGATGACGCAGCCGTCGATCGTGCCCTTGGAGAGCGCGTCCGGAATCTGCGGCAGGGGCATGCCGACCGGGGTTGCGCCGAGCGCGCCGAGCAGCTTGGTGACCTGTCGCGTCGGACCGCGCACCTTCATTCCCTTGAGGTCGGCAGGCGACTTCACGAGCTTGGTCGCCGAGTGGAACATCCCCGGCCCGTGCACGTGCAGCGCGACGACGTGCGTCTCCTTGAACTCGTCGGGCGCGTTCGTCTGGATGTACTCCCAGTACGCCTTCGACGTCGCCTCGGCGTTGGTCATGATGAACGGCAGCTCGAAGACCTCGACGCGGGGAAAGCGCCCGGCGGTGTTGCCGGGCAGGGTCCAGACGACGTCGACGACGCCGTCGCGCGCCTGGTCGTAGAGCTGCACCGGCGTGCCGCCGAGCTGCATCGCCGGGTAGGCCTCGAACTTGATCTGGCCGCCGGAGTCCTTCTCGACCTTCTCCATCCACGGCTTGTGCATCGACAGCCACACCTGCGACTGCGGCGCCATGAAGGTGTGGAACTTGAGCGTCACGGTCTGCTGCGCCAGGCCCGAGAGTCCCGGCGCGCCGAGCGCCGCGGCGGCGGCGCCCTGGAGAAGCGTTCGACGTTTCATCGTGGATTCCTGCGGGAGCAAGGACGGAAAGGCTACGCGCGCGGCCCGGCCGACGCACTCAGTGGATGTACTGCAGCAGCCACAGCGAAATCGACGGGAAGAGCAACAGGACGATCGTGCGGATCGTGTCCGAGGCAAGGAACGGCATCACGCCGCGGTAGCTCTCGGCGATCGGGACATCCTTGGCCATGGCGTTGACGACGTAGACGTTCAAGCCCACCGGCGGCGCGAGCATGCCGAAGCCGACCGTCATCAGCACCATGATCCCGAACCAGATCGCGACCGGCTCCTTGGCCATGCCGAAGTCGAGGCTCATGATCATCGGAAAGAAGATCGGGATCGTGAGCAGGATCATCGACAGCTCGTCCATCACCGAGCCGAGGACGACGTAGAACAGCATGATCGCGGCGACGACCATCACCGGCGAGAGGCCCCAGCCCTTGACGACGCCCGCGAGTTGCGCCGGCACCTGCGTCAGCGCGAGCGCCGAGTTCATCAGGTCGGCGCCGATGAAGATGAGGAAGATCATCGCCGACGCCTGCGCGGTCGCGTAGAAGCAGTGCTTGAACTTGGCCCAGGTGATCTCGCGCTTGGCCAGCGCGGCGACGAAGGTCGCGGCGGCGCCGACCGCGGCGCCTTCCGTGGGCGTGAACAAGCCGCCGTAGATGCCGCCGAAGACGATGACGAAGATGATCGCGATCGGCACGATGCCGGCGAGCGCATGCAGGCTCATCG
>Ga0207678_10001886_pt1 | contig 19125 bp, 18 predicted proteins | sample KBSC63metaG_FD_184319 | JGI IMG/M metagenome (GOLD analysis project Ga0207678, IMG submission 184319) | Corn rhizosphere microbial communities from Kellogg Biological Station, Michigan, USA - KBS C6-3 metaG (SPAdes) (version 2) | ecosystem: Host-associated > Plants > Roots > Rhizosphere > Soil ...
GATCGCTCCATTCCGTTCTCGAGTGAAGGGCGGGAAGTGTATCGATACCAGTTACCGCTTCTTGATGTGGCGACGGTCAAGACGGTTGCGGCAACGGGCCAGAATCCGCCCGTAAATCAGCAACTGGAAACGCACTATTCATTGAGCAGCAGGCCGCAGTATCTCGCTCCAACCTGTCGCTCTTCGAGCGCGTTTCCATCGGGACTTACATGCGATCAGGTCGTTGTAGTGTATTCCACTACGCCGACTCCGGGCCAGTCAGCGCCGTTCGCTAATGAAGGTACCGTCCGCTACGAGAATCTCACCACGAAGAGCTCGCATTTCTTCTTCGAGCAGGCTATGGGGCAGACCGCGGGAAGCTCTGACTCGCTCAAGATCGTTCGGCGCGGTGTCACGGGCGAGCCTGACTCCGTTCTGGTTCCATATCAGCAACTCGTGGATAGCACACCGCACGTCCCGACATCCGCGGGCGATCTGGTCAAATACGATTACACATATTATTCCGTCGTAGTCAAAGTCGATCAACTTGCTTTCCGTGATACCACGTTCGCCAGAGGATCCGGCAACTTCGCACGCGCCATTATCGGAGAGGGCGGAGCGGTACAGGGCAGTCGCGTCATCGGATTCGACGCATCGATTGGTTTAGGCAAGTCCATAACGTTGCCGAACGGCGTGATCAAGACGCTGCCGACTCCTGTGGTCGATCTTGGAGTGTCGCCTCCCGCGTCGGTTGCTGATCTGACGGCAAACAGCTTCGCACGAGTAGGTGGTGTTGCGATCAACTTCGACGGCTCGCTCGCCGCGGTTCGCGCCGATTCCATCTACCTCTTCAACCAGAACCTCCGACTTCAGGGTACGTTGCAAACCGCAACGTCTGCCAACCCTGGGTTTGATTTTCACCCGCTCAACACGGGTAACGGTACCACCGTTCCACTGAAGTCGTGCTATTCATTCGCGGCCTCGACAGAACCGTCCATCGAAGTGTACGAGAACAATCACTTCAAGCGTATCGCAGTGATCCCGATCAAGAATCCGATAATCGGGCCGATCAAATCCGCGGTGCGTCAGCCCAGCGGGCAGCTGATTCTCGTTGGCGCGACCGCGAAGGGAGTCGTGATCGTGAACGTCGATCCGACGCTGTTCGGCGGAGCCAGCTGTCCCCCGTAAGATCGGTGGCGCAGGAGAAATATCGATAGCCACAAAGCCCGGCGATGAGCCGGGCTTTGTTGTTTCGTTGAAGTGCGGCAGGGGGACGGTGAGTGCAGCCAGCCCTGATGCGAGGCGGAGGGCGGTTGCGACGGATGCGACGCCGAACTCGGTTGCTTTGACGCCGGTTGCTTTATGGAATGACAGGCACGGATGCATCCGTGCCCCACCTGCGCGAACATCTAGGCGCGATTTTGGGCACGTTAGACAGGCTGGGCTTAGTCGGTAAGTCGTCGCTACCATGATATTCGATCGGTATGCGACCGTTCCATCCGCGGATACCTCTGCGACGTCAATCATACGATTACGGGCGACCAGGTTCGTATTTTGTCACGATGGTGACGGCCGAGCGCAGACCGATTTTTGGTGCACTGACCGGGCGCGGCGTGAAGCTAACGCCGAGTGGTGAGATAGTCCGGCGATACTGGGACATGATTCCGGATCGTTTTCGGAGTGTGTCGGTTGACACGCTCGTCATCATGCCGGATCACCTCCACGCGATAGTTGTGTTTTCAGTGGATGCGGATCGCCGATATACCCTGAGCAATGTCATCGGCTGGGTGAAGCAGCGTGCAGCTCGTGAAATCCATGCGAGCGGCTATCTGCGCGCCAGTGTCTGGCAGTCGAGCTTTCATGATCGCATCATCGATAACCCAGAGGCATTCACGAGCATACGACACTACATCCTCGCGAATCCAATGCGCGCTTCCTGAATTAGATCAGCGCCTAAATGTTCGCGCAGGTGGGGCACGGATGCATCCGTGCCTGTCATTCCATAAAGCAACTGAACCCAGAGGTTCAACTGATTCCAGTGCCACTGGTTCCAGTATCAGCACTGATTTCAGTATCAGCACTGATTCCAGTATCAGCACTGATTCCAGTATCAGCACTGGTTCCAGTATCAGCACTGATGCCAGTATCAGCACTGATGCCAGTATCAGCACTGGTTCCATCGCCACAACGGGTCCCAGTGCCACGAACAGATTCCGGTGCCGCTATTGATGGCAATGCCACAACGGATCCCAGTGCCACAACGGATCCCAGCGCCACAACGGATCCCAGCGCCACCACTGATTCCGGTAGCACCACAGTTTCCCGTGCCACCAATGACTCCAGTGCTGCCACTGCTGATGCCAGTGCCACTACTGATCCCAACACCAGCACTGATTCCAGCGACACAAACTGATCCCAGTGCCACAAACTGACTCCAGCGACACAGACTGATTCCACTACCGCCAATTCCCGCGAGCCAGTTCATCCACTGTTACGCCTGGCAATAAAGCCCGAGCCTCGGCCAACGCCGGAGACACGGGCGCTCCGGCACATTCGACCGATATAGCGCCGTATTCTGTCGCTACCGGATGGAAATCGTTTGCCGGACCGCCCCCGCCCGGGTTTATTATTGTCCCAAATGCTTCGTTTTACTACTGCTGGCGAGTCGCACGGCGCTGCGCTCGTATCGATTCTCGAAGGAATGCCTGCTGGCATCCCGTTACTCGTCGAAGATGTCGACGCGCAGCTTGCACGTCGGCAGGCAGGTTATGGACGCGGCCGTAGAATGCAGATCGAGACGGACCGTGCGGAGATCCTGAGCGGGGTGCGAGCTGGCGAGACGCTCGGATCGCCGATCGCGATGCTCATTCGTAACCACGATTGGCGCAACTGGCAGGAGATCATGAGCCCGGCGCCGCTCCCGGATGAGTCGGTGGATTCCGGTCTCCGGAAGCGGGCTGTCACGCGCCCCCGCCCTGGGCACGCGGATCTAGCGGGAATGCTCAAGTACGACCGCGCGGACGCACGAGACATACTCGAGCGCGCCTCTGCTCGCGAGACGACCGCGCGCGTTGCAGCGGGCGCTGTCTGCCGCACGTTCTTGAAGCAACTGGGTGTGACGATCGGGAGCCACCTGGTCGAGCTGGGTGATGTCGTCGCGCGCCGGCCGGAGCACCTGCCCGCCGACCTCAACACGGCGGCCGACAGCTCGCCGCTTCGTACGCTCGACAGCGACGCAGAATCACGGATGATAGCCCTCATCGACGAGGCCAAGCGATCCGGCGACACTCTAGGTGGAATCTGTGAGGTGGTAGTGACCGGCCTCCCCGTCGGTCTTGGATCGCACGTTTCATGGGATCGCAAGCTCGATGGGCGGCTCGCCGCTGCCCTCATGTCCATTCCGGCCGTGAAGGGGGTCGAGATCGGCATGGGATTTCAGGCGGCGCGGCTGCACGGCTCACGAGTTCACGATGAGATCGATCCCTCCGAAGATGCGATCGCCCGCGGCAGACTGAGCCGGCGCAGCAATAACGCCGGCGGGCTGGAAGGGGGTATGACTACGGGTGAGGCGCTCGTGCTCCGCGTGGCCATGAAACCGATCAGTACGCTCATGCGACCCCTTGGCTCGGTCGAAATGACCACGCGCGAGAGCGCCGCATCCACAGTCGAGCGGAGCGACGTCACGGCGGTCCCGGCCATGGGAGTCATCGCGGAGGCAATGGCCGCCTTCATCCTGGCAGACTCGGCGCTCGAAAAGTTCGGTGGCGACTCCCTCAATGAGGTCAGACGGAACCGTGAAGGGTATCTACTGTATCTGGCTGAGCGCGACGGTGGCCACCCGACAGGGCATGACGCTGGGTGACTGCTGACGCGAAGGTGAAGCACGTGGTGCTCGTCGGGTTGCCCGGCGTTGGCAAGAGCACCGTCGGTCGCGGCGTAGCAGCTCGGCTCAAGCGCGGCTTCATCGATCTCGACACTCATATCGAACGATCGTTCGGTAAGACCGTAAGCAAGATCTTCGAGGAGGACGGCGAGGCCGTCTTTCGGAAGGCGGAAGCCGAGACCAGTGCGGCGGTTGCCTGTATGGCGCCATCGGTGATTGCGCCGGGCGGTGGCTGGATACTGAACAGCGAAGCCACAGCACATTTGCTCGGCACAGGACGTATCATATACCTTAGAGTGGCACCGGAGACAGCCGTTCGTCGTATGGGACGGGGAATCCGGCGAAGGCCGTTACTGTTCAAATCCGGCGACCCGTACGAGGCCATGCGCACGATCTACGATGCGCGCAAGGCGGCATACGAGGGATGTTCGGAGATGACGGTCGAGACGGGCAATACCGCAAGATCCAATGTGATCGCCACGGTGGTGGAGCTGGTGCTTTCCGCCGAGCGAGACTTCGAAAACGGGAATGACTGAAGGAATAGACGGCTACAGTGTACCGCGCCCCATGCGCGTCCTGGGACCCCACGAGCGCAGCCGCTTCACGGCGGAAGCGTGGGGCTACCTGGTCGGCCTCAGCCGGTCGGGACTACTCGACGCGACGGAGCTCGAGCATGTGATCGAGCGCGTGCTCACCCATTTCGACGGGCGGGTCGCCTTGACCGACCTACGGCTCGTCCTGGGCGACGGAAGCTCGGAGGGCGGCGACGCTTCTCCGATCACCACGCACTGAAAGAATCAGCAGGTACTCACTACGTATTGAATCCGGAGCAATCCGGCAATGGTAAAATCATGGCAATTCGAAAGACGGCGGCGAAGAGCGCCGGAACAAAGAAAAAGAAGACCGTGGCAAAGACCCCGGTCCGAAAGGCCGCCCGCAAGGCGGCCGGCAAGGGCGTGCGCAAGACTGCCGCTGCCGAAGCCGTCGTGTACGATGACGACGTTTCGATGGATGGCAGCGGCAATGGACAGGCGCTAGTTATCGTCGAGTCGCCGGCCAAGGCCAAGACTATCGGGAAGTATCTCGGGCGCGGGTACAAGGTGCGCGCGACGATCGGTCACATCCGTGATCTCCCTGTGAAGAAGATGGGTATCGATGTCGAAAACAACTTCGAGCCCGAGTACGTCACGATTCCGGGCAAGGAGAAGACGCTCGCGGAGCTAAAGGCCGCCGCCAGGGAATCGAGCCAGATATATCTCGCGACTGACCCTGATCGCGAAGGCGAAGCGATCGCGTGGCATGTTGCATCGCAGATCCAGCGCAAGGGTGGTGCGCCGATCAGACGCGTGTTGTTCCACGAGATAACGCGTGACGCGGTACGCGCGGCGATCGACAACGCCGGACAGATCAACGAGCGTCTGGTCGAGGCGCAGCTCGCGCGTCGCATGCTCGACCGCCTGGTCGGTTACAAGGCGAGCCCGATGCTGTGGAAGACCGTGAAGAAGGGTGCATCCGCGGGGCGCGTGCAGACTGTCGCGTTGCGACTCATCGTCGAGCGCGAGCGCGAGATTCGTGCATTCAAGCCTGTAGAGTACTGGACGATAGCGGCGTTGCTGGAGAAGGAACGTCAGGAATTCACGGCAAAGCTGCACCACGTCGATGGAAAGAAGCCGGAGATATCCAACGCGGCGGAAGCGCAGCGCATTCTCGACGACATCGGCGGCCTCAAGACGTTCCCCGTAACTGAGGTCAAGCGTCGCGAGCGTCGCAAGAACCCGTACGCGCCGTTCACGACCAGCACACTGCAACAGGAAGCGGCCAAGCGGCTCGGTTTCGGCTCCAAGCGCACGATGCGACTGGCGCAGGATCTGTACGAGGGCATCGAGATCGGCGCCGAAGGGGCGGTTGGTCTCATCACTTACATGCGTACCGATTCCACACGTGTCGCGGAATCGGCAGCGACTGCGGCGCGCGATTATCTGCGGACGCTGTTCGGTGAGGAGTTCCTCGCGCGTGGTGGTCCGCAGCTATACGGCGATAGCAAGAGCAAGAACGCGCAGGACGCGCACGAAGCCGTACGTCCCACCGATCCGACGCGTCGGCCGGATGCCATCAAACGCTATCTGAAGGATGACCAGTTCAAGCTTTACGAGCTGGTGTGGAAGCGCTTCATGGCGTCGCAGATGGCGCCGGCCGTGTTCGATACGACGACGGTGAACTTCGATCTCGGGCGGTACGTGTTCCGCGCGACCGGAAGCGTCATGAAGTTCGCGGGCTACCAGGCGCTTTACCAGGAAGCACGCGAAGCCGGCGACGGCAAGGCGCTCGAAGACGAGCAGGCACTGCCTGCGATGTCGGAAGGAGAGAACATACCGGTCAAGCGCATCGAGCCCACTCAGCACTTCACAGAGCCGCCTCCGCGATTTTCGGAAGCGAGTCTGGTGAAGGAGCTGGAGCGACTCGGCATTGGTCGTCCATCGACCTACGCATCGATCATCTCCACGCTTGCAGAACGGCGTTACGTACTGCTGGAGCAACGTCGCTTCTTTCCGACAGGTCTGGGAGAGCAGGTTGAGCGCGTGATGGTGAAGAGTCTGCCTGACATATTCAACGTTCAGTTCACGTCGAACATGGAAAGCGACCTCGACAAGGTGGAGGACGGGAGCGTCGACTGGCACGAAATGCTCAGCGCGTTCTACGGTCCGTTCGCCGAGCAGGTCAAGCATGCGGACGTCGAAGGGCTGATCGCCGCTGCGCACGACCTGTCGGAGTTCGAAGGGCAGAAGTGTCCTGATTGTGGCGGCAAGCTCGTCCCGCGCGGTGGATTCTTTGGACCGTTCATGGCGTGCGAAAACCACCCCAAGACGTGCAAGTTCACTCGCCCGCTTCGCGGTGAAAAGAAAGTCGCGCGTGCGACGGACGAGATCTGTCACGAATGCGGCGCTCCGATGGTGGTTCGAACCGGTCGCAGCGGTGAATTTCTGGGTTGTAGCAAATTCCCGAAATGTCGCGGCACTCGCTCCATGCCCACGGGCGTCAAGTGCCCCAAGTGTGGTGGTGATGTCGCAGTGCGGCGGTCCAAGAAACGTGGCAAGGCGTTCTACGGCTGCGCGACCTATCCCGCGTGCGACTTCGTGGTGTGGGACAAGCCGGTCGCGGAGACCTGTCCGGAGTGTGGGTTCGTCGGGGCCGAAGCGAAGTCGAGCAAGGCGCGCGGTGAGTACCGCCGCTGCATGAAGTGTCAGAATGAGTGGGAGGCCGCTGCTCCGCCGGCGGAGGCCGTCGTTGCATGACGACGTCGTCACCGTGGTCGGTGGCGGCCTCGCCGGATCCGAGGCTGCGTGGCAGCTTGCTCAACGCGGACATCGCGTAGAGCTGCATGAGATGCGGCCGGTGCGCCAGACACCGGCGCATCGCACCGACCGATTGGCGGAGCTGGTCTGCTCCAACACGTTCAAGAGCACGGAACTGTCCACCGCGCATGGCGCCATCAAGGCGGAGATGCGCGAGCTGGGCTGTCTCGTGCTCGAGTGCGCCGACCTCGCGCGTGTTGCAGCGGGCACGGCGCTCGCCGTAGATCGGGATGTGTTCGCGGCCGCGGTGACGGAGCGCATTCTGGCGCATCCCAATATCACGGTGATGCGCGACGAGATCGGCGAACTTCCTGCTGCACCCGCTGTGATCGCCACGGGACCTCTGACCGGCGATTTGTTGGCCGAATCACTCAGACGGAGGCTCGGGAGTGATGCGCTCGCGTTCTACGACGCGATCGCACCGGTTGTGTCGCGCGAGTCCATCGATGACTCGCTCGTCTTCACCGCATCGCGATACGGCAAGGAGACGATGGACGGCGCCGACGACGAGGGCGCCTATCTCAACTGCCCGATGACGGAGGACGAGTACAACGCGTTCTCCGACGCACTGGCCGCGGCCGATCAGTTTCACGGTCACGAGTTCGACGAGGTTCCGTACTTCTCCGGTTGCATGCCGGTGGAAGAGATGAACTCGCGCGGCCGTGAGACGCTGCGCTTTGGCCCGCTCAAGCCTGTCGGACTTGCGGACCCGCGAACGGGACGGCGACCTCACGCTGTTGTTCAGTTGCGACGTGAGGATCGCGCCGGACGCTTGTGGAACCTGGTTGGATTTCAAACGCGCCTGCGCATACCAGAACAGCAGCGTGTCTTTCGCATGATCCCGGGACTCGGGAACGCTGAGTTTCTGCGTTACGGGTCGATCCACCGCAATTCATACGTCAATTCGCCGAGCGTGCTCACGTCGGCGCTGACGTTACGCGATGACCCGCGGATTTTTCTGGCTGGCCAGATCACCGGCGTGGAAGGGTACACGGAGAGTACTGCTTCCGGATTGCTTGCCGGAATGAATCTCTCACGCGTCATGAGTGGCCTCGACCCGATCGTACCGCCCGGCACCACGATGCTCGGCGCGCTTTACCGTTATCTGCGCGAGGCGGATCCACGCCATTTCCAGCCGATGAATGCGAACTTCGGTCTGGTGGATGATCTGGACGAGCGCATTCGTGACAAGCGCTTGAAGAAGGAGCGCATGGCGGACCGGGCTGTCCGCGACATGCGCGCTTGGCGGGACGAGATGTCGATCGAGCCGGTGGCGGCGTCAGCATGAGCGAAGAGATCGATCGCGTCGCGGAGTTTCTCGAGCACATGGAGAAGGAGCGGAACGTATCGCCCAACACCATCAAGGCTTACACGCGCGATCTTGCCGAGTTCACGGCGTACCTTGGCAGCTATTACGGTGTCGAGAGCTGGTCGTGGCAGGGATTGGATCGGCTCGCAATCCGCGGATTCCTGGCGCATCTGGTGCGTCGCGGGGTCAGCAAGCGTTCGGCGGGTCGGTCGCTGTCTGCAGTGCGATCGTTTTACAAGTACCTGCACAGAAACGAGATCGTCGAGGCAAATCCAGCACGGGCCGTTGCAGCGCCGAAGCGGGACAAGTACCTGCCTGAATACCTCGACATTGCTCAGATGGGCACGTTGTTCAGCGCTGCGGAAACGCGCGCCCATGGTGGAAAGTTCACCGACGTTCGCAATCTCGCGATGCTGGAGTTGTTCTACTCCGCGGGTTTGCGATTGTCCGAGCTCCGCGGCATCAACCGCGACTCTCTCGATCTGCTGGCCAATCAGGTAAAGGTGCGCGGCAAGGGTCGAAAGGAGCGCATCGTTCCGCTGGGTGATCGCGCGACGCTTGCTCTGCGCAATTACGAATCGAAGCGGGACGAGTTGTTACGCGTCATCGGGCCAACTGGCGATCGGACGGCATTTTTTCTGTCGGCACGGGGACGCCGGATCAGTACGCGCGCGCTCCAGAACGCTGTTACAACTCTGCTGGATCTGGTGAGCGAGGGCTCGGGTCTATCCACGCACTCGCTGCGACACACGTTCGCGACGCACATGCTCGATGCTGGAGCCGACCTCCGTGCAGTTCAGGAATTACTGGGCCACGCGTCGGTGCAGACGACGCAGATCTACACGCATACCAGTGTCGAGCGGCTCAAGCAGGCGTACAAGTCCGCCCACCCGCGCGCCTAGCGTGCGACCTTCGCTGATGGCGTTGTACCTGTTTGTTCAGGGGAAGTCATGGACGGTGGAGCGTCGCCACGAAATTGTGGGCGGCGATGCTCGTCCGGAGAAGGCGGAAGCGTCCGGACTGTTTCTATTCTTCACAGCGGCCGACGGCGAGATAAGGCGAAGCGAGATCGCGGCCGATTTCCCGGAAGAACCGGCCGCTCGGCTACTCGAGTCGGTGTGGCGCTTCGCAGAAGTGATGCGTGTTGCGGATCTGGGCGAGATGAGCAGCAGGGGGGAGATAGTCATGCCCCGGATGCGGGACGTCGTGCGCGAATTTGCGCGTGCGTTCAGGCTGCGCTGCCCGAATTGCGGTGGGGGCAGGGTACTGCGCACGTGGTTCAAGCTGCAGCATCGCTGTGCCAAGTGCGGACTTCGGCTCGATCGCGGCGAGGCCGATGATTATTTCCTCGGCGGGATGTTCTTCAACATCGTGCTGGCGGAAATCATTTTCGCGCTGGCGCTGCTCGTAGTGGTGATCGTGATGTGGCCGAACGTCCCCTGGGCCGGCGTCGAATACTCGTTGATCGTCGCGATGATCGCAGCACCGATCGTTCTCTATCCTGTATCGCGGCTGATGTGGCTGGCGCTGGACCTGTTGCTACGGCCGCCGGATGAGGCGGAAATGGCGTGGCACGCGAGTGAGGAGGAGTAGAAAGGTCGTCATTGCCGCTTTCGTGGCAATGACGACCTCCGGTCCGTCCCTCTACGCCGCGCTCTCCTTGTACCCCGTCTGGCCAACGAGCCTGTCGTAGACGTCGGCTACGAGCCGGTAGCACTCGCAGGAGACCTTCTCCAGCCCCTCTCTGTCGACGATTGTTATTTCTCCGCGCCGGTATCGAATGAGTCCGGCTCTCTGGAGGTTGCCCGCCGCGACCGTGACGCCAGCGCGGCGAACGCCGAGCATGACCGCGAGTGCTTCGTGCGTGAGGTGGAACTGATCGCCCGGAACCCTGTCATGCGTCATCAGAAGCCATCGCGCGCAACGCTGCCGGAGCGAGTGCCGCTGGTTGCACACCACCGACTGTCCGATCTGGGTGAACATTGCGTGGGCATAGCGCAGCATCACCGTGCGGAGATCATCGTCGGACCGGAGCAGCTCGGTAAACCGGTCGGCAGTCATGACGGCGGATCTTCCGCCGATCTGGACGAAGAAGCGCATGTTTGCCATCTCGGTGCCAAAAACCGTCGGCAGGCCAATCATCCCTTCCTGGCCGACCGTCGCAACCTCGCCCTGTGTTGCGCCGAGGGGGGCTGTCATCGATATCACCGAATCGAGAGGGAAATAGATTCGATTCACCATGTCGCCGGGCTCGTACAGTTCGGCGTGAGTGGGGGTGTTGATGATTACGAGATCCTCAGCGAGTCGCTTGATCGACGCGGACGGGAGCGCGCGGAGGAGCAGATTTTCGTCGTAAGTATCCATGGTACGGTTTAGTGCAAACAGCTTGCCGGTACATTATAGTACTGAATATCGTTGTATAGAATCTATATGGACTGAAGGCTATCGAATTCGCAATTTGCCCGATTTTGGCTGGATTGTATCATCATTACGGCGTGCTGCACCACGGAAAGTGAACACTTCCCGAAAATATTTCCGATTCCTTAGTGCGCCTAGAAGGATACAGAGGGCGCCAGCCAGTATGGTCACGGTTTCAAAGCGCCAGTCGCTGCCGATCAGCGCAGCACCTAGTAGCACAATTCCTACACCCGCGACGAACTCGCCCTTGAGGTCGATTGTGGCTCGGGCGCGCCGCCGCCGATCCCGCATCGGGCCGATCGTTTGCGGGCCCCAGGAATCCCACAAGAGACCGAGCCCCATCAGGATTACGATTACGCCCAGCAGTACGGGCACTTCATAGACGCTCACGATTGCTCCGTTCTCTCGTCTGATCCGGCTGGCTGCGGCCAATCCTCCCGCTCCGTCATCTCAGAGTGCAAAAAGGGGGCGCACGGCTATTTCTTTAGGGTATGCACAGCACACTTCCGACCATTCGCGCCACGACGATCCTGGCCGTGCGCCGCAATGGTCAGGTCGCACTCGGCGGCGACGGTCAGGTCACCGTGGGCGACACGGTAATGAAATCCAACGCTCAGAAGGTTCGCACGCTCCAGAACGGCCGGTTGCTCGCCGGTTTCGCGGGCGCTGCGGCTGACGCGTTCACTCTATTCGAGAAGTTCGAGGAAAAGCTGAAGCGCTTTCCGGACAACCTTCCGCGGGCGGCGGTCGATCTGGCCAAGGAATGGCGAAGCGACCGGGTTCTCAGGCGACTCGAAGCGTTGCTGGTCGTTGCGTCACGCGAGCATGGCTTCATCATCTCGGGAACCGGCGACATCATAGAGCCGGACGACGGAATTCTCGCAATCGGCTCTGGCGGTACGTATGCACTCGCCGCGGCACGCGCGCTCGTCGAGAGCACGGAGCTCGATGCGCGCGACATCGTGCGGCGCGCGCTGACGATCGCCGGCGAGATCTGCATCTATACCAATACGAACATCACCATCATCGAGCCGGGAGCATAGCCATGGCCTCACCACGCACGCAACAGGCGCTGGCGAAGCTGGCCGATCTCACTCCGCGGCAGATCGTTCACGAGCTGGATCGTTACATAGTGGGGCAGGGAGACGCGAAGCGCGCGGTGGCGATCGCGCTCAGGAACCGGTGGCGCAGGCAGCGTGCACCGGACTCCATTCGCGATGAGATCTCGCCGAACAACATCATACTCGTCGGTCCCACCGGCGTCGGAAAGACGGAGATCGCGCGTCGCCTGGCAAAGCTCGCCGGCGCTCCGTTCGTAAAGGTCGAGGCATCCAAGTTCACCGAAGTCGGATACGTGGGCCGCGACGTCGAGTCGATGGTTCGCGATCTCGTAGAGGCCGCGATCAGCATGGTTCGCGACGATCGGGAGAGCGAAGTGGAAGAGCTCGCGAACGAGCGTGTCGATGACCGGCTCCTGGATCTGCTGCTTCCCATGCCGGAAGAGGCAAAGCCGGCGAGCGACGTTCAGACGGCGGCAAACGACGAGCAGGTGTTCTTCGTCTCCGGGAGCGGCGGTGTAACGAAGGAAGTAGAAGTGGCGCGCGATCGTTACCAGCGTACGCGCGACAAGCTCAAGGCACTCCTTCTGGCTGGCGAGCTGGACAACCGTGAAGTCGAGATCGAAGTACAGCAGAACGCGCCGGTGATGTTCGACATGATGGTGCCGCAGGGAGCGCCAGAAGGAATGGAGAATTTTTCCGACATGCTCCGCGACATGATGCCCAAGCGTACGCGGAAGCGTACGGTGAAGGTGCCGGAAGCGCGCAGAATCCTGATGGATGAAGAGTTGGGGAAACTCATCGATCAGGACGAGCTGGTGACCGACGCACTCGAACGCGTCGAGCAGATGGGGATCATCTTTCTCGACGAGATCGACAAGATCGCGGGCCAGCGGGGCGATACCGGCGGCCCGGACGTCTCACGCGAGGGCGTACAGCGTGACCTGTTGCCGATCGTGGAAGGCTCGACTGTGTCGACCAAGTACGGCAACGTGAAGACGGACCACGTCCTGTTCGTGGCCGCGGGCGCATTCCACGTGTCCAAGCCCAGCGATCTCATTCCGGAGCTGCAGGGTCGTTTCCCGATTCGCGTCGAACTCAAGCCGCTCACCGAAGCCGATTTCGTGCGCATAATGACGGAGCCGGAAAACGCGCTCACCAAGCAGTACGCCGCACTCGTCGAGTCCGAAGGTGCGTCGCTGACGTTCACGACCGACGGCGTTGCGGAGATCGCGCGAACGGCAGCACATGCCAACGATCGCATGGAGAACATCGGTGCACGACGACTCCATACGGTGATGACTACGCTGCTCGAGGACGTACTGTACGAGCTTCCGGACGGTGGCAAGGAGCCGGTGAACGTCGACGCGGCGATGGTGAAGTCGCGGCTCGCGAAAGTAGTGGAAGACGAGGACCTGCGACGGTACATCCTTTGAGGGACTGACATACTGATGGATTCGGCGGCGATCCTCAACGTTCTGGCCCACAGATATCCGTTCCTGCTCGTCGACTCCATCAACGTGATCGAGCCGGGACGCCGTGTGGAGGGAATCAAGCGTGTCACCGGCGGCGAGTGGTTCGGGGCAGCGTGGCACCCGCAAGATTCGGCGATGCCGAACACTCTTGCGATCGAAGCGCTGGCACAGACATCGGCGGCGCTCCTGCTCGGGCTGGTGGACGCCCGTGCAGGGGTGGTGGGCTATTTTGCGGCGATCGAGCGGGTGCGCCTCCGTGACCCAGCAGTGGCCGGTGACACCCTCCTTCTGAGCGTCGAGTTGGAGAGCTTCCGGCGTGGCATAGCTCATCTGAAGGGCCGCGCCACGGTGAACGGGCGCCGCGTTGCATCGGCGAGCTTCACAACCATCGTTCGCGCGGCAGCCTGAGTCCGCTAGAATTGATGAGGCAGAACCAGTAGACATTTCCCGCAATTCGGACCGATGACCACAGCACACCGCGACTTTCTCGCCATTCCCGATTTTTCGTCCGCCGAGCTTGAATCGTTGTTCGTGCTGGCGGATTCCATGCGCACCGGCACTTATACCAAAAAGCCACTCGCGGGCCAGACACTCGCGATGATCTTCATGAAGGCGTCCACACGAACGCGAGTGTCGTTCGAAGTTGGAACCTATCAACTCGGCGGTCATGCGCTGTTCCTGTCTCCGCGTGACGTTCAGCTTGGCCGCGGCGAGCCGATCTCGGATACCGCAAAGGTTCTCTCGCGTTATGTGAACGGCATAATGATCCGCACCTTCGCGCATGCCGATGTCGAGGCGCTCGCGAAGGACGCAACGATTCCTGTGATCAATGGTCTCACGGATCTGTTGCACCCGTGCCAGGTCCTCGCCGACGTCCTCACTGTGCGTCAGCAGCTCGGCGGGATCGCGGGGCGCAAGGTTGCATGGATCGGCGACGGCAACAACATGGCCAACTCCTGGATCAACGCGGCATACGTACTTGGTTTCGAGCTGTCACTTGCGTGTCCGGAAGGATACGATCCCGACGCGGCTCTGATCGCACGTGCGCGGACGCGCTCGAAGGTGAGCGTCGTGCGCGATCCAGCCGAGGCCGCGAACGGCGCCGACGTCGTCACGACCGACGTGTGGGCATCCATGGGGCAGGAAGAAGAACAGGCGGTACGCGAGAGAGCGTTCCGCGGATTCTGCGTGGACTCGGCGCTCATGGCTCGCGCCTCGAAGAACGCAATCTTTCTGCACTGTCTGCCCGCACACAGAGGCGAGGAAGTTACCGCGGACGTAATCGACGGTCCACAGAGCCGCGTATGGGACGAGGCCGAAAACAGACTTCACATTCAGAAGGCGATCATGGCGGTACTCATGGGAGGAGAAAAGCTTTGAGCCAGCGCACTCCATTGCACGACGTCCACATAGCGCTCGGCGCCAAGATGGTGCCGTTCGCGGGCTTCGAGATGCCGGTCCAGTATCCGGCCGGCATTACCGCCGAGCACAAGTCCGTGCGTGAAAATGTGGGATTGTTCGACGTGAGCCACATGGGTGAGTTCATGATCCGCGGACCGCAGGCGATCGACTTCGCGAATTACGTGACGACGAACGACGTGGCGGCTCTGGCTGTTGGCCAGGCGCAGTACTCCACGATTCTGAATGAAGGCGGAACGATCGTGGACGATTGCCTTGTCTACAGGTTCCCGGATCATCTCATGATGGTCGTCAACGCGTCGAACAAGGACAAGGATCTCGAGCACATCAAAGCGTACATGGGTCGCTTTGATTGCAGTATCGAGGACGTTAGCGATCGTATCGCGTTGCTCGCACTTCAGGGGCCCCGTGCGCAGGAAGTCATGGCGCGATTCACAGACGTGAACCTGGACGATATCGCGTACTATCATTTTCAGGTTGCAACCGTAGCGGGCGTGCCGGGGGTCATTCTGTCGCGCACCGGTTACACAGGCGAGGATGGCTTCGAGCTCTACTTCGACGCATCGCGTGCAGTCGAGATGTGGAACGCGCTCATGAGCGAGGGTTCCGTCACGCCGGCCGGACTTGGCGCGCGCGACACGCTGCGTCTCGAGATGGGAATGGCACTCTATGGCAACGACATCGACGACGGGACCACGCCGTACGAAGCAGGTCTCGGCTGGCTGGTCAAGCTCAAGAAGGGTGACTTTGTGGGGAAGGAAGCGCTCGAACGGCAGAAGGCGGCGGGAATTCCACGCAAGCTCGTCGGTTTCACGATGCCGGACCGCGCATTCCCGCGGCACGGATATCCTGTCTGGTGCAACGGCGCGGCGAGTGGTGAGGTGCGGAGCGGCACAATGAGTCCGACGCTCGGTATTGCGATCGGTACTGCGTATCTGCCGCTCGCGGCGGCGAAGGACGGCACGGAGTTCGAAATCGAGATAAGAGGGAAGCGTCTTCCGGCGGTTGTGCAGAAGATGCCATTCTACAAGAACGCTTCGCATCGTTGAACATCGCCATTGTCACCGTCTCGGATTCCGTTGCCCGTGGAGCGCGTGCCGATCTGTCGGGTGATGCAATCGCGGAGTGGGCTGCTGCACGCGGCGACACTGTCATATCGCGTGTCGTAACAGCTGACGACTCGGTCGAGATCGTGCGCGCCCTGCTCGCAGTCTGCGACGGCGGCGCATGCGATCTCGTCGTCACGACCGGCGGCACCGGGTTGTCGAAACGCGACGTCACTCCTGAAGCAACGCGCGCCGTGATATCGGCGGAGGCGCCCGGCTTCGGCGAGCGGCTGAGGGATCACGCGACGCGTTTTCCGCGTGCGTCACTTTCGCGCGGTGTCGCCGGCGTGCGCGCACGAACGTTGATCGTGAACCTTCCCGGCTCACCGGGTGGCGTGCGCGACGGGCTGGCTACGCTGGAGCCGGTGGTGTCGCATGCGTGCGACATTCTGAGTGGGCGTTTTACCGAGCATCCAGCCGAGCATCGGAGCGGTGATGGCGCGTAGCGGCGGTGCAACCGTGGTGATCACGCTCGCCGACGTGGAGCCCGCGGTGCGTCTCAACGCGTTGCTCGAAGCCGCCGGCATCACCACGTCGATGGTTTCGGCTGTGGACAATCTCGCGACCGAGATCCGTCGTACGCGACCGGAGCTGATCGTGCTGACGGGAAACATCGCCGACCCTGCGGTGCGCCAGGTCGTGCGCGACCAGCTCTGGGAAGGAATTGCGGTGATCGGTCTCGCCGACGTCGCCGATCCGCATCTCATCGAGCGCTTGCGTGAGATCGGTTTTGTGGATGTGTACACCAAGCCCGTAGTCGCGGAAGATCTGTTCGACGCAGTGAAGCGTGTGCTCGAGCGTCGCCGGCTCGCTGAATCGACCGGACTTGTGGGCCAGTCGGACGCGATCCGTGAAGTTCTCGTGCGCGTGGAGCAGATGGCGCCCGTGTCCAGCACGGTTCTGATCGAGGGCGAGAGCGGGACCGGCAAGGAGCTTGTTGCGCGTGCAATTCATCAGTTGAGTCCACGCCGGTCGCGGCCGTTCATCGCTGTCAACGTCGGTGCGCTGCCGGAAACGTTGCTCGAGAGCGAGCTGTTCGGTCACGAGAAGGGTGCGTTCACCGGCGCTGCCGAGCGCCGCATCGGCCGCTTCGAGCTTGCCGATACCGGAACGCTGTTCCTCGACGAGATCGGCGACGTGCCGCCAGCGACCCAGGTCAAGCTGCTACGCGTGATCGAGGAGCGTGAGGTGACGCGGGTCGGAGGAACGACGCCGATCAAGGTCAACGTGCGCGTCGTGACCGCTACGAATCAGCCACTCCGTCAACTCGTCGAAGAGGGCAGGTTCAGATCGGATTTGTACTACAGGCTCAACGTTCTCAGCATCTATCTACCGCCGTTGCGCGAGCGTCGCGCCGACATTCCGCTACTCGTGCGTCGCTTCGTCCGGCAGTTTTCGGCGCAGCACGACCGGCCGTTCCACGGCATTTCGGCGGACGCGATGCAGATCATGGCCGATTACGCATGGCCCGGGAACGTGCGGCAGCTCAAGAATCTGATCGAGAGCATGGTGGTTCTGGCTCCGGGCCGGGAGATTACCGCGTCCGACATACCGGCAGAGGTGCGGGAAAGGTCGAGCTTGCTGCCGGTGAGAATAGCACCACCGGTAATGCGGGGCGGTGAAAGCGCAGCGGGTGCGGGGGCTGGCGCGCGCGAGCTGGAGTTCATCGTCCACAGCCTGGTTGAGCTGAGGCTGCAGCTGGACGAGCTGCGCCGCCGGGTGGATGAGAACAGCGCAGGCGCCGGGTCAGCTGTGGTCGGAGGTGTGGAACCGCGCTCCCTGGCGCCGGCGATGGCAGCTCTCGAGCCGGCGGCACCGCCCGCCCCAAATGTTTTGACGATAACGCCGGGAATGACCATGGCGGAGATCGAGCGGGGGGCGATCGAAGCCGCGTTGCGTGAAACTGATGGGAATCGGCGTCGAGCTGCCGAACTTCTAGGGATAGGTGAGCGGACGCTGTACCGGAAGTTACGTGATTACGACATTCCGGATGGCTACGCCACTATTGCCTAAACCGGCATGTGGCCACACTTTGTGATGGCCGCCAAAGGAGGGAGAAAGCTCCCCTTCTTGGCGGGCTTGTGTCTTACGGGTCATCTATTGTCGGGTGGCATCTGCGGGGGCGACTATCGTCTCGCGTAGCCAAACTTTAGTTCCTTAAACGCGTGACTACATTTGTGACGCCCGCACGGCTCGGGGAGCAAGCCGAAGAGTTGATCCGCACCTTGCCCGGGGTGGTGTCCGTGCGGGTTGTGGATAACGGCGAGGGGTCGATTCAGGAGGTGCACATCCTGACGACGTCCGAGGTGCCCGCCAAGCAGACCGTGCGTAACGTCGAGAGTGCCCTGTTTGCGCACCTTGGGTTGCGGATCGACCATCGGCGCGTGTCGATAGCCGCGGTGAGCGAGGCGCCGCCGCCACAGCCGAAACCGGCACCGCCGCCGACGTCCACGCCATCGCCAATTGCGCCTCCGAAAAGTCGGAGCGCTGCCGATACTGAGGGAATGGGTGTTTACACGCCTACACCGGGGCTGGACGGGCCGCGTCGCCGGATCTATTTCGAGGATGTGGAAGTCCGCGGGTCCAGAGCGCGCGGTGTGTCGTGTCGCGTGTCGCTGATCAAGGATGGAACGTCGTTCATCGGTGAGGCGCGCGGAGTCGATGGCGATCGTGCGCGTCTGGAGTTGGCGGCTCGTGCAGCATGTCTCGCGATTGGAGACGCTGATTCGAAGGACCGTCAGTTCGGGCTGGAAGGCGTACGGGTATTTGAAGCGTTCGACAGGAAGTTCATCTTCGTTGGCGTTGCGGTGCGACACGGACGCGAAGTCCGGTTGCTTGCTGGAACGTGCGAAGTGAGTGATAGCGCAGAAACGGCGTCGGTACTTGCCGTGCTGGATGCAACGAACCGTTGGTTGGAGTACGGCGCGTAATCATGCGTGACCTGATGCTTACCTCGAGAAGAACTATAGACTAATCAAAACAAAACCCCCGTTCCCCGACCTAGCGGAGTTGAGACGGTAGGTTAGGTAGGAACGAGCGGAGCCAACCTTTGCAGTTTGCACGCGCGCAAGCGTCGTGACAAAACGGATGGGAGGTGACGCGGACATGAGTTTCTTTGCAGCTTT
>Ga0207678_10001893_pt1 | contig 19097 bp, 16 predicted proteins | sample KBSC63metaG_FD_184319 | JGI IMG/M metagenome (GOLD analysis project Ga0207678, IMG submission 184319) | Corn rhizosphere microbial communities from Kellogg Biological Station, Michigan, USA - KBS C6-3 metaG (SPAdes) (version 2) | ecosystem: Host-associated > Plants > Roots > Rhizosphere > Soil ...
CATTCATATGTGAAGAGAGAGGGTGAAAAGTATAGAAGAAAGAGAAGATTACCGCTGGGCGGCTTCGAGGTCTTTGATCGTCAGCAAGCTCAGCAGCTTCACGCCGAGCGCTTCGACTTTGGCGCGGCCGTCTTGTTCTTGGCGGTCGACGATGACGAGAGCATGCGGGAGGCGATCGAAAGTCTGCTGGATGTCGCGGGCTTCGAGAGCACCGCCGGAACCGGGTCGACGTTCTGGTTCCGGCTGCCTGCCGCGGGCCACCCGGAGGCGTCGCTAGCAGCCGGCGACGATGCGAATCTCCGTCACGGGGTGTAGCTCCGCCCCGTTGCGGGCCGCGCCGCTCCGGCCCCTCTGGGCCCAGAAGCCCACCCCGGTCACGTAGGCGATCGCGCCGATAGCGCTCTTCCGATCGGGTTGATCGTCGTTAGATCACGCTGTCGCCGCGGGGGCCGGCGCTGTTGCCGGAGCCGGCGAGAACTCCATCCCCGCCTCGATCGAACCCCAGCGCAGCGTCGCGACGTCGTAGGGGTAGTTCTGGCGGAGCCGCCAGGGTGCGCGGGCGCCCTGCTTGGGCAGCTCGTCGAGCGAGCGGAGGACATAGCCGGCCTCGAGGTCGATGACGGGGGAGAGCTCGACCTCGGGTCCGGGCGGCTGCGGGGTGCAGTAGGCGTGGCCGTTCGCGTCCATGTGGTTGAGGAGCCGGCAGACGTACTTGCTGACGAGGTCGCACTTGAGCGTCCACGACGCGTTCGTGTAGCCGACCGAGAACGAGAGGTTGGGAACGCCGGAGAGCATCATCGCCTTGTAGGCGACGGCCTCGGCCGGGTCGACGTCACGGCCGTCGACGGCGACTTCGATCCCGCCGAAGAAGAGGAGCTGCAGACCGGTCGCGGTGATGATGATGTCGGCGTCGAGGTCGCGTCCGGAGCGGAGCCGGATGCCCGCCTCGGTGAACGTCTCGACCTCGTCGGTGACGATCTCGGCGCGGCCGGCGGAGACCTCCTCGAGCAGGTCGCCGTCGGGGATCAGGCAGAGGCGCTGGTCCCAGGGGTCGTAGCGCGGGTTGAAGTGGGTGTCGACCGGATAGCCCGGCGGCAGTCCGGCGGCGACCGCCTTGCGGAGCAGGCGCCGCATCAGCCGGGGAAAGCGGCGGCTGAAGCGGTAGCTCAGCATCTGCAGGGCGACGTTCTTGGCGCGGATCAGCGAGTAGGCGATCCGCGAGGGGAGCCGCCGACGCAGCGCGATCGCGATGCCGTCGCGGGCCGGGAGCGAGGCCATGTAGGTCGGCGAGCGCTGCAGCATCGTCACGCTCGCCGCCTGCTCGCTCAATGCCGGGATCAGCGTCACCGCGGTGGCGCCGCTGCCGATCACGACGATCCGCTTGCCGGCGCAGTCGAGGTCGTCGGGCCAGTGCTGGGGATGGACGATCGTGCCGGCGAAGCGCTCGCGGCCCGCGAACTCGGGCGTGTATCCCTCGTCGTAGCGGAAGTAGCCGGTGCAGCCGCAGAGCCATCCGCAGGTGATCTCGGTCGTCTCGATCTCCCCGTCGGCGCCGGTCCGCTCAACCTCGGCGTGCCAGAGCGCCTCGGTGCTCGACCACTCGGCGCGAACGACGCGATGGCGGAAGCGGATCGCGTCGGCGATGTCGTACTCCTCCGCGGTCGCCGCGAGGTAGTCGAGGATCTTCGGCCCCGGCGCGATCGCCTCCGGCTGCTCCCATGGCCGGAACGAGAAGCCGAGCGTGTACATGTCGGAGTCGGAGCGGATCCCGGGGTAGCGGAACAGGTCCCAGGTGCCGCCGATCGCGTCGCGTGCCTCGAGGATCGCGAAGCTCTTGCCGGGGCAGCGCTCGCGGAGATGGCAGGCGGCGCTGATCCCGGAGATTCCGGCACCGACGATCAGGACGTCGACGTGCTCGACCTCTTCCCCTCTCGTCGCATCGACGGCCGCCACGGGTTCCACGGCGCCGACCCTACTCCGACGCCGTGCGCCGCTCTGTGCGTCCGGCACGCGCCGGCCGGCTCAGAGCCCGGCGGGATGGCGGGTCCGGAAGCCCTTCGCGGGGCGCATGTATTCCGACCAGCCGGGGCCGGAGCGATCGCCGTCGGTGATGTAGGAGGTGTCGAAGCGGAGTCCGGCGACGATCATGTAGACGTGGTCCTCGTTGGCGAAGATCGAGACCCACTTGCCGCGCCGCTTCGCCCCCCACTTCATGAAGCCCCCCGAGTTGAGCGGGTAGTCGAGGAGGCCGGCCTTGTGGAGGACGAAGGAGACCGCGCCGGAGCAGTCGTAACCCTTGTCCTGCCAGCTTCGGTGCCCGCCGCCCCACTTGTACTTCTTGTGGCGGATCTTGTTGCCGGCGCGGATGATCCGCTTGACGACCCGCGGTGCCGCCTTCGGCGCGACCGCGCGGCTGCCGTCGAGATGGGCCCGGGGCTTGGCTGCCGGCGCGTCCGCGGGCAGCGCCATGAGCGCCGCCGCGAGGACCGCGGCGACGAGCGTTGCGAGGAGCAGCTTCGGGGAGCGGTGGCCGGCCATCCCCGCTTCGGTCGGCGCTTTGCGGCGGTCGCTTGAGCGCGATGGCCCCGCGTCCACGAAGCTGGCTTCCCCACTCCGGATTCGTCCCCGCGAGTCGCCGCCGGATCTGCGAGGCTTCGGTCAGCCATGAACGAGGGATCGCCAACCTCCGGCTCCGGCGAGCCCGGCTCGGCGCCGGCGCAGCCGGACGTGCCCGCGGGCTGGTACCCGCACCCGACGGCCCCCGGCTGGGAGGCCTACTGGACCGGCGGCGGCTGGGGCACGGAGACACGCCCTGCGCAGGCGCAGCCCGAGGTTCCGCCTGCACCGGCGGCCGAGCCGCAGACCGCTACCCAGCCCGCCGAGGCCGCCGCCCAGCAGCAGGCCGCCGCCCAGCAGTCTGCTGCGGCGAGCGAGCCGGCCACCGCTCAGCAGCCGGCCCAGGCGGCCGCCATGCCGGCGCCGGCGCCGGCGACGACGGCGACGACCGCGTCCCCCGCGGCCGAGCGGAGTCGCTCCGAGAGCGCTCTGCCGGTGATCGTCTGTGTCCTCGGCGCCGTGGTCGCGATCGTCGGCTCGTTCCTCCCGCAGGCGAAGCTCGACTTCAACGGCACCGAGGTCGACCTCGCCGACAACACGATGGTCGCTGCCGGCTACGGCATCGCGGTCATCGCCGCCGCCGTGCTCGCCGCCGGCCTCGCCATCTGGGCCTACGCCAAGGCGGCTCGCACCTGGCTGCCGATCCTGCTCGGGGTGATCATCGTCGCGATCGCGATCTACGCCGCGACCGCCGGCCTCGACGTCACGCCGGACTTCGCGCCGCCGGGGCTCTCGCTCGATGACGCCGGCGATCCTTCGACCGGGATCTTCGCCGTCGGCGCCGGCGGCCTGTTGATCGTGCTCGGCGGCATCGGGCTCGCCCGCAACCGCTGAGCGGGCAGGAAGCGGGGGGCCGGCCGCGAAGGGGGCGGGGTGATTCCTCCGTCCGCGCAACCGGTCGCGAGCCCGGCTCCCATCGCCGCCGGTGAGCCGGACCCGGTCACGGCGCTGCCCGACCGCCGGCGCTTCCTCGACCTGCTCGCAGCCGAGGTCGACGGCCTCGGCGAGCGGCCGGGATCGGTCGCCGTCATGCTCGTCGACCTCGACGGTTTCCGGCGGGTCAATCGCGACCTCGGCCACGTCGTCGGCGACCAGCTTCTCTTCTCCGCCGGCCGGCGGCTGCTCTCCGCAGTCCGCAGCGGCGACGTCGTCGCCCGCGCCGGCGGCGACGAGTTCGTCGTGATGAGCAGGAGCCCGCCCGGCAGCTCGCGGGTGGTCGAGCTCGCCGAGTCGATCCTCGCCGCCTTCGACGACCCCTTCGACCTCGGCGTCGAGATCATCACCATCACCGCGTCGGTCGGAGTCGTCGTCTCCGACGGCCCCAGCGCTCCGGCCGAGTCGCTCGTCGGCGACGCCGAGGCCGCCCTCGAGCGAAACCGGCGAGGATCACGGCGGTTCGAGGTCTTCGACGAGCAGCTCCGCGAGCGGATCCGCTACCGGGCCGAGATCGGCCGCGAGCTCGCCGCGGCGCTGGCCGCCGACGAGCTCGCCTTCCACTACCAGCCGATCGTCGACATCGCCTCGGGAAGGATCGCCTCCGTCGAGGCGCTGGCCCGCTGGCACCATCCCGAGCGCGGCGCGATCTCGCCGGAGCTGTTCGTGCCGATCGCCGAGGAGACCGGCTGCGGCCAGGAGCTGCTCGAGCGCCTGCTCGACCACGTGGCAGCCGATTTCCCGCTGATCGCCGCCGCCGATCCGGCCGGCTCGGTCTCGCTGGCGATCAACGTCGCCTCGACCCAGCTCACCTCGGAGCTCCTGATCGCGGCGGTCGGCGAGCTCGTCGGGCGGATCGGCGTCGAGCCGCGACGGGTCGTGGTCGAGATCTCCGAGTCGGCGCTGACCGGCGCCGCCGACGCCTATCTCGCCCGCGTCTCCGAGCTGCGAGCCCTCGGGGTGCGGGTCTCGCTCGACGACTTCGGGATCGCCTCGACCTCGATCGCCCAGCTCCGCTCGCTGCCGATCGACCAGATCAAGCTCGACCGATCGTTCGTCGTCGGCCTCGGCGAGGCCTCGGCCGACGCGGCGCTGGCGGCGGGGGTCCTGCCGCTCGCGCGGGCGCTCGGGATCGAGGTCGTCGCCGAAGGCATCGAGACCGAGGGACAGCTCGCCCATCTCTTCGCGCTCGGCTACCGGCGCGGCCAGGGCTACATGCTCGCCCGCCCCGTCGCGGCGCCCGACGCCGCCGCGCTCGTCGCGGCCGGGCCGCTCACCGCCACACGGACGGCCGAGACGGAGGCCCTCGGTGCCGCCCGCGAGTCGTTCCGGCGGGCGCTCGTCGCCGGCGACGCGAAGCACGCCGAGGCCGTGATAACCGAGGCGGTCGCCGCCGGGATCGACTCGATCGCGATCCAGAGCGAGGTGATCGGCCGGGCCCTGCACTGGATCGACTCCGAGTGGGAGGCGGGCCGCCTCCGCGCCGCCGACGAGCACCTCGCGGCAGCGATCTGCGAGCGCCAACTCGCCGCGGTCATCGACCTCCACATCGTCCCGGAGCGCCGCTTCGCGAACCCGCTCGGGAACAGCTCCGAGGCGGGCCTGGCCGCCACCGCGAACCGCTTGCGCCCACCCGTATGAGCGGCTATAGATAGCTGGAAGCCGGCTTTCAGCGTCGGTACCCGGTCAAGGGGAGGACCAGCATGGCTCAACGACTTGCGCCGTTCCTCGCAGTCGCCGTCGCCTCACTGCTGCTCGCAGCGCCCGCGCCCGCCGCTCCCGACGAGCTCTCCTCGCGGCTCGCGATGGTGTCCGGCGCCGGCTTACGCTCCGCCCCGGAGCCGGAGCAGGCCCGCGCCGTGTCGCTGCTCCCGCACGGCCCCGGCAGCCTCCTCCGCGATCCTGCCGGGAACCTGATCGTCAACGTCCGGGTCTCGGGCGCCGCCCGCGAGCGGGTTGCCGGTCTGCGTGACGCCGGCGCCTCGATCGTCGCGGTCGCGCCGGCCTACCACCTGATCTCGGTCAGCGCCGGCGAGGAGGCGCTGCGGTCGATCGCCCGCGCGCCCGGCGTCGAGAGCGTCACCGAGGAGCTGACACCGATGAGCGGCCGCGTCGCCTCCCCGGCGGCGCGAAGGACGCTCAACACCTGCGCGCCGGGAGTCGTCTCCGAGGGGGATCAGCAAATCGGGGCCGACGTCGCCCGCGCCAGGTATCGAGTCGACGGCGCCGGGATCAAGGTCGGCGTCATGTCGGACTCGTTCAATACCGGGACGCCGGCAACCAAGGCTGCCAACGACATCGCCACCGCCGACCTGCCCGGTCCCGGGAATCCGTGCGGACGGACGACGCCGGTGCAGGTTCTCGACGACTCGGCAACACAGGCGCCTCCTAAAGGGCCGACCGCCGACGAAGGCAGGGCGATGACGCAGATCGTCCACGATCTCGCGCCCGGCGCCGACCTTGCGTTCGCGACCGCGTTCACCGGCCAGGTCGCGTTCGCCGCCAACATCAAGGCGCTCGCCAACGCCGGCGCCGACGTTATCGCCGACGACATCATCTACTTCGCCGAGCCCTACTACCAGGACGGCATCGTCGCCAACGCCGTCAACGACGTGACGACCAATCAGGGCGTCGCCTACTTCTCGATGGCGTTCAACAACAACCGGATCATCGCCGGCAACGACAGCAACTCCTGGGAGGCGCCGGCCTACCGCAACGCCGGCTCCTGCCCGGCGCCCGTCGGCGGCACCGACTGCATGGACTTCGATCCCGGTCCCGGCGTCGACAGCACGTTCGACCTGACCTGGAGCGGCTCCTCGCTGTTCCGGATCGGGCTGCAGTGGGCGGAGCCGCAGAACGGCGTCGCCACGAACCTCGACCTCTACGTGATCGACGCCGCCACCAACACGGTCGTGGCGTCCTCGACGCAGAACAACGTGACGAGTGGTCTGCCGTCCGAGTTCGTGGCGTTCACGCCGAACAGCACGACCGCCGGCAACTACCGGCTCGTGATCAGACGGGTTGCCGGCTTCGCACCGCGGCTGAAGTGGATCAACAACGACAACGGCGCCGGCTCGATCGGTGCGCTGGAGTACCCGGTCTCCTCGGGCGGCGACGTCGTCGGGCCGACGATCTACGGCCACAACGGCACCGCCGGAGCGCAGACGGTCGGCGCGGTGCCCTACTTCGACAGCACGACGATCGAGCCCTACTCGGGCCGCGGCCCGGTGACGCACCTGTTCGGGCCGGTCGACGGCGTCACCCCGGCGCCGCCGCTCGCTCTCGCCGAGGTCCTCGACAAGCCCGACGTCGTCGCGACCGACGGCGGCATCAACTCGTTCTTCGGGTCGGGGAACCGGTTCTTCGGCACATCGGCCGCGGCGCCGCATGCCGCGGCGATCGCAGCGCTCCAGCTGGCCGCGGAGCCCTCGCTGAGCGCGGCCGAGGTGAAGGCGAAGCAGAGAAGCACCGCGGTCCCGGTCGGCAGCTTCGGGCCGCTCGCGGCCGGCGCCGGCCTGATCGACGCTCCGGCGGCCCTGGTCGCAGGCGACAGGACGCAGCCCCCGCTCGCATTCGCGAAGAAGCCGAAGAAGCGGACGAAGAAGAAGCGGGCCCGGTTCGTGTTCGCCACCGAGCCGGGTGCGAGCCTCGAATGCATCCTCGACGCGAAGCGGCTGAAGCCGTGTGGCATCCACTCGACGTTCAAGGTCAAACCCGGCCGCCACCGGATCCTCGTCCAGGCGACCGACCGCGCCGGCAACCTGACCGCGGCCCACTACTCCTGGAAGGTGAAGAGGCGCCGCCACTGACCGGCGCCCGCGTCGACCATCTAGCGGTCGTCGCGCTCCGGGTGGACTTCGTCGATCGTCGCCAGCGGGGTGTAGGGAGCGCCGCCGGAGGCCGCGACGATGTTCTCGCCGCCGCCCGCGAGCCGGTCGAGCACGGCGACCGTCCCGGCGATCTCGAGGCCCTCCTCGCGGCAACGCTCGATCGCCTGCACGGTCGAGCCGCCGGTCGTGACGACGTCCTCGACGATCAGGACCCGCGTGCCCGGAGCGAGCAGCGGCCCCTCGACCCAGCGCTGCAACCCGTGCTGCTTCTTCTCCTTGCGGACGAAGAAGGCGAGCAGATCGCGGCCGGCCGGATCGGAAATCGCCGCGCTCGCGATCGGATCGGCGCCCATCGTCATCCCGCCGACGGCGCCCGCGCCGACCCGGACCGCCTCGGCGGCGACGAGCTCGGCGAGCGCGCCGAAGCCGGGCTGGCGAAGGATCGCCCGCTTGGCATCGACGTAGTAGGAGGCGGTCGCGCCGCTCGTCAGCGTCACCTCGCCGAGCACGAGCGCGTGCTCGCGCAGCTCCCCGATCAGCGTTTCCCGAGCGCTCACCTCAGCGAACGTGGCGGTCCGTCACGAGTAGACGTAAATGGGGTCGCCGAGGTCGATCCAGTTGTAGATGTGGACCGAATCGGGGATCGGGTTCCGCAGGCAGCCGTGGCTGGCCGGGTAGGTGGGGACGCTGTGGTAGCCGTGGGTCGCGTAGCCGCGGATGAAGTAGACCGAGTAGTACATCCCGAGGCTGTTGTAGCCCGCGTCCTTGCGGTAGAAGCGGAACTTGCCCTTGATCGTCGGCGTCGCCGGGGCGCCCGAGGAGATCGTGTAGATCTCGTCGACTTCGCCCTTCTTGGCGAGCACCATCACCTGGCGCGAGAGGTCGGCCTCGACGTGCTTGCCGGCTCCGGGGTACTCGAGCTTGAAGCCGCCCTTCCCCTTCGCGAGCTTCTTGAAGATGCTGCCGGTCGCCTTCTCCTTGCGGGCCATGTTGTTGACCTTCCGGTAGGCGAGAACTGCACGGCCGGTCGCCGACGAGTACTTCGACCCGCGGCTGGAGACGAATCCGAGGTTGTTGAGGAGGTCGTTCAGCGCCGCGACCGATGGCCCGCGGTTGCCATCCTTGAGGCTCGGGTAGCGGAGCCTGAAGTTGCGGCTGCCGTCCTTCGACGAGGCCCAGTTGGCGCCCTTGTGGAGGATCGCCTGGACCCGGTACATGCCCGGCGCGACCATCTTCCGCGACCAATGGAACTGGCCGAGCTGCGAGCCCTTGCCCTTGGCGCGGACGTGCACGGTCTCGCGCTTGACCGTCTTCTTGCCCCGGTTGAGGACGATCGTCACCTTCTGGCCGACCCGGAAGCGGCGGACGGTGCCGGCGACCTTGACCCGCTTGCCGGCGGTGACGCGGCCCTTGCGAACGCCCTTGAGCCGGACCTTCGTGGTCGTCGGCGGCAGCGTCGCGGCGCGGGGAGTGCCCTTCTCACGGACGTCGCGAGCGCCGTTCGCGGCGGGGTCGGGAGCGGACTCCTCGCCAGCCGGGGCGGGGGTCGTGGAGGTCGTCGCTTCGGTGGTGGTCGCCGCCGTCGCCGGCGCAGTGACCGTCGTCTCCTGCGCCGATGCCACGGCAGCGGCCATCGTCAGGGAGAGGACGAGAACGGATACGAGGACCGGGAAACGATGACCCTTGCGCATGTGGCCGCGCATCATAGGGTGCGCGACGGCCGTCAGACGACGTCGGTGACGAGCAGCACGAATGCGATCGTGTTGTTGATCGCGTGCGCCAGAACCGGCGCCCAGAGCGTTCCCGTGCGCTCGTAGAGCCAGGCGAGGATGACGCCGAACACGGCGAGCTGGATCGCGACGCCGATGTTGCCGGCGCCGAGGTGGAGCGATCCCCAGACCGCGGCGGAGATCGCCGCCGCCGGCCAGATCGACATCGACCGGCGCAGCCCCGCGAACATGAAGCCGCGGAAGAACAGCTCCTCCGAGAGCGGGGCGGCGATCACGATCAGGAAGGCGGCGACGGCGATGCTGCCGAGCTCGTCCTTGTTCGTGCCGAGCTCGCGGGTGACGTCCTCCTGGTCGGGCTGCAGGAGCGGCGCCAGGAAGCCGGCGAAGATGATGTAGGCCAGCCAGGCGAGCAGCGCCAGCCCGATCGCCCCGACCGCGATCCGGCCGCCGAGCCCGAGCTTTCCGAACGCCTCCTTGACCGCGCCGCGGGAGTCGAAGAGCGCGAATCCGAGGGCGGTGCCGATCAGGCTCATCGCGACGACGAGCTGGGCGGCGTTGCGGGCTGCCGACGTCTCCAGCGACGGGTCGAAGATCGCGACGAAGATCGTCCCGGCGAGCATCGTCCCGGCGGCGATCAGGACGCCGAGAGCGACCATGCCGCCGCCCCAGCCGACCTCGGGCAGCCCGGCGTAGCGGGTCAGGAAGCGTCCGCCCTTCGCGGCGCGGTCGGGCTGCTCGCCGGTCGGCGGCGGCGTCGAGCCGACCGGGTCGCGTTGCGGCTCGTCGCCGCGCTCGCCGTCGCTCCTCTGCCTTCCGGCTCCATCCGTTCCACGATCTCGGCGAGCGAGGATACGTCGGCGCCGCCCTCGCGGTCGATCCTGACCACGTCGATGCCCGCCGCGCGGGCCCCGGCGACGTCCTCGTCGCTGTCGCCGACGTGGATCGCCTCGCCCGCCTCGCAGCCGGCGACCGCGAGTGCGGTCGCGAAGATCGCCGGGTCGGGCTTGCGGGCGCCGGCGGCGGCGGAGGTGACGATTCCGTCGAGCGCCTCGGCGAGGCCGATCCGCTCGAGGACGAGGTCGAGCTCGTAGTCCCAGTTCGAGATGCAGACCGTCCGCAAGCCGCGCTCGCGGAGGGCGGTGAGGGCCGGCAGCGCGTCCGGGTAGGGCTCGAACCGGATCGCGTCCATCATCGCCGCGACGCTGACCGGGCGGCCGAGGCCGTCGGCGAGGATCGCCGCCGACTCTTCGCGGAGCTTCGCCAGCGAGGCGGCGTCGCGGCCGCGCTGCGCGTTTGCCGCGTAGAACGACATCTCGGCGCGAAACGCGCGCTCGACACGGTCGGCGCCGGCGCCGGCGGCCACGGACGGGTCGAGGTGCAGCCATGGCGGCAGCAGCCGGACCATTGTCCCGAGCGCATCGATCAGGCAGGCGCGGTAGGGGGCGGGCACGAATACATTCTCACCGAGCCGATGGAGGAGACCCGGACCAGCCCAGGGGCGGCCAGCGCGGCACCGCGTCGGCGGCTGATCGCGATCGTCGTGGCGGCGGCGCTCGTCGCCGTCTCGGTCCCGCTCGCGCTGGCCGGCGGCGAGCTCGTAGCCGGCAACACGCCGGGACCCGATCCGGGCTGGGTGTTCGGCGTCTTCGGAGAGGGCTTCGTGGACCGGCCGATGGTCTACCTCTGCCTGCTCTGGCTGGCGATCGGCCTCTGGATCGCACTGCTCCTGCTCAGCCGCGACCTCGGGCTCCGCCGGACGGCGGCGGTCGCGGCGCTCCTGATCGTCCTCTTCGTGCTGGCGCCACCGCTGCTGTCGCTCGACGTCTTCAGCTACATCTCCTACGCGCGGCTCGGCGCCGAGCACGGTCTCAACCCCTACACGCACTCGCCGGCCGAGCTCCTCCCCGGCGACGACGCGGCGATCCGGGTGATCGACTACCGCGGCGCCGTCTCCGTCTACGGGCCAGTCTTCACGCTCGCGAGCTATCCGCTCGGCCTCGTCGCGGTCCCGGTCGCACTCTGGTCGCTGAAGGTCGTCGCCGGGCTCGCGATCGCGGCGCTGGCGGCGATCGTCGCGCGCCTCGCGGCACTCCGCGGCGTCGCGCCGGCGACCGCGGTGGCGTTCGTCGCGCTCAACCCGATCGTCCTCGTCCACCTCGTCGGCGGCGCCCACAACGACGGACTGATGGCCGCGATCGCGATGGCGGCCGTGGCGGCGGCGCTGAGCGCGCGGCCCGCGACCGCCGGCGCCGGGTTGGTGGTCGCCGCCGCGGTCAAGGTCTCGGCCCTCCTCTACGCGCCCTTCGCCCTCGTCGGCACCCGCGGGCTCGGCGCCCGCGGCCGGCTGATCGCCGGCGGACTCGCGGCGCTCGTCGCGATCGGCGTCGTTTCGCTGGCCGTCTTCGGCGCCGACGTCGGCGAGGCGCTCTCGGTCGCCGGCGGCAACCAGGGCAGGGTCAGCCGCTGGAGCGTCCCGGCGGCGCTCTCGCGCGCGAGTGGCCTCGACGTCGACCTGCTCCGCGCTGTTCTCGGCGTCGGACTCGCAATTGCGCTCGCCTGGCTGATCGTCGCCGTGGCGCGCGGCTTCGACTGGGTCCGGGCCGCGGGCTGGGCCGCGCTCGCCGTGCTCGTCGCCTCCGCCTACATCGTCCCCTGGTATCTGATCTGGCTGTTGCCGCTCGCCGCCGTCTCCCGCGATCGGGCGCTGATCGGTGCGACCATCGTGATCACGATCTTCCAGGCGATCAACGGAGTCCCGGTGACACTGTGAACGAGCCGCGCATGCGCAGCTCCCCCGAGTTCGACCTGATCGCGGCGATCCGCGACCGGCTCGGCGAGGCCGCCGGCCCCGGCCGTGACGGCGTCCGGATCGGCATCGGCGACGACGCCGCCGTCATCGCCGCCGCGGACGGCAGCGTCCGTGCGGTCAGCATCGACGCGATCGTCGACGGAGTCGCGTTCCGGCGCCGTTGGTGCCCGCCGCGGGCGATCGGCCGCAAGGCGGCGGGCGCGGCGCTCAGCGACCTCGCCGCGATGGGGGCGGAGCCCGCCGAGCTCTACGTCTGGGTCGGCATCCCCGAGGATCTCGATCGCGACGAGGCGCTCGAGCTCAGCGACGGCATCGCCGAGGTCGCCGAGCGGGCCGGGGCGGCGCTGCTCGGCGGCGATCTGACCGCCTCGCCGGTCCTCGCGGTCGCCGTGACCGCGATCGGCACGGCGCCGGACGCGGAGCGGATCGTCGGCCGCGCCGGCGCCACGGCCGGCGACGCCGTCTGCGTCAGCGGGGCGCTGGGCGGGGCGGCCGCGGGGCTGATGCTGCTCGAGCATCCCGAGCTCGCCGCCGAGGTGCCCGATGCGGCCGCGGCGGCAGCGCGCTCGCGCCAGCTCGCTCCCGAGCCGCGGCTCGCCCTCGGGCCGGAGCTCGCCGCAGCCGGGGCGACGGCGATGATCGACGTCTCCGACGGGCTCGGGGCCGAGGCCGAGCACCTCGCCGCGGCTTCGTCCGTCGGGCTCGAGATCGAGGTCGACCGGGTGCCGGTGGCGCCGGGCGTCGCCGAGGTGGCGGCCGCAGCCGGCCGCGATCCGGTCGAGCTCGTCGTCTCCGGGGGCGAGGACTACGAGTTGCTCTGCGCGATCCCCCGCGCGCGCCTCGGCGCCTGCCTCGCGGCGGCGCAGCGCTGCGGGATCGCGCTCACCGAGATCGGCCGGGTCGCCGCCGGCGCGAGCGTTCGGCTCAGGCTTCCCGGGGGACGCTCAGTTCGCCCAGGAGGGCACGACCACTTCCGCGCTCCCTGACGGGATTGCGGGTCTGGATCACGCCGATCCGTTCGAGGATGGCCATCGCGACTCGTTGCGAGTTGACCTCGTACTCGCCACGGGAGACCTGCCTCTGGACGACTTCGAGCTGTTCATCATCGGCACGCATTTGAACTTGCTCGTCTCGTTTCCTGACTCTGCTCGGGGACTGGACTGCTACCGCCCACATCGACTCCCCCGGGCCCCCCTTTAGCGGCTTCGGACGCCCGTCCAGCGTCGCGTCCAGAAGGGCGTCCACACCCATCCACGAACGCCTCGATCCCCCAGATGAAAAGGGCTCGAGCCCCTAGGTATCTGGATCGGTCGTCTAGGTATGGCGGCGGTCGGCGGGCGGGCTCGACCCGAGGGCGCCCGGGCCGACGTGGCTGCCGGCGCCGCGGATGCTTCCCCGCGGGCCGACCGGCGGCGTCGTCCGCGCGGTCGCCCCGGCGGCCGAGATGCAGGCGATCAGGCCGCCGAGCACGCCGCACCAGAGCACGCTGAGCAACACCCCGACCTCGCCGTCGGCGATCATCAGGAGCAGATGCCAGGGGGCGGAGAGGCCGAGGTCGAGCTCGGCCGTCATCGTCGCGAAGCCGACGACGGCGGGGAGCAGCGAGATCGCGGCGGCGGTCGCGAGGACGCCGGTGCGGGGCGGGCCCGAGGCACGGGCGGCGAGCAGCCAGACGTGAGCCGTCGGCGCCAGGAGCAGCGCCAGGTAGGGGTTGAGCAGCCAGATGCCGAGGACCGACAGCCCGGTGAGCAGGCCCGCCGCGGCCGCCAGCGTCTGCGGCTCGGCGTCGAGCGGCGTCCGCATCGGCCGGACGAGCAGAGCTGCGATAGCGACCGCTCCGGCGAGCGCTGCGAAGGCGACGGGGCCGGCAGCGCCGGCGGTGTGCAGCGCCGGGTCGTAGGGGAAGTCCGGGTCGGGAACGAGCCCGATCAGCCCGAACAGATAGATGAGCAGCAGCGCCGCCAGCGGGATCAGCACCCGCTCGGCCGCCCAGAACAGCGTCTTGCGGACGCGCCAGTCGTTGCGGTGCTCGCGCAACCAGGTGTCGCCGGCGGTCAGGAGCGGGGCCAGCAGCAGGGCGACGGCGAGCAGCGAGATGCTCCAGCCGGGGACGAGGTTGCCGCCAACCCGGACGTAGTCGTCGGGGCCGCCGTCGAGGGGGCCATCGGTGTGATCGAGGGTGAGGATCAGCTCGAGCGCCGTCGCGCCCGAGGCAGCGAGCGTGTCCGCGGAGACCGCGTCGGGGACGTCCTCGGATGCGGGAACCCGGCGCTCCCCGTGGGCGCTCAGCGCGATCGCCTCGATCCCGGCCCGGCGCAGCGCCACCTGCTCGCCGAGCCCGACCGGATAGGCGAGCCGGGAGAGCCCGACCCAGGCTCCGGGAGCGGGGTCGCGCTCGCCGAAGTTGCCGGAGGCGATCTCGCGCGCCGTCTCGATGAGCTGCGCCGAGGGGCTGTCAGCGCCGGAGCCGGAGCCGACCACGAACGGCGGCTGCGGGTCGGGGACGCCGGGCTGGGAGATCACGATCGCCTCCTCGACGGTGTCGCGGTGCGGCAGCGCCTCGATCAGCCGCGTCGCCCCCTCGGTCCCGTCGCTGCCGCCGTCGGTGGAGGCGAAGATCATCGTCTGCTTGCGGCGCGAGCGGCCGAGGTCGTCGGCGAGCGCGAGCAGGGTCGCCGTCGCCGACGCGCTCGTCGTCGCGCCCGGCCCCTCGGCCGAGTCGCGGGAGGCGACGATCAGGATCGTCCGGTCGGAGATTCCGGGCAGGGTTAGGACGACGTTCTCGAGCTTGACGTCCTCGCCGTCGAAGCTCGAGTCGAACGACTGCGTCGACACCTCGCCTCCCTCGATCGCCGAGAAGCGCTCCTGGACGAGGTCGGCGGTCGCGCGGTCGCCGCTCGAGCCGGGCGTTCGGTCGGGGGCGAGCGCGACGATCGAGCGCGCCGTCCGGGCCGCCTCGGACCCGTCGAACGTCGAGGTCGCGACCGGGGGCTCGAGCGGGTCGGGCACCGGCGCGAACGAGAACATGAGCACGACGAACGCGACGAGCGCGGGCAGCAGTGCGGCGCGGTAGATCCTCGGGTCGAACATCGGTGGGGCGGTGAAACTAACCTCTCCGCATGGCCGAAGCCTCGGCTCGCATCCTCCTCGTCGACGACGAGGAGTCGATTCAGACGCTTCTGGCGTACCCGCTCCGCAAGGAGGGCTACGAGGTGGTGGTCGCCCGCGACGGCCGCGAGGGGCTCGACGAGTTCGCCGGCGGGCGCTTCGATCTCGTCGTCCTCGACGTGATGATGCCGCGAATCGACGGGATCGAGGTCTGCCGCCGGCTCCGCTCCCGCAGCCAGGTGCCGATCATCATGCTGACCGCCCGCGACGACGAGGTCGACAAGGTGCTCGGCCTCGAGATCGGCGCCGACGACTACATCACCAAGCCGTTCAGCGTCCGCGAGTTCCGCAGCCGGGTCAAGGCGGCGCTGCGGCGGACCAGGATGTCGGGAGACGAGTCCGCGGAGGGCCCGATCACTGCCGCCGAGCTGACCGTCGACCCGGGCCGCCGCCAGGTCACCTTCGCCGGTGAGCGCGTCCAGCTCACCTACGTCGAGTTCGAGCTGCTTGCAGCGCTCGCCCGCAGCCCCGGTCACGTCTTCGAGCGCCGGGCCCTGCTCGAAAGGATCTGGGGCGACAGCACCTACCGCGACCCGCGCACGATCGACGTCCACATCCGCCACCTCCGCGAGAAGATCGAGCCCGAGCCGAAGCAGCCCGAGTATCTGCTGACGGTGCGCGGCGTCGGCTACCGCTTCCGCGACGAGGAGCTCGGCTGAGATGCAGCGCGGCCGGTCGGTCTCGCGGTTCGACAGCGTCCGGACGCGGCTCGTCATCCTGTTCTTCGCGATCACGGCGATGGCGATCGGGTTCGTCTATCTCTACGTGGTCCCGCAGCTCAGCTCGCGACTCGAGTCGGAGCGGCTCGACCGGCTCGAGCAGCAGGGCAGCGAGGAGCTCGACCGGCTCCGCTCGGCGGCGAAGCGCGGCCTCGAGCAGCGGGAGCTGGCGGCGCTCGTCCGTCGCACCGCCGCCAACGTCGACTCGCGGATCACGCTGCTCGGCCTCCGCGGCGGCGAGCCGGCGTTCGTGATCGCCGACTCCGAGCTCGAGAGCGAGGCGCTAGCGCCCGATTACCCGGCCGCGACCGGGGCCGCTGCGGCCAACGACGTCCGCTCCAGCATCGAGACGGTCGACGGCAGCCGGATCGGCGAGACCGCCTTCCCGGTCGCCGGCGATGCGCCCGGACCGGGCCGGAGCATCGCCGCCGCCGGCGATCCCGGCTGGGTGATCGTCCTCTCGACCCCGCTCGACGACGTCGAGGCGAACGTGGCGCTGATCCGCCGCCAGACGCTGATCGCCGGCGGGATCGCGCTCGCCGCGTCGCTGCTCGCCGCGTTCATCGCCGCCGGCTACCACGCGCGCCGCATCTGTCGCCTCGAGGAGGCGGCCCAGCGGGTCGCGCAGGGCGACTTCAGCGCCCCGATCCCGGTCGGCTCGAGCGACGAGCTCGGCCAGCTCGCCGAAACGCTCGAACAGATGCGGCGGCGCCTCCGCGGGCTCGAGACGGCCCGCCGCGACTTCATCGCCAACGCCTCCCACGAGCTGCGGACGCCGATCGCCTCGCTCGGCGGGTTCATCGAGCTGCTCGACGACGAGCCCGAGCCCGATGCCGAGACGCGGCGCGAGTTCGTGCGGACGATGCGGGGCCAGATCGAGCGGCTGACGAAGCTCTCGACCGACCTCCTCGACCTCTCCCGGCTCGACGCCGACGCGCTCAGCCTGCAGAGCGAGCAGATCGATCTGAGCCGCGTCGCGGCCGAGGTCGCGGCGGAGTTCGCCGCGGCGGCGGAGCGGCACGACTCCACCGTCGGTCTCGCCGAGCCCGCTCGCGAACCGCTTGCCCAAGCCGATCCCGCGAGGACGGCGCAGATCTTGCGTATTCTCATCGACAACGCGCTCAAGCACACGGCGCCGGGAACGGAGATCGAGATCAGCCCAACGAGCACCGCCAGCGAAGCCCGCCTGACCGTCTCCGACGACGGTCCCGGGATCGATCCGCGATCGCGAGACCGGATCTTCGACCGCTTCTACACCGCCGACGCCGTCAGCGGCTCCGGGCTCGGCCTCGCGATCGCCCGCGAGCTCGCCCGGGCGATGGGCGGCGACGTGATCCTCGATCCGCGCCGCGGCCGCGGCGCATCGTTCAGCGTGATCCTTCCCCCCGCCGGCGCTGCCCGAAGCAGCGAGCTGGGCGGGTCGCTGGGAGCGCCGGCGTGAGGCCGACAAGACGGCGGATCGTCCCGGCCCTGCTCGCCGGGATCGCGGCGCTGGCGCTCAGCTTCGGCGTCGCGGCCTGCGGCGGCTCCGACTCGAGCGGAACCGGCAGCGCCGTCGCGACAACGACCACGACGACGACCGCTTCCGACTCCGCCACCGGCAGGCCCGTCCTCGCCCAGGGAACCGGCTTCGATCCGCAGGCGATCTACTCCGAGGCGGCGCCGAGCGTCGTCACGATCCTCTCGATCATCGGCGACGCCGCCGACCCGACCTCGGCGGGGCAGGGGTCCGGGTTCGTGATCAACGACAACGGCGAGATCGTCACCAACGCGCACGTCGTCACCGACGCCACCGAGGCGGGCGGGGGTCAGCCGATCAACGAGGCCGACGAGGTCTACGTCGAGTTCGGCGACCGCAACCAGGTCCCGGCCGACATCCTCGGCATCGACCCGAACGCCGACGTCGCGCTGATCAAGGTCGATCCCGACGGGCTCGACCTGAACCCGATCGAGCTCGGCGACTCCGACAGCATCCAGGTCGGCGCTCCGGTCGCCGCGATCGGCAGCCCGTTCGGCCAGGAGCAGTCGCTGTCGGTCGGGATCGTCTCCGCGACCGACCGCTCGATCGACTCGCTCACCCAGTTCAAGATCGACGGCGCGATCCAGACCGACACGTCGATCAATCCCGGCAACTCGGGCGGACCGCTGATCGGCAGCGACGGCAAGGTGATCGGGATCGACCAGCAGATCAACACGACCTCGGGCGGCAACGAGGGCGTCGGCTTCGCGGTCCCGATCAACCTCGTCAAGCGCTCGATCGACCAGCTCCGTGACGACGGCAAGGTCGAGTACGCCTACATCGGGGTGCGCAGCCAGCCGCTCTACCCGCAGCTCGCCGAGAAGCTCGGGATCGATGCGCCGACCGGCTCGCTGATCTCGAGCGTCGTCTCCGGCGGCCCCGCCGACGAGGCCGGCCTGCGCGGCGGCTCGAAGGACGACAAGGTCGAGTTCCAGGGCCGCCAGGTGATCGTCGGCGGCGACACGATCGTCGCGGTCGACGGGCAGAAGCTGGTCGCCGAGAACGACCTCTCGCGGCTGATCGCCACCTACAACCCCGGTGACAAGGTGACCCTGACGATCATCCGTGACGGCAAGGAGATGGACGTCGACGTGACGCTCGGGGCGCGCCCCGGCTCGTGACTCGCGACCATCCGCTCGGCCCGCTGGTCGCGGAGCTGGCGGCGGACCTGCGCGAGGTCGTCCTCCCGCACCTCGGCCGCGACGAGGGGCGCGCCCACTTCGGCGACGGCGCCGGCGGCGACGTCACGTTCGCGATCGACGAGCGGGCCGAGGCGCGGATGGAGGCGTTCCTCGCCGAGCGGGCGCCCGACGTCGCCTTCTACTCGGAGGATCGCGGCCTCGTCGTGCCCGGCGGGGAGCCGCGCTGGGTCCTCGTCGTCGACCCGATCGACGGGACGCGTCCGGCCCTGGCCGGGCTCGAGTCGGCCTGCGTCTCGGTCGCGGCGGCGCCGTTCGGCGGCGAGCCGCGGATGGCGGACGTCGAGGTCGGCTGCGTCGTCGAGATCAAGTCCGGGCAGCGGTTCCTGGCGATCCGCGGTGGCGGCGTCGATCCGGCCCCGCGGCTGTCGGCCGAGACGAGCGCCGAGCGGATGCTCTGGACCTACGGGTTCCGCGGCCGGCCGGTCGTCCCGACCGCGATCGTGCTCGCCGAGCTGCTCGACGGATCGTCGGTTGCGGGCGGCACCTTCGACCTCGGCTCGGCCACCTACGACATGACCCGGCTCGTCACCGGTCAGCTCGACGCCTACGTCGAGCCGGGGCCGCGGATGAT
>Ga0207678_10001894_pt1 | contig 19090 bp, 18 predicted proteins | sample KBSC63metaG_FD_184319 | JGI IMG/M metagenome (GOLD analysis project Ga0207678, IMG submission 184319) | Corn rhizosphere microbial communities from Kellogg Biological Station, Michigan, USA - KBS C6-3 metaG (SPAdes) (version 2) | ecosystem: Host-associated > Plants > Roots > Rhizosphere > Soil ...
GGCGGCGGGCTCGGCGCGACTCCGGTCGACCCCGGCGTGCACCAGGCGGCCGCGGGCTCGTCGAGCTCGAGCGCGATGTCGGGCATGGGCGGCATGGGGATGATGGGCGGCATGGGCGGCGCGCCCGGGGGCGGAAGTGGTGGCGGTGGCGACCAGCAGCGCGGGCCCAGCCAGTACCGCATCGAGGGTGGCGTGTTCGAGACGAGCGGCGCGAAGGGCCGGATCAGCGGCTCGCTGGACGATGACGGTGACCGTTCGATCCGGTACGACCGGTGACCAGGGCCGAGGAGGGGCGATGAGCAGCGCCGAAGACCGGTATCGCGCGGCGATCTCGACGATGGACGCGGCGGCGCGGGAGCAGGACGAGCAGCGTGGGCTGCGCGAACGCCGGCTCGCCGAAGCTCAGCAGCAGGCCCGCGAGGGCATGCAGAAGGAGCTGGCCGCCACGCAGAAGTACGCCGAGCACATGGACGAGCTCAACAAGCGCAAGCAGAGCGCGGGCGGCTGGGCGACGGAGAAGACGCTGGCCGACAAGTCCCGCGAGTCGCTGATGGAGTTCGGCGTCGCCGACGAAGAAGCGGACACCGGCTACACGAACTACCCGACGCCGAGCTACGGCACTCCGGCCGCGGCGGCCCCGCCGCGTCCGGCGCCGGCGCCGGCGCCGGCGCCGGCGCCGGAACCGCCGGCCGCGGCACCCGAGCCGCCGCGGCGTGGCCGGCACGCGCGTCAGCCCGACGACGAGGACGACTTCTCCAGCACGAGCTGGCTGGTCTGAGCGGGGCCCGTCCGCGTCAGTGGGCGGGCTCTTCCTCGCGCTCGATGGGTGCGCGCTTGAGGTCCGCCTCGAGCAGGGGCCGGTACTTGTCGGTGCCGGTCAGGTGGGTCAGGAAGAACGCCGTGAACAGCGCGCGCGTGAGCTGCTGCGTCCCGCGGTGCGGCTTGCCGTGCATGAACAGCTGCGACCAGTGCCTGCCCTCGGTGACGCCCAGGTGGGACGCCTTGCCGAGGAAGCGCAGCTGGACGTCGTCGCCGCCCCAGGCACCGGCGATCGCCTCGGCATGCGCGACGGCGGGGGCAACCAGGTCGTCTTCGGCGGCGAGGTGCAGGCCGGGGACGGTGATGGCCTTCGCCGACTCGGTCGCCGGCGGGAGCGTCTGGGCCGCGGTGATCGTGGCGACGGCCTTGATGCGGCGCTTCTCGCTCTGTGCGTCCTGCGCCGCGGCCAGGACGGCGGAGCCGCCGCCGGTCGAGTGCCCGGCGAGGCCGAGCTTGGCGGGGTCGACGCTGATGCCGTCCGGCCCGAGCCGCACGGTGGTGACGACGTCGAGGGTGGTCATCAGGTCGGCGGCGAGCAGCCGGTGCGACGGCAGCGGCCCACGCTGCGTGGCCGGCGCGGCGGCGACGATGCCCCAGCTCGCGAGGTGCCGCAGCAACTGCCGGTACCGATCGGGCGGCTGCAGCCAGCCGTGCCCGAAGGCGACGGCGGGCAGCCCGAGCCCGGCGCGCGGCGTGAACACCACGCCGGGCAGCCCGACCAGGGCGAGGTTGCCCCGCAGGACCTCGTGCGGACCCGGGTGCGTCAACTCCGCGAGCAGCTGCTTGGGCTTGCTGGCCATGGCCGGAACCCTACTGTGCGAGCCCGCCTGCGGCTCGCCCGCCGCCCCGGCGCGCCGCTCAACCCGGCGGCAGCGGCGAGCCGCCTGCCTCTCGCAGCTGCCAGCCGGCTCCCGGCTCGCCCCAGGGTTCCGGCAAAGCCGGAGCGCCCAGCTGCCTCGCCGCCCGACGCAAACGGGACGCTGACGGCACAACCCGGCACCCCACCCAGACCTCCCCGCAACCCCGATACGAAGCCCGGACACGGACGGTAGTGCCGGGTCAAGGCACGCTTTCCCGCCTTGACGCGGTACTGCCGTCCGTAGGCACAATCAGGCTTCGGGGTGGTGTACCAACAACGACACGACCGGCTGCCCCAGGCCGCCCCGGCGCGCCGTCCAGCCCGGTCGCCCGCGGGGCGCCCCCCGTTTTCCACTCTACCGGCGGGCGCCGACAGTTTCGGTCGCGCAGGCGCCCGGGGCCGGCCGGGGTGCACCGCATTGGTTCGAACCACCCCGCCTGCTTTCCCGCAGGTCGGAGGCCGTTCGCCTACCCCGTCAACCCGCTGAATGTCCCTCGTTAGGCTGGTGTCCGTGTGTGGAATCGTGGGATATGTCGGGCACCGCCCGGCTCTGGACGTCGTCCTCGGTGGGCTCCGGCGCATGGAGTACCGCGGTTACGACTCCGCCGGTGTCGCGGTCCTCGACGGCGCCGGCGCGCTGACCGTCGAGCGCAAGGCGGGTAGGCTGGCCAACCTGGAAGGCCGGCTCGACGAGGTCGGCCGCGAGCACTTCGGCGGCACCGCCGGCATGGGGCACACCCGCTGGGCCACCCACGGTGCCCCGATCGACCGCAACTCGCACCCGCACCGGGACGCCTCGCAGCGCGTCGCCGTCGTGCACAACGGCATCATCGAAAACTTCGCCGCCCTCCGCGGCGAGCTCGAAGCCGACGGCGTCGAGATGGCCAGCGACACCGACACCGAGACCGCCGCCCACCTGGTGGCCCGCGCGTACACCGAAGGCGACACCAAGGGCGACCTCACGGCCAGCGTCGCCGCCGTCTGCCGTCGGCTCGAAGGCGCCTTCACGCTGGTCGTGACGCACGCCGACCACCCGGACACGATCGTGGCCGCCCGCCGGTCGTCGCCGCTGGTCGTCGGGGTCGGGGAGGGTGAGCACTTCGTCGCCTCCGACGTCGCTGCCTTCATCGAGCACACCCGCGAGGCCGTCGAGCTCGGGCAGGACCAGCTCGTCGTCATCACCCGCGAGGGCTACGACGTCCTCGACTTCCACGGCGACGCCGCCCAGGCCAAGCCGTTCACGGTCGACTGGGACCTGAGTGCCGCCGAGAAGGGCGGCCACGAGTACTTCATGCTCAAGGAGATCGAGGAGCAGCCCGAAGCGCTGGCCAACACGCTGCGCGGGCACTTCGAGTCCGGCCGGATCATCCTCGACGAGCAGCGCATCTCCGACCAGGACCTCCGCGACGTCGACAAGGTCTTCGTCGTCGCCTGCGGCTCGGCCTACCACTCCGGCCTGGTCGCCAAGTACGCCATCGAGCACTGGACGCGGCTGCCGGTCGAGGTCGAGCTGGCGTCGGAGTTCCGCTACCGCGACCCGGTCCTCGACCGCGACACGCTCGTCGTCGCCGTCTCCCAGTCCGGCGAGACGGCGGACACGCTCGAAGCCGTCCGGCACGCGCGTGAGCAGAAGGCGCGCGTCCTCGCCGTCTGCAACACCAACGGCGCACAGATCCCGCGCGAGTCCGACGCCGTCCTCTACACGCACGCCGGGCCCGAGATCGGCGTCGCCTCGACCAAGGCGTTCCTCGCCCAGATCGCCGCCAACTACCTGGTCGGCCTGGCGTTGGCGCAGGCCCGCGGCACCAAGTACCCGGACGAGGTCGCGCGCGAGTTCGCCGAGCTGGAGGCCATGCCCGCGGCCGTCCAGAAGGTACTGTCCACTGTGGACCAGGTCCGTGACCTCGGCCGCCGCATCGCGGATTCGAAGGCGATCCTGTTCCTCGGCCGTCACGTCGGCTTCCCGGTCGCTCTCGAAGGCGCCCTGAAGCTCAAGGAACTCGCGTACATGCACGCCGAGGGCTTTGCCGCCGGCGAGCTCAAGCACGGCCCGATCGCGCTGATCGAAGAGGGCCTGCCGGTCGTCGTCGTGATGCCGTCGCCCAAGGGGCGCGCGGTGCTGCACTCGAAGCTCGTGTCGAACATCAGCGAGATCCAGGCCCGCGGCGCCCGCACGATCGTCATCGCCGAGGAAGGCGACGAGACGGTCCGGCCGTTCGCCGACGAGCTCATCGAGGTCCCGGCGGTGCCGACGCTGCTGCAGCCGCTGGTCTCCACCGTGCCGCTGCAGGTGCTGGCCGCGGAGATCGCCCGCACGCGCGGGTACGACGTCGACAAGCCGCGTAACCTGGCGAAGTCCGTCACAGTCGAGTAGTCGCGGGAGGCCCCGCCGTGCAGGGAATCTGGACCACGGAACGGATTCGCGAGGCGGAGGGGCGGGCGTTCGCCGTGACGCCCGAGGGCGAGCTGATGCGGCGGGCGTCCTTCGGGCTCTCGGTGCAGATCGCCGACGTGCTCGAAGACCACACCGGCGGCATCTCCGGCCGCCGGGTCGTGCTCCTCGTCGGCTCGGGCGACAACGGCGGTGACGCCCTCTGGGCCGGCGCGTTCCTGCGCCGCCGCGGGGTGGCCGTCACGGCGATCCTGCTCAAGCCCGAAAAAGCCCATGCCAAAGGGCTCGCGGCGCTGAAGCGGGCCGGCGGCCGCGCAGTGTCCGCCGAGGACGGTCCACAGTGGATCGAGAAGGCCGACGTCGTGGTCGACGGGATCGTCGGCATCTCCGCGAGCGGCTCCCTGCGGCCCGACGCCGCACAGCTGGTCGAGCTGGTGGAAGCCCCGATCGTGGCGGTCGACCTGCCCAGCGGCGTCGACCCGGACACCGGCGCGGTCGACGGCCCCGCGGTCAAAGCCACCCGCACGGTCACGTTCGGCGCGCTCAAACCGGTCCACGCGCTCGCGCCCACCCACTGCGGCGAGGTCGTGCTGGTCGACATCGGCCTCGAACTGGACCAACCCGACCTGCAGCGCCTCGACATCGTCGACGTCGCTGCGGCCTGGCCGGTGCCGGGCCCGGAGGACGACAAGTACAGCCAGGGGGTCGTCGGCATCGCGGCGGGCTCGGCCACCTACCCGGGCGCGGCGGTGCTCGCGGCGGGCTCGGCGGTCCGCGCGACCTCGGGTCTCGTGCGGTACGCGGGCCACGCGGCCGACGTCGTCCGCGGGCAGTGGCCGGAGATCATCGCGACGGGCACGGTCGCGGACGCGGGCCGCGTCCAGGCGTGGGTGGTCGGCCCCGGCATCGGCACCGGCTCGGAGGGCCGCGAAGTGCTGCGGTACGTCCTCGGCCAAGGCGTCCCGGTCTGCGCGGACGCCGACGCGACGACGATCATCGCGAGGTCCCCGGACGTCCTCGACGCCCGCGACCCGGACACCCCGCTGGTCCTGACCCCGCACGCGGGCGAGTACGAGCGCCTGATGGGCCGGGCACCCGGCCGGGACCGGGTGACGGCGGCGCGTGAAGCGGCCGAGAAGTACGACGCGGTGGTGCTGCTCAAGGGGCACTGCACGGTGATCGCGGCCCCGGACGGCCGGGTCGCGGTCAACACCCCGCGTGGCGCCTGGCTGGCGACGGCGGGCTCGGGCGACGTCCTGTCGGGCCTGGTCGGTGCGCTGCTGGCGGCGGGCCGGGACCCCTGGCTGGCCGCGGGCATGGCGGCCCACGCCCACTCCCTGGCCGGTGCGATCGCGGCCCAGAACGCCCCGACCTCGGCATCCGGCCTGGTCCACGCGATCCCGGAGGCGATCCGCTCGATCCGCTCGCTAACGTCCTGAGAAGACTTATCGAGTTCTCTGTTAACTTCGCGCGATAAATCTGGTAAGAAGTCCGTGTGAGCGGCGGCACAGCAGCACCCGGAGACCGGAAGACCCGGCCGTCCGACGCCGTCGTCGAACAGCGGCGGCAGGACATCCTCGACCACGTCATCGAGCAGGGCGAGGCCCGGATCGACGACCTGACGGCCCGGTTCAAGGTCAGCCTGATGACCATGCACCGCGACCTCGACGATCTGGCCGAACGCCGGCTCCTGCGCAAGCTCCGCGGCAAGGTCGAGGCCTACCCGGCGCTCACCATCGAGACCGCCGCCCGCTTCCGCGACACGCTCCACCACGGCGAGAAGGAAGCCCTCGGCGAGGCGGCCGCGAAACACGTCCAGCCGGGCCAGACCGTCTTCGTCGACGACTCCACGACCCTCCTGCCGCTGGTCAAGCGGCTCGCCGAGATCGACGCCCTCACCGTCGTCACCAACTCGCTGCACGCGGCCCGGCTGCTCGGGCCCAAGGTCGAGGTCGTGCTCGCCGGGGGCCGCTACAGCCACGAGTACGACTCCTGCGCCGGTCCCGAGGTCCTGAACCTGCTCGACTCGATCCGCGCCGACGTCTCGTTCGTCTCGGTCACCGCCGTCGCCGTCGGACGCCTCTTCCACCCCGACCGCGACTACGCCGAGCTCAAGAAGGCCGCGCTGAAGGTCGCGAACCACACCGTCCTGGTCGTCGACCACTCGAAGTTCGGCCGCACCGCCACCTACGCGCACGGCGACGTCGGCGACTACGACCTGCTGGTCACGGGCCAGTTCACGCCCACCGAGGAGATCGAGGCCGCGCTCAACGCGGGCACCGCGATCGAGATCGTCGAACACGTCGCAGAGGGGCAGCCCTATGACAGCTGAACTGGTCGCCGGCATCGACTCGTCCACGCAGTCGACCAAGGTCGTCGTGTGCGACGCCGCAACCGGCGAGATCGTCCGCACCGGCCGCGCGCCGCACCCCGACGGCACCGAGGTGCACCCCGACGCCTGGTGGGCCGCCTTCCAGGAGGCGACGAACGGCGTGCTCGACGGCGTCAAGGCCGTCGGCGTCGGCGGCCAGCAGCACGGCATGGTCACGCTGGACGAAAACAACGACGTGGTCCGGCCCGCGCTGCTGTGGAACGACACCCGCTCCGCACAGGCGGCGCTCGACCTCATCGAAGAGCTCGGCGGGCCGTCGGCCTGGGCGAAGTCCGTCGGCTCGGTACCGGTCGCCAGCTTCACCGTCACGAAGCTGCGCTGGCTGGCCGAGAACGAGCCCCGGCTCGCCGACCGCGTGGCGCGCGTGCTGCTCCCGCACGACTGGCTGACCTGGAAGCTCACCGGCGGCGACCCGGTCACCGACCGCGGCGACGCCTCCGGCACCGGCTACTTCTCGCCGTCCGACAACGCCTACCGCCTCGACGTCCTCAGCCACGCCTTCGGTGGCCGGACGCCGGAGCTGCCCACCGTGCTCGGCCCGGCCGACGCCGCCGGCCATACGCCCGGCGGAGTACTCGTCTCGGCGGGCACCGGTGACAACATGGCCGCCGCGCTCGGGCTGGAACTCAAGCCCGGTGACGCCGTCGTCTCGCTCGGCACCAGCGGCACCGTGTTCGGCGTCGCGGAGACCGGCGCGGCCGACGTCAGCGGCGAGGTCGCCGGGTTCGCCGACGCCACCGGCCGCTTCCTCCCGCTCGCCTGCACCCTCAACGCCGCCCGCGTCCTCACCGCGACGGCGTCGATGCTCGGCGCGACGCTCAGCGAGTTCGACCGGCTCGCCCTGACCGCCGAGCCCGGCGCCGGCGGCCTGACGTTCCTGCCGTACCTCGACGGCGAGCGCACCCCGAACCTGCCCGGCGCCACCGGCTCGCTGGCCGGGCTGACCAGGGACAACATGACGCCGGAGAACCTCGCGCGCAGCGCCGTCGAAGGCATGCTCTGCGGCCTGGCCGCCGGCCTCGACGCGGTGCGCGCGCACGGCCTCGACGTCCAGCGCGTGCTGCTGATCGGCGGGGGCGCCCAGTCGCGGGCCGTCCGCGCGGTCGCGCCGCTGGTGTTCGGCGTGCCCGTGCAGCTGCCCGAAGTCGCCGAGTACGTCGCGCTCGGCGCGGCGCGGCAGGCGGCGTGGGCCCTTTCGTCCAGTGCGGAACCCCCGTCCTGGCAGGAGAACCAGAAGCTTCGGCTCGAGCTGGACGAGCCGACCGAGGCGCAGCGCGCCGAGGGCCACCGGATCCAGCAGCGCCACCTCGAAGCCCGCGAAGCGGCTTACGGGGTCCGGCGGAATCTCGGAGAGGACTGACCGATGGCTTCCATCACCTACGACAAGGCGACCCGGCGTTACGCCGGTTCGGAGCGCCCCGCGGTCGACGCGCTGGACCTGGAGATCGCCGACGGCGAGTTCCTCGTGCTGGTCGGCCCGTCGGGCTGCGGCAAGTCGACCAGCCTGCGCATGCTGGCCGGCCTCGAAGACATCGACGACGGCGCCGTCTGGATCGGCGACCGCGACGTCACCCAGCTGCCGCCGCGCTCGCGCGACATCGCGATGGTGTTCCAGAACTACGCGCTGTACCCGCACATGACGGTCGCGCAGAACATGGGCTTCGCGCTGAAGATCGCCGGCCGCCCCGCGTCCGAGATCAAGCAGAAGGTCCTCGAGGCCGCGAAGCTGCTCGACATCGAGCAGTACCTCGACCGCAAGCCGAAGGCGCTCTCCGGTGGTCAGCGCCAGCGTGTTGCGATGGGCCGCGCGATCGTCCGCGAGCCGCAGGTCTTCCTCATGGACGAGCCGCTGTCGAACCTCGACGCCAAGCTGCGTGTGTCGACGCGTACGCAGATCGCCGCGCTCCAGCGCCGGCTCGGCGTCACGACCGTGTACGTCACGCACGACCAGGTCGAGGCCATGACGATGGGTGACCGCGTCGCCGTGCTGTCGGACGGCCTGCTGCAGCAGTGCGACACCCCGCGCGCCCTGTACGACAAGCCCGCAAACGCCTTCGTCGCGGGCTTCATCGGCTCGCCGGCGATGAACCTCGCCACCGCGAAGCTGACGGCCGAAGGCGCGGAGGTGGGCGGCGCGCGCGTGCCGCTGACCCGCGAGACCATCGCCGCGGCCGACGGCGACACCGTGACCCTGGGTTTCCGGCCCGAGGCCCTCGAGGTCGTGACCAACGAGGACGGCGCCCTGCCGATCAAGGTGGACCTGGTCGAGGAGCTCGGCTCGGACGCCTTCGTCTACGGCAAGCTCGCCCAGACCGACGCCGACGACGCCCGGCCCAACGTCGTCGTCCGGGTCGACCCGCGCACGCCGCCGGCCATGGGGGACACCCTCCACCTGCGGATCCGGCCGGACGAGCTGCACGTGTTCTCCGCCACGTCCGGGCTGCGCCTGCCCTGACCTCGGCTCATGGGAAACTGGGAGTCGTCATGACTCCCAGTTCTTCCCATGAACGCAGCCCCCGTGCCCAGGTCGACATCGACCTCGACGCGATCCGCCACAACCTCACCCTGCTGGGCGCCCGCGCGCCCGGCTCCCAGGTGATGGCCGTGGTGAAGGCCGACGCCTACGGCCACGGCGCGCTGCCGGTGGCGCGCGCCGCGGTCGAGGCCGGGGCGTCCTGGCTGGGCACCTGCTCGCTCGGCGAGGCCCTTGCTCTCCGGGAAGCCGGCATCAGGACCCGGCTGTTCAGCTGGCTGGACACCCCGGACGTCGACTTCGCCGCCGGCATCGAGGCGGACATCGACCTGGCGGCCAGCTCGTTGGGTGAGCTTCGCCGCATCGCCGCGGCGGCGAAACCGGGTACCCGGGCACGTGTGCACCTCAAAATCGACACCGGGCTTTCGCGCAACGGCTGCCCGCCCGCCGCGTGGGCCGAGCTGGTCGAAGCGGCGGCCGCCGAACCGCGGGTCGAGGTCGTCGCGATCTGGTCTCACCTCGCCTGCGCGGACGAGCCGGAACACCCCTCGATCGACCTGCAGGCCAAGCGCTTCGCCGAAGCCTTCGACGTCGCCCGCGCGGCCGGGCTCGACCCGATGCGGCACCTGGCGAACTCCGCGGCCCTGCTCACCCGCCCGGACCTGCACTTCGACGTCGTCCGGCCCGGCATCGCGATGTACGGGCTGAACCCGGTGCCGCAGGCCGAAGACCTGCGCCCGGCCATGACGTTCCGGTCCGCGGTCGCGCTGGTCAAGCGCATCGAAGCCGGCGAATCGGTGTCCTACGGGCACACGTGGACGGCCGAGCGGGACACGAACCTGGCGCTCGTGCCGGCCGGGTACGCCGATGGGGTACCCCGCAGCTTGTCCGGCCGGATGGACGTCTGGCTCGGCGGGCAGCGGCGACCGGTCGCCGGGCGCGTCTGCATGGACCAGCTGGTGGTCGACTGTGGTGACTTCGAACCGGCCGTCGGCGACGAAGTCGTCCTGTTCGGAGCGGGGGCCCACGGCGAGCCGACCGCCCGCGAATGGGCCGACAAGCTGGGGACCATCGACTACGAAATCGTCACCTCGATGTACCGCCCGCGGGTCCGGCGCCGGTATCTGGGGGAACGCTCGTGACACCTTCACGACGACTGCTGGCCATCGCCGGCGGGGTCGGGGCCCTGGCCACCGGGACCGCCGCCGCCATCGCCGTCGCCGCGCAGCAGCGGCGGCACAGTGAGGATCCGTACGTGGACGAGCCGCTGGGGGAGCTGAAGCCCGACCGCACTTCGACGGTCGCGGCCGAGGACGGCACGCCGCTTTCGGTCGAGGAAATCGACCCGGAAGACGGCGGCGAACCGGAACTGACCGTCGTGGGGGTCCACGGCTTCGCGCTTTCGCGGCGCTGCTGGCACTTCCAGCGTCGCGACCTCGCGTCGCTGCGCCTGCCCCGCGTGCGTCAGGTGTACTACGACCACCGCAGCCACGGCCTTTCCGGCGCGGCTTCGACCGAGACGTCGACCATCGAACAGCTGGCGCGGGACCTCGACTGCGTGCTGCGGTCCGTGGTGCCGGACGGGCCCATCGTGCTGATGGGGCACTCGATGGGCGGCATGGTCATCATGGAGCTGGCCGCCGAGTTCCCTTCGCTCTTCGAGGACCGCGTGTGCGGGGTTGCCTTCATCGCGACGGCGGCGGGCGAAGTCGGGGCACGCGGGTTGCCGCGTTCGCTGCTCTCGAAGTACAACCCGCTGACCCGCGCCGCCGGCGGGCTGGCCGGCTGGCAGCCGGGGCTGGTGGAGTTCGTCCGCGCGGCGGGCGGCCAGCTGACGCGGCAGGCGGTGCGCCGGCTGGCGTTCGGCAGCCGCGACGTCGCACCGCGGCTCGTCGACTTCATGCTCGAGATGCTGGAAGTGACGCCGGTGCGCGGGCTCGTCAACTTCATCGACACCCTCGGCAGCCACAACCGCTACGCCGCGCTGGCCGGCCTGAAGCACGCGGAAGTGCTGGTCATCGGCGGCGATTCGGACCGGTTCACGCCGTTCGCGCACGCCGAGCGGATCGCGGCCGAGCTGCCCGACGCGGAGCTGGTGCGCGTCCGCGGCGCCGGCCACATGGTCCAGCTCGAGCAGCCCGAGCTGGTGAACAGCCATCTGATCGATCTCCTGCAACGCTGTTCCGGTGCGGACGGCGAATCCTCGTCCCGGCGAACCTGGTGGTGGCAGCGTTGAGTTTCGTGTTCCCGACCCCCGACGACACGATGGACTTCGGGCGCGCGCTCGGCCGTGTGCTCCGCGCGGGCGACCTGGTCCTGCTGGCCGGGCCGCTCGGCGCGGGCAAGACGACGCTGACCCGCGGCATCGCGGACGGCCTCGGCGTCGGCGGCCGCGTGAGCAGCCCGACGTTCGTCCTGGCCCGCGTGCACCCGGCGGGTTCTGCCGGCGTGCCGCTGGTGCACGTGGATGCGTACCGCCTGGGAGGCGACCTGTCCCAGCTGGACGACCTGGACCTGGACACGGACCTCGAGCGCTCGGCCATCGTCGTCGAGTGGGGCGAGGGTTCGGCCGAGCGCCTGTCAGAGGACTACCTGGTGGTCCGCCTGGACCGCCGCGAGGACGACGTCCGCGAGGTCACCCTCGAACCGCACGGCACCTGGGCCGACCGCGTCCCGGAGCTGGTGCGGGCGTAAGTCCGCACCAGCTCCGGAATTCTCGTCGGCTGCTCAGCCGCCGTTGTACTGCTGGTAGGCCGGTGCCCGGAACGTCCTGGTGCCGGCGCCCGAGATCTTGTCGACCGCGCGCAGGAACTTCGGCCCCATCTTCGCGCCGGCCTGCCGGACCGGGTGCGTGGCCCCGAAGTCCTCCGGGTTCGCCTGGCCGTGCGCGAACATCGAGTAGATCAACACCGGCTTGCCCGCGGCGTCGAACATGATCCCCGCCTCGTTGCGGCCGTCGTTCAGCCAGCCCGCCTTCGTGGCGATCCTCGCCCGATCGACGGACGACATCTCACGCCGGACACCGTCGGTGAACGCCACCTGCGACCGCAGGATGGACAGCAGGTAATCCGTCGACGCCGGGCTCAGCAACGTGCCCGCGACCAGCGCCTTCAGCAGGTCGTGGGTCTCGCGCGGAGTGGTCTGGCCGAGGAAGTAGCGGTTCGGGTTGGCCACCGGCGTGACCTGGGTCTTGGGGAAGCCCTTGGTCACCAGGATCTGGTTGATCTCGGCCGCCGGAACCACGAGCCCCACCAGCCGGACGCACGTGTCATCCGAAACCGTGAGGAACAGCGACAGGACGTGACCCAGCGTGAACGCGCTCGGGTACGCCTTGTCCAGGATGATGATGCCGTCACCACCGGGCACGACGATGCTCGCCGGCACCTGGACCTGCTGGTCCAGGGTGAGCAGGCCGCGGTCGATCTTGTCCATCAAGGTGACCGCGACGGCCACCTTGTTGACGCTGTACGCCTCGACGACCTCGTCGGACGCCACGTCGACGGCCACCTGGTCGGCCACGCTGATGTAGGAGTTCCAGATGCCGCCTGCCTCAGTGGCTGCGGTGTCGTAGACGCGCTTCACTTTCTGCCTGGCCCGGTCCGGTGTGGCCGGGCTGGCCTCGATGTCTGCTTCCTGCGCGTACGCGGGAGAGCCGGCCAGAATGCTTCCAGCGGCGACGGCGGTCCCCAAACCGAACGCCGCTCGCCTGTTGAGTCGATACCCCATCGCGAGATCCAACCACGAATGGACGAACGGCGTCGATCATCGAGCCGGACCCACGACCGCCCGGGCGACCCCGAGGTCCACCAGGTCCTGCGGCCGCAGGTGCAGCTGGTTGGCGATGTCCGGCACCTCCCCGGCCGGCCGCTTGAGGATCGCGGCCGCGGCTTCCGGTGACGTCACCGAGAAGTACGCGTCCGGTGTCACCCACGTCGACCCGGCCGCGGCGAACGCCAGCGCCCCACCCGAGCCGCCTTCGCCGATCACCAGCGTCGTCACCGGGACCGAGGCCGTCGCCACCGCTTCGAACATCTCCGCGATCGCGCCGCCCGCGCCCGCCTGCTCCGCCGCCGCGTCGTTCGCCGCGCCCGGGGTGTCGACCAGCGTCAGCACCGGAATCCCCAGCCGGGACGCCAGTCGCACCAAGCGCGCCGCCGTCCGGAAGCCCGACGGCAACGTCGGTGTGCCGCACTGGGCCGCGTACGCGATCGTCCGGCCGTCGCGCCAGCCGAAGCCGCAGGCGACACCCGGGTCGGTGCCGCCGACGCGGTCGCCGCTGATGTCCTGGCGCCAGTCGAAGTACGCGTCGAGGTACTCCGCCGCCCGGGCCCGCTCTGGAGAACGCGCCGCCTGAACCGCATCCCAGCCCGTCGCGGGCAGGGAAGCGGCCCGCAGCGCGGCGGGCGGCGGTGCCGCGGCCGTCGAACGCGCGGTCAGCAGCCGCAGCCACCGCTCCAGCACCCCGCCGAGTTGCTCCGGCACGACGACCGCGTCGACCTGACCCCAGCCGAGCTTCGCCTCCGCCGTGTAGGCCTCCGGCGAGCCCGGCGGCCGCACCCGCGAGCCCGCGAAGCCGACCTGCGCTTCCGGCAGCGCGAGGATGACGTCGGCGCCCGCGCCGAGCGTCGCCCAGCCGCCGCCGGTCGTCGGGTCGCGCAGCACCGAGATCTGCGGGATGCCCACCGACCGCGTCAACGCCGACGCCCGCGCCACCCGCTGCAGCTGCATCAACGCGCGCATGCCCTGCTGCATGCGGCTGCCGCCGGTCGCGATCAGCGACACCACCGGCAGCCGCACGTCCCGGGCGTGTGCGAAGGCCGCTTCGATCCGGTCACCCGTGCGCTGGCCGAGCGAGCCGCCGAGGAACCCGAACTCGAAGGCGATCAGCACGGCTTCGAAGTCGCCGATCTTCGCCGTCCCGCAGACGACGGACTCCTTCTCCCCGGTGCGTTCTTCCGCCGCGGAACGCGCTTCCCGATAGCCCGGCCAGCCGATCGGGCCGTCGGCGGGCTCTTCGCGCAGCGGCGTGCCGAACTCCGTGAAACCGCTTCCGATCGCGCCGACGATCTCGCGCGCCGGCAGCCTAGGCACCGAGCGCCCGCTTCATGACCTTGCCCATGTCGTTGCGCGGCAAGGCGTCCAGGAACCGGACGACCCGCGGGCGCTTGTGCGGCGCGAGCAGCTTGGCGACGTGGCCGGCGAGTTCCTCCGCGGCCGGTGGCTCTCCGGAAGGCACGATCCAGGCGACGATCCGCTCGCCGAGGTCGTCGTCCGGCTCGCCGGTGACGGCCGCTTCGGCGACGCCGGGGTGTTCGAGCAGCGCGTTCTCGATCTCACCCGCGCCGATCTTGTAGCCGCCGCTCTTGATCAGGTCGGTCGCCTTGCGCCCGACGATCTTGACGTACCCGTCGGTGTCGCGCGTTGCCATGTCGCCGGTGCGGAACCAGCCGCCGTCGAACGCGGCCGCGGTCGCGTCCGGGCGGTTGAGGTACTCGGTGAACAGGTTGGGCCCGCGGACCTGGATCTCGCCGACCGTCTCGACGTCGTCGATCACTTCACCGGCGTCGCCGACCAGTCGCAGTTCGACGCCCCGCAGCGGCACGCCGACCGTGCCGGGCTTGCGCTCGCCGTCCGCGCGGACGCTGGTGTTCATCAGCGTTTCGGTCATGCCGTAGCGCTCGACGACCTGCTGGCCGGTCGCCGCGGTGATCCGCTGGTGGTCGTGCACCGGCAGCGCGGCGGACCCGGAGACCAGGAGCCGCGCTTTTCGCAGTGCCTCCGCCAGCGCGTTGTCCGAGCCGACTTCGCCGGCGATCCGGTGGTACATGGTCGGGACGCCGAACATCATGGTCGCGCCGTTCGCGAGTTCCCGTGCGACACCCTCGGTCGAGAACCGGCCGAGGTGGCGCACCGAACCGCCGCGGCGCAGCGGGCCGAGGATGCCCAGGATCAGCCCGTGCACGTGGAACAGTGGAAGAGCGTGCACCAGGACGTCTTCGGCGGTCCAGCCCCAGGCGTCCTCGAGGGCGTCCAGTGTGGTCGCGAGCGCCCGGCGGGGGAGCACGACGCCCTTCGGCGGCCCGGTGGTGCCCGAGGTGTAGACGATCAGGGCGGGGGACTCGGCGTCCGGTTCGTCCGGGATCGACGGGCTCTCGCCGGTGAGCGGGATGACCCGGCGCGGCAGATCCGCGAGTCCGGCGGGCAGCTCTGCGCCGGGTTCGGCCAGGACGAGCGCCGGTTCGCTGTCGGCGAGGATGTGGGCGAGTTCGCGTTCGCCGATCTTCGGGTTGAGCGGCACGGCCGGCACCCCGGCGAGCAGCGCGGCGACGACCGCGACGCTCGTGTGCACGGTCGGCGTCGCCCAGACCGCGACCCGGCCGGGCGGCAGCTCGCGGGCGAGACCGGAGGCGACGGCGGCGAGGTCGTCGTAGGTCAGGACGTGGTCGCCGAAGCGCAAGGCTTCCTTCGCGGCACCGGCGACGAGCGTGGGGAACAAGGGGTCGGGCACCGCGGGGACCTCCCAGTGTCGGACTCGATCAGCACGTTACCGCGCGGATCGATCCCCTGCAGCAAGCGGCCGAAGGCGCTGGTCGTAGGCTGGGACACCGTGTTGGTACTGGCGATCGATACCTCGACCCCGGCGGTGACAGCGGGCGTCGTCGCACTGGACGGCGACTTGGTCGAGACGCGCGGTGACCGCGTCACGGTCGACCCCCGCGCCCACGGAGAGCTGATCACGCCGCACGCGCTGGCCGCCGCCGAAGCCGCGGGCGTGACCCTCAAGGACCTCGACGCGATCGTCGCCGGCGTCGGCCCCGGACCGTTCACCGGCCTGCGCGCCGGGATGGCCACCGCCGCCGCGTTCGGCCACGCCCTCGGCATCCCGGTGTACCCGGTCTGCAGCCTCGACGCGCTGGCCGCCGACGTCCTGCCGGGCGACAACGCCTTCCTCGTGCTGACCGACGCCCGGCGCCGCGAGGTCTACTGGGCCGCCTACGACTCCGCGGGGCGGCGCACCGACGGCCCGCACGTCCAGCGCCCCGCCGACCTCGAGACCGACGTCAAGGTGGCGGCCGGCGACGGCGCGCTGCTGTACGCCGACGCGCTCGACGTCCGGCCGCTGGAGCCGCGCTTCCCGTCGCCCGCCGGGCTGGTGAAGGTCGCTCGGAACGCCTTGCTCGCTTCGGAACCGCCCGCCCCGCTGACGCCGTTGTACCTGCGACGTCCCGACGCCGCCGAGCCCGCGGCGCCGAAACGGGTGACCGCTCCGTGAGACTCGAACCGCTGCGCCGCATGGACATCGCCCGGTGCGTGGAGATCGAGAAGATCCTTTTCCCCGGCGACGACCCGTGGAGTGCCCGCGCCTTCCACTCCGAGCTGGACGCGGGCAACTTCTACCTGGCCGCGCGCCCGGACGAGGGTGCGGAACTGCTGGGCTACGCCGGGCTGGCCGTCGTCGGCCGCCGCCGAGGCGAGTACGAGGCGACCGTGCACACCATCGGCGTCGCACCGGAACACCAGGGCCAGGGCATCGGCAAGGCACTGCTGCGGGCGCTGCTGGCGCGGGCCGACGAGTTCGAGGCACCGGTCTTCCTCGAGGTCCGCACGGACAACACCACCGCGCTCGCCCTGTACGAGCGCCACGGCTTCGAACGGCTCGGCATCCGGAAGCGCTACTACCAGCCTTCCGGAGCCGACGCGTACACGATGGTCCGCCCGGCGCGGACGCGAGACGGGGTGGCGGGCTGATGGCACGCATCATCATGGGCATCGAGAGCTCGTGCGACGAGACCGGCGTCGGCCTGGTCCGCCTGCACGACGACGGCACGGTCGAACTGCTGGCGGACGAGGTGGCCTCCAGCGTCGAGCAGCACGCCCGCTTCGGCGGCGTGGTGCCCGAGGTCGCCAGCCGTGCGCACCTGGAGGCGATGGTCCCGACCACCGAACGCGCGTTCGCCACGGCGGGGCTGTCGATGTCCGATGTGGACGCGATCGCGGTGACGGCCGGCCCGGGCCTGGCAGGTGCGCTGCTGGTCGGCGTCTCGGCGGCGAAGGCGTACGCGACGGCGCTGGACGTGCCGCTGTACGGCGTCAACCACCTGGCCGGGCACATCGCGGTGGACACGCTGCAGCACGGTCCGTTGCCGGCGCCGTGCCTGGCGCTGCTGGTTTCGGGCGGGCACACGCAGCTGCTGCGCGTCGACGACATCGCGTCCTCGATCACCGAGCTCGGGTCCACTGTGGACGACGCGGCGGGGGAGGCGTACGACAAGGTGGCTCGGGTCTTGGGTCTCCCGTACCCGGGTGGGCCGCCGATCGACAAGGCGGCCAGGAACGGCAACCCTTCGGCGATTGCGTTTCCCCGCGGCATGACGGGGCCGCGCGATGCTGCGTTCGATTTCTCCTTCTCCGGTTTGAAGACTGCGGTGGCGCGCTGGGTCGAGGGTGCGGCGCGGCGTGGCGAGGAGATCCCGGTGGACGATGTCGCGGCGTCGTTCCAGGAGGCTGTTGCGGACGTGTTGACGGCCAAGGCGATCCGCGCTGCCAAGGAGCAGGGGATCGACACGATGGTGGTTTCCGGTGGGGTGGCGGCGAATTCGCGGCTGAAGGAGCTGGCTGCGGAGCGTTGTGCCGTGGCGGGTATCGAGCTGCGGGTTCCTCGGCCGAGGTTGTGCACGGACAACGGTGCGATGATCGCGGCCTTGGGTGCGCATGTTGTTGCGGCCAAGCGGCCGACCGCGCCGTTGGAGTTCAGTGCCAACCCGGCTTTGCCGGTGAATGTGGTGTCGTTGTCGTAATTTCTCCGCCACCTCGCGTTGGCTACTGGGCGCTTCCCCTCAGCAGCCACCGGCCGACCGGTACTTCGAGCAGGACCCGGGGGCCGAACGGCCGGATTTCCGCCCCGGCGTCCCAGCCGTCGTACTTGGCTGCGAGCGCGGCGAGGACGTCTTCCCGGAGCGCCCCGCGGTGTACTCGCGCCCGCCCTTCGACGACGATCGGGTGGTCGCCGTCATCGAGGGCGAGGCTGACCCGGGGGTCGTTCAGGACGTTGCGCACCTTGACGTTGCGCTCGCCGCTGCCGATCCAGAAGGCGTTGCCGACGTGGACGAACCACACCGGGGTGACGTGGGGCGAGCCGTCCGGGCGCAGCGTGCACAGCCAGAGGTTGCGGTCGTTCTCCAGCCGGTCGGCGATCTCCATGCCTAGATCGTGAACCGGAGCCGGGTGCCCGCGATGGGCGGGGGCCGCTCGGTCTCGGATATCGCTCCCGTCGCCACTTCGGCGACGACCGAGCGCCACAGCGCCTCCGCGGGCGCGTTGTTCCGGTCGAACGACAGCGTCCACTCGCCGGGGTGGCGGGCGAACAGCAGCCGCGCCGCGCGCCGGGCCACTCCGCGGCGGCGGTGGCGGCGAACCACGAAGAACTCGGCGACGTTCCACGACCCGTCGTCGTCGACATCGCTGCGCAGCAGGGCAAAGCCGGCCAGGCTGCCGTCGACGGTCACGAAGTACGCCTCGCGGCCGGATTCGGTGAAGTACGAGTCCAGGTAGCGGTAGGTGAACGTGCCGTGCGGGGTGAGGTCGAGTTCGCGGATCTCGGAGAAGTCGTACTGGTGGAGCTGGAGCAGGTTCGCCAGCACCGGCTTGTCCGCCTCGGCGACGGCCGCGAGTTCGACGTCCACGGGCGCCAGTGTCGTCGACCCCGGCTTGAACCCGCGACCGATTTACGAAGCCGTCGCCGGGGCCACGGCTCGTACGCCCAGCAGTTCCTCGATCGCCGCGATCGCCAAGGCTGCCGCGTTCCCCTCCCCGTACGGGTTCCCCACCTGCGCCGGGCGCAGCTCGCCGCTCAGCAGCCGCGCTGCCGTGTCCGCGATCCGCGCGGTGTCCGTGCCCGCCAGCCACGCGCAGCCCGCCTCCACCACCTCCACGCGCTCGGTCACGTCGCGCAGCACCACCACCGGGGTGCCGAACGTCGGCGCTTCCTCCTGGATGCCGCCGGAATCCGTCAGCACCAGGGACGCCAGCCGCAGGGCCCGGACCAGGTCCGGGTACTCCAGCGGGTCCGTCACCGTCACCCGGGGCAGGCCGCTCAGCGCCGCCTCGACCTGACCGCGCACCTGCGGGTTGGGGTGGGCCGGGAACAGCACCTGC
>Ga0207678_10001895_pt1 | contig 19090 bp, 19 predicted proteins | sample KBSC63metaG_FD_184319 | JGI IMG/M metagenome (GOLD analysis project Ga0207678, IMG submission 184319) | Corn rhizosphere microbial communities from Kellogg Biological Station, Michigan, USA - KBS C6-3 metaG (SPAdes) (version 2) | ecosystem: Host-associated > Plants > Roots > Rhizosphere > Soil ...
CGCTTGCGACAGCACCGCGCCGGCGAGCGGCTTGGTCGGGTCGAGCCAGCGGCGATGGATTGCGACGTCGAACTCGCGTCCGTCGATTCGCTCGACCGCGAGCCAGTCGACAAACTCGGGGTCGGCCTCGCCGCCGATGCGGCCGAGCAGGGCGATCCATGCGGCGAGCGTCTCGCGCCTCCATGAAAGGCCGCGGATTGCGCCTTCGACCCGCGCTCGCGCCTGCGAATCGAGCCAGTCGGGCGTGGCTTCGATCACCGCTTCGAGCCGCCGCGCAAGCGCCGCCAGCGGCTTGTGCAATTGCTCGAGCGTCTCGGCGGCACCGGCGACCGCGGAAACCAGGGCGCCATCCGGCGCGGCCAGTTCGGTCTCGAGCCCGTAGCCGGCTTCCTGCGCCTTGGCGCGCGCATAGACCATGCCCCGCACTTCGCTGAGCAGGGCTTCGACCGGCCCGAACGGCGATCCCTCGACCAGCCGCTGAAGCCAGCCGTCGGACACCAGCCCCCGCGCGGCCTCGACCGCCGCATCGAGCGCACGCGCGCCCTCGTCGTCATACGAGGCGACATCCATCAGCCGCGCCGCAAGCCCGCGCCGCCGGCCGCGCGAGCGCCCTTCCGGGCCGACGATCCAGCGCCTGAGCTCGATCGCTTCCTGGCCGCCGAAGGTCACCGCGAAGGTCGAATCGGCCGCATCGAACAGGTGATGGCCCTCATCGAACAGGATCCGCCCCGGCGCGTCCTCACGGCCGCGCGCGGCGTTGACCATGACCAGCGCATGGTTGGCGATGACGATGTCGGCATCGCGGCTTGCCCGCTCGGCGCGTTCGATGAAGCAGCGCCGGTAATGCGGGCAGCCGGCATAGACGCATTCGCCGCGGCGGTCGGTCAGCGCGGTCGCTCCGGCGCGGCGGAACAGGCTCGGCAGCCAGCCCGGCAAATCGCCGCCGACCATGTCGCCGTCGCGGCTGTACGCCGCCCATCGGCCGACGAGCTGGGCGAGGATCGCGGCGCGGCCGGCGAACGCGCCCTGCAGCGCGTCTTCGAGGTTGAGCAGGCAGAGATAATTCTCGCGCCCCTTGCGCACGACAATCCGCCGCGCGCGCTCCTCGGGGTCGGCGAAGAGCTTGGGCCCCTCGCCGTCGAGCTGGCGCTGCAGCGCCTTGGTGAAGGTCGAGACCCACACCGTCCCGCCGGACGCCTCCGCCCACAGCGCGGCGGGAGCGAGATAGGCAAGCGTCTTGCCGATACCGGTGCCCGCCTCGGCCAGCAGAAGGTTGGGAACCTCCTTCGCCCGCTTGGGCGCGAACACCGCGGTCGCGGCTTCCGCCATCGCCCGCTGCCCTTCGCGGCGCTCGGCCTGGCCCGTCAGCTGGTCGAGCTTTCGCGTGGCCTCGGCGGGATCGACGATCACGGTGCGCGGGGGCGGCGGCGCGGCCGTTTCCTCCCACTGCTTGAGCCGTGAGAACAGCATCCGCTCGCCGCGCTCGGGCCGTTCGAGCCGCGCCCCGATCAGCGGCGCCCACGCCCAGCCAAGCCGGTGCAGAGTGGCATTCACCGTCCAGGCGCCTTCCCGCTCGCGCCAATCAGGATCGGATAGGACGCCGAGCAGCCGCCCGGCCAGCCGCTGAAGCGCGCTTGCGGCATCGGCATCGCCCTCCGGAGGGCTCAGCCCGAGCCCGCGGCTGAGGCCCGCGGGGGTCGGTACGACGAATCGCGCCGGGTGAAGGAACGCGAACAGCTCGAGCAGGTCGAGCCCGCTGAGCTCCGGATAGCCGAGCCGCTGCCCGACCAGCGGCGCGTTCAAGATGATGTGCGGAGTTTCCGCCGCCCGCGCGATCGCCTCGCCCCGGCTCGCCTCGCGCACCTCACCCTCGCCGCTCGCCAGCCAGATGCCCGCGTGGGTTGCGTGCAGCGCGGGAAGAGGCAAGAGAGCGGGCATCCCCGCGACCCTGCCAACACGAGAACAGAAGAGCAACGCAATTGGACGCCGAATCCCTTCGAACCGCCGCTCTGGCGTCCAAGGCCTGGCCTTACGAGGAAGCGCGCAAGCTGCTGAAGCGCTGGCCGGATGGCAAGCCTGGCGGCAAGCCGATGATCTTCGAGACGGGCTACGGCCCGTCGGGCCTGCCGCACATCGGCACTTGGAACGAAGTGGCGCGCACGACCTTCGTCCGCCAGGCCTATGAGGAGCTGACGGGCGGCGCCCTCACGCAATTGATCGCGTTCAGCGACGACATGGATGGGCTGCGCAAGGTCCCCGACAACGTCCCCAACCAGGCGATGCTGACCGACTATCTCGGCCATCCCCTGAGCCGCATCCCCGATCCCTTCGGCACGCACGGCAGCTTCGCGGCGCACAATAACGCGATGCTTCGCACCTTCCTCGACCGTTTCGGTTTCCAGTACGATTTCCTGTCGTCGACCGAATGCTACGCGAACGGCCGCTTCGACGCAGTGATCCGCCAGATCCTCGACGCGTGGGACGCGATCATGGGCGTGATGCTGCCGACGCTGGGCGAGGACCGGCGCAAGACCTATTCGCCGATCCTGCCGATCTCGCCAACTTCGGGTCGGGTGCTCCAGGTTCCGGTCGAGGTCATCGACGCGGATGCGGGCCGCATCGCCTTCACCGACGAAGACGGCGGCCGCGTCGAGCAGTCGGCGTTGGGCGGCCAGGCCAAGCTGCAATGGAAGGTCGACTGGGCAGCCCGCTGGGTCGCGCTCGGCGTCGATTACGAGATGTCGGGCAAGGACCTGATCGACAGCGTGACTCAGTCCGCCAAGATCACGCGCGTGCTCGGCGGCCGCCCGCCCGACGGCTTCAATTACGAGATGTTCCTCGACGAAAAGGGCGAGAAGATCTCCAAGTCGAAGGGCAATGGGCTCAGCCTCGAGGAATGGCTGCGCTACGGCAGCGAGGAGAGCCTCGCGTTCTACATCTACCGCGAGCCGAAGCGCGCCAAGAGCCTGCACATCGGCGTCATCCCGCGCGCGGTCGACGAATATGCGCAGTTTCGCGGCAATTATCCCGAGCAGCCGATCGAGCAGAAGCTCGGCAATCCGGTGCACCATATCCACGGCGGCAAGGTGCCCGAAAACAAGCTGCCGCTGACCTACGGGCTATTGCTCAACCTCGTCAGCCTGCCGGGGGTCGCCGACAAGGATACCGCGTGGAGGTTCGTCCAGCGCTATGCCCCTGAGACCTCGCCCGAGAGTGACCCGGAGCTCGACCAGCTGATCGCGCTCGCCGTCAATTACGCGCGCGACTTCGTTGCGCCGACGCTAAAGCGCCGAGCGCCGAACGCGGTGGAGATCGAAGCGCTTCGCGACCTCGATTCCGAGCTTGCCCGGCTTCCAGCCGATGCATCGGCCGAGGACATCCAGACGCAAGTGTTCGAAGTCGGCAAGCGCCATCCGTTCGAGAATCTGCGCGCGTGGTTCCAGGCGCTTTACGAAACCCTGCTCGGCTCCAGCCAAGGCCCGCGCATGGGCAGCTTCATCGCCCTCTACGGCATCGACAACAGCCGCAAGCTCATCGCCGAGGCGCTCGGCGCATAAGGAAAGGGCGCCGCGGTTTCCCGCGACGCCCTCGATTTGCTCGACCGGTAACCTACCAGAAGAAGTTGTAGATCACGTCCACGACCTGGCCACTCCACGTGTCGACGAGAATGGCGTCGTCGTAATAGCGGACCCAGCGCGTGCCCGGCGGTGCGTAGGGCAGGCGATAGTACCAGGGGTCGTTGATCCAGAACCGGCTGCTGTAATAGCTCGGCCACATCCGCCAGCCGATGCTGAACGGATTATAGCCCCAGCCGAACGGGTCATAATAGAAGCCGAGATGGAAGATCGACCGGTGGTGCCGGCGATGGTTCTGCCAATCGTACCGGCTGTTGTTGCGCCAGTTGCTGCTCCACTGGACCGGCGAGCGGTTCTGCTCGACGCGCGGCGGAGGCTGCGTGCCGGGGCGCGGCACGTTGCTGACGACGGGCGGCGGACGCCGCGCCGCCTGGCGAAGCTCGCGATTGTCACGCAGCTGCTGGAGCCGTTCCCCGCGCTGCTCCACCCGGTCCTGGCGCTGGGCCTGGACCGCCTGTTGCCGCGCGCGAAAGTCTTCCACGCGGCGGATCGCCGGACCGCCGTTGCCCGCGTTCGACTGGATTTGACGCTCAACCGAACGCTGCCGCTCGACGGGCTGTTGCGGCTGGACCGACTGCTGGGGCTGGAACGACTGCTGCTGGCGCGGCTCGAAATTGCGCTCGGAACGCTCCGGACGGCTGTTGCTCTGGCTTTGGCTCTGGTTTTGGCTCGACGAGGAACGCTCCTCGCGAGCCGACTGACGATCCTCGCGCGCCTGCTGCCGCTCTTCGCGGGCCTGCTGGCGGTCGGACGGATCGGGACGCTGCGCGAGGGCCGGCGATGCGGCGGCACTGGCCAGCAAAAGAGAGATCAGGACTTTACGCATGACAGTGACCTTTCACATTCATTACGGCGACTTGTGCTCCTGATCAGATGAGCCGCCGCTTAACCGTTTCGGTGCCGTATATTCAGCTTTCGCGGCCGCCGTGGCCTGGGCCGCGCGAACGATCGCCTTGCGGATTCGCGGATAGGCGCCGCACCGGCAAATGTTGGGCAACGCGGCGATGTCGGCTTCGCCCGGGCTCGGGTTGGCATCGAGCAATGCGGCGATCGCCATGATGAAGCCGGGCTCGCAATAGCCGCACATCGTCACCTGCTCGGCGAGCCACGCCTGCTGCACCGGATGGGCGCCGGCCAAGCCCTCGATGGTGGTAATGCCGGCGCCTTCCAGCTCGGCGATCGTCACGCTGCAACTGGTCACCGCCCTGCCGTCGATGATCACCGTGCAAGCGCCGCAATCGCGGCTGTCGCAGCCGTATTTGGTGCCGGTGAGGTTGGAGGCATCGCGCAACGCCCAAAGCAGCGGCGTCGCCGGGTCCAGGCGGTAATGGATCGCTTCGCCGTTGACGGTCATGCGGGTCATGGCCACGAGGCTAGCGCGCCGCACACACGCCTGCCAAGGTGCGGGCATGCCCCAAGTCGCAACCAGCTTCGGCTACAGGATCGGCTATGTCGAAGCCGGCGGCGGCGATGCGACGCCGATCGTCTTCCTCCACGGGGTTGGCTCGGACAAATCGGTATGGCATCCGCAGCTTGACCATTTCGGCGGCCAGCGCCGCACCATGGCCTTTGACTATCCCGGGTACGGCGAGAGCGAGCCCGCGCCCGAGGGAACCACGCGCGACCATTATGCTGCCGCGATCCTCTCGGCGATGACCGCGCTTGGAGTGCACCGCGCGCACATCTGCGGACTCTCGCTCGGCGGCGTCATAGCGATTGCTCTGTACTATGCCGCGCCCGAACGCTGCGCGTCACTCATCCTCGCCGATACCTTTTTCGTCCACCCCGACGGCCCGGCGATCTACGACCGGTCGGTCGCGGCCAGCAATGACATGTGCGCGCTGGCGGAGGGCCGAATCGACGCACTTCTTGCTCAGCCCGCCGATCAGGCGGTGCGCAGCGAAGTCGTCGAGACGATGGCGAACATTGACCCCGCCGCCTTTCGCATCGGCGCGGAAGCCGTTTGGCTCGCCGACCAGGCCGAACGCGCGCAGGCCATCCGAGTGCCCACGCTCGTCGTCTGCGGAGCCGAGGACAGGGTCACGCCGCCCACGCTGTCCCGCGCACTCACGCAGCTTATCCCCGGCGCCCGCTACGAGGAGATCGCGAACGCCGGGCACCTCACCAACCTCGAGCGCCCGGAAGCATTCAACGCGCTGGTGGACGGGTTCACCCGCAACGCCTGAAGGAAGCTCTGTCCTACAGGTGCGCCGCTGTGGCATGCAGCGCCGATGCGGTCCCACTCTCTTCCTCCGATGACATCGAGCTTCACGGCCATCTCGCGCGCGCGCGGGCCCGCATGCGCGCGCATGTGCTGCCAACTTTGGCAACTTTCGTGGGCCGCGGCGTGAAGATCGCTTGCATCGGCGCGGGTCCGGCCGGACTCTATTTCGCCATCTCGATGAAGCTTCGCGACCCCGCGCACGACATTGCCGTGTTCGAGCGTAATGCGCCAGGGGTCACCTTTGGGTGGGGCGTGGTCTTCTCCGACCAGACGGTTGAAAACCTCACCGCCAATGACCCCCAGTCGGCGCAAATCATCGCCGACGAGTTCGCCCACTGGGACGACATCGATGTCCACATCCATGGAGCAACGATCACCTCGTCGGGTCACGGCTTCATCGGCATTGGCCGCAAGCGGCTGCTCGAAATCCTCCAGGACCGCGCGCGCGCGCTCGGAGTCGCACTGCACTTCAACGCCGAATGCGATCCGGCCGATCCGAAATGGCGCGATTACGACCTGGTCATCGCCTCGGACGGTGCCAATTCGCGCTTCCGGGACGCGAATCCGCAAGCGTTCGGCGTCGACGTGGACGTGCGCAAGAACAAGTTCGTGTGGCTCGGCACGTCGAAGGTGTTCGACGCCTTCACCTTCGCGTTCGAGGAGACCGAGCACGGCTGGATCTGGGCCCACGCCTACCGCTTCGCGCCCGATGCCTCGACCTTCATCGTCGAATGTTCGGAAGATACGTGGCAACGCTTCGGGTTCGACACGATGTCGCAGGACGACAGCATCGCCGCCTGCGAAAAGCTGTTCGCCAAATATCTCGACGGCCATCGCCTGCAATCCAACGCGACCCATCTCGTCGGCTCGGCCGCCTGGCTCAATTTCCGGCGGATCAAGTGCGAGCGGTGGAATGCCGGCAACGTCATTCTGCTCGGCGACGCCGCGCATACCGCGCATTTCTCGATCGGCTCGGGCACCAAGCTGGCGCTCGAGGATGCGATCAAACTCGCGCAAGTGCTGAACCGCGTCGGTTCCTCCCCATCGCCGCGCGATGGGGAGGGGAACCATGCGCAGCATGGTGGAGGGGTAGAAGGCGCGGAGTCAGTGACCCCTCCACCGCCTTCCGCGGTCCCCCTTCCCACCGCTTCGCGGCAGGGAGGAACTTTATCCCTCCAGGCCGCGCTCGACGAATATGTCGCCGAGCGGAATCTCGAGGTGCTCAAGCTCCAGAACAGCGCGCGCAATTCGACCGAATGGTTCGAGACGCTGGAGCGCTATCTCCACTTCGAGCCGCTGCAATTCGCTTACTCGCTGCTCACCCGCAGCCAGCGCATCAGCCACGAAAATTTGCGCGTACGCGACCGCGAATGGCTGGAAACCGTCGAGCGCTGGTTCTGGGAAAAGGCCGGCGTTCCCGGCAAATCCGCCGCGCCGATGTTCGCACCGTTCAAGCTGCGAGAACTGACCCTCGAAAACCGCGTCACCGTCTCACCCATGGCGATGTATTCGGCAATCGACGGCACGCCGAACGACTTCCACTTCGTCCATTACGGCGAGCGCGCGATCGGCGGCGCCGGGCTGGTCTTCACCGAAATGACCTGCGTTTCGCCCGAGGCGCGCATCTCGCCCGGCTGCACCGGCATGTGGAACGCCGAGCAAGTGGTCGCGTGGGAGCGCATCGTCCACTTCGTGCACGCCAATTCCAAAGCGAAAATCTGCCTCCAGCTCGGCCATTCGGGCGGCAAGGGCTCGACCCGCGTCGGCTGGGAAGGGAATGACGTCCCACTCGACGACGGCAACTGGCCGGTGATGAGCGCGAGCGACGTCGCCTGGTCGCCGGTCAACCAGGTGCCCAAGCCAATGACCCGCGCCGACATGGACCTGGTCCGCGACCAGTTCGTCACCGCGGTCCGCATGGGCCTTGAATGCGGCTTCGACATGGTCGAGCTCCACGCCGCCCACGGCTATCTGCTGTCCAGTTTCATTACCCCGCTGCAGAACACCCGCACCGACGAATATGGCGGCTCATTGGAAAATCGCCTGCGCTATCCGCTCGAAGTGTTCGCGGCGATGCGCGCCGCCTGGCCCTCAGATAGGCCGATGTCGATCCGGATTTCCGCCAACGATTGGGCCGGCGACAGCGGCATCACGCCCGACGAAGCCGTGGCAATCGGAGAGGCCTTTGCACGGGAGGGCGCCGACCTGATCGATGTCTCGGCCGGCCAGACCTGGGCCGACGCGCAGCCAGTCTACGGCCGCATGTTCCAGACGCCTTTTTCCGACAAGATCCGCAACGAAGGCCGGCTTGCGACCATGGCCGTCGGCAACATCTACGAGCCCGATCACGCCAATTCGATCCTCGCCGCCGGGCGCGCCGATTTGGTCGCGTTGGCGAGGCCGCATTTAGTCGATCCGATGTGGACCCTGCGCGCGGCGGCTGCGCTCGACTATCGCGACATCTATTGTCCGCCGCAGTATTTGAACGGCCTCAGCCAGCTCGCCCGCAATTTGAAGCGCGAGGCCGAAGCGGCGGCAGCACTGAGAGTTTGATGGAATGAGTACGGCTGGCTCACACACCCCTCTGACTCAGCGAACCAGATGGCTTCTTTTGGCACCATTCGCTTGCGCCGCCGTAAGCCTGTGCCTCGGATTCGAACTCACAGCTCTCTCAGGCGAGCGGCTTAAGGGCATGCCAATAACCTGGGCGGCGATTTTGGCATGCGCGTTCAATACAATCGCGCTCGCGCTACGATGGATTTTCACCAAGAATCTAGGCCGAATGTTCCTTGTGGGACGTTTACCCGTCGCCATCGGCGTCGCCAAACTGGTCGCGTTTGCCGTAATATGCCTGCTTCTAGTGTGCTTGTTCGCCGGCTTGATCGCTGGATCGCCATATCGGGAGATTACCTTAAGAGCGATCGTGCTGGGGCTAGTCACTTTCGGCATATTCAGCTTCGCTGCCAACGGCGTGCTGAATCTAATTACCGTCGCCCGTCATATTCGTGGGACCTTGGCCGATACGAGCCAAGTGAGATGAGCTTGGCCTACAGCGCCACCGCGTCGAGAAGCACGCCGCCGGCTTCGCAGCCGTTGGCCCAGCGCACCAGTCCGCGGACCGGCGAGAGCTTGGGGACCACGAGAAGAACCTCTTCGCCCTCTTCGAGCGGAACATGGGAGCGGAGTCGGAAACCGCGCGCCGAGATGTTGAAGATCTGCACCGCGATCTCTTCGTCACCGACTTGCGCGAGCGCGTCATAATAGACGTCGATCCGCGACGGGCGGCTCGCAATCTCCCGGCCTTCAAAAAACCCTTCGTGCTTCATTTCGCGGTCCGGTCCCTTGCATGACGCGGGGGGCGTCCATTTCGCCCGCAGAAGCCACAATGCCGCAATGACATTAATCGGCCACCCAACGGACAAGGTTGATGCAGTGTTTACTTCCTTGCGGAAAACCCGGTGACCGCGAGAGCCGCTCAAACGAACTAGGCTGCCGAGGGAAAGCCGCCGGAGGCCAAATTGGTGAATAACTTCGATACATCGGTCACGCGCCGCCAAATCCTGGGGTCGCTGGCGGCCGTGCCATTGGCGGGCCAGGCGATGGCGAGCGGCTCCCCGAAGCTCCGCGCCCTCGCCTTCGATGCCTTCGTCCTGTTCGATCCAGCCGAAATCGTGCGGCGCGCGACGAGCATCGCGGGCCCTGACGGCGCCGCGCTCGTCAACGCCGCTTCGGCCCGCCTGTTCGCCTACACCTGGTATTATACGAGCGCGTCCCGCTATCGGCCGCTCGATGTCCTGGCGCGCGACGCTTTCGCCGCCGCGGCGGAGTCGCTCGTGCTGCCGCTCGAACCGGCGTCGCTCGACCATCTCGTCGAAGGCTATTCGCAGCTCGCCACCTGGCCGGACGTCGGGCCAGCCCTCGATCGCTTGCGGCAGGCGGGCATCCGCCTTGCCGTCCTGTCGAACCTGCCCGCCGCCGCGTTGCGCTCCAACCTCGAGAAAGGTGGCATCGATCGCCATTTCGAGTTCGTGCTCAGCACTGATCGGGTGAGGCAGTACAAGCCGGCGCCACGCGCTTACCGGTTGGGGACGGACGCTTTCCACGTGACCCGCACCAGCATCGGCTTCGCCGCGTCAGCCAGCTGGGACGCGTCGGGCGCCACCTGGTTCGGCTATCCGACCGCCTGGATCAATCGGGCCGGCGCGCCGCGCGATCCGGCACATGCCGAGGCGTCTGTTGTAAGCAGCGACATGACCGGCGTCCTTCGCCTCGCCAGAGCTTCCGGCTAAGCGGCAACGCGCGGCTTAGATCGACGTCGTGAGGCTCACCAGCCAGTCGGGAGCGGCCGTGACGAAGGCCGCCTCGATCGCCCGGTCGAGTCCGGTAAGGATCAGGGTGCCGACCAGGAACAACATTCCGCCGAGCACCAATTTGGCGACATGCGCCTTCTTCGCGATGCCGGACCGGATTCTCAGGAGATAGGTCCGGCCAAGCATAGCGATTGCCAGCAGGACGCAAGCAATTCCTGCGGCGAAGGCGGTCATGGTCGCGGCAACCGCAGACAGTTGCCGGCCCTCTGCCGCGACCGCGACCGCCGCACCCAGGGTTGGACCGACGCAGGGGCTCCAGACCAGTCCGAGCAGCAGCCCGATCATCGCCTGGCCCACGAGGCCCTTGTCGACAAAGCGCTGCTGGCGATCGCCGGCCCAGCCGACCAGGGGGCCCGCGGCTTGCGCCACGCGCTCCTGAAGGCCCGGGACGAGCAGGAAGGCGCCCGCCGCGGCGAGGATCACCGCGCCGCTGGTCCGCACCTGCTCGGCATCGATGCCGAGCCGCGAGCCGAAGACCGCCAGCGACAGGCCGACCGTCGTGAAGCCGACGATCAGGCCCGCCGCGAGCGCTGCCGGCCCGAACCTGTGTTCCTGCGCTGCTGAGCCAAGCACGACCGGAACGAGCGGCAGCACGCACGGAGACAATATGGTCAGGGCGCCCGCGCCGAACCCGAGCGCGGGATTGAGGATTTCGCCGCTCATGGCTGCTCAGCGCAGGGTGGAAGCGATGACCGAAGTCACCTTGTCCGGGTCGGCATTGTAGGACAGGCGCGCAGTTTCGCGGCGCCCGTGGAATCCGATCAGAGTCGATTGCTGCTTGGCGCCGAACTTCGACCACAGCGCCTTCTGGCTATCGAAGTCGATCGTCAGGATGTTGACGTCCTTATACTCGGGCGTCGCGACCAGCTTCTTGATGACTTGCTCCTGCGCGCGACAGACCGGACACCACGGCGCGTGGACGAACACCACCGTAGCCGCATTCTTGTTCTGCAAGGCCTGGAAGCTGGCCGCGTCATATGCACGAAACTCTCCGGCAATGGCGGGCGAGGAGACGGCGATAGAGGCGCCGAGCAACAAGATGAGTGACCGCATGACAAACCTTTCTGCGAGGGATAAGCCGCGCCGCCCCACGATCGAGGGACTCGGGGCTCGGGCGGCGCGGCGATCGTCCGTTGGGCGATCGACAGGCTAGTTCGCGGCGTCCGCGCGGCCGGTCACAACTCTATGCTATTGCGCGGGTGTGACCGATCGAAGCCTTGGCGCGAATAAGAGCTGGGACTCTGAAGTGACCGCCGAGGAAGATAATCTCAAAGACTGGATGACCAGGGCTTTGGACGGCGACGCCGCAGCCTATCATTCGCTTCTTCGGCGCGTGACGCCGCTGCTCCGCGCTTTCTTCAAGCGGCGGTTGCGGGCGGATAGCGAGACGGAAGACCTCGTTCAGGAATCGCTGATGGCGTTGCATAGCAAGCGATTGACGTTCGACCGCAAGCGGCCGTTCACCCCATGGCTGTACGCGATCGCGCGGTACAAGCTGGTCGACCATTTTCGCCGCTCGCGCCAATTCGTCGACCTCAACGCGCTCGATCAGGAACCAGGCAACGGCGATTTTGAATCCGCGAGCGTCGCCGGCATCCTCCTCACCGAACTGCTGGCCGACCTGACACCGAAGCAGCAGAGAGCCATCCGCGCGACCAAGATCGAAGGATATTCGATCGCCGAGACCGCGATGGCGGCGGGCATCAGCCAATCCGACACGAAAATGTCGGTCTCCCGCGGCCTCAAACGCATGGCCGCGCGCCTTCAAGGGAAACCGCAATGACAGACGCAACCATTGTCCGCGCCACCGACCATCTGATCGACGCAATGGTCAACGACCTGCGGCCGGTTCCTCGCTCGGCGATGGCGCGGCGCCTCGCCGCGGGGCTGACCGCTGGCGCGCTCGCGTCCGCTGCGCTGTTGCTCTTGGGGATTGGGGCACGGCCCGACCTCGGCCTGGTTTTCGGCTCGGCCGGATTCTGGGCGAAGCTCGCCTTCGCGCTCGCGACGGCCGCGGTCTCGGTTCACGCCGCGGCTCGCCTTGGTCGCCCGGACGCGCGCATCCACGGGCTGTGGCTCTTGCCCGTCCCATTCCTGCTCTATCTTCCGGTCGGCATTTCGGAGCTTGCGGCTAACCCGACGTCGCAATGGCTGCCGTTGCTGCTCGGACAGGGCTGGCGCCAATGCACCTGGCTCGTTCTGCTTCTTTCGCTTCCGGTCTATTCGGGCCTGTGGTGGGCGTTCAGGAAGTTTGCGCCGACGCACGAGCAGGCGACCGGCGCGGTGGCCGGCCTTTCGTCCGCCGCCGTTTCCGCCGGAATCTACTGCCTCCATTGCCCGACTGACACCGCCGTCTTCGCCTTGGTGTGGTACACTTTGGCGTTCGGCGCAGCGGCACTGCTCGGCGGCCTTGCCGGGCAGAAATCGCTTCGCTGGTGAAAGCTGGCGGAGACGGAGGGATTCGAACCCTCGGTACAGGAATTCCCCGTACGGCGGTTTAGCAAACCGCTGGTTTCAGCCACTCACCCACGTCTCCGGATGCGGCAGAGCGGCGGCCTATATAGGCCTGATTTCCAGGCTTCAACCGGAACGCTGTGCCGCAGTGACCTCGAGGCGCATGTCGAGCCGCATCTCCTCGCCCGGCCCGAGCACGCGCATCCCGAGCCTGGACCATTGCGCTTCGGGTGCGTTCAGCGCGGCATTGGCGTGGGTCACCGGCTCGGCGACGAAGATCCCCCCGACGGCGGGCGAATAGAGCTGGAAGAATTTGGCCGTGGGCGACGACAGCCGCAGCTCGAACGGCCAGCCGGGGTCCGTCATCCGCGCCTCGCCGCCCCAGCCGCCGAAGCCATGATCGAGGCCCTGGCCGCAGACCGCGCGGTCACCCAGGTCGAAGCGCCCCGTCGCCGGCACTTGTTCGACGGGCAGGACATGCTCGTCGATCGTCCAGGCGGTCGCGACCTTCGTGTCCAGGCGCGTGGCCGGTCCGCACGGGAAATAGGGATGCTGGCCAAGCCCGCACGGCATCGGATCGCCGCCTGTGTTGCGGCAGATGAGGCCGAGCGACAGCCCCTCCTCGTCGAGCGCAAACTCCTCCCGCGCCGCATATTCCCAAGGCCATTCACCCGCGGGATGGGAGAAGCTCAGAACCGCTCGGCGTGCCCCCACATCCTCGACGCGCCAGCGATTGAGCCAGCCCTGGCCGTGCAATGGGTTCGGGTCTCCGGCCATGTTCGGCGCCAGCCGCACCTCGCGCCCGCGGAAGGTGAAGCGCCCGTCGCGGATTCGGTTCACATAGGGCACGAGCGGGAAGCAGCTCGCGTCGAGCACCTTTTCCGACTTGCTGTTGCATTTGCGCAATATCGGCGTCGCAGCGCTCTCGCCGAGCCATTCGAATGCGGAAATACTGCCACCAATCGAAGGGCTTAGCTCCAGCCGCAAGCGCCCCGTCGAGAGCGTGACGGGGCCGCTTCCTGTCGCTTCGCTTTCCATCGAATTCACAGGCGGGAAACTTCCCTGGGGATAAATCGGGCTCAAATGTTGCGCGCGGAATCGCGCTACAGGTATTTAACGCCCCGGGACCGGGGAGGGTCACGAATGAGCAGACGCATCAAGGAATTCGTCGATATCGCCGACCATGTGTCGCTCGACGATCTCATCGCGAGGCTGGCCGAGCTTCGGGCAAGCCTTCCCGACGATGCCGACGCCGAGCTGAGGCTCCGCGGCGATGATATTTTCGGCCACCGCATCACCGTCAGCTACATGCGCGACCAGACCGCCGAGGAAGCGGAGATCGAGGCGCGCTATGCCGAGGCGGAGAAGGACGCCAAGGCCAGGAAGCTCGAGCGGCTCCAGGCCGAGCTCGGCGTGGTGTGCTACGCGGCGCCCGGCAAGCGCGGAAAGCTGCGCATCGTCGCCTGAGGCGTCACGCGGCGCTGAACTTCAGCGCCAGCCCGTTCATGCAGTAGCGCAGGCCGGTCGGTTTCGGCCCATCGTTGAACACGTGACCGAGGTGGCCGCCGCAGCGCGCGCACAGCACTTCGGTGCGCTCCATCAGCAGGCTGCGGTCTGTCCGCTCGACGACCGCTTTCGGCAACGGCCGCCAGAAACTCGGCCAGCCCGTCCCGCTCTCGAACTTGGTCGCCGAGTTGAACAATGAAAGCGCGCAGCCGGCGCAGGCAAAGGTTCCCTTGCGGTGCTCGTTGAGCAACGGGCTGGTGAACGGCCGCTCGGTCCCCGCTTCGCGCAGGATCTCGTAGCGCTGCGCCCCGAGCAACTGCCGCCATTGCGCCGGCGAATGGTTGACGGTGAAGTGCATGCTCGCCGCCGCGCCGGTCGAGCGCCCGAACAGCAGCATGCTTGCGCCGGCGGCACCGGCGAGGCCAAACAGCGTGCGGCGATCGAACTTCGTCTCGGTCATTGGGGTCATCTCCACGGGATTATGCCGTGATATACGTGGAGCCCTGAACTGCGGATGCACCGGGCGCTAGGCGCGGGTCAGCGACCCCGATGCGATCACTGGCCCGGTCGGCGAACCGGTCGGCGAGCCGCCCGGCGGCTCGACCGAAATGGCGACTGTCGCGCCGCTCTCCATCAGCGAAGCAATCGCGTCAGCGAGGCGCATGTGCATCTGCTTGCTGTCGCCCATGGTTCCGAGCGAGCGCGGCTTGCCGCCCGCCGGGATCACCCACAGCTCATGTGCATGGGTGGTATCCGGCGGCATATCGCCGGCGACCGCGAGCACCAGCTGGCGGGTCGCTGGGTTCCAGCTCGCCATGACCTTCATGTCCTTCTGGTCGTTGGACAGCATCGCGACCATCGGCGGGGCGGCAGGCTGCGGGGTGACGACGGGCGGCGGCACGCCGCGCGGTTGCAGCACCAGCACTCCGCCAAGCGCCGCTGCGAGTGCGGTCATTCCAGCGGTGGCACCGCGCCACATGGTAATCTTCCGGTGAAGCCTGATCACGTTCGACCCGGCTTCGGGCGGCTCGATCGAAACTGCGATCCGCTTCCAGGTGCTTGGCGGTGGATCGACCGGCTCGAGCTCGCCGGCGAGGGGCGCGAGGCGGCCGCGCCAGCGCGCCACTTCGCGCGCGAAATCGGGCTCGGACGCCGCAAGCTCGCGCGCGCGCCGCTCATCTTCGCCCGAGAGAAGGCCGAGCGCATGTTCCGCGGCGAGCGCCTGGCGCTCTTCGTCCGGATGGCGTTTGTCGGTCATTGCTCGAGGCACCCGCGAAGGCGCAGCAGCCCGCGCCGGATCCAGCTCTTCATCGTTCCCAGCGGCACGCCCTCGCGCTCGGCAAGCTCTGGATAGCTCGCGCCGTCGAGGAAGGCCGCGCGGATCATGGTCCGTGTCCGCTCCTCCAGCTCGTCGAGGCAATGGGCGAGGCGGCGCGAGTCCTGCTCCTGCTCGATGACGGCGGTCGCGAGCGGCCCGTCGTCCGGGATGTCGGCTGCCGCGTCGAGCTGCTCGCCCCCGCCGCGCCGCTGCCTCAGCCGGTCGATCGCCCGGTTGCGCGCCATGACCCCAAGCCAGGTGATCGGGCTGGCCTTGGCGGCATCGAACTGCGCCGCCTTGCGCCAGACCGTCACGTAAACCTCCTGCAATACGTCTTGCGCTTCGGCTTCGCTGCCGAGCAGCCGCAGGCAAATCCCGTACATTTTCGCCGAGGTCCGGTCATAGACCAGGCGAAAGGCCCCGCTGTCCCCGCGCGCAACCGAGCGCATCAGCGCGGCAAGGTCATCGCTCGGGCCTGGGTCGGTCGCGCGGTTCATTCGATCTTCCATGCCCGACCCGCGCCAAAACGCAAACAGAACCCCGACGGAAGGCGCGCCAATCGCTACGCTATTGTTCATGACACATCCTCCCGCCAGGGCGGCGTCCGGCAACAGGGGAACCGGAAGCCAACCGTCAGGGCATCAGCACCGTGTCGACGACGTGGATGACACCGTTCGACTGCATCACATTGGCGATCGTGATGCGCGACTTGTCGCCCTTGGCGTCAACGACCATCCAGCCCTTGCCGCTTTTCATGAACTTGAGGTTTTCCCCCTCGACCGTCTTCAGCATCGCGGTCCCGCCATGCCTGGCCGCCATCGCCGCAATCTGCTGCGCCGTGACTCGGCCGGGAACCACGTGGTAGGTCAGGATCTTGTCGAGCATCGCCTTGTTCTCGGGCTTGACCAAAGTCTCGACCGTTCCGGCCGGAAGCTTGGCGAACGCGGCATTGGTCGGTGCGAACACGGTGAACGGACCCTTGCCCGACAGCGTGTCGACCAGCCCGCCGGCCTTGACCGCCGCGACCAGCGTCGTGTGATCCTTCGAATTGACCGCGTTCTGGACGATGGTCTTGGTCGAATACATCGCCGCGCCGCCGACCATCGGATTGGCTGTGGCCGCACCTGCGGAAATTACCAACGCCAGCGCAGCGCCAAGTTTGATCGAATTCATGATGAAGCTCCCTCTCATCGCAACCCGGGCGGCTGCGAGGGAAGCTACGGAGCCTGTGGGCGACCGGATGCATCGTGGCCGCTTCGTCTCCCTCACGGAGCCCTTCCAATGGTGACAACCCCATCCTCAAAACATATGCGCACTCTCGCCTGTTGAACGGCACGGAGGCGACCAAAAGATGCACATTGCAGTGATCGGCCTCGGCCGCATGGGCGCCAACATCAGCCGGCGCCTGATGCGCGGCGGCCATCAGGTTGTCGCCTTCGACCGTGCTCCGGATAACGTCCGCCAGCTCAGTTCCGAAGGCGCGACCGCCGCGAACTCGCTCGAGGAGGCCGCGTCACTGCTCGAGGCGCCGCGCATCTTCTGGCTGATGGTCCCCGCCGGAGCGCCAACCGAAGATACCGTGACAGCACTGCTGTCGATTGCGCAGGCGGGGGATGTCGTGATCGACGGCGGCAACAGTTTCTTCAAAGACGATGTCCGGCGTTCGCGGGAGTGCGCCAGGCGCGGCATCCATTACGTCGATGTCGGCACTTCCGGTGGCGTATGGGGGCTGGAGCGCGGCTATTGCCTGATGATCGGCGGCGAAAAGCCGGTGGTCGAAATGCTCGATCCCATCTTCGACAGCCTTGCCCCCGGCATCGGGACGATCCCTCGCACGCCGGGCCGCGACGGCGCCGACGCCCGCGCCGAGCGCGGCTTTATCCACGCCGGCCCGGCTGGCGCGGGGCATTTCGTGAAGATGGTCCACAACGGCATCGAGTACGGGTTGATGCAGGCCTACGCCGAGGGGTTCGACATCCTCAAGGGACGCGCCAACCCGCGGCTGCCCGAAGACGAGCGCTTCGACCTCGACCTGCCCGATATCGCCGAGGTCTGGCGGCGCGGGTCCGTCATTTCGTCGTGGCTGCTCGACTTGTGCGCGCTCGGGCTTGCGCGCGATCCTGATCTCGCGACTTTTTCAGGAACGGTTGCCGACAGCGGCGAAGGGCAGTGGACCGTGAACGCGGCGATGGAAGAAGCCGTGCCCGCGAACGTGCTGACGACCGCTCTGTTCGCGCGATATCGCAGCAGGATGGATCACAGCTTTGCCGACAAGCTGCTCTCGGCGATGCGTTTCGGCTTCGGCGGCCACGTCGAGATGCCGCAATAAGCGTTCGCTAATCGTCCCAGCTGATGCCGTCGCGCTCGGCCAGCGCCGTCGCCGCCGGCGGGCCCCAGCTACCCGCCGGATAAGACTGCGGCGTCATGCCGGTCTCCGCCCAGGCGGCGCGGATGCCGTCGATCCACTGCCATTGCGCTTCGACCTCATCGCGCCGCACGAACAGGGTCGGGTCGCCCTCGATCAGGTCCAGCAGCAACCGCTCGTAGGCTATTCGCCGGCGATATTCGCTGAAGGCATTGGCCAGCCCGATATCGAGCGGGATTTCGCGCAGCCGGACGCCCTCACGATCGAGTCCCGGCGTCTTGGCCATCAGCCTCAGCTCGATCGATTCTTCCGGCTGAAGCCCGATGATCAGCTTGTTCGGCAGTGCCGTCGCCCCGCGCGAGGCAAAAATCGAATAAGGCACGTCCTTGAACTGGATAAAGATCTCGGTCTCGCGCTCGGGCATGCGCTTGCCCGTACGCAGGTAGAACGGGACGCCCTTCCACCGCCAATTGTCGATCTGGGCCTTGAGCGCGACGAACGTCTCGGTCGCGCTGTCGTGGCCCATCTCCTCGGCATAACCCGCATATTGCCCGGCAACGATGTCGGCCTCTGCCTCGGCCGCGCCGATAGGCCTCAGCGCGCGCAGGACCTTGACCTTTTCATCGCGGACCGCGGTCGCGTTGAAATCGCTCGGTGGCTCCATCGCGACCAGGGCGAGAAGCTGGAGCATGTGGTTCTGGACCATGTCGCGCAGCGCGCCGGCCCCGTCATAATAATCGCCGCGCCCCTCGACCCCGATCGTCTCGGCGACGGTGATCTGGATGTGGTCGATATGCGCGGCGTTCCACAACGGCTCGAACATGACGTTGGCAAAGCGGAGCGCGAGCAGGTTCTGCACCGTTTCCTTGCCGAGATAATGGTCGATCCGAAAGATGCGCTCCTCGGGGAATGCCGAGGAAACGGCGTCGTTGATCTCGCGGCTGGATTTAAGGTCGCTGCCGAGCGGCTTCTCGAGCGCCATGCGGACCGTCGGACAGGCGAGGCCCGCGGATTCCAGTCCATCGATTGCGGGCTTGAACAGCGACGGCGCGGTCGACAGGTAAATCGCGACGCCGCCGCAAGGGTCGCCGACGCGCTCGGCGAGACGCGCGAATTGCGGCCGCCGCGTGATGTCGAGCGTCACATAGTGCAGCCGCGCCAGGAATCGCGCCGCGACCTCGGCATCGTGGAAGCCCTCAGGCAGATATTCGCGAAGCG
>Ga0207678_10001896_pt1 | contig 19082 bp, 16 predicted proteins | sample KBSC63metaG_FD_184319 | JGI IMG/M metagenome (GOLD analysis project Ga0207678, IMG submission 184319) | Corn rhizosphere microbial communities from Kellogg Biological Station, Michigan, USA - KBS C6-3 metaG (SPAdes) (version 2) | ecosystem: Host-associated > Plants > Roots > Rhizosphere > Soil ...
TCTCCCGCCGCAATCCGCAACTGCGCCTTCACCAGGTCGATCCCTGTAACCATCTCGGTTACACAATGCTCCACCTGGATACGCGTGTTCATCTCGATGAAGTAGATCTTCCCATCTTCATCCATCAAAAACTCAATCGTCCCCGCGTTCCAATAACCTATATTCTCCAGCGCCTTCTTGATCGTCTTGCCCAGTTCCTCCCGCAGCTTCGGAGTCACCATCAAGCTCGGAGCCTCTTCAATCAGTTTCTGGTGCCGCCGCTGAATCGAGCACTCGCGTTCCCCCAGGCTCATCACATTGCCATGCTCGTCGGCCAGCACCTGAAATTCGATGTGCCGCGGCCGCTCGATAAACTTCTCCATGTACATATCGCCGTTGCCAAACGCGTTCGCCGCTTCGGTCGAAGCCTGCTGGTACATCGAAGGCAGCTCCTCGGCGTTCCGGCAGATGCGCATCCCGCGCCCGCCGCCGCCAGCCACGGCCTTCAGGATCACCGGATACCCAACACTCTTCGCCCAGTCCAGCGCCTCGTTCTCATCGGCAATGATGCCGTCGGACCCCGGCAGAATCGGCACCTTGGCCTTCTTCATCGTCTGCCGCGCGGTCGACTTCTCCCCCATCATCCGCGTCACCTCAGGCGGCGGCCCGATGAACTTGATATTCGAAGCCCGGCAGACCTCGGCGAAGTTCGCATTCTCGCTCAGCAGCCCATACCCCGGATGGATCGCGTCCACATCCGCAATCTCCGCGGCCGAGATCACCGCAGGCACATTCAGATAGCTCTCGCTCGACCGCGGAGGCCCAATGCAGATCGCCTCATCGGCAAATCGTACATGCAGCGAATTTCTATCCGCCTCGCTATATACCGCCACCGTGCGGATGCCCATCTCCTTGCATGCGTTGATCACCCGCAGTGCAATCTCCCCACGATTTGCAATCAAGACCTTACGAAACATGGAACTCCCAATAAGCACCTAACTGAAAACTGATAACGTACCGATTACTGCTCCCTGATTGCGAACAACGCCTGTCCATACTCCACGGGCTGCCCACTAGCGGCAATCCGCTTCACCACTTCGCCGGCGACATCAGCCTCGATCTCGTTCATCAGCTTCATGGCCTCGACGATGCAGAGCACCTGCCCTACCTCCACCTGGTCGCCGATCTTCACAAATGCAGGCGCACCTGGCGAAGGCGACTCGTAGAACGTTCCCACAATCGGCGACTTCACCTCATGCAGCACCTCTTCCGCCTCTGCCGGAGCAGCAGCCACAGGTGCAGCGGCAGACGTGGCGTGAGCAGCGGGCGCGGAAGCCATCAGTCGGCTCAACTGGGCCATATCCAATCCCGCCGATGCAGCCGCAGGTTCACCCGCGAACTTGATCCGCACCTTCAGGTCGTCCTGCTCCATGTCGAACTCGGCAATCTCGTTCGCCTTCAAAAATTCGACCAGCTCGCGAAGTTCTTCCAGTTTCTTTCCGTCCATCATGTCTCCCGTGCCTGTTGCGGCACTCTCTTGCATTGTTACAACTCAATCCATGCCTTTACGCTCGGCGTCAAAATCTCTCCGCCCGTGGCCGTCACTAAAACCATATCCTCAATCCGCAATCCGAACCTGCCCGGCACATAGACTCCGGGCTCAATGGTGATCACCATGCCCTGCTCCAGAGCCTGCGTCTGCTTCGCCGCAAGCCTTGGCCCTTCGTGAATCTCCAATCCAACGCCATGCCCGGTCGAGTGGGAGAAATACTTATCCAGCCCAACTCTCCGCAGCACGCTCCGTGCGGCCTCATCGACCTCGCCCGCGGTAACCCCGGGGGCCACTCGGGCCACCGCAGCCTCCTGCGCTTCCAGAACCGAATCATACACGTCCCGCTCCCCAGGAAGCGCTCTCCCCAGGTGCACCGTGCGCGTCATATCGCTCAAATACCCATCCAGAACAACTCCAAAGTCCAGCGTGACAAACCCTCGACGCGGCAGCCTCGCACTCGTAGCGCGCCCATGCGGCAGCGCCGATCGCATTCCACTCGCGACAATCGTCTCGAACGACATTCCCTCCGCACCAGCCAGTCTAGCGGCGTACTCCAACTCCGCCGCTACCGAAACCTCTGTCAACCCGGGCTCCAGATACATCAGCATCCCATCAAAGAGCTTGCAGCCCAGCAACGCCGCCGCTCGTATCCGCCGAATCTCCTCCGCGTCCTTCACCTCGCGCAGCGCTGCCACCAGCGAACCCACCGCAACAAACATCCCCCGCCGCACCTTCCCCGAAACGACCTTCCGCATCGACTCCAGCGCCGCCACGGTTGTATGCGCCGCGTCGAACCCGCACCGCCTCACTCCGGCAGCCTCCATCCACTCGCAGGCGGCTGCCAGCACCGGCTTGGTCGCAATCACCACCCGGCTCCCCACAGCCTCGATCTTTGCCTGGGCCGTGTACCGCCCATCGGTAAATAGGACCGCACGTCCGCCGAACAGCACCAGAGCCGCACTCGACCCCGTAAAGCCGCTCAAGTAGCGAACATCTGGCAGATGTGTCACCAGCAGACCGTCTACCCCCGCGGACTTCGCAGACGCTGCCGCTCTCTTCTTCCGCGACTTCAGATTCATCTCCGCACTCATCTTCTTGATTCTACCCAACTACGCGCCACCTCTGGAGTACCGAACCGGCGCAACCCGTTATCATGGAACCATGACCGGTTCCTTGCCCGACCAGCCTTCGCGCTTTACCCGGCGCAAATTCCTCATCGGCACAGGCGCCACCGCTGCGGGGTTAGCCCTCTATGCTGGAGAGATCGCCCGTCACGAAATTGATATCGTTCACCGCAATATCGCCATCGCAAATCTTCCCAGCTCCTTTCACGGCTATCGCATCGTACAAATCAGTGACATTCACCTCGACGAGTTCACTGAGCCTTACTTCCTCGAACGAATCGTCAGCTACACCAACGCCATTGCACCTGACCTGGTTCTTCTCACGGGAGACTTCATCACCCGCGGCGCTTTTTCATTTATCGCGGTCCGTTCGGCCGCTCATCGCTGCGGTGAAATTCTCAGCACGCTCACCGCGCCCCTGCGCTACGCCATTCTTGGCAATCACGACGTAACTGTCAGCGCTCCGATGGTCATCGCTGCTCTCACCAGCAAAGGCACCCCCGTTCTGGTCAACCAGCACGTCGCCATCGAACGTAACGGAGAACGCCTCTGGCTCTGCGGAGTCGACGACCCCGGCACCAGCCATCCCGACCTCAATCTCGCCATCCCTCCCACCCCTGGCGCACCGGTCATCCTCATGGCTCACGAACCCGACTACGCCGACGACGTCCTCCTTCATCCCCGAGCGCCATTGATCGACCTCATGCTCGCCGGCCACTCCCACGGCGGCCAGATCCGCCTGCCCTTCGTCGGAGCGCTTGTGCTGCCACCCATGGGAACAAAGTATGTCGAAGGCCACTTCCGCTTCAACCAGATGCAGCTCTACGTCAACCGTGGCATCGGCACCGTCGGTCTCCCCTTCCGTCTCAACTGCCCCCCGGAGATCACCGTCCTGACGCTTCAGTCCGCGTAAACCAAAGCGGAGTCCGGGTAGCTGGCACTTTGCCCCATCTGATCGTTCCTCGCCATGACGCCTTTAAAATCCGCGCTCATCCGTGCCAATCCGCGGTCGATGTTTGTGCTAATTTCCACCTGTCCCAAAAGCCGTATAGAAGACCATCAGAATCCCAAAGAAGATCAGCAGCACCGCACCGGCCAGCCTGCCCACCACGCTGAACCACCGCTTCCCACTCGCCGACCAGCAAATCTGGATCGCCATCCAGAACGCCGCCACCGCCAGCACTCCGAACACAGCCGTCGCCACGCTGACGTGTGAGAACGCCGACAAGATCAATCCTGCTACCGAGCCCGCGCTACCGGCTTCTTCTGTTTCGGCATCACCGCAATCGGCATCGCCACCCGCACACCGGACTTCTCATCCATCCACGCATCCAGCAGCGACTTCTTGAACCGCCACCGGTTCCCCAGCTTGAACGCCGGAATGAATCCCTCGGACGCATACCGGTAGAGCGTATCCCCGCTGATGCCCAGATACTCCGACGCCTGCCGGATATCCATCACCTCGCGAACTATCGCCTGCACCGCGACCGCCATCACACATCTCCTGAACAAACATCAACCAGCAAAAGTGGTGTCGAGCCTCATCAGCACGACACCACTCTTTGTACCCGCTTTTCCACAACCGCACAACAAAAATCGCCTTTGTTAACTAGAAGCTAACGGTTGCAGTCCCTTCACCACGTCCAGAAGATCCTGGCCAACCGTCCGTGTCTTGGCAATCGCCTCCGCCAGAGGAATATCCGTAATCTGCGTCCCGCGCAGCACCACCAACCGGTTGAACTTCCCGGCATGAACCAGGTCGATCGCCGCCACCCCATACCGCGTAGCCAGCATCCGGTCGTACGCCGAAGGAGTCCCTCCCCGCTGCGTATGCCCCAGGTTGACGCTCCGTGTCTCGTAGCCGGTCCGCTTCTCGATCTCCTCGGCCAGCACCTGTCCAATGCCGCTCAACCGCGCATGGCCAAACGAGTCCACGCTGGTGCCATGCGTCGCCTGTTCGTCCGACGCGGGCAGCTTCGCTCCCTCGGCCACCACGACAATCGAAAACTTCTTACCATGCTCCCGGCGATACGTAATCAACCGGCAAACCTCATCCAGGTCGATCGGCACCTCCGGCACCAGCACCACATCGGCGCCGCCGGCAATCCCCGAAGTAATCGCGATCCAGCCCGCATCGCGCCCCATCACCTCGCACACCAGCACGCGGCTGTGCGACTCCGCGGTCGAGTGCAGCCGGTCAACCGCCTCCGTCGCAATCCCAACGGCAGTATCGAACCCGAAGCACGCATCCGTCCCGCTCAGATCGTTGTCAATCGTCTTAGGCACGCCCACGCACTTCACGCCGCGCTCGCCCAGAGCCAGCGTGATCGACTGCGTATCGTCCCCGCCCAGCGCAATCAGTGCATCCAGCTTGTTCGCCTTGATCGACTCCAAGCACTTCTCAAAGCCCCCCGGAACCTTCTTCACATTCGTCCGCGAAGAACGCAGGATCGTTCCGCCGCGATGCAGAATCCCCGAAGTCGTCTCCAGCGTCAGCGGCATCGTCGTGTTCTCGATGACGCCCTTCCACCCTTCCATGAACCCGACAAACTCATCCCCATGGTGCAGGATCCCCTTGCGAACCGCTGCCCGAATCACAGCATTCAACCCGGGACAATCCCCGCCTCCAGTCAACATTCCAACCCGCATCGCTATCTCCTTTTAAGGTTTAAACCATCAGCAGAATCATACATCGTCGCCTCAGCCAAACCCTAAGCAGGCCATTCCGAGTAGTGGGTCAGCTTGCTGAGTTTTGTTAAGGGCACGGCTTCAGCCGTGCCGCAAGTCACATCTTTCCACGCGGCTTTAGCCGCTGAGGTACGTTTTAAACTGCTTTACGCCCCCCATAAACGCACGACAGCGGCCAGAACACCGAAGGCGTTCCACCCGCTGCCGCGACAACGATCCCCCGAGTAGTGATCGAGCTCGAATCTCTACTGTGGAAGTCCGTTGTACCCTTCGGCGCTGCGCTGCAAAACCGCAAACACCCGACTCGCAGGAATCCCCTGGCCCGCCTGAAAGTCAAACCGGGGATCATCCATGATCGGTGTCAGCGTAAGCGCCTCGCCCGTTCCTCGCGCTGAAAAGTACACCTTCAGCGCCGGCACCCAAACCACAAAGTCCCCAGGACTCTGCTTGTGTGCCACCAATGCTCGGGTCACCGCGGAGTTGCCAAAGTCCGTGGCCCTCCATCCATCGCCCCGCTGCGTCACCGACAACGACGAAACCACCTGCTGGTCCACCGTCACCGGATAGATCATCTTGTGCGCGTCCAGCAGCAGACCGGACGCATCCGCCTCTCCCTTGTACCCGGTCAGGGCATCCAGCCGCACGCTGAACAGACTCATCGGGTCGCTCAACTGCGCCCGCGCCGCCTGCTCCACCGAGCTGAATCCCAGCCCCTGGAAGTTGTCCTGCCGCACCAGCGACCGCAGCACCACCAGGCCAGCCTGCGCCGCCTCCTGGCTCGTCCCGCTCGCTGTCACTTCGCCCACCTCGCTTCCATGACCTCCCGGCAGCACTCTTCCTCTGCACGAAGACATCATCAACACAGCGCACATCAACAACATCGCTTCACGTACTCTCAGGATTCTCATTTTATTTCCCTCCCGTATACGTGATGTTGTAGTAGTCGTTCCAGTGGGTGTGGTCCGTATCGCTCACATACCGCGCGTACGTCATAATCGTCTCCGTACCGCCCGATATCGTATTCAGATTCGTATACGGCTCCGGATCGTTCACATCCACATACTGCACATTGTTGATCGTCAGGTACCCCCGCACGACCATCATGTGCCCGCCGCCGCCCGGCCAGTGCCACGAGAACGCGAACGGCTTGTTCGCACAGAAGATCTGTCCCTGCACCTGCGCGAAGGTCAACGCCGCATCGCTCGTCTGGCTCGCCGTAAACCCGTACTTCTCATACTCCGGCCAGCCACCGTTGTTGCACGACCCCCCATTACTCTGGCAGCACGACGTCAGGCCAAACCGGTTGTTGGCCTCCGTGCACTGGGCCACATCATGGCCAAGGTAGCGCATCGTCATCTGTCCACTCGCCGCCCAGCACCAGTTCGAAGCCTGCTGCGGCAGCGTCGGCACGTTCACCGTGGACACAAGCGGAGGATTACAACACCCCGCCAAAAGAAGGAGAGAGGTACAGAACGTACCTATATGAATAGGTTTCATGAAGTGACCTCGAATCGTGATTTACCCGATCTGGCCCATCTTCCAGTCCATCCGGTTCGGCCCAGCCCAGCCCAACCGGAGACGACGCCCGAAAGCCCCGCCTAAGACTGCGCAAAATCATACACCCACATGGCAAAGAGGCAACACCTAAATCGCCCTGCCGTCCCCTGACGTAGTGCCGATAGGAAAAACGTTTGTCATCGAGGGACGAAAGACGTTTGTCATTCTGCCCCTGAGCGTAGCCGAAGGGGAAGAACCCCGTATTTCGTTCTTGCCTTTTCTGTTGCTTGCTCTTCTTCCCAACCTCACCTCTTCGAAGCCGTAGCCTCATCCTCATAAAACTCAGCAATCTCCGAGGCATACTTCTTCTCCACCACGCGCCGCTTCAGCTTCATGCTGGGCGTCATCGTCCCATCCTCCAGCGACCACTCATCCCCCACCACCCGCACCCGCTTGATCGTCTCGAAGTGCGCCAACCCTCCATTCACCTTATCCACAATCTCCTGATAAGCCTTCACCACCCGGGCATCCTCCACCAGCGCAGCACGATCACCCACGGCAATCCCCTGCCCCTTGGCCCACCCCTCCAGCGCCGCAAAGTTCGGCGAAATCAGCGCACACACAAACTTATGTTTATCCCCCACCAGAGCCGCCTGCGCCACCAGCACATTCGCCTTCAACTTATTCTCAATCGGCTGCGGAGCAATCAGCTTTCCTCCACTTGTCTTCAGCAACTCCTTCTTCCGGTCCGTAATCGAGAGAAAACCATCCGCATCGATATGCCCGATATCCCCCGTCTTCAGCCACCCATCCGGCGTAAACACCTCGGCCGTCTCTTTCTCTTTCTTCCAATACCCCACAAAGATCGACGGCCCCTTCACCTCCAGTTCGCCATCCTCGGCAAAGCGGCACTCGACGTTAGGCATCGCCTTGCCCACCGTGCCAATGCGGTGCGCATTCGGATAGTTCAGCGCAATCACCGGCGAAGTCTCCGTCAGCCCATACCCTTCGAAGATGCGAATCCCCGCGTCGGCAAACCACCCCGCCGTGTCCATCCCCAACGGAGCACCGCCCGAGATAAACACCCTCACCCGCCCTCCAAACGCCTCGCGAATCTTGCTGTAAACCAGCTTGTTCGCAATCTTCGCATCCATCGCCGTAGGAATCGTCCCCACCAGCGTCTCCGCCCGATACTTCTTCCCCGTAGCCATCGCCCAGCTCAAAATCCGCGACTTCACCGCCGACACCGCCGACTTCCCTTCCACCGCCTGGCGAATCTTCTCGTACACCCGCGGCACCGCCACAAAGATCGTCGGCTTCACCGCCTTCATCGCCGCCGGCAACAGGTCGAACTTCGGGCAGTACGCCAGCTTCGTCCCGCTGCACATCAGCGCATAGTCCAGGTGCCGCGCCGTCACATGCGATAGGGGCAAAAAGGAAATACAGCAATCCTTATCGTCCAACCCAAACGGCCCTGTCGTCACATTCAGATTGCTCGCCAGGTTCCCATGCGTCAGCATCACGCCCTTCGGCTCGCCCGTCGTACCCGACGTGTAAATAATCGTCGCCAGGTCCTCCGGTCGCGCCATCTTCACCATCACATCGAACTCAGCGTTCCGCTCCTGCCTCGACGCCGCTCCCATCATCAGCGCGGCAAAGCTCTCCGCATTACCGAACTCCCCCGCATCCATCACCACCACATGCTCCAGCTCCGGCAGGTCGCCCGCAGCCGTCAGCTTCTCGTACTGCTCCTTCGAAGAAAGCACCGCCACCTTCGCGCCCGAGTCCCTGAGCATGTACCCAATCTGCTCCGGCGTCAACGTCGGATACAGCGGCACATCCACCCCGCCAATCGCCAGCGCGGCAAAGTCCGTCACCGCCCACTCCCATCGATTCTCCGAGAGAATCGCCACACGATCGCCCTTCCCCAAACCCCATCCGCGAAACACATCCGCCAGTGCCCGCACCCGTCCATAAAGCTCCACCGAAGAGATCGGCTGCCACACGCCCGCCGCATCCTGCCCCATCATCACCGCACGGTCGCCCCGCCCCGCAGCCCGCACCAGAACATCATTCATCGTCGCCAAATCAAACATGATCCCTCATCCCGTCCGTTGCGATTGTGTTTGCAGTTGCAGTTCCTGTTGTACACATGATCTTCATCCATCGCCACAACAGATCGGGTGCCCCATCCATCGCGCTTTCGCGATGGGTGGGAATGTAAAACCTCTCCCAGCCAGCTCTTGTACTTGTCGTTGCCGTTGTACTTGCCGTTGCTCTTGTACTTGCCGTTGCTCTTGTACTCGCTTCTAGGTAGCCCAAGGCTTCAGCCTTAGGTCTCTTCAGGCCTATGAACAATTCGGGGCTTTAGCCCCTGGGGTATGCCCTCCTTCACCCGCCACAACTCATAACTCCCTACTCCCTGTTCCCCGCCCCATTCGTAATCCCATTCAAGAGCACGTCCATCACCTGAGAAGCCGTAGCCTTCGCATCATAGACGCGCCCGGTAAACACCGCCGAGCTCAACAACTCATCGATCGCCCCAAACATGCAGTGCGCCACCACACCATCGGAAACATCCTGCCGGAAGATCCCCTCCTGCTGTCCCCTTCGCACCACCTCGCGCACCACCTGGATGTACTTCACCAGATGATGATGTGAAAACTCCGCAATGAACTTCGCGCTCTGCCGCATCTCGGTCTGCATCAGGACCGCCATGCTGCGGTTCACCGCGCTGCTCTCCAGGTGAACCTGGGCAATGTACTCCAGTTGCTCCCGAGGCCCGTGCAGTGTCTGAAACGCCTCCGCCACCTGCTTGTAGAACTTCTCGAACGTTGTATCGATCGCCGTCCGCAGCACTTCGTCCTTGCTCTTGAAGTAGAGATAGATCGTCCCATCCGCCACCCCGGCGCGCTTTGCAATCGAGCTTACCGGCGAGTTGAAGTACCCATGCTCGGCAATCACCTCGACCGCTGCATCAAGGATCCGTTGATACTTTTCACTTCCCGGCCCCGTCGCTGGCACTCCAGCATCGTTCCCGGCCCGCTTCGAATCGGCCTCTGCTCTTGTAATTTTACGTTTCAGTTCAACCTCACAGCGGAAATCTCCGGTGCCGCAACTCTAATGAAACGCACCAGCTTTGCCAAGAATGAATTCTGGTTCAGCCCGTGTGAGCCCCATGACAAAGCGCATCTTGAATCATCAGAGACTCAGTTGCCGGGCTTCTCTTCGAAAGTGCAAGAGGAAGGATCCCGCAACTTCGGCATCTCGAATAACGCATCTTTATACATTTTTGGAGATGTCTAGTTTTCCACAGAGAAGTGAAAGGTTGCTTCAGAAAAAAATCTTCGCTTCCTCTTGCTTGGTGAAAATTGACGCAGTCGGCTGCCCAGCTTCACCACGCAAACAACCATGATGAAGCCGACAATCCACCACCCAATCTCAAGCCTGCGGCTTAGGAGTCAGCCTCACAAAAGCAGCCGCCTGCTTCGGCCAATCCGCCAACATCTTCCGCGCCAGCCCGCTCTCCGAACGCTCCAGATGCATCTGAATCAGCTCTTTCAGACTCTCCTGCGATTCTTGCTCGACGGAGTCAAATCCTTCAGCAGTAAGGAAATCAGGGTGATACCTCATCCCGGAGATGAAGGAACCGTCATCGTCGTAAACCCAGGCCAGTCCTCCCGTCATACCAGCTCCGAAGTTCATCCCGACCCGTCCCAGAACAGCCACCACGCCCCCCGTCATATACTCGCAGCCATGGTCTCCAACTCCTTCTATAACAGCAGTTGCGCCAGAATTCCGAACCGCGAACCGCTCGCCCGCGCGCCCCGAAGCAAATAATTTGCCCGAAGTCGCGCCATACAGCGCCACATTGCCCAGAATCACATGCTGCCCGCTATCCTCGGCCGCCAGACCCTGTGCCCGGATGACCAGCTCGCCACCCGATAAACCCTTGCCAACAAAGTCGTTAGCCTGTCCATCGAGCACCAGCTTCATGCCGTCAACCGTAAACGCGCCGAACGATTGCCCCGCCGTCCCATGTAAATTAAACGTCACATCCGCTGGCAGATCCTGCTGTGCTCGCCGTAGCGCAAACTCACCAGCCAGCCGCGCTCCAACCGACCGGTCAGCATTCGTTATCTTAGAATCAATAACATATGGCAATCCAGCCTCAGCCGCCGCAAGCGCAGGCTCAACCCACGCCTCATCCAGAGGGGACCGTGCCACAGGCTGATCGTTCCGAATCCCCATCCATCGGCTAGGCCCTTCAGCCACTTGCGCCAGCATCGGCTGAAGGTCAAGATTCCCCTCAAACCTAACCTGCTCAAGCAGATCCGTCCTCCCCACCGCAGCATCGAGCGAAGGCAATCCATACCGCGCCAGCAGCCGCTGCAAGTCTCCGGAAAGCTGCTCAAAAAATCTCACCACATGCTCCGGCTTCCCTCGGAATCTCGCCCGTAATTCAGGCTTTTGCGTAGCAATTCCCGTCGGACACGTATTCAGATGGCACTGTCGAGCCATGTCGCAACCCAACACCACCAGCACTGCCGTACCGAACGCATACTCATCCGCGCCCAGCAACGCCGCAATCAAAATATCGTGAGCTGTAGCCAGCCCACCATCGGTCCGCAGTCGCACACGGCTTCGCATCCCGTTCTGCATCAACACTTGCTGCGCCTCGGCCAGTCCAAGCTCCCAAGGATTGCCGGCATACTTGATGCTCGACAACGCCGCCGCGCCCGTCCCGCCCACGTTCCCGGCGATCACGATAAAGTCGGCATAAGCTTTGGCAACTCCCGCCGCAACCGTCCCCACGCCGCAGCCGGAGACCAGCTTGACCCCAACCGCAGCCTTCGGATTCACGCGTTTCAAGTCATAAATCAACTGCGCCAAGTCTTCAATCGAATAAATATCGTGGTGCGGCGGCGGAGAAATTAAAGCGACTCCAGGCTGAGCATGGCGCAGTCTGGCAATCAGACCGCTCACCTTATGCGCCGGCAACTGTCCGCCCTCTCCCGGCTTCGCCCCCTGAGCCACTTTGATCTCAATCTCCTCGGCGTACGCAAGATACTCCGCCGTCACGCCAAAGCGCCCCGACGCCACCTGCTTGATCTTGTTATTGAGCGACGTATGGACGGCTGGCGCCTCGACAACCGGCTCTGCCACCGCCGCAGCCCCTCCGCCAGACCGCGCACTGACCTGCAACTCGCCCGGCAGATGGATCTTTCCGCCATCGACCGAGTTCAACTGGTACACGGCACGGTCTTCGCCGCCTTCGCCCGTGTTGGACCGTCCGCCAAACATATTCATCCCGGCAGTAATGGTCTGGTGCGCCTCCGGACTCAGCGAGCCCAAAGACATAGCGCTCGAGATAAACCGCTTGCTCAGGCTCACCGGCGATTCAACGTCCTCAAGCGCCAGCTCCGGCCCAGCCGCGCGAATCTCCAGCAGATCACGCAGCACAGAAGGATCGCGCGCAATCACATCGCGGGTAAACACCGCAAAGGCGCCCTTCGGGTCGCTCGTCTGCGGAACGTTGTGCGCTGTGCCGACAACGGACTGCAATGCCTTGACATTCCGCGGCTGCCACCCGTGCCGCTCCGACACATCGCCTCCACGAAAACGCACCCAGCCATAGTCCGGCAGATCCACCGCGGCGACAGCGGCATCCTGCGGTTGCCACGCCTGTCGAAGCTGACGCTCGACCTCCGCAAATCCAATTCCTGACAGCGGCGCGGGCGTATTGGGGAAGCAGCGGTCCACCACACTTGAGTGCAGCCCCAAAATGTCGAACAGGTGCGCACCGCGATAGCTGTCGACCACCGAGATGCCCATCTTCGACATCACCTTGGCCAGCCCGGTATCCAGCGCCTTCAGCATCTTATGTTCCGCGTCTTCAGGAGCCATGCCTGCCGGAGCCTGGCTCATCCCTGTCTCCAGTGCCAGCCACGGGCAAACCACTCCAGCACCGTATCCAATCAACACCGCAGCATGATGAATATCGCGGCAATCCCCAGCTTCCACGGCAATACCAGCCAGCGTACGCAGACCAGCCGCCACCAACGCCTGGTGGATCGCACCCGTCGCCATGGACATGGGAACCGGAATCCGCTCTGCACAAGCCGAACGGTCAGACAGCAGCAAGATGCGCGCACCATTCCGCACCAGTTTGATGGCTTGCATGCAGAGGTCGTCAAGAGCCTGCGTCAACGTAACCGACGGTTCAAAAACGCACTGCAACTCTGCCAGCTTCAGCTCCGCCTTGTGCGGATACTCCCCGCGACGCAATGCTTCAATCTGTCCTAACGACAAGAACGGCGAAGGAACAGAGATGCCCGGCAGCGGAGCGTTCTTGTCCAGCATGTGCGGCCACGGTCCAAGCCGCGTATGCATCGAAACCACGCACGCCTCGCGCAGCGGATCGATCGCCGGATTGGTCACCTGCGCAAACCGCTGCCGGAAGTATGCATACACAGGCCGTGGAGCACGTGCGAGGAACGCCAGCGGCGTATCGTCGCCCATCGACCATACTGGATCCTTACCATCCACAGCCATCGGCTGCAGGATCATCTTCACATCTTCCCGCGTATACCCGAATCCCTTTTGTGCGGCGGCCATCCGCGTCGCATCCACACCCGGAAGCTGCACGGGAGCCAACGGTGCGTCCTCCATCAACTTCGCGTACGTCGCACCTGCATCAAACAGTTCCAGCAGCGCCTCGTCCTCATAAACCTTGTGATTCACCAGGTCGACGACCAGCATCTGCCCCGGTCCAAGCCGCCCGCTGTGCGTAACCTCATTCGGGTCGAGGTCGACCAGCCCTGCTTCAGATCCCGCCACGACCAACCCCGCCTTGGTAATGGCAAAGCGGCACGGCCTCAGCCCATTGCGATCGAGCGCAGCACCCACCACTCGCCCGTCGCTGAAAGCCAACGCAGCCGGACCATCCCACGGCTCGGCACAGTCCGTGTGGTAGCGCAGAAAAGCCGATGTCTGATTACCAGCCGCTGCAGGTGGAAGCAGCATCCGGATCGCCTCAGGCAGCGTCCGTCCGTTCTGCGACAACAGCTCCACCGCCTCATCCAGGCTTGTGGAGTCCGTCCCATTCAGCGTCAGCACTGGCTTGCACTCCACCGGCAGCGTGGAATCCCGCGCCGCCATACGCGCACGATTCCCCCAGACGGTATTAATTTCGCCATTGTGCCCCAGCATCCGCAACGGCTGCGCCCGATGCCAGGTCGGCAGAGTGTTGGTCGCATAACGCTGATGAAAGATCGCAAAGGAAGTGACGTAATCTTCCGACGCCAGGTCGGGATAAAAATCGGCCAGCAGGCTGCCCGTACACATCGCCTTGTAGATGATCGTCTGCGAAGACAGCGAACAAATATTTCCTGTGACGTCCCCACGCTCGTGCGACCGCTCAAACTGCTTTCGTGCCAGATACAACCGGCGCTCCATCGTCTCCGGCTCGCCTTCAGCCGAATCGACCACCAGAACCTGCCGAATCTTCGGCATCGTGCTCAGCGCCATCTCGCCCAGATACTCCGTACAAACCGGGACATCGCGCCAACAAAGCACTTCAAAATCATGGGACTGCAGGCACCGCTCCAGCAGTGCCTCCGCGCGTGTCTCCTCCGGCGGCAGCAGCAGCATCCCTACGCCAAGCGCCTGCTTGTCGCCCACTGCAAGACCCGTCGCGCGCTTCAGAAAATTTCGGGGAACGGCGGTCATCACCCCTACGCCGTCGCTGCTCTTCCCATCGGCAGCCGTCGCGCCGCGGTGCTCCAGCCGGCTCAATGCAATCAACGCCTGCGTCAAAATGTCATGGGAAGGCTTCGCGTCCACCGAAGCCACAAATCCAACACCACAGGAATCGTGGTCAAAGCGTTCGTCTATCAGAGAAGAGCCCGCCAGAGAAGAGCCGGAGGACATGCGAGAAGCGCCGAGTGCAGGGTTCAATGCATTTGCAAGAGACCAGTCCATGCTTCACTATACGTCGAACAGAGCGCAATTTCTCTGCCCGAACCACCTTCCTTTGGAAAACGCTCTGGGTTGACAGAGACGCCGTTGCATAAATATACACTATATCTGTATATTTATGCATAGAGAAAAGCTTTATCGAAACGTCCACCCCGTAGAAGTTGCTTCAACCGATATCATCTAGGCAGAACCATATTTATGAAACAACAACGTCACGCCGTAATTCGGGAACTCCTGGTCAAAACGGCCGTGACGAGCCAGGATGAGCTACGACGAAAACTTGCAGGGCGTGGCTTCCATGTTACACAAGCAACCCTCTCGCGCGACATTCACGAGTTGCGTTTGTCCAAAGGACCTGCGGGGTATTCGCTGCCTGGCAGTACAGAGGCAGACGGAGATGACCTTCCTGGAATACGCGAAGTCCTCGAAAGTTTTGGGCTTGAAGTACGCCAGGCCCAGAATCTGCTCATCATGGTGACCACTACCGGAAGCGCTCAACCCATCGCAGCCGGCATCGATTATGAAGACTGGCCTGAGGTCGTCGGGACGATCGCAGGCGATGACACAGTTCTCGTTGTTTGTCCCGACGAAAAACAGGCAAGCTTATTGAAAGCGCGGATCGAAGGATACCTTGGCTAATCTGGAATCATTGAGCTCGACGGAGAGAGACGCCGGTCACATGACAGGCGAGTTTGCAACCCACACGCCGCGCATCGCCGTGGCCGGAGTCAGCGGCTTTGCCGGCGGCGAGTTGGCACGCCTCTTGTTGCGCCATCCAAAGCTGGAGGGAGCAAAACCAAGCTTCCTCGGCCGCGCCGGAGAGACCGACGCTAAGGCCGCAACCTATCTCGAAGAACTCCACCCGCAGCTCGGTGTCATGGGCAGCACCGAATCGAACGAGGTCCTTCCCTTCAACTGGAACCGGATCATGGATTCAGGCATCGAAGTCCTCTTCCTGGCCACACCTCACGAGCAGTCCCGCGAGTGGGCGCCTGAAGCCCTCGAACGCGGCATCAAGGTCATCGACCTCAGCGGCGCATGGCGATTGCAGGCCGCAGAAAACCGTGCTGTCTACCGCCTGACGGACGCCGACCCCGCCCTCGCTGCAGAGTTGCAGGCAGAGGCGGTCTACGGCTGCCCGGAGCTCTACCGCGAAGCCATCCGGACCGCCCGGCTCGTAGCCAACCCCGGCTGCTACCCAACCTCGATCATCCTCGCGCTCGCTCCCCTGCTGCAGGCCGGCGTAGTCGACCTTGACCACGGCATCATCTGCGACTCCAAATCCGGAGTCAGCGGGGCAGGAAAGGCCGCCACGGCGAAGACCCACTTCATGTCGACCGCCGATAACTTCTCCGCGTATGCAGTCTTCGGCCATCGCCACACCGGCGAACTGCTCGAGCAGCTCCACCTCGGTGCAGACCAGATCCAGTTCACGCCGCATCTTCTACCAATCCCACGAGGCATCCTGTCCACCATCTATCTACGCCTGAACCATCGCGGAGAAACCTCGGAGATTACCCGCCTCCTCGCCGACTTCTACCGCGACAGCCCCATGGTGCGCCTCCACGCATCACCGAGGTTGCCGCAGATCCAGCACATCGCCCACACCAACTTCTGCGACATCGGCTTCGAACTTGCTCCCGATGGCAAGCGGCTGGTCATGGTCTCCTGCCTCGACAATCTTCTGAAGGGCGCGGCCGGCCAGGCCGTGCAAAACCTGAACCTGATGTGCGGCTGGAACGAACAGGAGGGCTTGCTGTGAGATTCGTCGTCAAACTAGGCGGTGCGGCCCTGGAAAATCCGCAGTTGCTCCACGCCTGCGGCAAGGCCATCGCAGATCTCGTCGCCGATGGCAACCAGGTTGCAGTCGTGCATGGTGGCGGCGTGCAACTCACGCGCACGCTCGCTCAACTGGGCAAGAAGAGCGAATTCATCTCCGGCCTGCGCATCACCGATGCCGAGACGCGCGACGCCGCGCTTATGGTCCTCGCAGGTCGCGTCAACAAGTCACTCGTCGCTGCCGTAGGCTCTCACGGACAGGCTGCTGTCGGACTCTCCGGCGGAGACGGTCACGTCTTCCGCGCACGCAAGAAGAAGACCAACCCGGACCTCGGCTTCGTCGGCGAAATTGCCGCCTCTGATCCCCGCTGGCTCGAAGCCATCTGGACCATGAACGCCGTGCCCATCATCTCGTCGATCGCGCTCGGCTTCGATGGCGAGTATTACAACATCAACGCCGACGAGATGGCCGCGGCGTGCGCCATCTCCACACGTGCCGACACCCTCGTCTTTTTAACGGACGTTCCGGGCGTCAAGGGAGCCGATGGAAACGTCATGCGCTGGCTCACCCTCTCTCAGATCCCCGCCCTGGAGCGCCAGCAGGTCGTCTCCGGCGGCATGTTGCCCAAGCTGAACGCCTGCCGCGAGGCCCTGACTCACGGCGTCAAGCGCGTACGCATTCTCCCTGCGGAGGCCGCCTGGCTCTTGCCCGACCTCTGCTCGACACGAGTCAACGACGGAACGGAGGTCATGGTCGCATGAAGCTAGCATCCATCCAGGCAGCGGAGAACAAGTTGCTTCTCCACACGTACGATCGAACCCCCTGCCTCTTCGTCAGCGGACACGGCGTCTATCTGCGCGATGAAGACGGCAACGACTACCTCGATCTCCTCAGCGGCATCGGCGTCTCCGCGCTCGGCTACGCACACCCGGCCGTCGAAGAGGCAATCCGCCGCCAAAGCACGCGCCTGCTCCATACCTCGAACCTCTTCTTCCACGAGCACACCGCCGACCTTGCACTCCGTCTCACCGAGATGAGCGGCCTCGACCGCGTCTTTCTCTGCAACAGCGGCACCGAAGCGTGGGAGGCTGCGCTCAAGCTGGCGCGCGCCAACGCCGGACGTCTCCGCGCCAACGGCCGCACCATCGGCACAAAGTTTCTCGCCCTCGAACACAGCTTCCACGGACGCACCATGGGCTCAGTCGCCACCACCCACAAGGAGAAGTATCGCGAGCCCTTTGCGCCCGTCATGCCCAATGTGGAGTTTGTCCGCTTCAATGATGTAGATGATCTGCGCACAAAGTTCTCCAACGAAGTCTGCGCCATCTGCATCGAAGCCGTGCAGGGCGAAGGCGGCATTCATCCTCTGACGCAGGAGTTCATCGCCGCAGCGCGCCAGCTCTGCGACTCCACCGGCGCGCTTCTTCTCGCGGATGAGATCCAGTGCGGCATGGGCCGGACGGGCAAGTGGTTCGCCTACCAGCACTACGGAATCCAGCCCGACGTCACCGCCCTGGCCAAGCCCATCGCAAACGGAATCCCCATGGGAGCCATGCTCTGCACTAACGACGCCGCGCTCGCTATCACGCCCGGAATGCACGGCACCACGTTCGGCGGCGGGCCTCTCGCTTGCGCGGTCGCCATCACCGTCATAGACACCATGAAGCGCGAAAACATGCTGGCCCACGTCAACGAGGTCGGCGAGTTCTTCCGCGCACAGCTTCACGCCCTCGCGGCCCGGCACGAGTGCATCGTCGATGTGCGCGGCCTGGGCCTGATGCTCGGCCTCGAACTCAACTCCGTGGAACTCGCAAAGCAGGTCGCCGCGCAGATGATGGACCGCCGCATCATCCTCAACCGCACCAGCGAGACGGTTCTGCGCTTTCTCCCCCCGTACATTCTCGAGCGCGAACACGTCGAGACAGCCATCAGCGCACTCGACGAGATCCTCAAAGTCAGTGCAGCATTCGCCGGCGCAGCGTCGGCAGGAGAACAATCCCATGGGTAGCAAAACAGTCGTGATGAATTTGAAGACAACGGAGCCTGGTGGCGAAGAGACCGCCTCGAGCAAGCCCAGGGCAACCCTTGGAATCCAATCGGACACAGCCTTCAGTGAAGCGGCGAAGCGCCTCTGCGGACGCGACCTCTGCTCCATTGCCGACCTCACCGTGCAGGAGTTCGCCGCCATCATGGAGCTCTCCCACGCCGTAAAGACGCACCCCGAAGACTTCCGTCACGCCCTCGATGCGCGCCAGATGGTCATGTTCTTCGAGAAGGCATCGCTGCGCACCCGCCTCACCTTCGAAGCCGCCATCAACACGCTCGGCGGCAACGCCATCTTCGTCGACCAGACGCAGTCCCCGCTCGGCGAGCGCGAATCCCTCGCCGACATGGCGCGTAATCTGGAGCGCTGGATGAACGTCCTCGTCCTCCGCACCTACGCCCACGACACCATCACCGAGATGGCCGCCTGCTCCAAGGT
>Ga0207678_10001897_pt1 | contig 19077 bp, 13 predicted proteins | sample KBSC63metaG_FD_184319 | JGI IMG/M metagenome (GOLD analysis project Ga0207678, IMG submission 184319) | Corn rhizosphere microbial communities from Kellogg Biological Station, Michigan, USA - KBS C6-3 metaG (SPAdes) (version 2) | ecosystem: Host-associated > Plants > Roots > Rhizosphere > Soil ...
GACTAGCGCAAGCTAGCGGAAATTGTCGGCGTAGGCCTGGAGCTTGAGGCGGACCGGCGGCGCCGGGATGACGTGGTAGGCGAGCCCGTGCCGGTCGCAATAAGCGATCGCGGCTTCCTTGGTCGGAAAGCCCATGCGCACCTGGGTGTTGGTGTCGCCCGATCCGTTCCACCCGGTCAGCGGATCCGGGCGAAGCGCCTGCTGCCGTTCGAACTCGAGCAGCCAGCGGCCAGTGTTGGCCTTGCCCGACTGGGTCGTCCGGCGATCGAGCTCCGAGATGCGGGCGATGGTCATGGCGCGCGAGTTGGCAAAGTGCGGCGTCGGAATCAAGTTATCCCGCATGTCAACGCGGCCGAGCGAACACCGTGCCATGCGGGATCGCCGCGCCGGTCGCGCCATGCGGCCAGGCCGCACGGTCGAAATCGATTGTCCCTGTCAGCGCGAGCTTGCCGTCGGCCGGATCGATCGTTGCGAGCAGGATCTTCGAGCGCATCTTCTTGAACCCGGTGATCACGATCCGGCGTCCGTCGGGAGCGAGCGAGAGCCAATGCGGCATCCAGTCCGCGTCGAGAACAAGCCGGGAAGCCTCGCGCGGGTGCGATGGGTCCGAGATATCGAGGGCAACGAGGCCTGGAAGCGAGCCGACGGCAATCACCCAATAGTGCCCCGCAACCACCGGAACCGCGCATGACTTCTGGCCGATGGCATAAACCAGCTCGGCCGAAGCTTGCGCGGCCTCCAGGTCTTTGACGCGATAGAGTCCGCAATTGCCTGTTCCAACCATCACCGTGCGACGGTCGGCGAGACGCCGCGGCTCATTGGGGCTGCCTTCCGCACCGTTCGGCCCGGCGGGGAGCACGACGGTTTGCAGCAGCTTGAGATCGGACATCCGCCAGATCTGGACGCTCCGCGACGGCGAGGCCTTCGTGGCCGGCTTGCTGACCATCGTGGGCATGTTGGGCATTGCCGGCATGTTGGAGCCCATGTCCGCAGTGGTGGTGACGATCCGATCGAGCCTGGGAACGGTCGCCAGGCTGTAGGGCCGGACGAATTCGTCCGAACGCGGACGCGCGGATGCCCAGCGGAGCAGGCGTCCGTCGATCGCGAATTCGGCAAGACCGCCCGGTGTCGCGTCCGCATGGTCCCCCCGCTGCAGCGTGGCGACGATATTGCCGTTGGGAAGCCTGGCGAAGCTATGGGCAAAGCTGATCGGACCGACGTCCGCAAAGCTCCAGCGGACCTTCGGTACAAGCGGATTGGAAAGGTCGAACAACCAGGTCCGATTGCCATAGAAGTCGTTGGCCAGCAGGGTGCCGTCGCGCGGCATCTGATAATCGGTATGGTGCGCCATCGTTCCCGATTGTCCGACCGGCATCGTGGTGAGGACGCGATTGGTGCGAAGGTCGATGACCGCGAGGAAATCGCTGTCCTTCCGGTCCTCATCGCTGGCCCATGCAAACAGCAAATCGGGCCGCGGCGTTGGCTGGCGCTGCGATGTGGTCGCGCAGCCTGTGGCCAGCGTCGCGGCCAACAGGCCGAACCTCGATTTCCGCCAAATCTGCACTTGCCCCCCGGCGCCGTTGGCCCTCAGCCGATCGCTCGAACTATCCGCCCGTTGGGCACGGATGGCAAATCGCGGGCGAGCGTGGGTCAGTAAGCGCGGGCGATCGCGAACTCGACCGCTTCGGTCAGAGCGGCCTTGGCCTTGCTCGCGGGGAAGTTGGCAAGCGCGTCGATCGCCCTCCGGCCATAGTGACGAGCCCGCTCCACCGTGTCGTCGAGCGCGCCGCTTGCCTTGAGCAGGCGAACGGCGTGGGCGAGGTCGTCGTCGGAGACCCGATCCCCGGCGATCGCGGAGCGCCAGAAATCGCGCTCGGAATCGCTGCCGCGGGCGTAGGCGAGGATCACCGGCAGCGTGACCTTGCCGTCGCGGAAGTCGTCGCCCGAATCCTTGCCCATGGTCGCTTCGTCCGACGCATAGTCGATCACGTCGTCGGTCAGCTGGAAGGCGATGCCGAGGTTGCGGCCGTAGCATTCGAGCGCGAGTTCGGCGTCCTCGCTCGCCTCGGCCACGATTGGCGCGACGCGGCACGCGGCCGCGAACAGCGCCGCCGTCTTGGCGCTGATGATCTCGAGATAATGCTCTTCGCCGGTGTCGACCTGGCGCTGGGCGGTGAGCTGGTTGACCTCGCCCTCGGCGATCACCGCGGAGGCATGGCTGAGCACGCGCAGGACCTTGAGGCTGCCGTCCTCGACCATCAGCTCGAAGGCGCGGCTGAACAGGAAGTCGCCGACCAGCACGCTCGCCGAATTGCCCCAGATGAGGTTGGCGGTCCGCTTGCCGCGGCGCATGCCCGATCCGTCGACGACATCGTCATGGAGCAGGGTCGCGGTGTGGATGAACTCGACCGCGGCGGCGAGCTTGTGGTGCCGCGTCCCGGGGTAGCCGAGCAAGCTCGCGCTCGCCAGCGTCAGCATCGGGCGCATGCGCTTGCCGCCGCCGGCGATCAGGTGCCCGGCAAGCTCGGGGATCAGCGCCACCTTGCTCTGCATCCGCTCGAGGATGACGGAGTTGACGCCGTTCATGTCCGCCGAGACGAGCGCCATCAGCGGCTCGAGCGAAGGCTCGGTCTTCGGCGTCAGCGAATGAACGGTCGCAGTCACCGCGCCGCCCTAGCCGGACGACGGCGCTTTTCCTAGCCGCCTACCAGACGTGGACGCGCTGCTCCGGCGGCAGGTACATCTTGTCGCCGGGCTGCACGTTGAACGCCTTGTACCAGGCGTCGAGGTTCCGAACGACACCGTTGACGCGGTACTTGGCCGGGCTGTGCTCGTTGGTGAGCAGCTGGGCGCGGAGCGCGCCTTCGCGCTGCTTGGTCTCCCAGCTGTAGCCGTAGGCGATGAAGAAGCGCTGGTCCCCGGTCAGGCCATCGATCACCGGCGGCTCGCCGTGGTCGGCGACATATTTGCGATAGGCGGCATAAGCGACCTCGAGGCCGCCAAGATCGCCGAGATTCTCGCCCAGCGTCAGCTCACCCTTGATGTGCACGCCGGGGATCGGCTCATAGCCATTGTACTGCGCGACGAGCTTGTCGGCGTGCTGGGTGTAGAGCTTCGCAGTTGCCGGGGTCCACCAGTCGGTGAGGCGGCCGTGCTCGTCGAACTTGCGGCCCTGGTCATCGAACCCGTGCCCGATTTCGTGCCCGATGGTGGCGCCGATGCTGCCGTAGTTGGACGCCGGATCAGCCTTCGGGTCGAAATAGGGTGGCTGCAGAATCGCCGCCGGGAAGGTGATCTGGTTCTGGGTCGGGTCGTAATAAGCGTTGTTGGTCTGCGGCAGCATGTCCCATAGCGTCCGGTCGACGGGCTTGGGGAAGCGCGACAGCATCAGCTTCCAGTCGAAATCGCTCGAGCGCAGGGCATTGCCGAGCAGGTCGTCGCGCTTCACCACCAGCGACGAATAATCGATGTACTTGACCGGATGGCCGATGCGCGGGTCGAAGGTCGCGAGCTTCTGCAGCGCCCGGGCCCGCGTCGGCGAGTCCATCCACGCCGCGTTCTGGATCTTGTCCTTCAGCGCGGCGAGGATGTTGTCGATCAGCTCGTGCATCTGCCGGTCGCTCTCGGGCGGATAGTGGCGCTGCACGTAGATTTGCCCGACGCCCTCGCCGAGCGCGCCGTTGACCAGGTCGACGCCGCGCTTCCACCGCGCCCGCTGGCTCGGCACGTCGCGCAAGGTCTTCGAATAGAAGTCGAACTTGGCGTCGTCGAACGCCTTGGGCAGATATTGCGCGTTCTCGCTGATGAAATGGACTGCGGTCCAGTCCTTCCACGTCTGGAGCGGGGTCGACGCGAACAGCCGCGCTTCCGCTTGGATCGCGCTCTTCTCCCCGACGACGACCTTGCCGACCTTGGCGAGGTTGAGCTTGGCCAGCGCGCGGTCCCAGTCGAATTGCGGCGCGAAGGCGCGAAGTTGCGCCCGGGTCATCGGGTTGTAGCTCTTGACCGCGTCGCGCTGCTGCTCGGGAGTCCAGTGGATCTTCGCGATTTGCGTTTCGAGCGCGATGACCCGATCGGCGCGAGCCTCGGCGTCGCCGATGCCGGCGAGGGTCTGCAGCTTCACGAGATAGTCGCGATAGGCCTTGCGGTAGGCGTCGTATTTCTCGCCCTTGAGCAGGTAGTAATCGCGGTTCGGCATGCCGAGCCCGCCTTGGCCGGTATAGACTGCGTATCGGCTCGGGTTCTTCAGGTCGGGGAAGATGGCGATTCCGATCGGGCTGTCGAACCCCGGCTCGGTGAACAGGTCGATGAGGTCGCCGCGGGTCTTCGCGGCAGCGACCCGCGCCAGATAGGGCTTCAGCGGCTCGGTCCCGAGCTGCTCGATGCGGCCTTCATCCATCCAGCTGGCGTAAAGATCGCCGATCTGCTGGCCGAGCCGACCGTTGGCGGAGGGGTCCTTCGCCATGTCCTCGACGATCGCGCGGACGTCCTTCTCGATCTGGTCGTTGAGGACGGAATCGATGCCGACGAACGTCCGGTCGGGCGCGATCTCGGCCTTGTTGAACCAGGTGCCGTTGACGAAGGCGAAGAAATCGTCGCCCGGCTTGACCGACCGGTCCATCGCCGAGGCGTCGTAGCCCCAGTCGCCGTAGACCGGCTTGGCCGGCGCCTGCGACGAGCCCGGGGAGGTGAGCATGACGGCGATGCCGCCGATCAGAAGAATGTGCCGCAGCCTCATCATGCTCTCCCTCCCCGGTCGTTCGCTTACCAAATGTGGACCCGTTGCTCCGGCGGCAGATAGAGCTTGTCGCCGGGCTGCACGTTGAACGCCTTGTACCAGGCGTCGACATTGCGGACGATGCCGTTGGTCCGATACTTGTCCGGGCTGTGCGGGTCGGTCAGGATCTGCTGGCGCTCGGCGTCTTCGCGATCCTTGCCCTGCCATGCCTGCGCGAAGGCGATGAAGAAGCGCTGATCGCCGGTCAGGCCGTCGATCACCGGCGGCTCGCCGTGCTTGGCGGTGTACTTCTTGTACGCCGCATAGGCCGCCTCGATCCCCGACAGGTCGCCGAGGTTCTCGCCAAGCGTCAGCTTGCCGTTGACGTTGACGCCCGGATACGGGCTGAAGCCGTTATACTGGGCGACGAGCTTGTCGGTTCGCTGGCTGTAGAGCTTGGCCGCGTCGGCGGACCACCAGTCGCGCAGATTGCCCTTGGCGTCGAACTTGCGGCCTTCGTCGTCGAACCCGTGACCCATTTCATGGCCGATCACCGCGCCGATCGCGCCATAGTTGGCGGCCGGGTCGGCGTTCGGATCGAAGAACGGCGGCTGCAGGATCGCGGCGGGGAAGGTGATCTGGTTCGCCAGCGGGTTATAGTAGGCGTTGATCGTCTGGGGAGTCATGCCCCACAGAGTGCGGTCGACCGGCTTCGGGAAGCGCGACAGCTCAAGGTCCCAGTCGAACTGGCCCGAGCGCATCACGTTGCCGAGGAGGTCGCCCTTGACCACCTTGAGCGACGAATAATCGATATATTTGACCGGGTGGCCGATGCGCGGCTCGAACGCCGCGAGCTTCTCGAGCGCCTGCTTGCGGGTCGCTTCGTCCATCCAGCTGTTGCCGGTGATCCGCTCTTCGTAAGCTGACCGCAGGTTGGCGATCATCTCGCCCATCTGGCGCTCGCTCTCCGCCGGATAGTGCGACTTCACGTAGATTTCGCCGACCGCTTCGCCGAGCGATCCGTTGACCAGCCGCACGCCGCGTTTCCAGCGGTCGCGCTGCTGCTCGACCCCGCTCAACTCCTTCGAATAGAAGTTGAAGCGCGCGTCGTCGAGCGCCTTGGGCAAATAGCTCGCGTGGTCCGAGACGAAGCGGAACGCGAGCCATTCCTTCCACGTCGACAGCGGCGTCGAGGCGAGGATCTTGCCCGCACCGGCAACCGCCGAAGGCTCGGTCACGATGACCGACTTGGCGGTCCCGAGGCCCGCCTTCTGAAGCGTCGACACCCAGGCGAACTGCGGCGCCAGCTTGGTCAGCTGCGCGCGGGTCATCGGGTTATAGATCTTGTCGATGTCGCGGCGGTCGGCGGCCGGCCACTGTACCTTCGACAGCGCTGTTTCGAGCGCGATGATCCGGTCCGCCGCGGCTTGGCCGCCGGGCAGGCCGGCGAGCTTCTCGACGGTGACGATGTAATCGCGATAGGCGGCGCGGTGCGCCTTCATCTTGGCACTGTCGTCGAGATAATATTCGCGGCTCGGCATGCCGAGCGTCGCTTGGCCCGAGATCGCTGAATAGCGCGTGGAATCCTTGAGGTCAGGGATGATCGAAACGTCGATTGGGCTCGCGTAGCCCGGCTTCACGAACAGCGAGAGCAATTGGTCGCGGGTCTTTACCGCGTCGATGCTCGCGAGGTAGGGCTTCAGCGGCGCGGTCCCCGCCGCCTCGATCGCCGCCTCGTCCATGTAGCTGCCGTAGAAGTCGCCGACCTGCTGGCCGAGGCGGCTGCCGTCATTGCTCCTGGCGAGGGTCTCGACGATTTCGCGGACATCGCGCTCGGCCTGATCGGACAGCGTGACGAACGGACCGGCCGAGGCGCGGTCTGCGGCGATCTTGGTGTTCTTGTCCCAGGTGCCGTTGACGTAGGCCCAGAAGTCGTCGCCAGGCTTGACCGAGCGATCCATTGCGGCCGGGTCGTAACCCCAGTCGCCATAGGTCGGCTTGGCCGCCGAGGCGGGAGCTGCAATCGCCACCAGGCTTGCGGCAGCAAGCGCGAACGCTTTGAATTTCATGGATTTTAACCCCTCCGGAAAGACGGGCGAATGGCCCAGCGCAGACGATTCGTCAAAACTTTTCGACGAACGGCGGTCGTCGAACGGCGATCAGCCTGCAGGCAGGGTCAGCCGCGCAAGCAGCCCACCGAGGTCCTCGCTCTCCTCGAGGTGGATCGAGCCGCCGTAGATTTCCGCGACGTCGCGGACGATCGCCAGGCCGAGGCCGGTGCCGGGCTTCCCGGTTGTGTCGAGCCTGGCGCCCCGCGCGAACAGCTGCCCGCGGTCCGCTTCCGGGATTCCCGGCCCGTCGTCCTCGACCTCGATGTCGACCATCTGGCCCTTGGGCTCGACCGTCACGAACACGCGCCCCCCGCCATATTTGGCGGCATTCTCAACCAGGTTGCCGACCATCTCGTCTAGATCCTGGCGTTCAACGCGGACCTCGGCGTGGTGGCTGCCGGCGATGTCGACGGTGACTCCCTCGTAAAGCCGGTCGAGCGCGCGCTGCACCGCTTCGACGCTGTCCCAGACCCGCGCCCGTGCCTGGACCGAAGCCCGGCGCCCGATCGCGCGCGCCCGGGCGAGATGGTGGTCGATCTGGCGCCGCATCACGGCGGACTCGCGGATCACCGTGGCGTCGAGGTCCGGGGAATCCGCCGTCGCGGCGTTGGTGATCACGGTCAACGGGGTCTTCAGCGCATGGGCGAGGTTGCCGGCGTGGCGCCGGGCTTCCTCCGCCTGTTCCTCGCTGTGCGCGAGCAGCTGGTTGATCTCTTCGGTCAGCGGCCGGATCTCCGTCGGGAAATCCTCGCCGATGCGGGTGCCTGCGCCGGACCGGATGGCGGCGACGTCCTGGCGCACGCGGCGCAACGGCCATAGGCCGTAGAAGGTCTGCAGCGCGGCAAGCGCGATGAGCCCGATGCCGAGCGCGAGGAAGCTCCAGAACAGGGTCGAGCGGAGCCGGTGGATCTGCTCGTCGATCGTCTCGCGTGACTGCGCGACCTGGTAGCGCCAGCGGATTTTCGAGCCCGGCAAGGTCGCGTCGCGCTCGGCAATGCGCAGCGTTTCCTTGTGGCCCGGCGTCGAAAATTCGTCGCTGTCGTAGATGTGCGGCTTCACGTCGTTGTGACTGTCGTTTACCCGCAGCCGCCGATCCCACAAGGATCGCGAGGGGAAGGTGTCGGTGCCGATCCCGCTGATCTGGAAATAGAGGCCGGAATAGGGCTCGATGAAGCGCTGGTCGGCTGGCGCGCGCGTGAAGCGGACTTCGCCGGTCGGCCCGATCTCGGATGCTGCGATCATCGAATTCAGCACGCGCACGAGCTGGTCGTCGACATTCTCGACGATCGAGCGCGACAGCACCCGGTCGAGCGCGAACCCGCCGGTCAACAACAGCGCAATGATCCACAGCGCCGCAATGCCAATCATCCGGCGTGTCAGCGAGCCGGTGCGATGGCGTCGAGCCAGCGGCCTCGCAGGAGCCGCCGCGCCGGTACCCCTGGGGGCCGCCGCCGTCGCCGGGGCGGCTTTCTCGTTCAACTGAGCCGAGCCTCCGCCGGCTCTTCGAGGCTGTAGCCGAGCCCGCGGATGGTGGTGATGACGTCGGCTCCGAGCTTCTTCCGAATGCGCGTCACGAACACCTCGATCGTGTTGGAATCACGGTCGAAGTCCTGGTCGTAAATATGCTCGATGAGCTCGGTCCGGCTGACCACCTTGCCCTTGTGGTGCATGAGGTACGACAGGAGCTTGTATTCCTGCGCCGTCAATTTGACCGGCTCGCCGCCTTTGGTGACCTTGCCCGAGCGTGTGTCGAGCCGGATGTCGCCGGCGACTAGCTCGGAGCTTGCATTGCCCGAGGAGCGGCGGATCAGCGCGCGGAGGCGGGCGATCAGCTCCTCCGTTTGGAACGGCTTGGCGAGATAGTCGTCGGCGCCGGCGTCAAGGCCGGCGACCTTGTCCGACCAGCTGTCGCGGGCGGTCAGGACGAGGACGGGCATCTTGCGCCCTTCCTTGCGCCAGCGGTCGAGCACCGTGAGGCCGTCGATCTCAGGCAGGCCGAGGTCGAGGATCACGGCGTCATAGCTTTCGGTCGAGCCGAGATAATGGCCGTCCTCGCCGTCGGTGGCGAGATCGACCGCATAGCCGGCGCCCTCGAGGGTCGAGCGCAGCTGGCGCCCCAGGTTGGGTTCGTCTTCGACAATCAGAACACGCATATCTGCTTCCTGGAGCCGTTCATCTTGGTCCCGTCAACCCGCGTTGCGGCGTTCGGTTGCCTTCCCGGAACGATCGGAACCGGGCGGTTAACCGCGCCTGACTGTCTTTACCACGATTCGAGCGAGGCTGTGCAGGACATCACCGCGTGCAGTTAATTCCGTCAGGGATTTAGCTGGTCAGCGCAAAGTTTCGTCGCACGCTCAATTTTCCGTTCACCCTTTGCGTGAACCAAGGGGGAAGAGGTTTTGCCCCATTTTGTCTCGTCCAATGAGGGGGCAATACCATGCGAATCAAAGGCAGCAACAAGGCCGATTTCCTGGCTGGTACTGCGTCGGGCGACCTCGTCGAGGGTGGTCGCGGGAATGACTTTCTCGACGGTGGCGCGGGCAACGACACGCTTACGGGCGGTGACGGCGCCGACAAGTTTGTGCTGCGTTCTGGCGGGGGTCACGATGTCGTGACCGATTTCAACCCTGCCGCGGGTGACCGCATCATGTTCGATTACGGCAGCTATTCGGACGTGCTCTTCCTGGGCGCGCTTCACGATGGCATGTCTTTTTCGAACTCGATCGGGACCGCCCAGTTTTCGGTGACCGCCACCGATTACAATCACGACGGCATCACCGACACGCTGATCAGCGTGAACGATGACAGCATCGCAATCCTCGGCTGGTCGCCTGACCAGCTGATGGGCTGGTCGCTGATGGGCGGCTGAGCCGTCGACAGTTGAAAAGGGGGAGGGGCGGCCTTCGGGTCGCCCCTTTTTCTATGGCCGCGAGCGGCGCAGGATGCGCCCAGTCTGGGCATCAACGTCGACCCAGATGACCCGGCCGTTCTCCATGAACTTCAGGCGGTACGAGCCGCCGCTGAGTTCCGGACCGAGGTAATCGGCGCCGCCCATGAACGGCAACACTCGGCGCTCGAGCTGGGGCAGGGGCAAGGCGCGGCCGCGCTGGGTCTCGCGAAACGCCTTGTCCGCCTCGCGCGGCGGATCGGCCAGCGCCGGAGCGCCGGTGATCGTTGCGACGAACAGCGCCGCAAGAAAGGCTCGAACCAAGGTCATAAAACGCGACTCTTCATGTTGGAGGCGTTCTAGCACCGGCCATTGAATGCGTTATGAATATGCGTGAACGCCCCCGTTCAGCCTTTGATAGTGACGCAAAAGGTTCTGGTTCGCTAGGGGGCGCCGATGGCTGCGCCAATCCTCACCTACGAACAGCTCGGTTTGATCCAGGGCGAAGGCTGGCTGTTCCGCGAGCTCGACCTGTACATCGGCGAACGCGACCGGCTCGCCCTCATCGGCCGCAACGGCGCGGGCAAGACGACCCTGCTCAAGTGCCTCGCTGCGTTGATCGATCCCGACGAAGGCAAACGGACGATCGTTCCCGGCACCAACGTCGTGCTGCTCGAGCAGGACCCGCGGATGGATGGCTTCGAGACCCTCAACGACTGGGTGCTTGCCGGCGCGGATGCTCCCCAGGCCCATGAGGCCGACGCAATCGCCGGCCAGCTCGGGATCGACCTCACCCGCCCGGTCGCGACCGCGAGCGGCGGCGAACGGCGCCGCGCAGCGATCGCCCGGGCGCTCGCCCAGGCGCCCGACGTGCTGCTGCTCGACGAGCCGACCAACCATCTCGACCTCGGCGCGATCGAATGGCTCGAGGATTGGCTCAAGCGCTTCACCGGCGCCTTCATCGTCATCAGCCACGACCGCACCTTCCTGACGCGTCTGACGCGCAGCTGTATCTGGCTCGACCGCGGCCAATTGCGCCGTTCCGAGATCGGCTTCGGCGGCTTCGAAGCGTGGACCGAACGGGTCTACGACGAAGAGGCGCGTGCCGCCGAGAAGCTCGACGCCAAGCTCAAGCTCGAGCTTCACTGGCTCCAGCGCGGAGTCACCGCCCGGCGCCGCCGCAACCAGGGCCGCCTCGCCAAGCTCAACGAGATGCGCGCCCAGCGCGCCGCAATGCTCGGCGCGGCCGGTGCGGCGAAGCTGGCGCTGGCCAAGGACGACGTGCGGTCGAAGACGGTGATCGACGCCGACATGGTCGCGAAGAGCTACGGCGACCGGACCATCATCCGCGATTTCTCGCTGCGCGTGCAGCGCGGCGACCGCATCGGCCTGGTCGGTCCGAACGGGGCCGGCAAGACCACGCTGCTGAAGCTCCTAACCGGCGAGCTCGCGCCCGATTCCGGCACGGTCACTCTGGCGAAGACCCTGAGCGGAATCGTGATCGACCAGCAGCGCAAGCTCATGGAGCCACAGAAAAGGGTCAAGGACGTGCTCGCCAACGGCGGCGACTGGATCGACGTCCGCGGGTCGAAGAAGCACATCAAGGGCTATCTGAAGGAGTTCCTGTTCGATCCGTCGCTCGCCGACGCGCCGATCGGGTCGCTTTCCGGTGGCGAGCGCTCGCGCCTGCTGCTCGCCCGCGAATTCGCACGCGAAGCCAATCTGCTGGTGCTCGACGAACCGACCAACGACCTCGACCTCGAAACGCTCGATCTGCTGCAGGAGGTCATCGCCGATTATGAGGGGACGGTGCTGATCGTCAGCCACGACCGCGACTTCCTCGACCGGACGGTGACCATCACGCTCGGGCTCGACGGGTCGGGCAAGGTCGACGTGGTCGCCGGCGGCTACGAGGATTGGATCCGCAAGCGGTATCAGGATCATCGTGCCCCGGCGAAGGCTGGGGTCCAGGCGGCGCGAAGAGCCGGAAAGCAGGCTGCGCCTTCAGGGTCGCGCCCCTCGCCGGGGAACAAGCTCACCTACAAGGACCAACGCGACTACGACCGGCTTCCGGGAGAGATCGAGCGCCTCGAAGCGCAAGTCGCGGCCGACGAAGCGGCGCTGCACGATCCCGACCTTTACGCGCGCGATCCCGAGCGTTTCGCCGAGCTCACCGAGCGCATCGCCCGCAACCGAACCGAGATCGAAGCGGCCGAGCTCCGCTGGCTGGAGGTCGCCGAGCTTGCGGAGCACCTGAGCCAGGCCCGTTTCTGAACGGCTGTTAACCTTTAATTGACTCGACCTCCGTTAGCGCCCAGTGTCCCCCTCTTGGCTATTTTGGGGGTGCAACATGGCCGCTTTATCGAACAATAACCGTTACTTGGTCTCCATTGCCGGAGTCGCAATCGTTGCGGCAGCGGCATATTCCGTGGGTCGCGTCTATCCACCGCTCGGTCCGACCGCCGGCACGATCACGCCGGCCGACCGCTACGTGTCGAGCCAGGTTGGCGAAGGCGACGTGACGCTCGGCGACACCGCGGTGCCCGAGCTGATGCAGACCGATGCCTTCCAGCTGATGGTCAAGGATCCGAGCTTCCGCGCGCTTGCGGCGAGCCCTGGCTTCCAGGCCCTTGCCGGACAGCCGCAGTTGATGTCGGCGTTGATGTCCAATCCCAAGGCATTCTCCGCGCTCGCGGCGAACCCGCAGGCGTTCGCCGGAGTTGCCAGCGCTGCGCAGCAGGCATCCGCCCTGTCGGGGCAATCGCGCCAGGCGAGCGCCGCTCTGTTGAGCGCCGTCGCAAGCCATCAGGCGGCGATGTCGGCTCTCGCCGGCCATCCGGCGGCTCTTGCTGCGATCTCCGCCAATCCGCAGGCATTCGCGAGCTTCGCCAACAGCGCGAATTCGTTCCAGAATGCCGCTTCGAAGGCCGCGTCGAACGCGAGCATGGCGAGCAACGCAGCTGCCTTTGCGAGCCTTGCCAGCGACAATGCCGCGATGAAGGCGCTCGCCGCCGATCCGTCGGTGTTCAGCGCGCTTGCGGCGAACGCGGCCGCCTTCAAGGCGCTCTCGGCCCAGCCGCAGGCGCTTGCTGCGGCGGTCAACAGCGCAGCGTCCGCCGCCCATCAGCTACAGTCGGCCGGAGTGTCCAGTTCGGCGCTCTCGGCGCTGGCGGCCAATCCGCAGGCCTTTGCAATGCTTGCCAGCCAGCCGCAGGCGCTCGCGGCGATCGCCTCGCACTCGAACGCTTTTGCGGCGCTCGCCGGGCATCCTCAGGCGCTGTCCGCGATCCTCTCGCAAGGCTCGGCGTTCAGTAGCTTCGCGAGCAACGCCAGCGCGTTCCAGAATGCCGCTTCCAAGGCGTCGTCAAATGCGCTGATGGCGAGCAAGGCCTCGGCCTTCCAGAACCTCGCCGCCGACAACAAGGCGATGAGCGCCCTGAATGCCGATCCAAAGGTCTTCTCGGCGATCGGGAACAGTGCGCTCGCTTTCGCCAGCCTCGCCAGCAACGCGCATTTGCTGAGCGCGCAGCTGATGTCCGCCATGGGCCAGAACGCCTCGGCCTTCTCCAACATGGCGAGCAGGGCATCGCAGCTGAGCGCCGCGTCGCAAGCGCTGCAGGCGCTAAACGCGCAGTCGATGGTCGCTTCTGCGGCCACGGCCGGCAAGCTCAATGCTGCGGCGTCGCAGGCGGCGATGGCCAATCCGCAAGCGTTCGCGGCAATGATGGCGAACCCGCAGGCTTTTGCCGCGGCCAGCCAGAATTCTGCCGCGCTCGCGGCGCTTTCGTCCAACCAGAAGGCCTGGGCAGCGCTAGCCGCTCAGCCGAACCTGGCGGCGCTGATGGCCAACCCAAGTCTGTCGGCCGCGCTCAACCAGGCTGGGGTCTCTCAGTCCCACTCCGACTGACCTAATCGGCTGGGGGGCCGCTAGGTGGGGGTTGCGTTTTCCAACGGGCGTCAGCTTGCTTCAGGCACGCTGGCGCTCGTTCTTTTTTTGAGCGGCACGGCGACCTTCGCCCAGACTCCCGCCAACCCCACGCCGCCGCCGCCTCCACCGGACACGACGACCACCGTCGAAAAGCCCGACGACGTTCCGCCGGCGCCGGAGACGCAGCCTCCGTCCGAGCCGCCGACCCCCGCGCCCACGAAACCCGGTGCGCCCGAGCAGAAGACCGAGCACGTGCCGCAGGACGCATCCGGCTTCCATCTGTCGACGCTCGAGACCAAGGATCTCACGCTTCTCTACATCGATCCGACGCAGACCTATCTGACGCCCTATCTCGGACGCGCGTTTCAAAACTCCCTCGCTTTCCACGAGAAGAATTTGCACTGGAAGCCGTGGGAGCCGGTGACGATCCTGATCAAGGATTTCTCCGATTACGGTAACGCCGCGGCCCTGGGGTCGCCGAGCGACATGGTGCTGCTCGACGTCGCGCCGCTGTCCTTGTCGATGGAGGCCTTTTCACCCGGCGAGCGGTTCTTCACGCTGATGAACCACGAACTCACTCACGTCGCGACGATCGACGTGTGGAATGCGCACGATGCCGGCTGGCGGCGATTCCTCGGCGGCAAGCCGACGCCGCTGCAGAAGCATCCGGAATCCATCCTGTACAACTTCCTGACGTCGCCGCGGAATCTGTCCCCGCGCTGGTACATGGAAGGCAGCGCCGTCTTCATGGAGACGTGGATGGCCGGCGGCCTCGGCCGCGCCCAGGGCGCCTATGACGAGATGGTCTATCGCGCCAAGGTTCGCGATCACCTGCGCTTTTTCTCTCCGCTCGGTCTCGAAAGCGAAGGCACCCAGGTCGATTTCCAGGTCGGTGCCAATTCCTACCAATATGGCACGCGCTTCATGTCCTACGTGGCGCTCACCTACGGCCCGGAAAAGCTCAACGAATGGCTGCGCCGGTCCGAGGATTCCAAGGCGTTTTACGCCAGCCAGTTCCAGCATGTTTTTGGAAAGTCGCTCAACGACGTGTGGGAAGACTGGATCGCGTTCGAGCACAAGTTCCAGGAACGGAACCTCGCCGCGCTGGGCAAATATCCGCTCACCGAGGTCACGCATCTCGCGCCGCATGGTCTCGGCTCGATGTCGCGCAGCTTCATCGACGAGAAGACCAACAGCCTCATCGCCGCGTTCCGCTACCCCGGAAAGATCGGCTTCCTTGGCCGAATGAACCTCGCATCGGGCAAGGTCACGCATTTGACCGATCTCGACGGAATGATGCTCTACAAGGTGACCAGCGTCGCCTTCGATCCCGACAGCCGAACGGCCTTCTACGTCAATCAGAATTACGCCTATCGCGACATCAACGTGATCGACGTCGACACCGGCAAGAAGCGCCGGCTCCTGACCGACGCACGGATCGGCGATCTCGCCTTCAACCGTGCCGACAAGAGCCTGTGGGGCATTCGCCACCAGAACGGGTTCGTGACCCTCGTGCGGATTCCGGCGCCCTACACCGACTTCAATCAGGTGAAGACGTTCCGCTACGGCGAAATCATCTTCGATCTCGACGTGTCGCCTGACGGCGAGCTCGTCTCGGCTTCGTATGGGACGCTCGACGGCAAGCAGTCGGTCAAGGTGTGGAAGCGCTCCGACCTCGAGCAGGGCAATGCCGACGATCCGGTAGCGACCCTGTCTCTTCCGCCGTCGATCCCGGAAATGTTCACCTTCACGCCCGACGGCAAATCGCTCCTCGGCAATTCCTATTATACCGGTGTTTCGAACGTCTTCCGGCTCGACATCGCGACCGGCAAATATGACGTGCTGACCAATGCCTCGACCGGTTTCTTCCGCCCGCAGTTGCGACCGGACGGTTCGCTGCTGGTCTATGATTACGCCGGCGACGGCTTCAACCCGTCGATCATTCATCCGCAAGTCCGCGAGGACCTCGGCACCATCGAGTTCCTCGGCACCAAGGTCGTGAACACCTGGCCCGAGCTCAAGCAATGGGGCGTCGGTTCACCGGCCAAGGTCCCGCTGGACCAGATGATCACCCAGCGCGGCACCTACGAGCCGCTCAAGCGCATGCGCTTCGACGCGCATTACCCGATCGTCTCCGGCTATCAGCAGAAGGCCGCGCCCGGCTATTATTTCCATCTCGCCGACCCCATGCAATTCCGCCAGCTGAGCGTCAGCCTCGCGGTCTCGCCTTACGGGGTTCACGGCAGCGAGCGGTTTCACGCCGACGTCGAATATCAGACGCCCAACTGGAAGCTGACCTACTGGCACAACCTGTCCGACATCTACGACCTCGCCGGACCGGTCCTGCGCAGCCGCAAGGGCGACGCGGTGATCGCCGATTATACCAAGCCCTTGATCTACGATCCGCCGCGGCAGCTCGACGTCTTCGGCTCGGCCGCCGCCTATTTCGGCCTCGACCAGCTGCCGGGCGCGCAGAACATCCCAAGTCCCAGAAACCTGCGCTCGGCCGAGATCGGCCTCAAATACACCAACACCACCAAGGCGCTCGGCGGAGTCGACCACGAAAAGGGCCTCAACGCCCGCATCGTCGCCGGCACAGACCAGGCCGAGGGCGAGTGGTATCCGCGGCTCTACGGCGGCGTCGATCTCGGCACCGCGCTGCCCTGGTCCAACAGCTCGGCCTGGCTCTATGCCCAGGCAGGCATGGTCGGCGGCCAGCGCGCGAGCCCGCTCGCGGCTTATTACTTCGGCTCGTTCCGCAACAATTACGTCGATGACCGCCCGGAGAAGCGCTACCGCGAGACGGAAAGCTTCCCCGGCTTCGACATCGACGAGATCGCCGCCCGCCGCTTCGCCAAGCTGACCGGCGAGATCAACCTGCCGCCGGTGCGCTTCGCTGAGATCGGCGCGCCTGCTTTCTACCTCAGCTATATCCGCCCGGCAGCGTTCGCCGGTATCATGACGACCAATGCGCCCGATCGGACCAACCACACCTACGCCGATGTCGGGGCGCAGCTCGACTTGAGCTTCACCGTCGCGCTTCGCCTGCCGATGGTCTTCTCGGTCGGAGCCGCGGCCGGCTGGGCCGACGGTGACTATCGCAAAACAGAGCTGCTCGCTTCGCTCAAGATCATGTAAGTCTGCGTCATGGGATCGGAACTCGTCGTGTCCTGGGCCTTGGCCCTCGTGCCGGTGCTGCTGCTCACCCTCGTCTTCATCTGGCTCGACGTGTTCAAGCTGATGAGCACGTCGGAGATTCTCGTCCTGCTTCTCCTTGGCGGGCTGGTCGCGGGGATCACCTATCCGATCAGCGGCGCGTTCCTCGACACGCTGCCGATCGGGTTCAACCTCTACAGCCGCTTCGTCGCGCCGTGGCTCGAGGAAGCGCTGAAGGCGGCGGTCATCATCACCCTGTTCCGGTTCAACCGCATCGGCATCAAGCTCGACGCCGTGATCACCGGCTTCGCCGTGGGCGCCGGTTTCTCGGTGATCGAGAACATCCTCTATCTCCTCCGCTTCGATAATCTGCCGCCGGCCGTGTGGATGGTTCGGGGGCTGGGCACCGCGATCATGCACGGCACGACCATGGCGATCATGGCCGCGATCGCGCACGAGTTCGCGGAACGGAACCTGCACGCCGCAGCGCGCGACTTCCGCTTCAACCCCCTATGGTTCGTGCCTGGCTTCCTCGCGGCAGTCGCGATCCACACCGTGTTCAACCAGTTCCCGCGCGAGCCGATGCTGGCGATGCTCGGCACCTTGGTGTTCTCGCCGATCGCCCTCATCTCGATCTTCCGCTTCGGCACCCGCGAGGCCGATCAATGGCTCGCGGCCGAACAGAAGCAGCACCAGGTGCTGGTCGACACGCTCCACTCCGGTACCTTTCCCGACGACCCGGCGTGGAAGAAGGTCGCCGATCTCGGCGAACGCCTGGGGCCAGACGGCAAGGCCATGATCCGGGATTATGTGACGGTCCTGTCGGAGCTCGTGCTGTCTGGCGAGTCCGCGATGCTCGCCAAGACCGACGAAAAGGAGTTGGCGCACAACGATGAGCTTGGCGCCAAGTTCGAGCGCCTGTCGGCGCTGCAGAAACGGCTCGGCAAGACGACCCTGGCGGCGCTGACCGCGCTGCTGCCGTTCAGCCGCAATGATTATTGGGAGCTGAAGGAGCTCCGCGAGGACGTGAAGTCGCGTCCCCGCGCGTCTGTCGCTCCGTTGCCCGACATTCTCTAACCGCGTTCGGTTCGGTTCACCGGGCCGCCCGCCAGCGCCGCGGTCCGCTCCCGAACGCGCCGCTCCAGGATCGACAGTGGCATCGCGCCTTCGCGCAGGATCTCGTGGAACTGCTTGATGTCGAATCGATCGCCGAGCGTCCGCTTGGACTCGTCCCGCGCCCGCACCCAGGCGGTGTGTCCGACCTTGTAGCTGCACGCCTGGCCGATCAGGACGCAATAGCGCTCGACCTCGCGCTGCGAGCGCGGGCGGGCGAAGCCGGTCGTCTGGACCATGTAGTCGGTTGCCTGCTCGCGGCTCCAGCGCTTGGTGTGGAGGCCGGTGTCGACCACCAGCCGCGCGGCGCGGAACAGGAACGACTGCAGGAAGCCCGCGCGGCCCAACGGAAAATCGGCGTAAACGCCGAGCTCGTCGGCAAGCTGCTCGGCGTAAAGCGCCCAGCCTTCGGAATAGGCCGAGAAAAAGCCGAGCTTGCGCAGCGTCGGAATGTCCTTCGACTCCTGCGCGACGCTGATCTGCAGGTGGTGACCGGGAACCCCCTCGTGATAACTCAGTGTCGGCAGCGTGTATTTCGGCCAGTCGCCCACATCCTTGAGGTTGATGAAATAGATCGCCGGCCGCGACCCATCGAGCGCCGCGCGGCGGTAATAGCCGTTCGATGCGCCATCCTGGATTTCCGGCGGAACGCGGCGGATTTCGAGCGGGGCGCTCGGCACCGTCGCGAACGCCTGCGGCAGCCGCGCGTACATGTCCTTCACGCCGGCATTGAGCCCGGCGAGCAACTCGGCGCGGCCGGCGTCGCTGTCGGGATAGAGCTGCTTCGGGTCCTTGTTGAGCGCTGCAAGCCGCTCGCCGACGCTGCCCTGCGTGTAGCCTTGGCTCTTCAGGATCGCGTCGATCTGGCTGGAGATCTCGGCGACTTGCTGAAGGCCCATCTGATGGACTTCTGCCGGCTTGAAGTTGGTCGTCGTCGCCTGGCGCAGTGCCTCGGCGTAAATCGCATCGCCGTCGGTCAGCCGCCACGCGCCGTCGCCCGGGCGGGTGGTTGGCTTGAGCTTCTCCATCGCCGCGATCTGGCGGTCGAGCGCGGGATAAACCGACTTGGCGACGATGTCGGTCGCGCGCCGGCCCCAGTCGCCGGGAATGTTCTTCGCCGCGGTCCGCTTGACGATCGAATCGACCATCGTGCTCTGTTCCGGCG
>Ga0207678_10001899_pt1 | contig 19069 bp, 17 predicted proteins | sample KBSC63metaG_FD_184319 | JGI IMG/M metagenome (GOLD analysis project Ga0207678, IMG submission 184319) | Corn rhizosphere microbial communities from Kellogg Biological Station, Michigan, USA - KBS C6-3 metaG (SPAdes) (version 2) | ecosystem: Host-associated > Plants > Roots > Rhizosphere > Soil ...
CGTGCCCCGGTGACCCGGCCGTCTGTGGTAGCGGGCGCGGCCGCGGCGTCGGGCGCACCGCCCGGTGCGGTCATCGGCATCCGGTATGCCCTGGAACGGGGACGCGGCACGCGCGCGGTTCCGGTGGGAACGGCGCTGATCGGCTCGGTGGCCGGGGTGGCGGCGTTGAGCGCGACCGCGGTCTTCGGCAGCAGCCTGGCCCACCTGACCGCCACGCCCGCCCTCTACGGCGCGCCCTACCAGTACTTCTTCAACAGCGCGGGCCCCGGCGCCATCGGTCAGGGCCCTCTGGTCAACGAGCTCGTGAACGACCGGGCGATCGGCCGGGTCACCCTCATCTCGACACCGGCCATCACCGTCAACGAGGTCAGCGTCCGGGCCATCACCGCGACCGCCCGCCGCGGCCCGATGCTGTTGTCGGCCGCGCAGGGACGGCTGCCCGCCGGGGACGATCAGATCACCCTGGGCGCCTCCACCATGCGCACGGTCAGAGCGCGGATCGGTGCCCTGGTCCGGGTCACCGCGACCGGTCCCGACGGGCGCGTGGACGCCGGCCGGTTCCGCGTCGTGGGCCTGCTCCCGCTGCCGACCGACTTCGGCACCGGAGGGCTCGGCACCGGGGCGGCCATGACGACAGCGGGGTACGCCAGCCTGGTATGCCCGCCCTCGCCCGCCCAGGCCAAGTGCCGTGCGGCCGTGATGAATTCGGCCGGGCTGGTGCTGGTGCGCGCCGCGCCGGGCCCGGCGGGCGCCGCCGCGCTCGCCCGTCACGTCGCCAAGGACCAGGACAACGCCACCAAGCCCACGGCGCCCGCGGCGCTGGTGAACTTCGGCGCGTCGGCCGCGTTCCCGCTGTTGCTCGGCGGCGTCGTGGCCGTGTGCGGCCTGGCCGCGCTGGCCCACCTGCTGGTCGTGAGCGTAGCCCGGCGGCGCAGCGAGACCGGGCTGCTGAGGGCCCTCGGCATGGTCAGGCGGCAGCTGGCGACGATCGTGTTCTGGCAGGCCACCACCGTCGCGGTCATCGCGATCGCGGCCGGGATCCCGCTCGGCATCGCGGCCGGGCGGGCCATCTGGCGCGCGTTCGCGATCAGCCTCGGGGTGGTGCCGGTCCCGGTGGTGCAGGCCTGGCTCATCGTGGCGCTCGCGGCCGGCGCCCTGCTCGCCGCCAACGCGCTCGCCGCCGTGCCCGCGATGAGCGCGGCCAGGTCCCGGCCCGGTCAGCTGCTCCGGACCGAGTGAGACACCGGGGAGGGGACGCGCATGGGGGGTGACCGCAGTGGCCGTCGTCGGCATGCCTTCAGCTCACTGGCGGGTAACACAGCGCTGCTGCGCGTGCTGGCGGCGTACCTGCTGTTCATCCTGACCGAGTACGCGGTGTGGATCGCGATGCTGGTGTTCGCCTACAACCGGGGCGGGACCGCGGTCGCCGGGCTGGTCGCGGTGGCGCAGCTGGCGCCGGCCGCGGTGGTGGCCCCGGTGGCGGCCTCGCTCGCCGACCGGCGGTCACCGGTGGTCATGCTGGCCGGCGGGTACCTGGCGCAGGTGGCCGGGATGGCGGGCACGGCCGCGGCGATCGGCGCGGGTGCGCCGCTGGCGGCGTACGCGGCCGCGGTGTTCGCCTCCACCGCGGTGACCACCACCCGGCCGGCCCAGTCCGCGCTGATCCCGTCGCTGGCCGCCACCCCGGATCAGCTGACCGCGGCCAACGTGGTCGCGGGCTGGCTGGAAGCCGCCGGGGCCGCGGCGGCCGGGCTGCTGGTCGGGGTGCTGATCTCGCTGGCCGGGGTGGGCAGCGTGTTCGCGGCGTGCGCGGGACTGGGCCTGGCGGCGGCGCTGCTCGTGGCCGGCCTGCGGGCGCCGTCGCTGGCGGCAGAGACGGAGGCGGACACCAGCACGGCCGGGGTCGCCGAAGGCCTGCGGCTGGCGGTCCGGCAGCCGCGGCTGCGGCTCATGCTGGCCCTGCTGACCGCCGATGCGGTCGTCGTGGGCGCGCTGGACCTGCTGGTCGTGATCCTGGCCCTGACCGTGCTCGGCCGCCCGCCGAGCTGGGCCGGTTACCTGGAGTTCGCCTTCGGCGCGGGGGCGGTACTGGCCGCCACGGTGAGCGCGCTCCTGGTCGGACGGCGCCTGGGCGGGCCGATCCTGGCCGCCGCGCTGGGCTTGTCCGGGGCGCTGGCCGTGATCGCGTTCGGCCCGGGGCTGGCGGGGACCGTGATCCTGCTGGCGGTGGCCGGGGCGGGCCACCTGCTGCTGGAGGTGGCCACCCGCACGCTGCTGCAGCGCTCGGTCCCGCCGCGGCTGATCGGGCGGATCTTCGGCGTGCTGGAGGGGTTCACCATGGCCGGGCTGGCCATCGGCGCGCTGCTCGTGCCCGCCCTGGCGCACCTGGGCGGGAGCCGGCTGGCCGTGCTCGGGGTCGCGGCCGTGCTGCCGCTGGCGGCCGTGGCCGGCGGGCGCGCCGTGTTCCGCCTGGACGCGGGCACCGCCGTGCCGGTGGTGGAGATCGCGCTGCTCCGCTCGCTCCCGTTGTTCGCCGAACTGCCCGCCCCGGCGATCGAGGGCCTGGCCGCGGCGCTGCGGCCGGTCCGGCTGGAGGCCGGAGCCGTGCTGATCCGGCAGGGCGATCCGGGCGACGCCTACTTCGCGATCGCCGCGGGCGAGCTCGACGCCGAACAAGACGGCCACTTCCTGGGCCGGTACGGCCGCGGCGACGGCGTGGGCGAGATCGCGCTGCTGCGCGCCGTGCCCCGCACCGCGACCGTGACCGCGCACACGGCCGCGACCGTGTACCAGCTGGACCGGGACCTCTTCCTGACCGCGGTGCTCGGGCACGCCCCGACCCGGCGGCAGGCCGAAGATATCGCCGCGGCGCGGCTGGCCACGGACGGATAGGGAGGAGAACCGCGATGGAGCATCCGCTGGCGATGGACGCCGAGGCGATGCGGCGCGCCGGGTACGCGACCGTGGACGCCCTGGTGGCCCGGCTGGCCGACCCCGAGGCCGACCCGGTGCTGCGCCGGGCCGGCGCCGCGGACATGCGCGCGCGGCTCGGCGGCCCGCCGCCGGAGCAGCCGACGGACTACGGCGCGGTGCTAGCCCGGGTGCTGGCCGACGTACTGCCGTTTGCCGCGCGGACCGACCATCCCGGCTACCTGGCCTTCATCCCGAGCTTCACCACCTGGCCGGCCGCGCTGGCCGAGCTGACCGCGGCCGCGGCCAACCCGTACTGCGGCGCGTGGCTGGAATCGGCCGGCCCGGCCCAGGTCGAGCTGGAGGTCATCGACTGGTTCCGCGGCTGGCTCGGGCTGCCCGCCGGCACCGCGGGCGTGCTGGTCAACGGCGGCTCGGCCGCCAACCTGACGGCGCTGCTCGTCGCGCGCGAGGCGGCCGGCGGGCCGTCGCCCGCATCCGTGGTGTACGTGTCGGACCAGGCCCACTCGTCACTGGCCCGGACCGCGCGGGCGATGGGACTGCGGCCGGAGCAGGTGCGGGTGCTGCCGACGGACGGCCGCTGGCGCCTGGCGCCGGACACGGTGGCCGCGGCCGTCCGGGCCGACCGCGGCGCGGGCCGCATCCCCTTCGCCCTGTGCGCCAGCGCCGGGTCGACCAACACCGGTGCCGTCGACCCGCTGGCCGGCCTGGCCGACGTCTGCGCGGCCGAAAGTCTGTGGCTGCACGTCGACGGGGCCTACGGCGGCTTCGCGGCGCTGACCGCCAAGGGGCGGGCGGCGCTGGCCGGAATCGAGCGCGCCGACTCGGTGACGCTCGACCCGCACAAGTGGCTGTACCAGCCGATGGAGTGCGGCTGCGTGCTGATCCGCGACGGGGCCCGGCTGGAACGGACGTTCGCCATCCATCCCGACTACCTCGACGGCGACGCCACCCAGGATGCCGGCGAGGTGAACTTCGCCGACCGGGGCCTGCAGCTGTCCCGCGGCTTCCGGGCGCTCAAGGTGTGGATGACCATACAGACATACGGCCTGGCCGCGTTCCGCGCCTGCGTCCAGCGCAACCTCGAGCTGGCCGAGTACGCCGAGGCCCTGATCCGCGGTCACCCCGCGCTCACCCTGATGGCGCCGGCCACGCTCGGGATCGTCTGCTTCCGCCGGGAATGGCCGGGCTGCGACGAGGCCGAGACCGAACGCCGCGGCACGGCGCTCGCCGCGGACCTGGAACGGGGCGGAACCGCGCTGGTCTCCGCCACCCGGCTGGCCGGGCGGCACGCCATCCGCCTGTGCATCCTGAACCCGACCAGCTCGGCGGAGCACGTGCGGAAGGTCATCGAGCACTTCGCCGGTGCCCAGGCCCCGGCGGGGAATTCGCCGGCCGAGAACCCTGATGTCGCGGCCGCCCCTGGCCCGGATGTGCTGGGCGCGGTCCCGCTGCTGGCCGGCCTGCCCGCCGCGGCCCGGCGGGCCGTCCAGGCCCGCGGCGTCTACCGTGACGTCGCCGCCGGGGAGGAGGTCATCCGCCGCTGGGACGCGGACCGGTTTTTCTACATCGTGCTGACCGGGCGCTACGACGTCTTCATCGACACCAGGCTCATCCGCAGCCACGGCCCCGGCGACCACTTCGGCGAGCTCGCCGCGCGCGACTGGGGCGGCGGCTACGGCTACGCCCGGCTCGCCACCGTTCGCTGCGCCGAACCGGGCCGGCTGCTGCAGCTCACCACCGAGGACCTGGCGTGGCTGACGGACAGCCAGCCGGCGGTCAAGGCCAGGATCGCCGCCACCCTGGCCGAACGCCTGCAGAACCGCTAGCGGCTTCGCGCAGGCGGGTGTTTCCCCGGACCGTTAGGTACAAAAGGGTCCGAACGGTCCGGGCGCGTGCCCCGGCGCCCGGCTAGTGCGCGGCCGGGGCGGGCGTGCGAGAGTGTTCATTGATCACGTTCTGAGCCGGGAGGTCGGATCGTCCATGTCCAGGGAAGCTGTCAGCAACGTCTCCTACCCGGTCGCGCCCGGCACGACGGTGCTGCTCACCATCGACTGCCAGTTCGGCTTCGGGGCGGGCAGCTGGGAGCAGGTACCGCACGCCGACGCCGCCGTGGAGAACCTGCGGCGGGCAGCGCTGGCGTGGCGGGAGTACGGCGGCGAGGTGGTGCACGTGCAGACGGTGTACACGCCGGAGCGCGCGCCGTCCGGCCGGATCACCGACTTCGAGCCGGGCATCGCCGAGGCGCTGGCGGCCGGGACGCGGGCCGTGGAGGCCTACCCGGACCTGGTCCAGGACGGCGACCTGGTGGTGTACAAGACGACGTTCTCGGCCGTGCTGTCCAGCGACCTGGTCGATCGGCTGCGCGCCCGGGGTGTCGACACCGTGGTGACCGGCGGCCTGACCACGCCGATCTGCGTGCAGACGACGGTCGACGGGCTCAGCATGACCGGCCTGAAGGTCATCGTGCTGGCCGACGCGTGCGCGTCGCAGGCCATCGGCACGCTGTCGGCGGAGGCGGCGCACGAGGCGGCGATCTCGCGCATGGCCTACCTGTTCGCGGCGGTCCAGGACACCGACGCGTTCGTCGCCCAGGTGCGGGCGCTGCAGCCCGCGGCAGGGTAGCCGGGGGTTGCCGCTGACCCGGTCGCTGCGCGCGCTGCTGCTGTTCATCTGCGTGCTCGTGCTGGTCGACACGATGTTCTTCACGGCGCTGACGCCGCTGCTGCCGCACTACACGCAGGTGGCGCACCTGTCCAAGGCCGGGGCGGGGATCCTGGTCGCGAGCTACCCGGCGGGCACCCTGATCGGGGCGCTGCCGGGCGGGCTGCTCACCGGGCACCTGGGCTACCGGAATACCGTCCTGCTCGGGCTGGCGCTGATGGGGGTGTCCACGCTGGTCTTCGGGTGGGCCTCGATGGACGTGGTGCTGGTTTCGGCCCGGTTCGTGCAGGGCGTGGGCGGGGCGTGCACCTGGGCCGGCGGGATGGCCTGGCTGGCGACCGAGGCGCCGCCGGAGCGGCGCGGGGAGCTGATCGGGACGGCCATGGGCGCGGCCGTGGGCGGGGCCCTGTTCGGCCCGGTCGTGGGCGCGATCGCCGACCAGGTCGGCACCGGGCCCGCGTTCTCCAGCGCCGCGGTGGCGGCCGGGCTGCTGATGGCGGTGGCGTTCGCCGTGCCGGCGCCGCGCACGGCCATCCCGCAGGGCCTGCGGGAGGCGTTCACCGCGATCGGCGACCACCGGCTGAGGGTCGGGCTGTGGCTGACGATGCTGGCGGGATTGGCCCTCGGCGTGCTGGATACGCTCGCGCCGCTGCGGATGGCCAGCCTCGGGGTCACCGCCCTGGTCATCGCGGGGACGTTCCTGGCCTCGGCTGCGGTGGAGGCGGCCCTGTCACCGCTCGCCGGGCGGGCGGCCGACCGGCGGGGCGCCATCGTGCCGATCCGGTGCTCGCTGGCTGGCGCGGTCGCGATCAGCCTGCTGGCTCCCACGCTCGCGTCCGCGGCGGTGCTCATCCCGGTGCTGATCGTGGGCATGCCGTCCTTCGGCACGCTGTTCACCCCGGCCATGACGCTGGTCAGCGAGGGCGCCCAGCATCAGCGGCTGGACCAGGGGCTGGCGTTCGGCCTGGGCAACCTGGCCTGGGCCGCGGGCCAGGCGATCGCCGCCGCGGGCAGCGGGGCACTGGCCCAGGTCACGTCGGACCTGGTTCCCTACCTGCTGCTGACGGCGGTGTGCCTGGCCACCCTTTTCCTGGTCCGGATCGGGCGTCGTCCAGGGGTTGAACATGAGGCCGGGGCCGGGTAGGAACGTCCTATGCTGCGCGCGGGCCAGGTCGGGCTGCGGGCCCGGGATGAGGCAGACATCGCGGTCCTGCACACCGAGCTGTACGAGGACATCGCGACCTACACGATCGCCGATTCGCGGCCGTGGCGCCCGATCCCGGCCGATTCGTCCGCGTCGCCCTACGCGATCGGCGAGCCCCGTGATGATCCCCCGCGGTTCTCCGTGGTGGAGCTGGCCGGCGGCGAACTGGCCGGCGCGGCCCTGCTGTGGGCCATCGACTCGCACAACCGCAGCGCTCATCTCGGTTTGTCGCTGCGGCCGTCGTTCCGCGGGCGCGGCCTGGGCACGGACGTGGTCCTGGCGCTGTGCGAGTACGGCTTCGCCGTCCGCGGCCTGCACCGGCTGCAGGTCGACACGCTGGCCAGCAACGCGGCGATGATCTCCGCTGCCGTCCGGGCCGGGTTCGCGCAGGAGGGCACGCTGCGCGGGGCGGACTGGGTGAACGGGGAGTTCGTCGACGAGGTGATCCTCGGGCTGCTGGCCAGCGACTGGGCGCGGCTACGCGGGGCGCAGTAGGGCGCGCTGGAGGACCACGGGCACGAACAGCTCGCGGTAGCCGTGCTCGTCGAACAGCACCGTGACGTGGTCGCCGTCGTAGCGCTGCACCGTGCCCTGACCCCAGCGCTCGCTCAGCACGCGCGCGCCCACCGCGAACGGCACCTCGGCCGGCGGGGCTTCGGATGGCCCGGTTCTGGACGGCCCGGTTCTGGATGACAGGGCCTCGGCGTCGTTGTCGCAGTTCCCGCAGGGGCCCGGGTAGTCCTGCCCGAAGTACGAGAGCAGGAACGACCGCCGGCAGCCGTCGTGTTCGGCGTAGCGGCGCATCATCGTCAGCCGGGTGCGCTCGATCTCGTTCTCGCGTTCTGTCTCCGCCTCCGAGGCCGCCAGCGCCTGTGCGACGCTCATCGTCCCGGCCCAGCGGACCTCGCCGTCCGCCTGCCAGGTCGCGGCGCCCAGGTCGGTCAGGCGGACCAGCGCGGCCGTATGCTGCCGCGCGCCGTGCTCGCCCGGCTGTACCGCCTGCTGGCCGGCCGCGAGCGTGGCCGCGGCGTCGGCGACGGCCGCGGCGGAGACACTGCGCGCCGTCAGGTAGCGCGCGGTCTCGAAGTCCTCGTAGCGGTACAGCAGCCGCGCCTGCGCGGGCGCGCCGTCCCGGCCGGCCCGCCCGAACTCCTGGTAATACCCGTCCAGTGAGGGCGGCGGATCGGCGTGCAGCACCCAGCGCACGTCCGGCTTGTCGATCCCCATGCCGAACGCGACCGTGGCCACGATGACGCGGGCCGAACCGCCGAGGAACGCGGTCATCGCGTCGCGGCGCTCGCGCCCGGACAGCCCGGCATGGTAGAGCGTCACCTGCTCGCCCGCTTCGGCGAGCGCGTCGCGCGCCGCCTGCGCGCTGGCGTGCGTCGCCGCGTAGACGATCCCCGGGCCGGCGAACCCGGCCGCCGCGCGGACAAGCTCCTGCCGCTTGTCGGAGGCCGTGCGCGAGCGGTGCACCGACAGGCGGATGTGCGGCCGGTCGAAGTCGCCGATCACCACCACGGGATCACGCAGGCCGAGCCGCCGCACCACCTCCTGCCGCACCGGCGGCGCGGCCGTCGCGGTCAGCGCCAGCCGGACCGGCGCGCCGACCGCTCCCGCCTGCGCGCCGAGCAGCATGTAGTCGGGCCGGAAGTCGTGGCCCCACTGGCTGATCAGGTGGGCCTCGTCGACGGCGAACAGCCCCGGCCGCGCGCGCTGCAGCGCCTGCCGGGTCTCGGCGTTGGTGAGCTGCTCCGGAGACAGGAAGACGAACGTGCCCGGGTCGCACGAGGCGAGCAGCGCCGCTGCGCGCGCGCCCGCCGATTGCTGCGAGTTGAGCACGATGGCCGTCAGGCCGGCCGCCTGCACGTGCGCGAGCTGGTCGTCCTGCAGCGCGATCAGCGGCGAGACGACGACCGTCGGGCCCGTCCGGAGCATCCCGGCCAGCTCGTAGATCGCCGACTTCCCGCCGCCGGTCGGCAGCACGGCCAGGACGTCGCGGCCGCCGGCCAGCGCCTCCGCCGCGCGCAGCTGTCCCGGCCGCAGCTGCTCGAAGCCGAGCCGCTGCCGGGCGAGCTCCTCGATCACGACTCCGCCCGGCCGGGCGCCATCGGTAGTCACGCTCCTCACCATAGGCTGGAGCCTGCTCCCTTGGCACTGGAGGTCGGGATGGACCGAACGGGCGGGCTCTCCGCTATCGGCAACACGCCCGTGGTCCGGCTGGCGCGCATGGCCGGTGACGGCTGCGCCGAGGTCTGGGTGAAGATGGAGGCGGCCAACCCGACCGGCTCGTACAAGGACCGGATGGCGCTGGCGATGATCGAGGCGGCCGAGGCCGACGGCCGCCTGCGACCAGGCCAGCCGGTCGTCGAGTACACCGGCGGGAGCACCGGCTCGTCCCTGGCGTTCGTGTGCGCGGTGAAGGGCTATCCGCTGCGGATCGTGTCATCCGACGCGTTCGCCGAGGAGAAGATCCGGACGATGCGGGCGTTCGGCGCCGAGGTCGAGCTGATAGCGAGTCCGGACGGCATCACGCCCGGTCTGATCCCGTCGATGATGAGCAGGGCAGCCGAGATCGCCGCGCAGACGGGCGCGTTCGCCACCGATCAGTTCAACAACGCCGACATGATCGAGGGCTACCGGCGGCTCGGCGAGGAACTGCTCGTCCAACTGCCCGGGCCGCCGCCGATCGGCGCGTTCTGCAGCTACGTCGGCACCGCAGGCTGCTTCCTCGGTGTCAGCCGCGCGCTGGCCGCCACGCTGCCCGGGCTCCACCGGGCCGTTGTCGAGCCCGCCGAATCGGCCGTGCTCTCGGGCGGTCCGCCCGGCACCCACCACATCGAGGGCGGCGGCATCGGCCAGCGGCCGCCTCAGCTGCATCCCGCCGACTACGACGAGGTCATCGTCATCCCCGAGGCCAGGGCGTTCGTCACGGCCCGCCAGGCCGCCCGCGGCGAGGGCATCTTCTCCGGGCCGTCCACCGGCGCGAACCTCGCCGCCGCGCTGGATATCGCCGGCCGACTCGGTCCCGGCCACCGCGTGGTCACCCTCCAGGTCGACAGCGGCCTGAAGTACCTCGCCGGTCCGCTCTACTCCTAGCCCGCTGGCTGCGGAGCATACTGTCGGCATGCCTGTCCGACTCCACCACATCGTCGTTGACGCTCACGATCTGCCCGGCCTGGCCGGGTTCTGGACGCAGGCGCTCGGCTGGAAGGTCCTGTCCGAGCGAGAGAACGAGATCGTCATCGGGACCGATGAAAACGCACCGGTCGGCATGTGCTTCATGCCGGTCACCGATCCCAAGACGGTTAAGAACCGCCTGCATCTCGATCTCACCAGCAGCGCCGCGGACCGCGATCGGGAGATCGACCGCCTTCTCGCGCTCGGGGCGCAGCGGGTGGACATCGGGCAGACCGGGGCCGAGTCCTGGACCGTCCTTGCCGACCCCGAGGGCAACGAGTTCTGCGTCGTGCGCCCGAAGGACACGCTCATCGGTTAAGCGGCCGTGCTCCGGCCCGCGGATCACGGCGGCCTGAGGGCGTTTCCGCGGAGACGGCTTGTGAAATCATTCACGAAGCGCTTCCGCGGAAACGTCAGGGAGTCGTCCCCGGCCCGGAACGACCGCGGGCAGCATCCGGTCCGCGGCAGCCGTCATGGCCCAGCCTGAGATTCCGGCGGTCCCGGGATTATCGTGGATAACTGGACGCGCCAGAGAAGCCGAAGGGAAGTCAGCGTGAGCGAGTACAAGGTCGTCAACCCGGCCACCAACGAGACCGAGCGCGAGTTCGCCACCGCGACCGACGCGGAGGTCGAGCAGGTGCTGGAGCGCTCGGCCCGCGCCTTCCAGTCCTGGCGGACCAGCGCGAAAGACGAGAGGGCCAAGGTCCTGCTGCGGGTGGCCGAGCTGTATAAGGAGCGGATCGACGACCTGGCCGCGCTGATCACCCGGGAGATGGGCAAGCCCACCCCGGAGGCCAAGGGCGAGATCCTGCTCGTGGCGAGCATCTACCGGTACTACGCCCAGCAGGGGCCGGCGCTGCTGGCGGACACCCCGCTCAGCCCGCGGGCCGGGGGGCAGGCAGTGATCCGCAAGGAGCCGATCGGCCCGCTGCTCGGCATCATGCCGTGGAACTACCCCTATTACCAGATGGCCCGCTTCGCCGCCCCGAACCTGATGGCCGGCAACACGATCATCTTGAAGCACGCGCCGCAGGATCCGGAGTCGGCCCTGGCCATGGAGCAGATCTTCCTCGACGCCGGCCTGCCGCCGGACGCTTATATCAACATCTTCGCGTCCAACAGCCAGGTCGCGGACATGATCGCCGACCCGCGAGTAGCGGGCGTATCGGTGACCGGCAGCGAGCGGGCTGGCGCCGCCGTCGCCGAGGTGGCGGGACGCAACCTCAAGAAGGTCGTCCTCGAACTCGGCGGCTCTGACCCCTTCATCGTGCTGGACAGCGACGACATCGCCAAGACCGTGAAGGACGCGGTCGTCGGCCGGATGGGCAACGCCGGCCAGGCCTGCACCGCGGCCAAGCGGATGATCGTCGTCGGCGATCTCTACGACGAGTTCGTCAGCCGGTTCACCGCCGCGATGGCCGCCCTGCGCCCGGGCGATCCCACCGACCCCGCCTCGAACCTGGGGCCGCTGTCCTCGGAGACCGCCGCCGACCGGCTGATGGAGCAGATCAGCGACGCCGTGGACAAGGGCGCCACGCTGCGCACCGGCGGCAAGCGGCTCGACCGGCCGGGCGCGTTCGTCGAGCCCACCGTCCTGACCGACGTCACCCCGCAGATGCGGGCGTACCACGAGGAACTGTTCGGTCCCGCGGCGGTCATCTACCGGGTCGCGGACGCCACCGAGGCGGTGAACCTGGCTAACTCCTCATCGTTCGGGCTGGGCGGCGCCGTCTACAGCGCGGACCCCGAGCGGGCCGCCGAAGTCGCCGACATGCTCGACACCGGCATGGTGTGGATCAACAGCCCGACGGGATCAATGGCCGACCTGCCCTTCGGCGGGACCAAGCGTTCCGGTGTCGGCCGGGAGCTAGGCCCGGAGGGCATCAACGAGTTCGTGAACAAGAAGCTGATCTACACCCCGGCCCCGCGGTGACGGCTGAGCCGCCAAGCCTGCGCGAACTGCTCCGGTCTCAGCGGGTGTTCCCGGACGGGATGCCGGAATTCGATCCGGCCGCGGCACCGGCTGATCCGGTCACCCTGTTCCTGCGCTGGCTAGAGGCGGCCCGGCACGACGCGGTTCCCGCGCCGCACACCATGACCCTGGCCACCGCGGACGACCGGGGAAACCCCTCGTCGCGCGTGCTGATCTGCAAGGACGTCGATAGCGAAGGCCGCTGGTACTTCGCGTCCGGCGCGGCGAGCGGTAAGGGCCGGGATCTGGCCGTCAACCCGCGCGCCGCGCTGTCGTTCTGGTGGCCGCAGCAGGGACGCCAGATCCGCGTCCGCGGCGCGGCCAGCCCGGCGGGGACGCAGGCTAGCGCGGCGGACTTCCTCGCCCGGCCGCCGGCGTCCCGGGCCGAGGCGCTCATCGGACGCCAGTCCGAGCCGCTCGGTGACCGGGCCGAACTCGACCGGGCCTTCAAGCAGGCCCTGGACCGGGTCAGCGCGGACCCGGCGCTGGTCGCCCCGGGCTGGACGCTGTACGCGCTGACGGCCGACGAGGCCGAGTTCTGGCAGGGTGATCTGGACCGGCGGCACGTCCGGCTGCGCTACCGGCGGTCCGGATCGGGCTCCGGCTGGGCCCGTCAGCTGCTCTGGCCCTGACCACCCGCGGCTTGCAGCCCGGCCAGCAGGATCTCCGCGGTCCGCCGCAGCCGGGGCGCCAGGTCCACGCAAGCCTGGGCCAGCGCCGGATCGGAGGCGTAGAGCTCGGCCAGGGCGGGCGCCGGGTTGGCGATCTGCCACAGCGAGCCGGCCAGCGAGGCCAGGGTCGCGACGAACTCCCTGGCCTCGGCCATCCTCAGCGCGGGCAGCACCCGCGCCACCAGCGCGGCGGCCTCGTCGACCGCCCCAAGTGAGGTCAGCTTGTAGTGGCGCACGGCCTCCGGGGAGACGTTGCGCTCCAGGTTGAGCGGCGTGTGCGCGAGGAGGTCGCAGAACAGCGGACGGTCGGCGAAGGCATGGGCGAACACGTCGGCGACCAGGGCCGCGGAGCCGGGGGACGCGGTGTCGAGCCCGGCGTGCAGGGCCCGGGTCCAGTCCCGCCAGGCCTCGGCGGTCAGCTCGAGGAAAATCTGCTCGCGGGTCTCGAAGTAGCGCAGCAGCGCCGACTTGTGGATGCCGACGTCGGCGGCGATGTCGGCCAGGCTCACGGTGCGCACCCCGTGCCGCCGGGCTAGCTCGCGAGCGGCGCCGAGGATGGCGTCCCGGCGCTGCAGCTTCTGCTCGGGGCGGCGAGCTCGCTGGAAGGCTTCGGCGGTCGTCACGGCAGCCAGTTTACATTGTGCAACACCGTTCTGTTATTATCAGAACGGTGTTGCGTTAAACTGCGAAGGGACAGAGCACATGCCACAGGTCTTCTTTCTCACCGGCAGCAGCCGGGGTCTCGGCCGCCAGATCGCCGAGGCCGCCCTGGCCGCCGGGCACCAGCTGGTCGCCACCGCACGCCGGCCGGATGCGCTGGCTGACCTGGCCGGCCGCTACGGCAGCCGGATCCTCCCGGTCGCGCTCGACGTCACCGACCCCGATGCGGCCGTGGCGGCGGTGACGGCGGGCGCCGAGGCGTTCGGCCGGATCGACGTGGTGGTCAACAACGCCGGCTACGCGAACCTCGCGGCGGTCGAGGACATGACGCTGGCGGACTTCCGGGCGCAGGTCGACGCCAACCTGTTCGGCGTGGTGAACGTGACCAAGGCGGCCCTGCCGCTGCTGCGCGAGCAGGGCGGCGGCCACATCATCCAGGTCTCCTCGATCGGCGGCCGGCTCGCCACGGCGGGCTTGTCCGCCTACCAGGCGGCCAAGTGGGCGGTCGGCGGGTTCTCCGAAGTCCTGGCGCAGGAAGTCGGCCCGCTCGGCATCAAGGTCACCGTCCTGGAACCCGGCGGCATGCAGACCGACTGGGCCGGGTCCTCCATGCGGGTGCCGCCCATCAGCGAGCCGTATCAGCCGACCGTCGGCGCGATGGCCAGGCTGCACCACGACCTCGGGAGCACGAGCGCGCTCGGCGACCCGGCCAAGGTGGCGCGGGTCGTGCTCGAGGTGGCCGGGATGGCCGAGCCGCCGCTGCGCCTGATCCTGGGCAGCGAGGCCTACGCCTACGCGACGGCGGCGGCCCGGGCACGGGCAGAGGCCGACGCCGCCTGGCACCACCTGACCGTCTCCACCGACCGGGACGACGCCACGGCCGCTGACCGCGATCCGCTCGCCGCCACGAGCAGCTGAAGCCGCCGCGAGCACCTGAAGATGGAGATGCCCGGCCTGGGCGCCCAGGCCGGGCGGTACCCGGCACCCCGGGGGGGAGAGGAGTTACCGGGTAGTAATAAGTGTATTCATTGCCGGATATGCCCGATCCAGTATGCGCCAGGCTCAGCCGCTGACGGCGGCGGCGAGGACGCGGCGGAACTCGACCGATACCCGGTCGGCCCGGGTGTGCAGTTCGGCGGCCACGTCGAGCGGGAACTCCAGGCCGGACAGCGCCCGCCGCTGCAGGTCCAGGTCCTCGTCGAAGATCGACATCTCGTACTTCGCGGTGCTTTCGGCCTGTTCCGGGTCGGTCAGGCCCGGGCCGGTCACCGTCTGGTAGACCCGGCAGGTGCGCTCGTCCTCGGGCGCCACGGTGAAGGTGAGGAACTGCCACCCCTCCGCGTCGAGGTACTCCAGCAGCAAGGTCGCGGTCAGCGGAGCCTGATACCGGTAGGTCATCCGGCGGCGCTGCACCGCCGGCCGGGCGCCATCACGTACCGCGGGGTCGGTGAGGTTGGTGAACGTGTGCTCGCGGACGGCGGTGAACGACAGGCCGCGGCGGTCGACGTCGGCCCGCGGGATGGGTTCCGGGCCGGCGCCGCCGATCGTGGCCGAGTGGACGAACGGCAGGTGCGCCTCGTCGAGGAAGTTGTCGATCAAGATCGCCGCGTTGGCCTCCACCGCCAGGACCGGGAGGACCACCGTTGCGACGCCGTCGCCGCCGAGCGGCACACCCGGGTGCAGGTCCGGGATGGGAGCGCGCGGGGGTTCCGGGGCGAGCCACACCATGCCGTCCTGCTCGGCGACCTCGGCCGGGCGGTGCAGCGTGGCCCGCTCCGGGATCGCCGCGGTGTCCTCGAGCGCCGGGATGTTCACGCACCGGCCGTCGGGGGTGAATTGCCAGCCGTGGTACGGGCACTGCAGCGTGCCGCCGGTGACCTGCCCGGCGGACAGGCGCGCCCTGCGGTGCGGGCACGCGTCGGCGAACGCCGCGATGCCGCCGCCGAAGCGGGCCAGCGCCCAGCCCCGGCCGCCGAGGCGGGCCGCGGCAGGCTCCCGGCCGACCTCGGAGGACAGCGCCACGGGATGCCAGAACCGCGCGAGCGCCGGATGCCCGTTGGTGAACTCCTCGGATGTCATGTCGCTATCGTCGCGCAGATCCAGTGACAATGCTGGCATGGCAGCGCCCGGACCGGTCGCCGACGGCCCCGCCGCCCTGGCCGAGGGACGGTGGGAAGAGGCGCGCGCCGCTTTCGAGGCGGCGCTGGCCCGTGGCGAGGCCGAGACCGGACAGGCGTGCTTCGGGCTGGCGATGGCGCTGTGGTGGCTGGGCGAGAACCGCGCGTGCGTCGACCGGTACAGCCGGGCCTACGCGTTGTACCGGGCCTCGGGCGACGTCGAGGGCGCGGCGCGGTGCGCGGTGTGGCTGGCGATTACGTACAAGTCGAACTTCGCGAACTTCGCCGCGGCCAACGGCTGGGTGGTCCGGGCCGAACGGCTGCTGGAGCCGTTCGACCCCGGGCCGATGCACGGCTGGGTACGGCTGGCCCGGGCCTACCGGATGACCGACCTGGACGAGGCCGAGGAGCTCACCGGGTGGGCGGTGCGGATGGCCCGGGCGGCTCGCGACGTGGATCTCGAGCTGGTCGCCTCGTCGCAGCTCGGCCTGATCCGGGTGGGCCAGGGCCTGACCGACGCCGGGTTCGCGCTGATCGACGAGGCGATGGCCGCCTCGCTGGCCGGCGAGCGGCTGACCTTCGACACGGTCGTATTCGCCTGCTGTGACATGCTCAGCGCGTGCGAGCTGGTCAGCGACATCGAGCGAGCCGCGCAGTGGTGCCAGGTGGCCGACGATTTCGTCACGCGCTACGGCTGCCCGTTCCTCTACGCGGAGTGCCGTATCTACTACGGCAGCGTGCTGGCCGCCACGGGCAGATGGGACGACGCCGACCGTGAACTGAACGCCGGCGCGCGGATCACCGACGGCGCCTGCCCCGGACTGCATAGCCGGGCGCTCGTCCGGCTGGCCGCCCTGCGGCTGCGCCAGGGGCGGCTGGAGGAGGCCGAAGGCTTTGCTCGCCGCAGCAGGCGGCGACATCGGGGCCGAGACCGAAGGGTGGGTGCTGGCCGCGGCCCTGTCCCTGGCCCGAGGCGACGCATCGGCCGCGGCGCGCCGCCTGGAGCAGCGCCTACGTCACCTGCAGGAGCACCGGCTGCAGCTCGGTGCCGCGCTGGGCCTGCTCGTCGACGCCTACCTCGACGCCGGCCAGCTCGATCCGGCCGCGGGAGCGGCGGCGCGGCTGGCCGCGACGGCGGCCGCCGGCACCAGCCGGCCGCTGGCGGCGCTGGCCGCGTACGCCAGCGGCCGGGTGGCGCTGGCCCGCGGCGACGGCGCGGCGATCGCCGACCTGGAGGCCGCGCTGACGCTGTGGTCGTCGCTCGAGCTGCCGCTGGAGGCAGCCCGGGCCCGGTTCGAGCTGGCCCGCGCCCTGGCCGCCAGCGAATCCGAGACCGCCATCGAGCACGCCCGGCACGCCCTGGCCGCATTCGAGAGCCTCGGCGCGGCCCGGGACGCCGACCGCGCCGCCGCGTTCCTCCGCTCGGCGGGGGTCGTGCCCCGCACCGGTCCCAAGGGGACGGGAACGCTCACCGTGCGGGAACGCGAGGTGCTCGCACTGGTCGGGGCCGGACTTTCCAACCCCGAGATCGCCGCGCGCCTCCACATCAGCCGCAAGACGGCGTCCCACCACGTCAGCAGCATCCTGACCAAGCTGGGGCTGCGGAACCGGGCCGAGGCGGCCGCGCACCTGGGACGGCAAATGGGGCAGTTGCCCGATGCTAACCGGCCGGGCGGCCCGGCATGATCGGGGTCATGACCAGCACCCAGCCCGCCGAGTCCTTCCAGATTCCCGTCGAGGCGGCCGAGGCTTACGAGGCGACGTTCGTGCCCGCCTTTTTCGCCCAGTGGGCCCCGATCCTGTGCGACGCCGCCGGCGTCGGCGCCGGGCATACCGTGCTCGACGTCGCCTGCGGGACCGGGATCGTCGCGCGGGTCGCGGCCGAGCGGGCCGGGGCGGCGCAGGTGACCGGCGTGGACCTCAACGAGGCCATGCTCACCGTGGCCCGCCGGGTACGTGCCGACATCGACTGGCGGCACGGCGACGCCGCCGCGCTGCCGCTGGCCGGTCGTTCCTTCGACGCCGTGCTGTGCCAGATGGCGCTCATGTTCTTCCCCGACCCGATCGGCGCCCTCCGGGAGATGGCCCGGGTCGCCGCCCCGGCCGGCACGGTGGCGGTGCTCGTCCCGGCCGGCCTCGGCGCGCAGCCGGCCTACGGTCCCTTCGTGGACATGGCCGCCCGGCAGGCCGGACCGCAGGCCCGCTCCCTGCTCGACACGTACTTCGCCTGCGGGGATCTCGACGAGCTGACCCGCCTGTTCGGCCGGGCTGGTCTGCGCGTGACCGGCACGCAGACGCATGGCGGCACGGCCCGGTTCGGGTCGGTGGACGCGTTCGTGACCACCGAGGTGGAAAGCACCCCCTTGCGGGAGCGGATCAGCGCCGGGGTGTACCACCGGATCAAGCAGGGCGCCCGCGGGGTCCTCGCGCCGTTCACCGCGGCCGACGGCACTCTCGCCGTGCCCTTCCTGGTCAACGTCGTGCGAGCCCGGCCGTCACCGGACGACGTGCGCGAGGCGCCAGGACCGTTGGGTACTCAGGATTGAACCGTGCCGCCGTCGACGTTGATGGCCTGGCCGGTGACGGACTCGCTGGCGACGCAGAACCAGACCGCGTCGGCTACCTCTTCCGGCGTGATCAGCCGTCCGATGGGCTGCCTGGCCTCCAGCGCCGAACGGGCCTGGTCGCTGGTGCGACCGGTCCTGGTCACGATGTTCCCGATCGTGGCGGCCGTCATCGGCGTGTCCACGAAGCCCGGGCAGACCGCGTTCGCGGTTACCCCGGTGCCGGCCAGTTCGGCGGCGGCGGCGCGGACCAGCCCCAGGACCCCGTGCTTGCTCGCCGTGTACGCCGCCAGATACGGCTCGCCGATCCGCGCCGCGGTCGACGCGATCACCACGACGCGGCCGAAGCCGCCCGCGCGCATGCCGGGCACGGCCCGCCGCAGGCAGCGGAACGGCGCGGTCAGGTTGAGGTCGAGCATGCGCTGCCAGTCGGCGTCGCTGGTCCGCTCGATCCGCGCCGAGTACCCCGCGCCGGCGCTGGCGATCAGGACCTCGACCGGGCCCCAATCGTGCTCCACCTGCCCGAAGAGCCGGTCCACCGCCGCCGGGTCGGTCACGTCGGTCGGGTACGCCAGGGTCGGGCCCGGGCAGGCCGCGGCCGTGGCGGCCAGCGCATCGGCGCCGCGGGCGGCGAGCACGACCCGCAGGCCTGCCTGGCTGAGCCGGATGGCCACGGCCCGGCCGATGCCGCTCCCGGCGCCGGTGACCAGCGCGATCCGATCCATGCCGCCAGGTTAGGTGATGGCGCGTCTCTCCATCCGGTCTCCATGCGGATGGCACCGGGCCTGCGTCGCTGGCGGCTTACCGTGCTGCGGTGAGACGACCCATGGCGGTGATCGTGCTGTGTACGGGCCTGCTGTGCGCGGGCTGCGGCGGAGGGACGGCGCCGGGCGAAGGAGCCGCGCCGGGCGGGACGTCGACGCCCTCGACGCAGGCGGGCACGCCGTTCGTGCTGGCCCGGAACCTGGAGGTGCCATGGGCGATCGCCTTCCTGCCGGGCGGGGACGCCCTGGTCACCGAGCGGGACAGCGCCCGGCTGCTCCGGGTGACCCCGCAGGGCCGGGTCAGCACGGTCGGCACGGTCCCCGGGGTGGAGCCCTCCGGTG
>Ga0207678_10001902_pt1 | contig 19059 bp, 20 predicted proteins | sample KBSC63metaG_FD_184319 | JGI IMG/M metagenome (GOLD analysis project Ga0207678, IMG submission 184319) | Corn rhizosphere microbial communities from Kellogg Biological Station, Michigan, USA - KBS C6-3 metaG (SPAdes) (version 2) | ecosystem: Host-associated > Plants > Roots > Rhizosphere > Soil ...
CCGTCTTGTTGACCGAACCGATTATTAATGGAAACCCAGAAGGAGAAACCTAAGCATCGGGCGGAATCGCGAGATGTTTTTTGTGTAGTGAGCGATGCCTTTCGACTTTTTGCAAGGCGCTCGTCGATGGTGCTGGGTAGCGCTTGGGTCTTTGGCATTGCTATCCTCGTTATTGTCGTTTGGGGACTAACTGGCCCCGCATTTCATTATTCGAATACCTGGCAGCTCATTATAAATACCGGGACGACCATTGTTACTTTCCTAATGGTCTTTCTCATTCAGAATACGCAAAATCGCGATTCCAAAGCGGCTCATTTGAAACTCGACGAAATAATTCGAGCGCTGGAGGGTGCTCGAAATGAACTCATCGATCTGGAAAAACTTGCCGACAAAGATCTGACTAGTCTCGAGAAACAGTTCGAGCGCGTTCGCAAAAAAGCAGAGCGGAACGGAACCAACCCTGGCGGCACGCCTCGAGCGGACCGCAGTGGGAGCGAGTCCAAAGGTAAGGGGACTTAGACGCGCCCCTAACACGCACACGTGATTTGTGCCTAACGACATCCGTTTCTCAGAGTTGAAGGTGGGGGCCATAATCAACACCTCCAGCGGAGGCTGCGATTCAGAATCTGAGCAGAAAATCTTCAGTATCCTTACGCATGCGGGGGTTGTTGAGCCGAAGGTTTGGTGTAACGAGGCAAAAGAAATGGAGCGGTCGTTTGCGGAGGCGACCCGGCAGAAGCTGGAAGTGCTGATCGTGCTCGCTGGCGATGGAACCATCCGGACGGCTGCAGAACTATGTGCCGGAAAAGGACCCTATCTCATTCCGCTCCCCGGAGGAACGATGAATATGCTTTCTCGAGCATTGTATGGAGACATGGCCTGGGAAGAGTCGCTTGAAAATACGCTCGCTTCTCCCTCACTAAAAGTGCTCTCCGGAGGTCGGATCGCAGGCAAGCAGTTTCTTATTGCCGCCATTGTGGGAGCGCCTGCGCTTTTGGTAGAACCCCGCGAATCGATGCGCCAGGGTAATATAGTTGATGCTATCGAGAAGGGGAGTGTCGCCTTTCGGAAACTGTTCGAAACGAAGATTCAGTATCTTATATCAGGCGGAATGAAGGGCGAAGCCAAAGCCGTGGCGCTTATCTGCCCCCTTATATCGGAACAAATGTCCGATTCGGAGCAAGCGCTTGAAGTTGCCGTCGTTGATGTGGAAAGCGCCGCTGAAGTGGTCGGTCTTGCCACTACCGCAGCGTTTGGCAAATGGCGCGATGACAGAAATATACTCCTCACCAAAGCGAAACGGGTAGATGTGCAATCAAGCACAGACATCCCTGCGACGCTCGATGGCGAAAGAGTAAATCTAGGCAGGAGTGCACACATCGATTTTGTCTCCAGAGCACTCACTGTCCTGGTGCCTGCGAAGTAGGTGCCCCGGTACACTTTCGGAGCGAGCGCTCTTTCAAAATTGCGACCCCGAACTAGATTGCAGGTGAAAACAGGATCGTTGCCTGTTCGACATCAATATTGTGAAGCGCACATCAATCCGGAAATCCGCCACAACTGTCTCACCGTGCTTTACCGACGAGCGCTGCCCCAGCGGAGTCGAGGGACTGGACGACATCCTTGCGGGCGGATTGCCGCGCGAGTGCTTTTATTTAGTTCAAGGGGACCCGGGCTCTGGCAAGACGACGCTGGCGCTTCAGTTTCTGCTGGAGGGAGTAAGGCGAGGCGAGAAGGTCTTTTATATCACGCTTTCCGAGACCAAACAGGAGTTGCTCAAAGTGGCGCGATCACACGGCTGGTCGCTCGACAAAATCCCGGTATTGGATTTGTCCGCTGTGGAGAATCTGCTGCGTCCCGAAGCGCAGACGACAGTGTTTCATCCGTCCGAAGTCGAGTTGGCGAAAGTCAGCCAGCTATTGCTCGATGAAGTGCGCAACGCGCAGCCGGCGCGGGTCGCATTCGATTCACTTTCCGAATTCCGATTAATGGCCGAAACCGCTTTGCGGTACCGGCGCCAACTTCTCACGCTCAAACAGCAATTCGCAAAATTCAAGAGCACCGTTCTTTTGCTTGACGATAAGATGAGCAGGACAGGGGTGATCGACCCGCACGTGCTCAGCCTCACGCACGGCGTCATTGAGATGGAACAGCTCTCGCCCGACTACGGAACATCGCGTCGCCGTTTGCGCGTTTCGAAATTGCGAGCCGTAAAATTTCGGGAAGGGTATCATGACTACATCATCGCCACCGGAGGTTTGCGCGTTTTTCCGCGTATGATCGCCTCTGAGCATCGTATTGATTTTCAGCACGGGCCCGTTTCCAGCGGCATCAAGGAGCTGGATGCCTTGTGCGGTGGTGGGCTGGATCGAGGGACGACCACCCTCATGCTCGGCCCGGCGGGCACTGGCAAATCTACTCTGGCTTTGCAATACGCTGTCCAAATGGCCGATCAAAATGAACGCTGCATGATATTCACGTTTGATGAAACGCGCAGCGTGATGCTGAGCCGAGCGAAAGCGCTGGGTTTCAAGTTAGAAAAAGCCACCAAAGCGGGCACGATTGCGGTGCAGCAGGTTGATCCCGCCGAACTCTCTCCCGGCGAGTTCGCCGTTCGTATTTTGCGCGGCGTGGAGGCAGGCTGCAAACTGGTCGCGATTGATAGTCTCAACGGTTACCTCAACGCCATGCCGGGCGAAAAGTATCTCAATAACCAGCTGCACGAACTCTGCACCTGTCTCAACCAGCAGGGTGTCGTCACGATCCTCGTTTTAGCCCAGCATGGATTGGCTGCCGCGGCCGAAGCGCCGGTGGACCTTAGTTATCTTTCGGACACCGTGGTAAACTTGCGTTATTTCGAAGCCTACGGAGCAGTCAAACAAGCCATCACGGTTGTTAAGAAGCGTAGTGGAGGGCATGAGAAAAGCATTCGCGAATTCAAATTGATTTCCGGCAAAGGCATCATTATCGGCGAGCCGCTAAAACAATTTCAGGGTGTGCTCACGGGCGTGCCCGTCTTCCGCGGCAGCGAAGAGCAAATATTGAAGGGTCGCTGAAAACACAATGCAATCGCTGGCATTATCGGGCGGCAGTGTGAAACGAGCCGTGTTGAATGATGTCACTCACGACGCAAGCGCTCTCATGACGCGAATGCCCAACAAAGACGAGCGCGTGATTATCATTGCGCCTGTCGGACAGGATGCCGAAGCAATGGCGGCCTTGCTCAACGCCGAAGGTCTTCGAACACAAATTTGTAATGAGTCAGATGAATATCCCCGGCAAATTACGGACAGGGCAGGCGCGTTACTGCTTACCGAAGAAGCGCTGGAATCCCCACAGGGTTCGCTTCTTTTGGACGTCCTTAAAACGCAACCGCCCTGGTCCGAATTACCGTTGATCATTCTCACAAGCGGTGGCGAATCGCGCCGGGCAGGGTTACTTAACCTTGCGGCTGCGGCTGCCGGATCTGTAACTTTGCTGGAGCGGCCTATCAGTACCATGACTCTGACGCGCTCCGTTCAAGTTGCGTTACGTTCTCGCCGTCGACAATATCAGGTGCGGGATCTCGTCGCCCAGCTCGCGAATTTCAACCAAACCCTTGAACGGCGCGTCGCAAGGCGCACTGCCGAAGCGGTGGAACAGGCACAGAGACTTCGTCTCCTTTCCGCCGAATTGTCGCTTGCAGAGGAAACGGAGCGTCGGCGCATAGCGGCGATGCTGCATGAAGATCTACAGCAGCTACTGGTGGCGGCACGGATGCAACTGGCTGCGCTCTCCAGAACGTCAGACGGCGCCTTACGAGAAGCGATTGTGCATGAGATTGCCGAGGTACTCGAGCGTTCGTTTAAGTTAACAAGATCTCTCACCGTAGAGCTGGCGCCGCCAGTTTTGTACGACCAAGGCCTGGCGGCAGCACTGGAATGGCTCGCAGCTGAAACACGTAAGAATTACAATATTGAAGTCACAGTCGAAGCCGACCATTCAGCGAACCCGAAAGCCGCCGATGTGCGTATTTTCCTGTTCAGGGCCGTGCGCGAGCTGTTGCTGAATTCGGCGAAGCATGCTGGCGGCAGCGCCGTGCACATCACAATGCAGCATCGGCGGTCAGACAAAGTCCGCATAGTTGTCGCCGATGACGGTCCTGGTTTCGATCCTGACTCGCTTGACGATAAGCGAACTGACTCCCAGACGGTTGGTCTTCTTAACATCCGCGAACGTATCAGTAGTTTCGGGGGCGAGTTCCAAATCAAAAGCGGCCCTAAGCAGGGGACGCGAATAACCCTTACGCTGCCTCGCGGCTCCGACGCGTAGATCAGTCTAGTACAACCCCGAGGTCGATTTCGTCTCCGCTGCCAAATAATGGTGCTTAGATACGGACGTGTTTATCCATGTGCGCTCTTTTGTACCGACCACGCCTACCAGTAGCAGCGAATCCTAAATCAAAGGCCTTTCGTTGTGGTGAAACAAGATAGCTCGGGAACGTCAGAATCGTTTTTTGGAAATGTATTCACCTTACTAAAGCAAACATTTAACGAGTGGTTGCAGGACAAAGCGCCGCAGTTGGGCGCTGCGCTGGCGTATTACACAGTTTTTTCCCTGGCGCCGCTGATTCTCATCTTGCTTGCCATTGTCGGCGTGATTTTTCGAGACGATCCCGCTGGTGCATGGGACAAGATCACGCAGCAAATGGGTTATTTTCTCGATCCAAGCGCTCTCCAAGTCGTCCAAGGCATTGCACAAAAAGCCTCGCAACCAGGCAAGAGCACAATTGCCACCATTATCGGAATCGCTCTGGCGCTCTTTGGCGCAACCGGCGTGTTCGGCCAGCTCCAGGATGCGTTGAACACTATCTGGGGCGTGAAAGCGAAGCCGGCTCAGGGCATTTTTGGATTTTTACGGGCCCGTTTTCTCTCGTTTGCGATGGTCGCCGGCATTTGTTTTCTACTGCTTGTCTCACTGGCGATTGAAGCGTTGTTGAAAGGGTTTAGCCATTACGTTCAATCCATGTTGCCGGGCGGAATTGTCGTCGCGGTGGGCGTATATTTGATTTTTGATTTCGCCGTGGTCGTCCTCCTCTTCGCGATGATTTTCAAGTTCCTGCCAGACGTGAGGATTCAATGGCGTGACGTCTGGATCGGCGCGGTGATGACTGCGATTCTGTTTCTGATAGGGAAATGGTTACTAGGCCTTTACCTTGGCAGCGGTGCCGCCGGTTCGGCTTACGGAGCAGCCAGTTCACTCATCACGTTGCTGCTTTGGATTTACTACTCGTCGCAAATTTTGCTATTCGGTGCAGAATTCACCCAGGTATATGCTCAGCGAGCGGGTCGTGAACTTGAGCCAAGCCATTACGCGGTCCGAGTTGAGACAAAGGAAGTCGAGCGTCCCTAGCACCTTGCGTTGGTGACCTTCGCCAACTCAATACCGATGCGCCCAAAGACGGATCCTTCTTAGAACAACGAATTCTACAGTCACTCCCTAAGAGCTACGGCGTGCGATATCTCTCCTGTTCGGCTTGATGTGGCCAGTGAGTAACTTATCGTATCCGTGCCGGCTCATGTCTGTACGAACCCCCGGCTTCTCTGTCGTGCCATATCCATTCGGCCCCACACTTTGATCTGCAGTGTTTCCTTGCGCGATCACGCCTACAGTCAGAGCTACAAATGCAACCGCTACAGACGCTGCCACTTTCGCTTCGACAGATAACTTCATTATTCCTTCGATCCCTATTTTGCCTGGCGCCTTTGAGTTTGATAAACGGCTCGGATTCGTTTGCGCCACCGGCCGCCGTAAGCGGGCACAAGAGTGATATTTCAGAATTTCACCTAATCCTGGGCAGCAGGCTGCGACGTCCAAAATAGGTCGCGCTGACGAACCTACTGCAAGAAAGGAAAAGTCATGGGCACGATTCTAGTAATCATTCTGATTCTGTTGTTGATCGGAGCGCTACCTGCCTGGCCCTATAGCTCTGGTTGGGGCTATTGGCCCAGCGGAGGACTCGGGTTAATTGTTTTAATCATAGTCATCCTTGCTTTAACAGGGCGTCTTTAAGTTGCAGCCCGGTTCGTTCGTTCCTCCAATCGTAACCAACTGTGTTAGCGATGGCTGACCATCTGCCGGTTTGAATGGTTCAGATCACCCGCCCTTAATTCTTTTCGGGCGAAACAACTTCTCTGACGTCCTGAACGTGTTCCTTGATTTCGCTAACTTGCGGATGAACATCCTTGATTAAATCGTGTTGGACCTGCGAAAGCTTTTCAATTCGCGCAGTCACGTCACGCAGTTCTTTCAAGGTCGCATCCTGACGGGATGAAATCCGATGCATCCACCAGAAGCACACAGCCCAGCAAACCGTTCCTATGCAAGCAAGAACGAATGCCGTCGCCTGGAGATCTGGCATGTCGAGAAATCGCATCACTAAAAGAATCAAAGTCCCTACGTGTCTGCTGTGCTGATCGGATGCGCCACTGAACCAACAACTTTTTCAATCCTCCCCGAACAGAAAATCTTTTTTTCGACTGTTCTCAAGACGAAAGGGACAAAACCAAAGCTGCCGTCCAATTCGATTATGCTGCGAATGATCGGGTCAATGGAAGAGAAGGGGAGGGTAAATTGCGAATCGCGCAGGTTGCGCCGCTAGTGGAAAGTGTGCCTCCGAAACATTACGGAGGAACGGAACGCATCGTCGCATATCTGACTGAAGAGTTGGTTCGCTTGGGCCATAAAGTAACTCTCTTCGCCAGTGGCGACTCAGTCACAAGTGCCGAGCTCGTCCCTGTATGTCGGCGTTCTTTCCGGCAGAACAAACGTGCCAAGGATTATTTGTCACGGGAAGTCCTACTCATGGACCACGTTATGCAGCGAGCCGGTGAATTCGACGTAATTCACTTCCATACCGGTTGTTTGCATTATCTCATTTCGCGTCACCTTAGAGTTCCCCACGTCACAACGTTGCATGGCCGGCTGGATACTCTCGAGTTGCTTCGGCTGTATGAGCGGTTTCGCGACATGCCAATGATTTCGATCTCGAATTCCCAGCGCACTCCGTGGCCGTGCGCAAATTGGCAAGCGACGATCTATCACGGATTGCCCCAGGATATGTTTCGGTTTCATTCTGAGCCAGGAGACTATCTGGCATTTCTGGGACGCGCTTCGCCCGAAAAACGAGTGGACCGGGCCATCGAAATCGCCAAGCAGGCAGGGATGCCGCTCAAGATCGCGGCGAAAGTCGATCCTGCTGACAGACGCTATTTCAAACGCGAGATCGAGCCGCTACTGAATGATCCGCACGTAGAATGGCTAGGAGAAATCAATGACAAGGACAAGGATCAATTTCTTGGTAACGCCTACGCATTGCTCTTTCCCATCGACTGGCCGGAGCCGTTCGGACTGGTGATGATAGAGTCGATGGCGTGCGGTACACCGATTATTGCGTTTGCCAATGGGTCAGTTTCGGAAGTCATGGACAGCGGCGTGACAGGCTTCGTGGTAAATGAGATTGAAGAGGCGGTCGACGCCGTACGTCGTGTTCGTGACTTGAGCCGCGCCCGATGTCGTGAAGTTTTTGAGAAACGGTTCACAGCGAACCGGATGGCAAGCGATTACGTAGACGTCTATAGCCGTTTGGCCGATTCCCGGATGAGAAGAATGGAGCAATCGTTGGAAGCCTCAATGCACTCTTTTCAGAGCACCTGGCCGGCTGACGAAAAGCTGCGAGGTCCTGCGAATCGCGAATTTCAAAAATTCTAGCGCGACAACACGCGCACTTCATTCGTTCGTCACGTTTCCTTTCTGTGGGCGGTACAGCGTACCGTTTTTACAACAACCGAAACTAAACCAGAAACAAACAGGGAAAGGAAAAGGGATTATGAATCTGGAGACATTAAAAGAACTTTACGTGAACGAACTTCGGGATTTGTACAATGCCGAGAACCAATTGGTCAAAGCATTGCCGAAGATGGCGAAAGGGGCTTCATCAGATGAATTGAAGGAAGCTTTCGAAAAGCATCTCGAACAGACCAAGGTTCACGTGCAGAGGCTTGAGGAAGTGTTCGAAGAACTGGGCGAGAAGACGAAGGGCAAAACCTGCCAGGCCATGAAAGGCCTGATCGAAGAGGGATCGGAAGTCCTCAAGGCAAACGGCGAAGATTCTGTTATCGACGCAGGCATCATCGTAGCGGCGCAAAAAGTTGAGCACTACGAGATGGCTGGTTACGGCAGTGTGCGGACCTTCGCGCAACTCCTAGGGCAGGACCAATCTGCGGAACTTCTCCAACAAACCCTGGATGAGGAGTCTGAGGCCAACGAGCTTTTGAACAAGCTGGCCGAGGATATCGTGAATCCAGAGGCTTTGATGGAGCCGGAACTGGCATCGGCTCATTAGTTTGCTTTTAGCTGATCACTGGGTGGGATGCATTACTTGCCTCACGCCGCCAATTCAGCGCTGAGTGCAAGTAATGCATGGGCCACCTCGGCATGTCGAGGGACTTGGCCGTCCTAGCAATGCGCGTGTTTAACGCCATTGGAGCACACACGTGCCGAAGGATTATTCTTCGCTGCGCTCGACAGGTTGTTTATCGAAAATCGCGCATAAACCGTCACGATAAAACCGCAAACGAAAGCCATGTTCCATAGCAAATCGTGCGACTTTTGATTCGCGCCGATCCCCATCGTCGGGCCAAACACGGCTGAGTTCTTCTTCGTAAACAGCGCAGTGGTTCGCCGTCTTTAGCTCGCGTTTGATTTGTTGCAATAGTCTTCGCATCTCGCACCTGCGCAATCATTTCCAAAGGACATGTATATTCCGAAAAGGATCGGGGAGATGGTTGTATGTTACCCTCGAAAGACGGGGCGGATTAAACCCTTCCGGGTGCGTGACTTGAATTTTGTTGCAGGGTTATTAACAAAAGAACCATGAGAGCTAAGGCCCGATTACTCGGTCACCCGATTCATCCCATGTTAATCGTGTTTCCGCTGGGCTTGCTCACAGTAGCGGCAATTTTCGACGTTATCTACATATCCACGCACAACGGTCACTGGGCCGACTTGTCATTTTGGATGATTGCAGCGGGAATCATAGGTGGGTTGATCGCAGCGGTCTTCGGGGGAATCGACTGGCTTGGTATTCCGCAAGGAACGCGCGCAAAATTCATCGGGTTGATCCACGGCCTCTCAAACCTCGTTGTAGTAATTTTGTTTATCATCAGCTGGTTTATGCGTTGGTCTAACCCGGCGGCGCCAGTGATGACGGCTATGATGTTGGGATGGATCGGCATCGTCGTCGCACTTTTTGCCGGTTGGCTGGGCGGTGAACTGGTTTATCGGTTGAATGTTGGCGTTGATCTCGGCGCGAATCTTGACGCGCCTAACTCTCTGTCTGGTCGATCGGCGCTAGGAGGCCTCGGTCGCCGTTCCAAACGTGGCGTAATCCGCGCTCCGTAGAGCGCTCAATCACACGATCAGCTTCGCCGCGAGTAGGCTCTAGGGCCGTGGTCCGTTCGCGTTTGCTTTGTATCTACGAGTCTGACTCGTTGAGAGCGTTTTGCAGCTCCTGGAAGTTAATGGGTTTAACCAGGTGAACATCGAAGCCGGCTTCTTTAGAACGTTGCACATCTTGCTCGGTACCGAAGCCAGTGAGCGCGATTGCCTTGATGTGCCCTTTTGCTCGCGCGTGGGCTGCTACTTCGTAACCGCTGCCATCGGGCAGACCGATGTCACACAACACAGCGTCGATGTTATTCGATCCCATGATTTCTATTGCTCTCTCCACGTTATCTGCAGTTACAACATTGTGACCAAAATGGGTAAGTAAACGCGACAATGTGCGCCGCGTATCCTGGTGATCTTCTACTAGTAGTATCCGAAGAGATTTGGCTGTCTTGCCGCCGTTGCGATGATTCAGCCCAATCCCTGCGGATCCAACTTCCACAGTGTCCAGCACAACCCTGAAGGTCGCGCCGAAACTGCGACCACGACTCTCCGCTTCAATCTTGCCATTGTGGAGATCGACAAGGCGTTTCGAAATTGCGAGTCCGAGACCAAGTCCGCCAAACTGGCGTGTCACAGAAGGATCAGCCTGCTCAAATGGTTGAAACAACGAAGTCAACCGTTGCGGCTCAATTCCAATCCCGGTGTCGGTAATCTCAAAATGAAAACGTCCAGCTTTGTCGTTGGACGAGCGGATCGTGATCTGTCCGCCTTGCGGGGTGAATTTCACTGCGTTGTTTATCAAGTTCCAAAACACTTGCTGAAGCCGGATGCAGTCAGCCAGGATATGGTGCTCTTTGGCCTTAAGCTCAGTCGCGATGTCTAATTTCTTTGCCGCGATGGCTGAGTGCGCAATCTCCACCGCATTTTTAATGATCTTGTGCGCGTCGCAATCTTCTAGTTCGAGATGAATCTTCCCGCGGGCAATGCGGGTAAGATCAAGCAGGTCGTCAATCAATCGGGCCTGCAGTTGCACGTTGCGCTTTATGATATCAATATCCTCGGCGAATTCGGGCGGCAGTTTCTCCGCGTTGTCTTGGAGGTATGTTGCTGCTGCCAACGCAGGGGTTAGCGGCGTGCGAAGTTCATGGCTGAGCGCTGCCAGAAAATCGTCCTTTGCCTTGCTGGCCTTTTGCGCCGCGATTTTTTCCGCTTCAAACTCGCGGGTACGAATCTGGTCGGTGATATCGCGTGTGACTTTGGAGAAACCGCGAACTTTCCCAGCGTCATCACTAAGCACAGTAATAACTACTTCCGCTTCGAACGTCGATCCGTCCTTGCGAACGCGCAGACCCTGATCGCGAATGTATCCTCGACGCGCGGCTTCGCGCAGGTTCCGTTGCGGTTTCCCGGCAGCAACATCGTCTGCTGTATAGAAGGAGGCGAAGTTTTTTCCGATGATTTCCTCTGTCGAGTAGCCTTTGATTTTCTCAGCACCGGTATTCCAGGTAATGATGTTTCCGTTGGGATCCAACAGGTAAATGGCGTACTCCTCGACACTATCCACCAGGATGTGGAATTGTTCGACGGTCTCGTCCAGTGCGGCGTTGCTTGGCAGCTTCTTAAACATCGGCTGAGGCGCAAATTCCCCCATCCGATTCGGGTCTTCCCTCTGATCTGGTTCCCTCTGCAAAACAATTTTATGGGGAAAGTGATTCCCTAAGGAAGCAGCAGCCTGCATTCTAACTACGCGCCTGGAGCCAATCGCCGCAGCCACGGTCCTTGCCGTAAAGGCTTGCCCCACGGAATCTTCCTCTACCTCTGTCCTCTCGACGACGATTTAGATTTAGAGGAAGAGGTAGCGGAAGATTTAGAGACTCGTCGTTGACGGCGTTTACCCGGGACCTTCGTCGCCGGGGTATTTGAAAGGGCAAGAGCGCGAGCAAGATCCGCCTCATCGGTGAGATCGAGGCGCAACGGGGTAATCGATACCCAACCGTGCTCGATTGCCCAACGGTCCGTACCTTCTGCGGCGCCTTCGAGTGGCGTGACCGTGAACCAAAAAATCGGACGGCCGGCTGGGTCTTTGTCGGGAACGACTTTGCCGTCGTAATGCCGCACAGACTGGCGTGTCCAACGGATCCCTTTTGGCTTTTCCGGCAAATTTACGTTAACAAGGGAAAGTGTTTTAATCGGCAACAGCAACTCGAACACACGCATTACGTACGGTTCGAGCGCAGCAAAATCCGGTTCACGACTGTCGCTCACGTTTGTGCTGAACGCGAAGCCGCGCGAACCGAGCAACGCTGCCTGTTTAGCTGCTGCGAGCGTGCCGGAATGCCAGCAGGAGTTGCCCAGGTTTAACCCGAGATTAATTCCCGAAAGAACAACATCAACGTGCCCCCAGCGATGCATGCCAAGCGCGACGCAATCGGCCGGAGTGCCGTTGACGCGAAATGCGTCGAAGCTGTCGAGGTGAACACGTTTAAGGCGCAGAGGTCGCGACGCCGTAATCGCATGTCCCATTGAAGATTGCTCTACATCGGGGGCGACGATGCGCACCTCGCCGAACCGCTTTGCCGCTTTCGCCAGGGCGGCAATTCCCGGGCTGTAAACACCGTCGTCGTTTGAGACCAGAATGCGCATCTTTACAAACAAAACGCGTATCGGATCTGTTTTGACCGAATACGTGTTACAAATGCTTCGATTGGCGAGGAAATCATGCGCGTCCTTTTAATCCATAATCCGAAAGCGGGAGACCGTAAACATGGCAAGAAGCAGTTGATTTGGAGCCTCAAACGGAACGGGCTTCAAGCGTTTTACCAATCGATCAAGGAGCCTGACTGGGAAAAAGCTTTGAAAAAGCCAGTGGAAGTTGTCATCGCAGCCGGAGGAGATGGCACGGTGCACAAAACTGCGTGGAAAATAATGGACAGCGGAATCCCACTGGCGATTTTGCCGCTTGGCACGGCGAACAATCTGGCGCGTACCCTTGGCTTCGCCGAATCTGTTGACGAAATTCTTCAATCGCTTCACTGCGGGAAAAGCCAACCGTTCGACATTGGCGTGACGCGCAAGGGATCGCAGGCAGACTACTTTTTGGAAGCCGTGGGCGGTGGGCTGTTTGCCGACTACTTTCCCATTGCAAAGGCGAACGAAAAAGAAGGCGCTTCCCCGGAGGAACAGCTGAAAGCGCACCTATCGCTTCTGCGGAAGCTGGCGCTCGATTACCCTGCGCGCCCATGGAAAATGAGCATCGATGGAAAAGACATTTCCGGTCGCTACATCCTTTGGGGAGCAATGAATGTTCGATCAGCTGGCCCGGCATTACATCTCGCTCCAAAAGCAAAGACAGACGATGGCCGGCTGGACTTTGTCGCGGTGCGAGAGGATGAGCGGCAGGATTTCATTAAGCATGTCGATGCGCATCTCGCTGAACGAAAGAACCACGTTGCGTTACCGATGCGAAAATTTCGCGAACTAAAAATTACATCGCCGCCTGGTGCGATGCATCTCGATGGCGAACCGTGGCCCAGTAACAAGAAAAACGAAAGGCCGCGTGGAAAAGTGGAAATTACGGTGAAACGGGCGGCGCTCCTTGTTTGGCAATCTCAGCGACAACACAGTCGCAAAAACGAGAAAATGATGAAATTCCAAATTTCATTTTCTGGGCGTAGTGCGATCACGTAATCGTTGTGCCCACGTCTTGAGCTCAAGAATGGGCATGAAGTTGAGAATGCGATCGACCGGAATTTTTGCGCGAAGTGCTGCGGCCAATCCGAGATCAATAAACTCCAGCTGCCAGTCGTGGTGAGCATCTGTGCCGAGCGAAATTCGGGTTCCCTGATCGCGCGCGATTTTCAGTAGCTCAACGTTCAGGTCTTGCCGGTCCGGGTAGCAGTCAATCTCCAGCGCTTTATCACGCCGGGCTGCTTCGACAAAGATGCGTGGCCAATCTGCCTTTAGACCGATACGAAAATTGTAAATACGTCCACGCGGATGACCGAGGATGTGAACGTGGGGATTACGCACTGCGGCGAGGTAACGCTCGGTTTGATCTTCGGTGGTGCGTAAGGCGGAATGGAACGAGCCGAGAACAACATCTAACGATCGCAACGAATCCGGCGACATATCGCCTTCGCCGCGCGGGTTCAAATTCATTTCGATCGAGCGGAGGACAGTCGAGTGTTTGGCCGATTTTGAAAGCGCCGCATTGACCTCTGCTATTTCGGCTCCCTGGCGTTTCAACGCGCGTTCGTCGATTCCGCCCGCGATCTTCAACCCTTTAGAATGATCGGTGATTGCGATGTATTCGTAGGAGCGATTTGCCGCGGCATCGGCCATTTCTGCAATCGTGCCTGATCCGTCACTCCAGTGCGTGTGCATCTGCAAATCGCCACGCAAATTGCTCCGCCACGCAGATCGTGATGCCAGGAGGCGCCGCGCTTGCGCGAGCGAAATGAAATCGCGGCGAATGGCCGGTACCGTTTTCGCTCGTCGCGGGGGCTTATCGATCCAGCTTTGAATTTTCTTGCTGATAAATGGACCGACGCCGCGCAGCTCGGTTAATGGCCTGGCTTTGGCAACAAGGTCGGACACTTCCTCTGGCCAGAGAAAGGCGCTGCGCGCGGCCCGGCGAAACGCGCGCGTGAGAATGCCGGTCTCGCGCTCTGCCTGCTGAGCAAGCAGCTCCGCAATGTCGGTGTTCGATAACACACTTGAGATTCGTTTCCGCGTCGCAAATGCAGCGGCTTTGAGATTGGGAAGTGCCTCGACGCGTGCGGCCTGTTTCTGCGCCGGCTTCGATTCCAATGATGATGGCCGAAACGACGGAGGACCTTTGTAAGCGGCCCGAAATTCGCAAAGAACTCGATCGGGCGACAGGGCAAAAACATCGAGAAAGCGTCAAAGCTGAGGACGCGGGGAAGTTCTGGTTTGTCGGGTATTCTGCTGTTCTTGCGATCTGCGCCGCTATTTACTTCGTTATCGGCGCCAAACTCATTCCGCTGCCCAATAATGGTGTTGTTATTGCCCAGCGAATCCTGCGCGGCACGGCGTTAATCACGATCGTTCTCGCGATTGCACAGGCGCTTGCAGTCTACGTGCTCGCGCGGATCGAGGATGCGTCGACTCGTTTCACGCTGGAACGAATCATGCGCCTTGCCCTTGGTCTGGCCATCGCGGTGATCGTCGTCTCGATAATTTTCGTGAACTGGTATGCCGCCATCGCTGCGTTCGGCGTCGGGTCGATCATTATCGGATTGGCAGTGCAAACGCCGATGAAAAGCTTCATCGCCTGGATCTACATTTTGGTTCGTCAACCTTTTCGGGTGGGCGACCGGATCAAAATAGCAGAAGCCACCGGTGACGTTATCGATGTCGGCTACCTCGACACCACGCTGTGGGAGTTCGGCGGCCAATATCTCTCCACCGATCATCCAAGTGGCCGGCTAATCAAATTCCCAAATGAAAAAGTACTCAATGAACTGATTTACAATTATTCGTGGCCTTTGTTTCCTTACATCTGGAACGAGGTGAAATTCCAGGTGGCGTTTAACGCTGACCTGGAGTTCATCGCCACTACGATGCAAAAAATCACCGAAGAGGAGCTGGGCCAGGAAATGATCAAACGCGTACAAACTTACCGCGACGTGCTATCCCGCACGCCCGTGGACGAATTGGATGTGCATGAGCATCCACGCGTGATTTTCCGGGTTGGCGAAAATACGTGGCTGGAGGCGATCGTTCGTTATCTCGTTGCGCCCCGCGAAGCAGGGCGTGTCAAAACTCGTTTGATCAAAAAACTCCTCGATGCCCTCAACGCTGCTCCGGACAAAGTGATGTTTCCAGCTGGGGCAAATCGTTAGGTTGTTCCAAGTTTAAACGGAACACACTGAGGCGCGCGTATTAATCTGCAGATACGATTCAATCTGTGAGGAGGTGAAGATATGTTAGGTTGGGCTGTAGTATTTCTAATCATCGCGCTTGTGGCAGCGATCTTTGGATTTGGCGGTATCGCTGCGGCGTCAGCGGGCATCGCGAAACTTCTGTTTTTCATATTCCTTGTGCTGTTCGTAATCTCTTTGGTTTTCGGGTGGCGAGGCAGAGGCGTGCCGTGAGCTAGACTAGACTTTATCTTGATACGGTTGCGGATCCCGCTCTGAGAAGTGTAGAAAGCAAAGTACCAGGGGCAGGGGAGTTTGGGTCGCTTGTGTGCTTTGCTTTCTGCGTCTTTCGCATATTTCTATCATGCGATTTGCCTCTCCCCACCGGAGAAAGATCAAGGGTGAAGGGAGTTTTTTGACTTAGCGAAATCCGGATTCGGTGCGTTAATTGGTTACGATGGATCGCATCGTGGGAATCGAGACCGAGTACGGTTGTCTTCTCAGCGAAGACGAGCCGCACGTAAATTCCGAGCTTTGGCCGGCCAAGGTTAAGAACTATCTGTTTCGCAAAGCTGACGCCGGCACGATCGATCTGCATTACCGCGACTACGAGGAGCCGCCAGGCAATGGCGGTTTCCTGCTGAACGGCGGCCGACTTTATCTCGACATGGGACATATCGAGTACGCATCGCCGGAATGCTTGCATCTGCATGATCTCGTTACATACGAGCTCGCTGGTGACGATCTCTTGCAATCGGCGCTCATCGCTCTCGGTGCGGAAGATCGCGTCTCATTCATCAAGAACAACGTGGACCATCACACTGGGGCGACATTCGGCTGCCATGAGAATTATCTGATGCGACGCGAGGCTCAGTTCACGCCGCCGATTCTCGGGACGCTGCTGACGTTTTTAGCGACGCGTCAGGTTTTTACCGGCGCCGGGCGCGTCGGTCAGTCTAATCCATTGGCCTTTGATTTCGAGCCGCCGCAACCGGAGGGCCAGGTCAATTTCCAATTGAGCCAACGCGCCGATCACATCGTCAACGACATTTATCAGTGGGTGCAATTCAATCGTGCAATCATTAATGCGCGCGACGAACCGCTGGCCGATTACCGGAAATATCGGCGACTGCATTTGCTCATCGGCGATTCGAACATGAGTCCGTACGCGACAGCCTTAAAGATTGGGACGACCGCTTGTGTTTTGGCGTTGCTTGAAGAAGGCCGATTGCCCCGAAACCTTGTTTTGGCCGACGCCGTGCAAAGCACGCGCGACATCTCTCGCGATGCGAGTGAGCAGTGGCTCGTCCGGCTCGAGAACGGCAAAACAATGAGCGCACTGGACGTGCAATGGGAGTTTCATCATCTCGCGCAGAAACATTTGCGACATAGCAGCGCAGAAACCAATTGGTTACTGGAAAACTGGGGATTCGTCCTTGAAGCAATTCCGCAAAACCGTCAGGCGTTGATCGGCGGCGTTGACTGGATCACCAAGAAATGGTTGCTGGAAAGTTTTGTCGACGCCGAAGGACTGAGCTGGGACGATCCATGGCTCCAGAGCATCGACCTGGAATACCATAACATCGATCCGCGCCGCGGATTATTCTTCAGTATCACACCTGGTAAACGAATTTCAGACTGGAACAACGGTGTTCGCCGTGCCAGCGCGATGCATGTACCTCCGGCCAACACGCGCGCGTCGGGCCGCGCGCGCGCCGTTACCTTCTTCCAGAACTGCAATTTCCCCTACGTGATCAATTGGGACTCCATCGCCTGCGACAGCCGCGATTTTCTCGTCATGGGCAATCCCTTCGAGACTTACAACGACGAAGTTGATCGCTTTCTGTCAAAGCCGCGGACTATAACCAGTGCGACGGAGCAACAGCTGTGAGGGCGCAGTAGCTGAGCTTTTTTCGTTAGGCGATTCAACCGATACTAAACCAGCGCAATGATGTGACGACTGTTCAAACAACCGAGCAAAGTGTTGGACCGACATCCGGTCCACAGCAGGATGGGCCGCTCTGGGGCTATCATTTTGTTCCCAACCAACCAGCACGGTCAATCACTTCGGAGGCAGCGGGGGCTTTTTTAAGCGCGCCAGGTCCCTGTGCGCCGAATGAATTCCTCTGGTTGCATTTTTCGCTTTCCAATGCGGTCTCTGAGCCTTGGCTACACCGGTATCTGACTCTGCCCGATACTTTTTACGACTCGCTAAAGAGCGATGTAGACGCCACTCATCTGGAGCAGGAAGGAGATTCGCTAGTGGCGCGCATCCACGATGTGCTTTTCGATTTCACGTTTGATGTCCCGGTTGCGACCACCACTCTTTGCGTAAAGCCGAACGTGCTGGTAAGCGCTCATGCCCGCCCTTGGCGCTCGATTGACCAACTCCGGGCTGCCGTGCAAGGCGGCCAGATCTTTCGCTCGCCGATTGAAATTCTGGCGCGCCTACTGCGAGATCAGGCCAATGTGTTGGTTGACATAGTGCGAAAGGCCAAAAAGCGGGTAGGTCCCTTGGAAGAACAACTGCTGGCCAAGCGCGTTTTCGTCAATCGTAGCGAATTAGGTTCTCTGCGGCGGATGTTGGTTCGACTTCAACGACTTTTGGCGCCGGAACCGGCTGCTTTTTTTCGCCTTCTTAATCAGCCGCCCAGTTGGATCTCGCAAGAGGAGCTTCAGAACCTGCAACAAGCCGCCGAGAAGTTTTCCAGCGCGGTCAGCGACACAGCCTCCCTGGTTGAGCGCGTCAAACAGCTTCAGGAAGAATTGGCGGCACTCGTCAGTGAACAGACCAACCGTACGCTGTTTCTGTTAACGATGGTCACAGTGTTAGCCTTACCGATCAATCTTGTGGCAGGTTTGTTTGGCATGAATGTAGGCGGCATCCCTCTTTCTCAACACCCGTACGGCTTCTTTTTCGTCCTGAGTCCCCTGTTGCTATTGACCGCGCTTTTGGCGTATTGGGCGTTTGTCATGCGGCGTTACTAGGTCACGCAGGTTGTGTTTAAGGCCTGCGTCGCTCTGGATCTTTGTCAGTGAGTCACCAAGTCGGCGGTCGCAGACCGCCGCTACAGAAGATTTAAGAGACGGCTCTAAACCTCACTGCAATCTTTGCAGTGATGATATGCCGTAGTTTTCCTGAAGAGCTGGGGCTTCGGCGGCGACTTGCGACGCGTCGAGCTCGATCTGTTTGGGATCTTCTTCGGTTTCGATTTTGATGAAGCCTTCGACAGGCTGCTTCACGGCTTCGGCGAGGTCGTCTAAGGATTTGATTTCCTTACCATTGACCTTCGTCACTGTCAGATACGCGAGATCGTCATAGCCGATTGTGCTATTGGCCGGAAGGACCTGGCTGAGAATGACGACGCGGCGATTTCTCTCCGGAAATAGCTCGGATTGGAAATGATCCATGTAAACCAGGCGCTGGGGCGCTTCGCGTTGCCAGTTCGGTCCCCATTCCTTGAGATACTGACGGGATAACTCCTGAAAAATCAGGCCACCAAGCACGTAATACTTCGGAGGTTGATCGAGATAATACGGCGGGCTCACGTAATCTTTCGCATCGCGATGTTCCAGAGTCAGGTTGAGCTGCATCGGTTTGCTGTCCCGCTGAACGTGGAAAGGAACAACATCACCGGCGTACGCGTGCGCTGTCAGCAGATTCGTGAACTCGATCTTGCCGTACAGCGGATCCACGTAATTGCCGTTCTCATCAATGTCGTGATTTCCGACCGCGGTTACGATGTCG
>Ga0207678_10001903_pt1 | contig 19059 bp, 19 predicted proteins | sample KBSC63metaG_FD_184319 | JGI IMG/M metagenome (GOLD analysis project Ga0207678, IMG submission 184319) | Corn rhizosphere microbial communities from Kellogg Biological Station, Michigan, USA - KBS C6-3 metaG (SPAdes) (version 2) | ecosystem: Host-associated > Plants > Roots > Rhizosphere > Soil ...
TCAGTTCGGACTCGGCCGGTGGCGGAGGTGCAGCGTCGGGCAGCGGCTGATCCTCGTTCGCTCCGGCCGGTGGCGCCTCCGGTCCGAGACGGAAAGCCGCCGCGAAAGCGGCCGCGAGACCGGCCTCCCGATCCGTCTCCCGGTCCGGCGCGTCCGAGCCGGCAGCGTCAGGCGCGCCCGCACCTTCAGCCGATGCCTCGTCCTTGGGGCGGCGCCAGAAGCGCCAGCCTCGCGACGACGTCGTTTGCGGTGGTCCGCCGGAGTTGCCTGGCTCGGACGGGGCGGGGGGCCGGGCGGGCGCAATCCACCGAGGCTGGGGAGCGGGATATGCCGCCGGCGGACCGGATGATCCGGCGATCCGGCCGACGATGCGTGGCTCACTCGAGCGGATGCGCCGACCGGGTGGGCGAGCAGCTGGCGGCACGCGGTCACCATCCTGCGCCCTCGGGAGCCGGGATTCGGGATCGCCGGCCAGATGGTGTGTCTCCAGCGACGGATTGGCCGGATCAACTCGTCGTGACATGGGCTGCACCGAGAGTTTGCGTATGTGTTGTCGTGGCGCTTTCTGGGCGACGCCAGCGCCCGGCATCGACGACGACGACCATTCCGCCGATCTGCTCCTCATCACGTTCCCCCGAAAGCCCGACGGCCGGCGCGAAGGACAACTTGATCAGTTCGAATCGCGACGGTTCGTCGGTTTTACACGCGGCGCATCAGACCGTACCCCCGTCCGCCATTCTTCGCCTCTCCGGCTGGCTACCCTGCAGGCATGCTGCGTTCGGTGATCCTGTCGGCCTCTCGGAATCAGCGGATCGAGCACCTCGTGTCGACGGCGCCGGTATCACGCAGCGTCGTCAGACGATTTCTGGGCGGAGCGAACACTGACGCTGCCGTTGCGGCGGCTGGGCGACTGATCGCGGGCGGCTTGACGGTCAGCCTCGATCACCTCGGTGAGGACACAACCGACCTGGCCCATGCCGAAGCCGTTACTACCGCATACCTCGAGCTGTTGACGGCGCTGCACCGCGAGGCCCTGGCCGAGCTCGTCGGCCCGCTCACGCCTCGCGCGGAAGTCAGCGTCAAACTCAGCGCGGTCGGACAGGCACTACCCGGAGACGGCGAGAAGGTAGCGCTCGAGCATGCGCGGCGAATCTGTGCCGCGGCCCGGGCGGTCGACGCAGCGGTCACCCTGGACATGGAGGACCACACCACCACCGATTCGACGCTGACGATCCTGACCGAATTGCGGGCCGACTTCCCGGAGACGGGCGCGGTCGTGCAGTCTTACCTACGCCGCACGGAGGGCGACTGTCGGGATCTCGCCAGCACCAACAGCAGGGTTCGACTATGCAAGGGCGCCTACGAGGAGCCACCGTCCGTCGCCTATCGCTCGCGGGACGAGGTGGATCGTTCCTACGTGCGCTGCCTGAACATCCTGCTCCACGGCGCTGGCTATCCGATGTTCGCAACTCATGACCCGCGTCTGATCGAGATAGCGGCCGCCCGCGCCAGGTACTATCGCCGGACCAAAGATCAATTCGAATTTCAGATGCTCTACGGCATCCGGCCGGACGAGCAGCGACGACTGGCGCGCAACGGCCACACCGTCCGGGTATACGTGCCGTACGGCCGCGAGTGGTACGGGTACCTCATGCGGCGGTTGGCCGAGCGGCCGAGCAACGTGACCTTCTTCCTGCGCTCTCTCGTGTCGAAGGGCTGAGCATGACCGGCAAGCTGGCGATCCTCGGGGGTGGCAAGATCGGCGAAGCGCTGCTGTCCGGGCTCCTCCGTGGCGGCACACTGCGCGTCGACGACATCGTCGTGGTGGAGAAACACGAACCTCGGGCGGCGGAGCTACGCGAGAAGTACGGCGTGGCGACGGTCGATGTAGCGAAAGCCGCCGCACACGCCGACACAATCCTGATCGCGGTCAAGCCGCAGGATATTGGCGCCCTGCTGGCCGAGTTGGACGACCAGGTCGGGTCCCGCCACACCGTGGTCTCCGTCGCGGCCGGTATCACAACGGCGCGCATAGAGGGCGCGCTGCCCAAGGACGTCGCCGTCGTGCGCTGCATGCCGAACACGCCCGCTCTGGTCGACCAGGCGATTACTGCGATCAGCCCGGGGCAGCACGCAGACGATGATCACCTTGCCGTCGCCGAACGCTTGCTCTCCGCGGTCGGGCGGGTGGTGCGCGTTCCGGAGACGCAGCTCGACGCGGTGACTGCCTTGTCCGGTTCCGGTCCCGCGTACTTCTTCTTCCTCGTCGAGGCGATGATCGACGCCGGAATCCTGCTCGGGCTACCCCGGGCGTTGGCGGCCGAGCTGATCGTGCAAACCGCGATCGGTTCGTCGATCATGCTGCGTGATTCGGGCGAGCATCCGGTCCAGTTACGAGAAGCGGTGACAAGTCCGGGCGGAACCACGATTGCTGCCATCCGTGAACTGGAGAACCACGGGGTTCGGGCCGCATTGCTCGCGGCTATCGAGGCGGCGTGTCTCCGTAGCCGTGAACTGGGTGCCGCGTCCGCCTAGAGCCGGGACGGGGCTTCGCCGCCGGCAACACTCCTCCGAACATCTATCGCTTCAGCCCCATCGGTACCGCTACTCTCACAGGCAGCACGTGCGTGTCTAGCTCGTCGGTGGGGAAGCCGACGCCGCGACACGTGCCGAAGGTGCTGGTGACGTATGAGCACGTCCAAGGAGCGTGGTTCCGCGCGTACCGGCGGTAAACGGTCCGAAGCCGCGACCAAGCCCACTCCGCCCCAACGCGTCAAGAAATCCGACACAGCGTCGTCCGCCCGGCCGACGGCCGTGGACGATGCGGGGCTGTCCGAGGTGCGCTTCCTCACGGTGGCCGAGGTCGCCTCGGTGATGCGGGTATCCAAGATGACCGTGTATCGACTCGTGCACGGGGGGGAACTGCCGGCCGTTCGAGTCGGCCGGTCCTTCCGGGTGCCCGACCAGGCCGTTCACGACTATCTGCGGGCCGCGTACATCGAGGCCGGCTGACCGAACCACCCGGTATCCCGCGAGGGAAGTATGTGCACCGTCGCCGGTGCCCGGATGCACGCGGCGGCGCGACCTCCACCCCGCAACCACCCCACAGAACCACCGCGGATCGATGCGCGATTTCGCGGGGACGCCGGCTTCTCGTCATTCACAGCGGTGCCATTGACTTCTCGGCCGCCTGGCCGGACGTCCGTCCGCATCGCCGTATCGGGCAAACCACTTCCCTCGCGGACCACTGGCGCGCCTCGCTGCGGCGGGTACGCTGGCGCAGGTCCATCGACGCCCGGCGACTTGGTCTCGGGTACTCACGACAACAGCCCGGCCCCGCTGCTGGGCATTGACGAGGTTGCTCCATGGGTTCTGTGATCAAGAAGCGGCGCAAGCGCATGGCGAAGAAGAAGCACCGGAAGCTGCTCAAGCGCACCCGAGTTCAGCGCCGCAACAAGAAGTAGGCAGGTTCGTCGCCGCGCGGAAATAGCGCGCTTCTGGTAACTCCCCGTGTGCGGTATCTGGTCACATGGCCGTAACCCGATGACGCCGGCCCGGCCGTAAACTCGGGGCCGCAGGTCATTTGTCGGCCCCGAGGGGAAACATGCCGCGAGTTGTGCTCGTCACCGGCGTGAGAGGCTACCTCGGCAGCCGCCTGTGCGGGCAGTTGTCGGCCGACCCGTCCGTCGACCGCATCGTCGGCGTCGACACCGCTCCTCCGACAAAGGCTGATCTGGCCCGGCTCGGCCGCGCCGAATTCGTTCGAGCGGACATCCGCAATCCCCTGATTGCTCGGGTGATAGCGCACGCCAACGTCGACACGGTCGTGCACGCCTCGGTCACCGCGACTCCGCGCGGCGCGGGTGGACGCACCCCGATGAAGGAATTCAACGTCATCGGGACAATGCAGCTGCTCGCCGCTTGCCAGAAGTCGGAGGCGGTGCGCCGCCTGGTCGTGAAGTCGACGACCGCGGTATACGGCTCGAGCCCCCGCGATCCGGCGGTGTTCACCGAGGACACCGAAGCACGTGGCCTGCCACGTGCTGGCTACGCGAAGGATGCCGTCGAGGTCGAAGGCTACGTCCGCGGGTTCAGCCGGCGTCGTCCGGACATCTGCGTGACGATGCTGCGTTTCGCGAACTTCATCGGACCGACCATCGAGACGCCGCTCACCCGCTATCTCGCCCTGCGAATCGTCCCCACCGGCCTGGGGTATGACCCCAGGCTGCAGCTGCTGCACGAGGACGATGCGATCGAAGTGCTGCGCATGGCGACCATGGCTGACCGGCCCGGCGTGTTCAACGTCGCTGGCGATGGGGCCCTGCTGCTCTCCCAGGCCATCCGACGGGAGGGGCACCTCAGCATTCCCGTACCGGCCTTCGGCGTGCAGTTCGCCAGCCGGTTCGTGCGTCGTCGCGGCGTGGACTTCTCCCCCGAGCAGCTGCAGTTCCTGAACTTCGGCCGGGTGGTGGACGTGACCAAGCTGCATCAGGACTTCGCGTACCGCCCGCAGTACACGACCGCCGAAGCATTTGAGGCCTTCGTGTCCGGGCGGCCGGTGCGGCCCGTGATCTCGGCGAATGCCGTGCGGCGCGGTGAGGAGCTTCTGCTGCAGGCACTCCGGCTGCCCGCAGCGGCGGCACCAGGAGTCGCTAGCCGTGGATGAGGCACCCGTGTTACGGCTGGTCCCATCCGACTCGAATCCGGGCGGATCAGCAAGCCAACCCCGCCGGCCGGAGACCACCCGCCGCCGGAGCGCCGCGGCGGCGCAAGCGGTCGAGCCGCCGCCGGCCGCGGCCGAACCGGCCCAGCCGCCGTCTGCACCGTCGCCCGAGTCGAGCGTCGACCCCGTTGGTGGCGAGACGACATCTGGCGTGCGGTCGCCCGAGCCGCCGGCCGGTTCGCCGCCACCGGTCATGCCCTCGGACTGGCAGCGACAGCTCGCGGTCGCCGTCGACTTCTGGCGGCGCCGGCTCACCGGTGAGTACGAGGTCGACGATTTCGGTTTCGACCCGGACCTCACCGAGAACGTGCTCGTGCCGCTACTGCGGCCGCTCTATCACACCTGGTTCCGCACCGAGGTGATCGGAACCCACAACCTGCCCCGAGAGGGCGGGGCTCTTCTAGTGGCGAACCATGCGGGCGGACTGTGGGCCATCGACGGTGCGATGACAGCGATTGCCGTGCATGTCACGCACCCGAATCACCGATATCTCCGCATGCTCGGCGCGGACCTGGTGTTCACGACGCCCGTGCTCGGCCCGCTCGCCCGCAAAACCGGGGCCACGCTCGCGTGCAACGCCGACGCCCAGCGCCTACTCAATGAGGGAGAGCTGGTCGGCGTCTGGCCAGAGGGCTTCAAGGGCATCGGCAAGCCGTTCAGCGAGCGATACAAGCTCCAGCGGTTCGGTCGCGGCGGTTTCGTGTCAGCCGCGTTGCGCACCGGCGTTCCGATCATTCCGGTCTCCGTCGTCGGGTCGGAGGAGGTTTACCCCGTCTTGGGCAACGCGAAGACGCTCGCGCGGCTCCTGAACCTGCCCTACTTTCCGCTTACGCCGACCTTCCCGTGGCTGGGGCCGCTCGGGCTGCTGCCGTTGCCGGTGAAGTGGTATATCGAGTTCGGCGAGCCGATCCCCACGTCCGACTACGGGGTGCAGGGCGCCGACGATCCGATGCTCGTGTTCGAGCTGACCGATCGGGTTCGCGAGATCATCCAGAGCACGCTGTACCGGCTGCTCATGCAGCGCCGATCCGTCTGGCGCTAACCGGCAGCCGCGACGTCGCCGGGTGGTCTGCGATCCGACGCCGCTCGTCCTGCAGTTGCTGGCGGCGCCGGATCATCACGCCGGCGGCGACCCCACCAGCTACGGCTGAGGCGCCGAGTGCGATGGGCACGCCGACCCGGATCGCCTTGCGACCGGTGCGGAAGTCCCGAATCTCCCATCCCCGATCGCCTGCCTCGGCCCGCAACGCGGAGTCGGGATTAACCGCGACCGCGGTGCCGACGAGGCTGAGCATGGGTATGTCGTTGATCGAGTCCGAGTAGGCCGAGCATTGCCCGAGATCCAGCCCTTCGCGGGCCGCGAGCTCTTGCACGGCGTGGGCCTTGGCCGCGCCATGCAGCACGTCACCGACCAGCAATCCGGTGTACCTGCCGTCGATGGTCTCGGCGACCGTACCGAGCGCACCGGTCAAGCCCAGCCGGTCCGCGATGATCTCGGCGAGTTCTTGCGGCGTTGCAGTCACCAACCAGACTCGGCGACCTGCCGTCAGATGGGCGCGGGCGAGGGCGAGCGTCCCGGACCAGATCTTGTCAGCCATCGTCTCGTCGTAGATCTCTTCGCCCAGTGCGACGACATCGGTCACTTTCTTGCCGGCAACGAACGCCAAGGCCGAATCCCGCGTCGCATGCATGTCGCCCTTCGACTCGCCCCGGGTACGAAGCTTGGCCTGGCGCAACGTGAAGCGCGCCACGTCGTGCCAATCGAAGAACTTGCGTGCGGCGAGGCCCTTGGCGAAGTGGAAAATTGAGGCGCCGACCATCATGGTGTTGTCGACGTCGAAGAACGCAGCGCCGGGTGGCTGCTCTGGGGGTTTCTCCGCTTTCGGGTACTCGATTCCAGCGATCTTCGGGTCCGGACGGGCACCCGCCACGGCTGACCTCCCGCGCGCGTGAACTAAGGTGCACAGCCTACTCAGGTGTAGGACCCCGGATCGGAGGTAACGATGACCGCGGAGACGGGTCGCGCGCAGGCTCCGGACCCGGCGATGGGGATCTCGGAGCTCGTGCGGCGGTGGCGGGCCGAGCGTCCGGAGCAGCGGGCCCTGATCGACGGGGCAACCGTGCTGACCTGGGCCGAATTGGACGCGGCGACCACTCGGGCCGCACGCGGGCTGCTCGCGGCGGGGCTTTCCGCCGGCGATCGGGTGGCCATCCAGGTGAGCTCGGGGGCCCCGTTCAGCGCGCTGTACCTCGGTGCGCTACGGGCCGGAGTGATCGCGGTCCCGGTCAATCCCACCTATACAACGCCGGAGCTTCGCTACGTGCTGACCGATTCGGGCGCGTCGCTGCTCGTCACCGACTCGGTCGCCGCATTGGGCGAGCGCGAGAGCTTGCCGGTTCCGCGGGTCATTGCGGCGGTGCGTGAGTCCGGTGATGAAGAGTCCACGCTCGGCGACCTGCTGGCCCACGGTGACGGCCCGGATCCGGCCGGCGATCGCCATGGCCCCGAGACCGCCGTTGTCCTGTACACCAGCGGCACCAGCGGTCGCCCACGCGGCGCGATGCTCTCGGCCGCCGCCTTGCTCGCGAACCTCGAGCAGATGGCGGCCGTGCAGCCGCCGCTCATGCGCGGCGATGATGTCGGGTACGTGCCCGTACCGCTGTTTCACATCTTCGGGCTCAACGTTGGCCTCGGCATGACGGTGCACGCCGGCGCGACGGCCGTGCTCGCCGGCCGATTCGATCCGGCCGACTCGCTCGCCACCATGGCCGAGCGCAAGGTGACCGTCGTCATCGGGGCGCCAGGAATGTTCGCTGCGTGGCTGGCCCATCCCGACTTTCGCCGCGGGTTCGCGACGGTTCGGTTCGCACTGTCCGGATCGGCTCCGCTCGCGCCCGCGCTCGTCGACCGCTACGCCGAGGAGGGTGTCGCCCTCTTCGAGGGATACGGCCTGACCGAGTGTGCCCCGGCCGTGACGCTGAATGCGGGAGACGCCAAGCCCGGGTCGATCGGGCGGCCACTTCCCGGTGTCGAGGTCGAGCTTCGCGATCCAGACGGTGAGCCGATCACCGAGGACGACCCGGGCCAGCTGATCGTCCGCGGGCCCAATCTGTTCTCCGGATACTGGCCGGACGGCGTCGACGGGCCCGACGAGGACGGTTGGTTCGCGACCGGTGATATCGGATTGTGGGACGAGGATGGGGAGTTACTCCTCGTCGGTCGCACCACTGAACTTGTGGTCATCAACGGATTCAACGTTTATCCGGCCGAGGTCGAGGCCGTGCTGGGGGCACAGCCCGGCGTCGCGGAAGTATCCGTGCTCGGTGTGGATGACGACGAAACCGGCGAGGCGGTGCTCGCGTACGTCGTGCCCGTGTCCGGCGCTCCGCTGGATCCGGACGCGATGCTTGCCCAGGCGGCGACTTCGTTGGCTCGGTTCAAGCTGCCGCGCCGCATCGAGGTTGTCGACGCCCTGCCCCACACGGTCACTGGCAAGGTCATGAAATGGCGGCTACGCCCGGCGAGGTCCGCCGATGCCAGCAGCTGACCACCAGGTCACGCTCATCACCCGGCGCGGCTGCCACCTGTGTGAGGAGGCGGAGACGGTGCTGCGCCGATTGTCACAAGACGTCGGCTTTCCCTATGCCGAGATAGACGTCGACGCCGATCCGGCCCGGCAAGCCGAATATTCCGACCGAGTGCCGGTCATTCTCATCGACGGTCGGGAGCACGGGTACTGGCGGGTTGAGGAGGCTCGGTTCCGCGCCGCCGTTAGCCGGTAGGGGCTCGCCCTTCGCCGACTACCCTGGGGTCGGACGAGAGGAGCCGAGGTGAGTTCCCGAGGTGGCGGGTTCGGCGGCCAGCCGAACATGCAGCAGCTGATGAAGCGCGCCCAGAAGATGCAGCAGGAACTGGAGGCCGCCCAGGCCGAGCTCGCGGAGGCACGGGTCACGGGGAGCGCCGGCGGTGGTCTAGTCACGGCCACCGTCACTGGCTCGGGCGAGCTGATCGCGGTCACCATCTCGCCGACGGTGATCGACCCGGACGATATCGAGACTCTGCAGGACCTGGTCGTCGCCGCAGTCCGCGATGCCAACCGCGCGGCGGGTGAGCTGGCCGGGGAGAAGATGGGTCCCTTGACCGGTGGGGCAGGCGGACTCGGCGGCCTGGGCCTGCCCGGCCTCTGACGGCCGGAATCACGTCGTGTACGAAGGCGCCGTCCAGGATCTAATCGACGAGCTCGGCCGGCTGCCCGGCATCGGGCCCAAGAGCGCGCAGCGGATTGCCTTTCATCTGCTGGCCGCTGAACCGGTCGACGTCGAGCGGCTCGCCGCGACCCTGCAGCGGGTCAAGGCCGAAGTGCGGTTCTGCCGTACGTGCGGAAATGTTGCCGAAGCGGAGGAGTGCCGGATCTGCCGTGATCCGCGACGGGACGCCACGGTCATCTGCGTCGTCGAGGAGCCGAAGGACGTCGTGGCCGTGGAACGGACCCGCGAGTTCCGCGGCCGCTACCACGTCCTGGGCGGGGCCATCAGCCCGATCGACGGAGTGGGGCCGGACGACCTGCGGGTCCGGGAGCTGATGGTGCGGCTACGGGACGGCACGGTGAAGGAGCTGATTCTCGCCACCGACCCCAACCTGGAAGGGGAGGCCACCGCGACCTACCTGGCCAGGCTCGTGATGCCAATGGGTCTCATCGTTACCCGGTTGGCGAGCGGGCTGCCGGTGGGTGGTGATCTCGAGTACGCGGACGAGGTCACCCTAGGCCGGGCGTTCACCGGACGGCGGCGCGTGGAGTGACACCGTGATGGCCTCGCGACGGACCACGTTCTGGGTCGCGGTCTGTGCGGCGGGCGTGCTGACGGTCGCCGGCACGGTCGTGGCTGTGGCTGGATATTTTACGTCGACCGGGCCGGGTCGGGTGGTGCGCGACTACTTCGCGGCGTTGTCGCGCGGGGACGCGCGGGCCGCTCTGGGCTACGGCGCCCTGCCGGACGGTCCGCGTGAACTACTGACCGGGCCCGTGTTGCGCGCTCAGCAGCAGGTGGGTCGGATCGGTCCGGTATCGGTCATTGCCATCGATCAAAACCACGACACGGCGTCGGTCAGCGTGCATTACGCGATCACCTTCGCCGGCGACACCACCCCCGACGTCGTCGACGATCAGGTGAGGATGATCAAGCACGGCCGGTCGTGGCGACTCACGGAAACCGCAGTTCCGGTCGATCTCACCCTCAAGAGTGCGCAACGCCGTGCTTCCGTCGCTGGTGCGGTCATCCCGACCGGCCGACCGCTTGTCTTCCCTGGCGCGGTGCCCATTGCGTTCGACGCGCCGGCGCTACAGCTCGCCGGCCTCCCTGGGCGAGTCGTTCGCTTTGCCCACCCGACGCCACCACTGGAGGTCACGGTCAGCGCGGTCGGACAGCAGATGGTGCACGATGCTGCGACTGCCGCCCTTCGCAAGTGCTTCGGCAGTACCGATCCGGATCCGTTGTGCCCGACGCCGACCGGCGGTCGGGCCGTGCCGGGCACGGTCCACGGGGACATCGACGAAGAGATCCCGAAGCTCACTGTGACGGTCGCGCCGGATGCCGATGGTCGCATAGAGGTGACGGGCAAGGTGCCGGTCACCGGCAGCTATACGGTATTGACGTTCGAGAACCAGCCGACGACCAAACCACTGAAGCGCCAAGAGCTGGTCATTCGGGCGCACGCATCCGCCCGCACGCCGACCGAGATCGTCTGGGACGTGTCGTGACGCGACTCGCCCGGCTTGGCGTGATCGTTGCCCTATGTGCTGCGCTGGGCCTGGTCATGCCAGGCTCTGCCGGGGCAGCACCGGGCCCGGCGCAGGCACCGGAGTGGTGGTTCGACGCCTGGAACGTTCCAGCGATCTGGGCGGCCGGCGCACGCGGGCAGGGCGTCATCATCGCCGAGATCGATACCGGCGTTAACGCGGCGCTACCTGAGCTCGCCGGAAAGATCCTGCCGGGCAAGGACTTCGGCGACGCGGGCGGCGGGGACGGTCGCACGGACCGGGACCAGGACCCGTTCGGGCACGGTACGGCGATGGCCTCGCTCATGGTGGCCCGGCCAACCCTGCTCGACATCACCGGCCTGGCGCCGGACGCGCGGGTATTGCCGATTGCCGTCCCCATCCAGGGGACCTCGGACGCAAGCGCGAGTGATCACGTCCCGGCGGCGATCCAATGGGCCGTCGATCATCACGCCAAGGTCATCAGCATGTCGCTGGGCGGCCGGCGGGATCCCGCCCAGGACAGTGTCCCGTGTCCGTCCGATGAACAGCGCGCGATCGACTACGCCGTTGCCCGCGGCGCGATCGTGGTCGCGGCGGGGGGAAATTCCGGGCTGAGCGGCAGTCCGGTCGAGGATCCCGGCGTCTGCTTGGGAGTGGTGTCGGTCGGTGCCATCGACTCGCACGGCGTGGTGGCCCCATTCTCCTCACGTCACCCCTACTTGACGCTTGTCGCCCCTGGGATAGGCATCGCCTCACTCGGGCGAGTTCCCGGAGCCGCATACCTCGGAGACGGGACCAGCCAGGCCACCGCGATCACGTCGGCGGCGCTGGCTCTCGTCTGGTCGAAGCACCCGTCGCTGACCGGTCGTGAGATTGTCACCCGCGTCCTCGCCACGCTCAAGCACCGGGCACCGACGCACGACCCGGCCTATGGCTACGGCGCGCTGGCCGTCCGCCCGGCGGTTCTGGCGGCGGTACCGGCCAACGCAGCCAACCCGGTGTACGACGCGCTGGTGCCTTTCTTGGACCGCGAGCACGCACGGGCAGCGGCAGCGAGCAGCCAGCCCGCACCGCAGCCGGCGGCGACGACCAATGCTCCGCCGGGAAAGTTCCAAGCAGGTGCCGAACCGGGCACCTTCAGTGGGCCGGTGTTGGCCGGAACGGTGGCGGCCCTGGTCGGCATCGCTGTTCTCGCCGTGTTTGGCGGGATGGCTTGGGCGTCGCGTCGCCGATCGCCCAGTCCGGCCCCGATGCCCCCGCCGCCGGCGTGGCCGACGGAATCGGCCGGTGTGAGGCCGCCCGAGTGGCAGGACATCACCGGGCCGATCTGGCCCTTTGCCCCGCCACCCAGTCAGCGCATCCGCTGATCGTTACCCGCGCTCGCGTACGTACCGGTTCAGCGCGCTCACGACACCGCGCAGCGACGCCTGCACGATCGATTCGCTGATGCCGACGCCCCACTGCACCTTGTCGCCCACCTCGATCTCGAGGTAGGCCGCGGCTTCCGCGTCCCGGCCGGCGGTGAGTGCGTGCTCCGCGTAGTCGAGGACGCGGATGGGCGTGCCACCAAGACCTACGTCGATGTCGGACATCGCAGCGCAGAACGCCGCGATCGGACCGTTGCCTACTCCGGTCAGCTCGTACACCGTGCCAAATGCCTTGACGGTGCTGGTAATCCGCTCGATGCCATCGCTGCTCGTCGAGGAGAACTTGATCAGCTCGAATCCGCCCGGGGCCAGGTACTCCTCGGTGAAGATCTGCCACATCTGCGCGGCGTCGACCTCGCCGCCGGCACCCTCGGTGTGCCGTTGGATGACCTGGCTGAACTCGATCTGGAGTCGGCGCGGCAGGTCGAGCTTGTTCTCCATCTTCATCAGGTAGGCAACGCCGCCCTTGCCGGACTGCGAATTGACCCGAATGACTGCCTCGTAGGACCGGCCGACGTCCTTGGGGTCGATCGGCAAGTACGGCATCTGCCACGGCATCTCGCGGACGGGCCGGCCGGCCTCCACGGCGGCGCTCTCCAGCGCGTCGAACCCCTTCTTGATCGCGTCCTGGTGCGATCCGGAGAACGATGTGTAGACGAGGTCCCCGACGTAGGGGTGCCGTTCGTGCACGCCAATGCGGTTGCAGTACTCCACGGTTCGACGGATCTCGTCGATGTCGCTGAAATCGATCTGCGGGTCGATGCCCTGGCTGTAGAGGTTCAGACCCAGTGTCACCAAGTCGACGTTGCCCGACCGCTCGCCGTTTCCGAACAGACATCCTTCGACCCGGTCCGCCCCGGCCAGCATCGCCAGTTCCGCGTCGGCGACAGCTGTGCCGCGGTCGTTGTGCGTATGCACGGACAATGCGACGTACTCGCGCCGGGGCAGGTTCCGGCTCATCCATTCGATCTGGTCGGCGTAGACGTTTGGCGTGCTGCGCTCGACGGTGCACGGCAGGTTGATGATGATCTCCCGGTCCGGTTCGGGCTGCCACACGTCCATCACGGCGCTGCAGATGGAAAGCGCGAAGTCGGCCTCCGTGTCCATGAAGATTTCTGGCGAGTACTCGTAGCCGAAGTCCGTCTCCGGCAGGTACGTTTCGGCGAACTTGACTACCGCCTGCGTGCCCTGGGTGGCGACGGACTGACATTCGGCCCGCCCGTCGCCGGGCCAGCCGAACACGACGCGCCGGAACATCGGAGCGGCCGCGTTGTAGAGATGGACGCTGGCCCGCTTGGCGCCGACCAGCGACTGCACCGTCCGCTCGATGAGCTCCTCGCGAGCTTGAGTCAGCACCGAGATGCGCACATCGTCGGGTACCCGGTCGGTCTCGATGAGTTCGCGGACGAAGTCGAAATCGGTTTGACTGGCCGCCGGGAAGCCGACCTCTATCTCCTTGTAGCCCAGGCGGACGACGAGGTCGAACATGGCCCGCTTGCGAGTGCTGTTCATAGGGTCGATCAGGGCTTGATTGCCGTCGCGCAGATCGGTGGACAGCCACCGCGGGGCAGCGGTGATGGTGCGACTCGGCCACTGACGATCGGTCAGCTGGACGGGTGGGAACGGCCGGTACCGGTAGCACGGCATTCCCGAAGGCTGTTGTGCATTCATGATGAGCTGCTCCTGGGAGGGTTCAATAGATTGAACGGCCGGCGCAGCGAAACGGCCCGCGACGAGGGGCCGACCGGAGTGACTACCGGGCCTCGTCGCGGCCGCGAAGAAGCAGCGCGCGCATCATGACCTCGACAGGTTACTGCATGCTCCCCGGGTCGCGCGAATACCATCGGTGGGCCCGCACCGAGGACCGACGAAGGAGTCCGATGCCGCACACCGTTGCCGCAGAGCTTGTCGGCAACGTCGCCCAGGTGATGGTGTCGGTGGGCGACTCAGTGACACCCACGGACACCCTCGTCATCCTGGAATCGATGAAGATGGAAATCCCAGTGCTGGCCGAGGTCACGGGCACCGTCGGCGAGGTGGCCGTTTCGGTCGGGGACGTCATCACTGAGGGCGACGTCATCGCCGTCATCGAGATCGGAGGCTTGTGATGGTCAGCCAGGAACGCATCATCCGGACCGCTATTCCCGGCCCCCGTTCGCTCGAGCTGCAGGCCCGCAAACTGAGCGCGGTGTCGGCCGGGATCGGCACCGTCCTCCCGATCTACGTGAAGCAGGCGAGCGGCGGCATCGTTCTCGACGTCGACGGCAACCAGCTGATCGACTTCGGATCCGGCATTGCCGTCGTGTCGGTCGGCAACGCCGCCCCCCGGGTGGTGTCGGCCGTGCAGGACCAGGTCGCGGACTTCACCCACACGTGCTTCATGGTCACGCCCTACGAGGAGTACCTGAAGGTCGCCGAGACGCTCAATGAACTGACGCCCGGTACGCACGAGAAGCGCTCCGCGTTGTTCAATTCCGGCGCCGAGGCGGTGGAGAACGCGGTCAAGATCGCCCGCCACTACACGGGTCGGCCGGCTGTGGTCGCCTTCGATCACGCGTATCACGGCCGCACCAACCTGACGATGGCGCTGACCGCCAAGAACATGCCGTACAAGCACCGATTCGGCCCGTTCGCCGGTGAGGTCTATCGGGCCCCCATGGCGTATCCGTTCCGCTGGCCCGGCGGGTCGGCTCGGTGTACCGCCGAGGCGTTCGGCGTCTTCGCCGACCACGCGCACTCCCAGGTCGGCGAGTCCAACATAGCCGCGGTCATCATCGAGCCGATCCAGGGCGAAGGCGGGTTCGTCGTGCCGCCGACCGGGTTCCTGCCTCAGCTCGCGGCATGGTGCGTTGAACACGGCATCGTTCTCATTGCCGACGAGATCCAGACCGGGTTCTGCCGCACCGGCGATTGGTTCGCCTGCTCGCACGAGGATGTCGTGCCGGACCTGATCACTACCGCGAAGGGCATCGCCGGCGGCTTGCCCCTCGCGGGCGTCACGGGCCGCGCCGAGATCATGGACGCGGTGCACAGTGGCGGGCTCGGCGGCACTTACGGTGGCAACCCGGTCGCATGTGCTGCGGCGCTGGCGGCGATCGAGACGATGCGCGTGGACGACCTGTGCGCGGCGGCGCGGCGGATCGAATCCGTGATGCGACCCCGGCTAGAGGCGCTGGCGGCCAAGTACGACGTCATCGGCGATGTCCGCGGGCGCGGTGCCATGCTCGCCGTGGAGCTGGTAGCCGGCGGCGGTTCCCTCGAGCCGAATCCGGAGCTGACGTCCGCCGTCTCGTCGGCCTGTCACCGGGAGGGCCTGATCACGCTCACGGCGGGGACCTATGGCAACGTCCTGCGCTTCCTGCCGCCGCTCGTCATCGGCGATGCGCTCCTGACCGAAGGGCTTGACCTGCTGGAGTCGGCGTTCGCGGCCGCCGTTCACGGCCACCCCAGCGCACCGCCCGAGCTACCCGCGTTGTCGGATGGGCTTGAAATCACCGATACGGCCGACACCGACTGACGCGCTCAGCAACTTCGGACGCTGCCAGTCCAGCCGAGCTTGACCGAACTTGACCGGGTTCGACCGAACTCGACCGAGTTGACCGGAACCCCGCCGCCGCTACGAGAACGTCGAGGCGCGGACCTGTAGCCGGTCCGCCGGCAGCAAGAACCAGTGCTGGTCGAGGCACCGCACCTTCACGTGCGTAATCGTCCGGCCGCCGCAGTCGAGCTGGGCCGACCACTCAGCTGCCGCCGGAGCGTGGCACTGCGGGCACTCCAACGTATCGACAACGACAGTCCGGCTGGCGGTCTGGTGTTCAGATTCTTTGTTCATGCTCTCCCCCGACGAGGTCGGCTGCCCGGCCCGGCCGGGGTGGCTATGCGGCCCGGTCGTACCGGGGTGTTATCTGCAGTGGAGGCAACCCGGCAGCCCGTGATACGACGAGCTGCGATTGAAAAGCACAGACCCCAGCCGGACGGCCGGCTGCGCGCATCGGGAAGGCGGGATCGCGGCGGCCGGTATCCTGCCCTGTGAGCAGTAAGGGCGTTGGGAAGGGGCGGTTGTGGGGCTCGTCGTGCAGAAGTACGGCGGCTCATCCGTTGCCGATGCCAAACGCATCAAGCGTGTCGCTGAGCGAATTGTGGCCACCCGTCGGGAGGGCCACGACGTCGTGGTTGTCGTCTCGGCAATGGGCGACACGACCGACGAGCTGATCGAGTTGGCCGAGCAGATCGTTCCGGTCCCCGGCGGCCGGGAGTTCGACATGCTGCTCACCGCGGGGGAACGCATCTCGATGGCGCTGCTCGCCATGGCGATCAATTCGCTGGGCTACACCGCGCAGTCCTTCACGGGCTCGCAGGCCGGCGTGCTCACCACGTCCGTCCACGGCAAGGCGCGCATCGTCAACATCACGCCCGGGCGGGTCGAGGAATCGCTGGCCGACGGGAACGTGGCCATCGTCGCGGGATTCCAGGGTTTCTCGAAGGAGACCATGGACATCACGACGCTCGGCCGCGGCGGATCCGATACCACGGCGGTGGCGCTCGCGGCCGCGCTTTCGGCCAATGTGTGCGAGATCTACACGGATGTCGACGGCGTGTACACAGCCGACCCGCGCATTGTGCCCAACGCGCGGCGACTGGGCCGAGTCACCTACGAGGAAATGCTGGAATTGGCCGCGTGCGGGGCAAAGATCCTGCACCTGCGGTCAGTCGAGTACGGGCGCAGCTATGGCGTGCCGATGCACGTCCGCTCGTCGTTTTCCACCAAACCGGGCACGCTCGTCACCGGATCGATCGAGGAGCAAGCGGTGGAGCAAGCGATTATCACCGGCGTCGCCCACGACCGCAGCGAGGCAAAGGTGACCGTCGTCGGCGTCCCGGACAAGCCGGGGCAGGCGGCCGCATTGCTGCGTGAGCTGGCGGCGGCTGAGACCAATATCGACATGATCGTCCAGAACGTTTCGACTCGCGGGACGGGCCGGGCCGATGTCTCGTTCACGATCCCGACGTCCGATGGCGCCACTGCTCTGAACGCGCTACGGCGGGTGCAGTCCGTCGTCGGCTTCGAGGAGTTGCTCTACGACGACCACATCGGGAAGTTGTCGCTCGTCGGGGCGGGGATGCGTTCCCATCCTGGAGTAGCCGCAACCTTCTTCACCGCGCTCGCCGACGCCGGCGTCAACGTCGAGATGATCTCCACCTCGGAGATCCGCATTTCCGCGGTCTGCCGGGACGTCGACCTCGACTCCGCGGTTCGCGCTGTGCACGACGCGTTCGAGTTGGGCTCCACCGACGAACCGGCGGTCGTCCACGGCGGGAGCGGCCGATGAGACGTTCGCCTTGTCTCCGGTCGACGCTGCGCAGGAGGAGCCGATGAGGGTCGGCGTGGTCGGCGCGACCGGTCAGGTCGGCGGGGTAATGCGCCGGATGCTGGCGGAGCGGGCGTTCCCGGTGGACGAGATCCGATACTTTGCCTCCTCGCGATCAGCTGGCTCGACCTTGCCCTGGGATGGCACGGACATCGTGGTCGAGGACGCAGCGTCGGCTGACCCCGCCGGATTGGATATCGCGCTGTTCTCCGCGGGCGCCTCAATGTCTCGGGTGCAGGCGCCGCGGTTTGCGGCCGCCGCTGTCACGGTGATCGACAACTCATCCGCGTGGCGGATGGACCCGGATGTGCCACTCGTGGTCGCGGAGGTGAACGCGTCGGCGGCGCGGGCAGCCCGCAAGGGAATCATCGCGAACCCCAATTGCACGACGATGGCCGCCATGCCGGTGGTCGCCCCGCTACACCGGGCCGCGGGCCTGGTGCGCATGGTGGCATCCACCTATCAGGCTGTGTCTGGCAGCGGATTGTCGGGCGTGGACGAGCTGGACAAGCAAGTGCGTCAGGTGGTGGATCGCGCCGCGCTGCTCACACACGACGGCTCAGCCGTCACATTTCCGGCGCCGGAGAAATACGTCCGGCCCATCGCGTTCAACGTGCTGCCGATGGCCGGCTCGCTCGTCGACGACGGCTCGGGTGAGACCGACGAGGAACAGAAGCTCCGCAACGAGTCACGCAAGATTCTCGACATCCCGCAGCTGCGGGTGTCCGGAACCTGCGTCCGGGTGCCCGTCTTCACCGGACACTCGCTGTCCCTGAACCTGGAGTTCGCGGCCGCGATGCCCGTGGCTCGGGCGCTGGAATTGCTGGGGTCGGCCCCGGGCGTTGCCTTGTCGGAGGTACCCACTCCGCTCGAGGCCGCTGGGCAGGATCCGAGCTACGTAGGCCGGATCCGACCGGATCCCGGCGTCGACGGTGACCGCGGCTTGGCCCTGTTCGTGAGCAATGACAATCTGCGCAAGGGCGCAGCGCTGAACGCCGTCCAGATCGCGGAGCTGCTCCTCAGCTGAGCCTGCGCCCACGCCGATCGGGGACGAAAAAATGCGCTCTGCGGCCAGATCCGTCCCCGGCGCACCCTTGGCGACGCGGAGATCTGGGAGGGAATTGCCCGCCTAGTGAGCATTTACGTCGCTGCTCCTCAAGGAGAGGGAACTGGGGCGTTCCACTCGAAGGGCTCCATTTCCCGCAGCACTCGGCGCCGGCGGTTGCGCGGCAGGTGGTCGATGAACAGAATCCCGCGCAGGTGCTCTGCCTCATGGAGGAGACAGCGAGCGAAGTACCCCGTCCCGGTGACCTCGATCGGTGTGCCCGTTCGATTGACCCCGCGCACGGTTGCGACCCAGGGCCGCGCCAGCTCATGGAAGGGTCCCGGCACCGATAGGCAGCCTTCCTCGCCGTCGTCGATCGGCCCGGAAGTCGACACGACCTCTGGATTCACGATATGCCCGACATGCCGCCTGTCTTCCGCATCCCGGCAGTCATAAACGAAGACGTTGAGGCTGACGCCGATCTGTGGCGCGGCCAGACCCACTCCGTCCGCGGCATACATGGAGGCGAACATGTCATCGATCAGCTGGCCGAGGGCGTCGTCGAACTCGGTGACCTCGCGAGCGTGCTCGGCCAGCACCGGGTTCCCGACGACGACGATCTTCGGCGGTTCGTGCGTCATGGAGTCATTTTCGCGGAAGCGGCCGGGCCTCTGCATGGGGGTGGGGCCGCGGCCGCGGGCGCTCGCCGGGGCGGGGACGCGTCGGGGGCGGCGCC
>Ga0207678_10001906_pt1 | contig 19038 bp, 18 predicted proteins | sample KBSC63metaG_FD_184319 | JGI IMG/M metagenome (GOLD analysis project Ga0207678, IMG submission 184319) | Corn rhizosphere microbial communities from Kellogg Biological Station, Michigan, USA - KBS C6-3 metaG (SPAdes) (version 2) | ecosystem: Host-associated > Plants > Roots > Rhizosphere > Soil ...
TGACGAGTTCCGCCAATGGGTCCTGCAGGCGGCGCGCAATCGATACCGCGCCACGCAAGGAGACGTCGAGATTTGGAAATTCCTGTGCTCCGAGTTCTGAGGCGGAATAAACCGAGGCGCCCGCCTCGGACACCATCACCTTTGTGAGTTTGAGGTCCGGCATTTTCTTCATGAGATCGCCGGCAAGCTTGTCGGTTTCGCGGCCGGCCGTCCCGTTGCCGATTGCGATCACGTCGACCTTGTGCTTCAGGCATAGGCCGGCCAGGACCGCCAGCGCACCGTTCCAATCGTTGCGCGGTTCGTGCGGATAGACGGTCGCCGTGTCGAGAACTTTTCCGGTCTGATCGACCACGGCAACTTTGACGCCGGTGCGGATGCCGGGATCGAGGCCCATCGTTACGCGCGGCCCACCGGGTGCTGCGAGAAGCAGATCTTTGAGGTTCGACTTGAAAACGCCGATGGCGGCGCTGTCGGCCTCGTCCTTGAGCCGCACCAACAGATCGGCCGTAAGAGAAGCGTGCAGTCTGGTCTTCCAGGCGAGCTTGGCCGTGTCGATCAGCCATCTGTCTGCCGGCCGGCCGCGGTCGGCGATGTTGAATGCCGACATCATCTTCGCCTCGGCCGGATGCGGCCGTCCCGGCTCGACGTCCACGTCAAGTTCAAGGTCGAGAAAATCCTCATTGCGGCCGCGTAGAAGCGCCAGAGCGCGATGCGATGGGATTTCGCGGATAGGCTGGCGGAAATCGAAGTAGTCGGAGAATTTGGCGCCCTCGGCCTGTTTGCCCTTCAGGACTTTCGACGTGATGAGACCGCTCGCCCAAAGCCACTGGCGTAAATCACCGACCAACTTGGCGTTCTCGCCGATGCGCTCGATCAGAATGAAGCGCGCCCCATCGAGCGCCGCTTTGATATCGGTCACGCCCTTCTCGGTGCTGATGAACTTCTCGGCTTCTTTGGACGGGTCGAGCGTGGGATTGCCGAGCAGCGTATCAGCCAGCGGCTCGAGTCCGGCTTCGCGAGCCATCTGAGCCTTTGTTCGTCGCTTCGGCTTGAAGGGCGCGTAGATATCCTCGAGATCAACTTTGGTGTCGGCAGCGCCGATGGCACGTTGAAGTTCGGGCGTCAGCTTGCCCTGCTCGGTGATGCTCCTGAGCACTGTGGTACGCCGGTCCTCCAGCTCAGTGAGGTAACCGAGGCGTTCTTCGAGCTTGCGCAGCTGTGTGTCATCAAGCCCGCCGGTTTTCTCTTTGCGATAGCGCGCAATGAACGGCACGGTCGCGCCTTCGCCGAGCAAACCGACGGCGGCGGCCACCTGGGTCGGCTGGACGTTGAGTTCTTTGGCGATGCGGGCGTTGATCGAGTCCAAGCGTTGTCCTTCGCGACTGAATGGCTTGTTGGAAGAAGCTTGAGTTTACAGCTTATCGCCTCCATCGGGTGGGAAGCGATGGCATTCGTGATCTCGGATGCTATTCAACCCGACGAGGTACCCCGATCAGGCCGCGCGGGCACTCCAATTCTGCTCGGTTCCAACGGCCGAGCCGAGCCGCAGCATCGTAGGTCGTCTCAAGAAAACTCAAGAGCATTTGATCGGGGTCGGGAGCATTTCTCACGACGCTATAGGGGAGCAGAAACTCCCCCGCCTTCTGATCGAAAAAGGCTTCGGCGGGCGCGACAGGTTGAACCGAAAACTCTGCAGGAGTGGGATAAGCGTAGGAATAGAAGGCAGGGTACTCAACGGGCCCGCCTCCCGGCCAGAAACCGGCTGAGCTGACCTCGTGGGAATAGGCTTCGCGCGTCACAACATCAGGTAGGCCCGGTATCCCGCCGGGGTGCATCGGCGCGACGCGTCCCGAAAATCGCGTCACCGCAAGATCGAAACTTCCCCAGAAGAGATGAACCGGGCTGACTTTCCCCAGAAATCCGGTTCTGAAGCATTTGAATACGCGATCTATCTGGACCAGCGTGCGCCAAAACCGGTGCACCGCGTCGGCGTCGTAAGACGCGTGCTTGGTGTCCTTCGCAAAAGGAATTGGATCTGAAATTTCATTCGGCGTGCCGTGAATTTCAATTCGAACGCCGAGCTCGTCTGTGAGTGCGAGGAAGCGGTCATAGAATTCAGCGACCGTCATGGGCTCGAGGGCAAATGATGCGGTGGAACCGTCAGTCGATGAGCCGATCAGCCGGTGTTCGATAAGGTCAAAGTCGAACTGTACGCTGTGGCTGCCCGCCTCGATGAGTGACGTCGTCAAACCCCGCGATGTCACATAAAACGTCGCCTGCCAGGAATGGTTTATCCAAGGAGTGCGGCTAAGCCGATACTTACCGACGATCTGCATCCATAGATGCAATGTGGTGCACGAATCTTTCCAAGGTTCGAACGGGATATCGGGCCATTTTTCGGTCATGTCTCGCAGATCGCCTTAGGTCGGGTTGACGGCGCATCCGCTTATAACATTCTTCCGCTGACCCACATGCACGACAGTCTGGCGCGTCACGCGGCGCGGGTCGCCGCCGTCCAGGCAGTCAGCTTCGGCCACATGAAATTGATGCACAGGCCCGCCATGACGAGCCCGATCGCTTCCAGTTTCCAGTTTTGCAAAGGCTCACCGAGCCATACGACTGAAGCGCCGATCCCGAATACCGGCACAAGCAGCGACATCGGGGCGACCGCGACAACCGAATAACGCGCCAGCAGCCAACCCCAGACCGCATATCCGAAAAGGGTGTTGCCGGCCGATTGATAAAAGACGGCGCACCACGTCGAGGCGCTGGCGTGGATGAGACCGTCGCGAATTGCCGGCCAGCCTTCGAACGCAAGAGAAGCAGCCAGCAGAGGCGGGACCGAGAATAGGCTTGCCCACACGACATAAGCCAGCATGTCGACATTCGGCGCGCTACGCGCCACCACGTTGCTCACGGCCCAGCAGAATGCGCCCGCGAGCACCAGGGCTAATCCAAGCGCCGTCGTGCTTCCATCGGTGTGCATGGCAATGACCGCCAGCCCGCCAACTGCAACGATCAGCGCGACGATGTGAAAGGGCCGAACCCGCTCGGCGTTCAAATACGCAGCCAGAGCGATCGTGAAAAAGACTTGGGCCTGCACCACCAGCGAAGCCAGTCCCGGGGTGATGTGTCCATTCATGCCGATATAAAGGAGGCCGAATAGCCCGCCTCCGATCAGCAAGCCGTATGCTGCCAAATTGCTCCAGGGCACGGCGGGGCGCCGTAGAAACAACACTGCGGGAAATAGCGCGAAAGCAAACCGCAGAGTCGCGAACAGCAGCGGCGGCAGCTCGTTCAATCCGACTCGGATGACGACGAAGTTGATTCCCCAGACCGCCATTACCGCGATCGCGAGAAGGGCATGGCGGAACGAGAGAGTATCGGGGAGAGCGCTCATCGTGTGCCGCTATCGGGATCGGATGTTTACGGCCGTCTAAACTGCCGCTTGGACCTCACGGGCTGTACACGAATCGTGCGTCGACGCGCTGTGCGACACGAGCGCTTTTTTCAGGAAGGCCTTGCATGAGTGCTATGCAGCGTGTGCTTGCTACGTCCGAACCCGTGCATTCCGAAATGCCATTGCATGGCGACGATCGTCCCCTTGACCGGTTGCAACAGACCGAAGCTCAAGATGATTGTTAGTGGGAACCAGAGAGCGGCGTGGACCCAGAACGGAGGCGAATAATGAACCTCGGTCCACAGCATCAGTCCGATGACGATGTGCCCTACAATGGTCATGACGACGTAGGCCGGCATGTCATCGGCGCGCTGGTGAAAGAGCTCTTCACCGCACACGTCGCAAACGTCGACGACCTTGAGGAATTTGCGGAAAAGATGCCCCTTGCCGCACCGTGGGCACCTGCACATTGCGCCGCGGGCTAACGCTACACCGGCCGTGGGCTCTATATCGTACATCGCGACAGCTCCGGTATTTTTCATTGGCGCGACCCATCACGTAAGATGTATTGTATGGAGGGACAACGCGCGAGATGACACGCTTGTATGGATTGGACGCCTACAATTGCCGACCGTCAGGGTCCTTTGTATCAGCGCATCGTCAGCGCCCTGGCTGATGACGTTGCTGCCGGACGCCTTCGTCACGGCCAGGCGTTGCCGACTCATAGGGCCTTGGCCGAGGCACTCGGAATAGATTTGACCACGGTGACCCGCGCCTACACGGAAGCGCGACGGCAGGGTCTCACCGAAGCGAGGGTGGGGCGCGGCACATTCGTGAAAGCCGGAATGACGCCGGCACCGCGAACGCTTGCGCTGCCTGGCATCGACCTTTCGATGAATCTTCCCCCGCAGCCTCAGGACGCCGAGCTGAGCGGACACTTGGCGAAAGCCTTTGCCGACGTGCGCGCCGCATCCAATCTCGAGGCCTTTCTGAATTACCACGAGTCCGGTGGCACCGCAGGCGAAAGGCACCAGGCCGCCGATTGGCTTCAGTTTCTGGTTCCGGGCGTCACCGGAGATCGCCTCATTATTTCACCGGGAACGCAGTCCGCTCTCCTCTGTCTTCTGCTCGCGCTGACCAAGCCGGGCGATAGCATTTTTACCGAAGCCCTGACCTATCCCGGCCTGAAGGCCGCCGCTGCGGTGGTTGGAGTCAATCTCATTGGGATTGAGATGGATGCGGAGGGAATTGATCCAAAGGCACTGGAGCGCGCCTGCCACCGGCATAAAGCCAAGGTCATCTACTTGATGCCGACGATGCACAATCCGACGACTGCAACGATGACGCCTCAGCGCAGGGCGCGCATCGCACAAATCATCCGAAAGCATGCGTTGACGCTAATCGAAGACGACCCTTACGCTTTTCTGACATCGGGCATCAAGCCGGTGTCGACGCTGATCCCCGAGCGGGCATACTTGGCAGCCAGCCTTGCGAAATGCATTGCACCCGGTCTTCGCGTTTCATTGCTGGTTGTGCCGGACGCCGCGGCGTCTGCCCGGCTGACGAGCATACTTCGCGCGACGGTGCAAATGTCGGTGCCTCTAATCGTCGCGATCATGACGCGTTGGATGCGAGACGGCAGCGCCAACGCGATTATCGCGGCCGTCAGTGCGGAAGCTGCGGCCCGTCAGACGCTTGCGCGCGACGTCCTAGCCGGCCAAGCCTATTCCGCGCATCCCAATGGACATCACATCTGGCTGCCGCTTCCTGAAGGCTGGTCCAGCTTGCGCTTTGCCGCTCACTTGCAGAAACGCGGCCTCGCGGTCGTAACGGGCGAAGCTTTCGCGACGACCGAGGCGCCGCCGAATTGCATACGAATTGCGCTCGGAGCCGCTCGCAGCCGGCCCCTGCTCCTGAAAGCGCTGGAGATATTGCGAGATGCGTTGAGGTCTCAGGCTTACGAAGAGCAAGTCGTCTGAACCTATATCCACGCGCCGCTGCGCGTTAGGGCTCCATTAACCTTAGTTATAAATTCCAATTGTTGCTTAACAGATTGCCTCCGGTCATTAAGCGACCAGCCACAGATGATCTGTACGCTGCACGATTGAATTCGTCCCAACCGGGGTTCACTCGTGCGTCACGCCACCCGCAGATCTCAAACCACATCCAATGTAGCGCCGTTTCCCGAGGTCGTCAGATCGGCCGCTGCTCCATCCGCTCTTAGCAGCCGGAAAGTCGCCAAGTTTGGGCATGCTCTGGATTCGCTCAAGATCGAATCCGACGAGTCCAGGCATAAGAAGGAACTTGAGGAGCTCAATCGCAGGTTCAACATCGCGCTCGACAATATGGCGCGGGGCTTGTCGATGTTCGACGCCGAACAACGCCTTGTCGTCTGCAACAAGACCTATCGCGAAATGTACGCCCTGCCAAAACGGTTGGCGCGTCCCGGGACGACCCTCGCCGAACTGGTCCGCCATCACGTCAAGAAGGAGACGGGGCGCGACGGGCCGGAAGACCGCAAGAAGCAACGCGCCTGGATTGCGCGTCACATTGAGCAACTCGCGCAAGGCCAGACATTCACGCACACGCAGCATCTGAAGTGCGGACGAGTGATACTGGTGACCAATCAGCCGCTGACGGACGGCGGTTGGGTCGATATTCAAGAAGACATCACCGAGCGCCGCCAGGCCGAGCAGAAGATCAATTGGCTGGCTCGGCACGATCCACTTACCGAGATCGCCAACCGCTTGCATTTTCGCGAAGCGCTGGAGCACGCCCTGCAGAGTGCGAAGCCGGGACACGGATTCGCTCTGCATTGGGTCGATTTGGACCGGTTCAAGGAAGTCAACGACACGCTCGGCCATCCGGTCGGAGACGCATTGCTGAAGAGTGTCGCTAAACGCCTCGTCGCAGTCGTTCGGGAGGGCGATGTCGTCGCTCGCCTAGGTGGTGACGAGTTTGCTGTGCTGCAGGCGGGCGGAGAGCCGGCCAACGCGGAAAAACTGGCGCAGCGCATCTTGCGGGCCATGACCGAAGCCCATTGCGCACTCGGCCAAAAAGTTTCTTGCGGCGCCAGCATTGGCATCGCCTTGGCGCCCTTGCACGGATCCAACGCCGAAGACCTTTTGAAGAGCGCCGATTTGGCGCTTTACAGCGCAAAGTCGGCCGGTCGCGGCGTCATTGCCTTCTTTGAGCCGGGTCGTCAGCAGGTGGACATCACGCGACGCCAGCTGGAGGTGGACATACGAGCGGCGGTCGATGAGAAGCAGCTCGAGCTTTATTATCAGCCGATCGTCGACTTCAAGAAGCAGTCGGTGGCCGGCTTCGAGGCTCTGATGCGATGGCATCATCCGACGTTCGGAACGATCGCTCCGGAGGATTTTATCCCCCTTGCAGAAGAAACGGGCGCAATCGTCGAAATGGGCGAGTGGGCGCTGCGTCAGGCTTGCAACGAGGCCACTCGGTGGCCCGATCCCATCAGAGTGACGGTCAATCTGTCAGCGGTTCAATTTGAACGCGGAAATTTGTATCAGGCGGTTGTCAGCGCACTTGAGAAATCCGGTCTTGCCCCTCGGCGTCTGGAGTTGGAGATCACGGAAGGCGTCCTGCTGCGCGACGAGGCCAAAACGCATGAAGTCTTGCATAATCTCCGCGCCTTGGGTGTCCACATTTCATTGGACGACTTCGGAACGGCCTACGCATCGCTCAGCTATTTACGCAGCTTTCCATTCGACAAGATCAAAATCGATCGCAGCTTCGTTCGCGACCTGGATTTTGCAAAACGCAATGACTGTCTGGCCATCATCCAAGCCGTGTCGGGTCTCGCACAACAAATGCAGATGAGCACCGTTGCCGAAGGCATCGAGACACTTGATCATGCCGAAACGGTGATGGCCGCAGGCTGCAACGAACTTCAGGGCTTTTATTTCAGCAAACCCGTGCCGGCGGGCGAGGTCGATCAGGTTCTTTCTGAATGCCGCGCAAAATTCGAGCCTGCCTCTGATGTTCGCTAGGCAAGAGATACTTCGCGCGCAAGTTTAAGACGTCTCTGCTCCGCTGCGTGCCGCCTCTGAATCATCACCGGCTGTGCTCTCGACACCGCGCGGATCGTTGAGCACCATCAGTAGCGGCGTCAGGCCCTCGGTATCGACCAGCTTGAAAATCTCGATGTCGTTGCGAGCCGACTCGCTCCAGCCCGCAATTTGCAAAGCGCGTTCGGCTTTCGAAAACAATCCGTGGTTCCTGACGGCGCGTTTGTCTGCGTATTTTTTTGCTTCTTCGCCGGTCATGCCCTGATCTTCCGCCCATTTCTTGCGGATGTCCGTCAGGTCCGTATCGCTGGCTAGAGATTCCTCGTTCTTGAGTTTCTTCAGCTCATTTTCTCTGAACAGCCACCATTTGCCGCCTTTCGGCCAGCGCACCAGATCGAGATCGCTCAGCACGCCCGCGAGCTGGTTCACCGCCATGCCCTTCGCCGACTCCTCTTTGTCGTTCGGATCGGCGCTGTAGAGATTCGGAATGACGAGATACGACGCTTTGTTGTGATGCACGAAATGCCGGCGCACCCATTCGAGATCGGCACCCGGAGCTCGATTGATCGCGGTGTCGATAGCGTCGCGAATTTGCCGGGCGAGTGAGCCCGATGGACGGATCGATGGCGGTTCGCGCGGCGGATTGAGGATCGCCAGCGCCAGCAGGCCCATATCGACGCCGATCGTCGCCAGCAGCGCAATGACGTCGCGTCCGGTGATGGGTTCACCGCCTCCCGTGTGCCCTGTTGTCACGAGATTGCCGCCCGCGAACACATACCGGAACGCGCCCGACGTATAGGCGCCGATGTTGCTCCAGAGGTTCTTGACCGCATTGGCGACGCCGGCCGGGCCTTCGCTGAAGACGGCCTCGCGCAGTTTCAATTCAGCGGGCTGCTCGGCTTGCGCTGCCGCGTCGCGCAGGCGCTCGGCAAGTGTCGGGTCGAAGCAGGACGAGCCGGATTTGCCCGGCTTCACCGACACCGAGTCCGCCAGCGCCCGCATCTCGGATGCCGTCGAGCGCCCGAGCTGATTGCTGCGCGCCGCGATATTTCTCGCGAGCCCTCGAATTTCCGACGCCTTGTTCTCGAAATTTCGCTGTCGCTCCTCGACCGTTGCACCTCCCAGCACGTCAGCCGCTTGCCGTAGCGACGCTATGTCGGCTTGGACGGGCTCAAGCCACGACTTCGTCATGCCGTCCCTGAGCGTGCTGACGGAATCGCGAACACTGTGCCGCGCATTGTAGAGCGGGCCCTTGCCGGCGCCTGAAGGCACACCGCAACTGCCGCCGCTGGTCTCTTCTCGCGTCATCTGGCTGTCGGACCAGCTGACGACATTATCGAGCTGGCCGCGCACGGCCTCTAGCCGCGCCGCGACGACAGCGCTGGCGTCGCGGGCATCCTCCTGCAGCCCGGCGAGGCCGGTACGCGTCGCTTCTTCACCTGAGATCAGGCTCCACCAAAATCCGTATCCAAAGCCGATCGACCAGATCGCGAGGAATACGTAGAGCGGGAATGTGATCAGCCGCTCCCGCAATCGACGCTTGGCGCCAAACGTCTCGCGCAGCGTCAGCCACATCAGGAAGGTCAGCGCGACGACGACGGCGATCACGAGCACATCGTTCGAAATGGATATGCCGCCGCCGGTCGGCGCCGTCGCGGTCGACGACACGCCGACGATGAAGTCGCGCATGCCGTGCCACGTCGCATAACCGGAGATGATCAGCAGCATGAACGAGGCAACGCCGATCAGCGTATTGCGCCCGAAAATGTAGTCGATAGTTCGCCCGATCAGGCTCGGCTGCGTACGCTCGGGCATCTTCAACTCCGGCACTCGACCATGAGCTTAATGGGATAGCGGAATAACGGAGATCGCGGCGTAACCGCAGAGCAACACTCTGGAACGGTCATAGCTGCCCCGCGCCGTTCGCTCAGGCGATTGGAGACGGAAGACGTGCTCAGAAAATGCAAAGGCCTGTCGGCCCGGACCCTGCGACGGCACCTTATGACGGAAGCTAAGCAATGGCCCGGAGAACGATTCGCAACTGCGAAACCGGATCAGGCGGCAGCCTTGTCAAGAGGCGTTTTGCCGCCGATGATGTCGGGCGTTCTGATTCGGGGGCGCAACGACAACGGAGGGTGACATGAACCTCGATCCCAATGCATTGATCATTTGGTTGATTATCGGCGCGATTGCCGGCTGGCTTGCCGGTCAGATCATGAAAGGCGGCGGCTTCGGCCTAATCGGAGACATCATTGTTGGCATCGTCGGTGCGTTCATCGCTGGAGAATTATTTCCATTTCTCGGATTGCGCCTAGGTGGGGGCTGGATTGGCGAGATCATCGCAGCGGCCATCGGAGCATGTATCTTGTTGTTCCTCGTGCGATTGGTGCGAAGGGCCGCCTGATCGCAATATTTCTTCGTGAGGGAATTGAGACCAGTTGCTTTGACTTCAGCTGCAGTGGAACGCCTGGCTCGAGTGCCACGCGTATGATGATTTAGCAGCTGGCTCAATTTTCGTCCCGCTGAGTTATATGAGTTATGTGCGCCAGGGATGTTCAGGGATATCCGTTACGCCGAGTATCTTGGCTCCGGCTCTCGCTACGGCATCATCGTCTTCCACCGTGCTGCCGCTGACCCCGATCGCTCCGACCAGCACACCCTCTTCATCCACAATCGGCAGGCCACCCGGAAACGTGATGAGGCCTTCGTTGGATACCTCGATCCCGTAAAGCGGCTTTCCCGGCTGCGACAGCTTTCCGACTTCGCCGGTCGGCATCATAAAGAAGACTGCCGTCTTGGCCTTCTTGATTGCAATATCGATTGATCCGACCCAGGCATCATCCATGCGATGAAACGCCTTTAGATTGCCGCCGCTATCGACGATCGCGATGCACATTTTGAGCCCCGCTTTAACAGCGGCCTTGCGGGCGGCTTCGACGGCCTTCACTGCATTCTCGATTGTGATGTGCACGCGCAATCTCCTTTTGGACTTGAGAACGTCACCGCGTCCGACCGAACAGATTATCCGTCTTTCCCGAAGGCTTTTCGCAACTCGTCTTTGGCGCGGTCGAGTGTTCGGCGACGGCTAGCCGAAAGGTTCTTTCCCGCGCGATTGATATAGAACGTCAGCATCGACATCGCCGATTGAAACGGTGAAGCTTTGCGCCGCCGGCTGTGTTCTGCCGACCGCTTCAGCGACATGGCAATATCGGACGGATTACGTTTTTTGAAAACGTCGGATTCAAGGTCCAACGCGTCGCTGTTGCGCGTGACGTCCGCTGACCAGTATTTCTTTTCGGCCTGATGCGCCGGGCGCTTCTTTGCCGGATGACGACTTTTGGAGGCTGGCATTTCGCCACCGCCTTTAACGTAGTTTCTGGCTGGGTGTCCGCCTCAACAACGCACCCGCTTTTATGCGGTTCCCACGCCGCAACGGGAGGCGATGCGGGGTATACGGTCGAACAGGTCAAATCGACCCCGTGTTGAAACTCGAGTTCACTTTGAAAAAGCCTTGACGAGGAGGAACCTCGGACATGTAATGCCGTTACATTGATATCTGCCGGTCGATTGCCGTGGCGGCTCCAATGATCCTAGCACTCCAATCCCTACTCAACCGCTGCGTACAGCGCGGAACGTTAACCTTTGAATTGCCGGGCGGTGAACGCGCCACGGCCGGCGATGGCTCCGGGCCGCCGCTAGCAGTTCGGCTTACGGACACGCGCGCAGCTCGGGAATTGGTGTTCAATCCCGAGTTGGCGCTGGGCGAACTTTACATGGACGGCCGTTTGGTCGTCACCGGCGGATCGATCTATGATCTGCTCGAGTTGCTCGGCCGCAACCTGCCGAACTTGTCGGTGCCTCAAATGGGATGGCTCCGTCACACGCTGCGAGCGGCATTCGATCGATGGAGGCCTCGCAACTCAGAAAAGCTCGCGCAGCGCAACGTCCATCATCATTACGACATCGATGATCGAATTTACTCGTTGTTCCTTGACTCCGATCGCCAGTACTCGTGCGCGTATTTCGACGGCGAAGCCAAAGACCTCGAAGCCGCGCAGCTTGCCAAGAAACGGCATATCGCAGCTAAATTGCTCGTTCCCCGTGGCGCAACCGTGCTCGATATCGGGAGCGGCTGGGGCGGCTTGGCCCTTTATCTCGGGGACCTTTGTGACGCCGACGTTACGGGTTTGACGCTGTCGACCGAGCAGCTGAAAGTCGCCGAACGGCGCGCCAATGAAAGAGGGCTTTCATCTCACGTCCACTTTCGTCTCCAGGACTATCGCGCCCTGAACGAGACGTTCGATCGCATCGTCTCGGTCGGAATGTTCGAACACGTGGGTCTGCGCGACTACGATACGTTTTTCACCGTACTCCGGCAAAACCTGAAGGATGACGGTGTCGCGCTGCTTCACTCGATCGGCCGATTGGACGGCAAAAGTCCCACCAACCCGTGGATCACGAAGTACATATTCCCGGGAAGCTACGTGCCGTCGCTTGCGGAGGTCATGCCCGTGATCGAACGATCGGGGCTGATCGTGACCGACGTCGAAATCTTGCGGCTTCATTACGCCGACACACTCGCAGCATGGCGAGGGCGCTTTCTTCGTCGCCGCGCCGAAGCAGCTGCAATCCTCGGCGAGCGGTTCTGCCGAATGTGGGAATTCTATCTCGCCGCGAGCGAGGCGGGGTTCCGTTACGGCGGCCTGATGGTGTTCCAGATCCAGCTTGCCAAGCAGCTCGGCACGGTTCCGCGAACTCGGAATTACATCGGTGAGGAAGAGGCGCGGCTGCGAAACCTCGAACAAGCTGCCAATAGCGGCGCCATCGCCGCTGAATGAGGAGCGAATGTTCTTGGACGAGGCCCGCCCAATCGCGGCCGACCTCGAAACGCTGCATGATAGAAGATAGCGGGAGGTCATACGATCTTTACGGCCAACCGCATTCGATTGGTGGTAAGTTGCCGAGCGCAACCCCATGTGTGTGTGATGCAAGATTTCGACTACATGGCACCGGCCGAGCTTTTCACGGCCAGTCACCGATCAAAGCGAGCGGCACTGAAGTACCATCGGTTCGCGACAAGCGCCGAGGCCATACGTTATGCGATCGAGGGTTTGAGCCCCGAGCAGCTTTATGGAACGGTGCTGGAAGTCGGCGATACGCGCTTTGATGCCGAGGCCATTCGCCAACTCTATGGCAACGTCGAATTTCCGTTGAAGCGACTTTGACTGACTGGCGCGAGCCGCAATGCTCGGGCCCCAGTCTTCAGGCGTCCGTACATGCAATGTCACGATTTGTTAACCGGTCAAGCGCAGCTTGGCCGTTGTACGTGACACGTCGGGGGCTCCGCGTCATGACTCCAATTATGAATGGGTCGCGGCGAATATGACAGGCACACTGCTAGGCTTTGCGATCATCGCTGCCGGCGCGTTTGTAGCTTGGCTCTACCAGCAATGGGCGAGGGCCGATGCCGATAGCTTAAAGAAGATGTCGGAGCGCGAATTTCAGAAGTCACAGCCGAACCGTAAAGCTGGGGCGGCGCGAGTTGCAGGCTCCGGCGCGGCCCGCGACAAGCGCAATAACGCACCTCACTTTGGCCGTCGCTAGGGCCGTCGCTACGACCGCGCCTCAACCTCAGATTGATCTATCGGTCCGAAGCGGCCTCATGTGCGCCGCGACAGTTCACTTTCCTTGGCAATCCGCTCGTATATTTCGCTGACCGATTTGATTCTGTACTGTTGCTCCACGCCCTCCCGCGGCAGTAGGCGCAGGATCTTGTATTCGCGGGACGATGCCGGAAGCGACGCGCGAACGGGACGGAATTCGACCAACTGACCGACCTTGAATTTCGAACTAAGCAACTCTCTCTCCAATTCTAATGGGGCCGCCGACCGCAAAGCAGCGGTCTGGATCGTGATCAGCTGTTTGGCCAAAAAGGGTTCTATCGGCTCAAAGCGGCTTATTCGGCGGACGCGTTCCCCCCTTCATCGCACGTTTTGCGCCCAAACACGTATTTTTGAATTGGCGTCGCGGTGCGCGGGCGTTAAAGCCCGAAAGATTAAGGGTTGGCTATCACATCTTCTCATGGTACGAACCGCCATCGAACTTTGGCCGGATATAGAGGCACTAGGCCTCGGCGCAGCCAAGCGCATATTCATCTTTCCAAAAATCGACCACGAAGGCTGACGCTTGCGTTCACGCGTGGCGCGCGTGTCAGTTTATTAGACATCCTGATCCTGAAAAGAGAAAATCTATGATTACCGGTACCGTTAAGTTCTACAACGACCAAAAAGGCTTCGGCTTCATCGCGCCGGATGGCGGTGGCAATGACGTGTTCGTCCATGCAACGGCTCTCGAGCGCGCTGGCATGCGGAGCCTGACGCAGGGCCAGAAGGTGTCCTTCGAAACCGAGCCGGATCGCCGCTCGGGCAAGGTCGCCGTCAGCACGATCAAAGAAGCCTAATTAACGGCCGTGTTTGCCGAAGGTTCGCTGCGTTAATCAACACAGACGCTGCCCGGCATAGCATTTTAATTATCTGACCGCGGGAGTGGGGAGCCGACGTGCTACTCCCTCCCACGAGAGATAATAGTCAAAAACGGCTTGCGCCGGTTCGCGTTCGACGCGCACTGGCGCTGCCAAGCACGAGAACTTATTACGGTTCGTGGTGCATGTGGTCCGCGCTCATCGAGGCGCCTGGAGCCTCGACTTTGTAGTCGACATCAACGCTACCCGCTTTCTCGAAAGTCAAAGTCCCCTTGATGTTCGGGCCTTGTGCGATCGGCTTCGTCAGCCCGCGAAGCATCAAGTGATATGACTCCGGCGCCAATTCCACCGTCTCTCCCGGCTTGATCGTCACGCCGTCCGGAAGCCGGCGCATCGTCATCTTTTCGCCTGTCATCTTCATCTCGTGGATCTCAACCCGTTCGGCGCCATCAAACGTGCCGCCGGTGAACCGGTCCGCGGTCTTGCCGTTGTTTGTGATTTTCAAATAGGCGACGCCGACTGAAGCGCCTTCCGGCGTTGCCCTCGTCCAGGGATGGCCTATGACGAGATCACCTGCCTTGAATTCGCGGGCGGAAGCGACCTGGCTCAGTCCCAAAAAGAGCAAACCGGCGCAGATGCGAAGTGCGTTCATTGCGGAACCTCAAAGAATTCGAAATCGACGGTGCAATAGCGTTGCAATGGCGTTATGTCGGGGCGGATCAGACCCCAGTCCCGAGTAGAGACTGCCGCATTTTGGCGCTGTCTGAGAATGTAGCATAACCGCGCGCAAGCCAATTCGGCCCGGCTTTTCAAGGACGTTGAATGGACTCCATAAACCGCGAAGAGCGGATGCTGGCTGCGCGGAATGAACGGCCTGCGGTCTCGCTGCAAATTCCGTTTGTCGAATTCGTCGGCCTGACGGCGGCGCTCATGGCGCTGACGGCGCTGTCGATCGACATCATGTTGCCTGCGCTGCCGCAAATCGGTTCGGCACTGGGGGTCACGAGCGAAAACGACCGGCAACTCATCATCATTCTCTACATGGCCGGATTCGCGGCGGGGCAAATTTTCTTCGGTCCTCTTTCCGATCATTTTGGCCGAAAACCCGTGCTGCTCTGTGGACTTGCGATTTTCATCGCCGGTTCACTGGGCGCCCTGCTGTCGGGGTCTTTCACGACGCTACTCGCGGCTCGGCTTGTTCAGGGTCTTGGCGCCGCTTCACCCCGGATCGTCGCAGTCGCCGTCGTCCGCGATATCTACAGCGGCCGGCAAATGGCGCGTGTCATGTCATTTGCCATGATGGTCTTCATTTTAATCCCGGTGCTCGCGCCCTCATTGGGACAGGCACTGATTCACATCGGCAATTGGCGCTCGACGTTCTTCGTCTTGCTGGTCATGGCTTCGATAACCGCCGTGTGGGCAAGCTTGCGGCTGCCGGAAACCGCCGAGCAGGCGCTTGGTACCAAACGCGCCTTGAATGTGCGGGCCTCGTTCTTCGCCGCCATATTCGATCCGTTGACGATGGCCTACGGCGTTGCCAGCGGCTTCATGTTCGGATGTCTGTTAGCCTACGTCGCCAGCGCCCAACAGATCTTCGTCGAGGTCTTTCATCTGGGTCAGGCGTTCCCGATCGTATTCGGCGCCATTGCATCGGCAATGGCCATCGCCTCGTTCGTCAATGCGCGCCTGGTTGGGCGGCTCGGAATGCGCCGCGTTTCGCATACGGCACTCGCCGGATTTACGGCCGTGTCGCTCATTCTGCTGGCCGCGTCGGCAGACGGCTTCGCCAGCCTGGCGGTATTTGCGGTCTTGCTTGCCTCGGCGTTTTTCCTTTTTGGGCTCATTGCGCCGAACTTCAACGCCATCGCGATGGAACCGCAAGGACACAATGCAGGAATGGCGTCCTCGGTAATCGGCTCACTCAGCACCGCGATCGGCGCCCTGGCCGGCGGCCTCGTCGGCAGGTCGTTCGATGGCACCGTGTTGCCGATCGCCGCCGGATTTGCTGTCTGCAGCGTGATCACCTGCGCCATCGTGATTATCGCCGAGGGCCGGGAAGACCTCTTTGGCCGCAATCGCGTGACCTGACGCAGGAGCGCCTGTGATCGCCGGCCGGACATTAATAAATTGAAATGTCCGAACGAGCGGGGGCAGGCACGATGGATCTGGAACGCCGTCGTGACGATGTGCCCGTCCACCGGCGCTCGCGGCAGCACCGGCCGCATGCTATCAGCCGCGCCGTGGTCGAGGGATCGTTGCTGTTCTAAGATGATCTATGGCGAGCGTTGGTCGGAGCAAGCATGAAAATTTTGCTGCTTGAGGATGATGCCAATACCGCGGCCTACATTTCGAAGGGCCTCGAAGAGGAAGGCCATACCGTCGACCACATCCCGGACGGCCGCGACGCCTTAGGGCCGGCAATACGCGAATCCTACGATGTCATTATTCTCGATCGCATGCTCCCGAACCTCGATGGTCTTGCAATCATCAAGGCGATCCGCGGAGCCGGGTGCCGGGTGCCGGTTTTATTTCTGACGGCGTTGGGCGGCGTCGATGACCGCGTCGAAGGACTCGACGCAGGCGGCGACGATTATCTGGTGAAGCCGTTCGCGTTCTCCGAACTCTTGGCGCGCGTCAATGCGCTGGCACGGCGACCCCACACCAAGGGCGAGGAGACGCGACTGAAGGTCGGCGATCTCGAAGTCGATCTCGTCAGTCGGCGCGTGTCGCGAGGCGGCGACACGATCGATCTGCAACCTCGTGAGTTTCGTCTTTTAGAAGTTCTCGTCCGCAACCAGGGCCGCATCCTGACGCGCACGATGCTGCTTGAGCGTGTTTGGAGCTTTCATTTCGACCCCAAGACGAGCGTCGTCGAAACGCACATCTCCCGCCTGCGCGCCAAGATCGACAAACCATATGGCCGCGAACTGATCCACACGATACGCGGCAGCGGGTACACAGTGCATGACGATTCGTGACCTGCTAAAGCGCACCCCCTTCCGACTTGCGGCCACCTTCTCGCTATTTTTTATTACGACCGTACTCGTCCTCTTTGTCGTCATCTATATCGGCGCCAGCGCGCGGCTCGTGAGCGATATTCGTGGCCGGGTGCAGGCGACCCAGAATTCTCTGGCTTTGCTCGACACCGAAATGACGTTCGACAACCTCATCAAGGTCGTCCAAGGGGAAGCCGAATCCGTTCGCGATCCGGATTTCATTATCGAACTCGTCGACAAGGATGGGAATTTCCAGGCTGGCAATGTCCGTGGCGTCCGGCATTCGGACCGGTGGATGGTGCTGAAGCGTGCGGACGTCTTTCTGACAATGGATAAAGGCGAGCCGGACGATGAATTCCTGGCGATCTGGAGACCGCTGACCAATGGACGGCTGCTGGTCGGCAGCGACAACAGCGAAGTCAAGCAGATGAAGTCGTTCTTGATGAAGGTCCTGGGTTTCGGCCTCCTGGCGACGTCTATAGCAATGGGCCTATGTGCGACGTACCTGGTGCGGCAGACGCAGCATCGCATCAATGCATTCGCAAACCCGCTTGCCAGAGTCTCGCAAGGTCATACGTCCGCGCGCGTGCCGATTTCTGGATTGCAGGATGATATCGACCAAGTGGCATTGCAGGTGAACCGTATGCTCGGCAACCTGCAGAGACTGATCGAAAACGTCAATCAGTCGTCCTCCGACATCGCGCATGACTTGAAGAAGCCCGTCGGCCGGCTTCGTCAGCGCCTGGACGACGCGCGGCGCAAAGCCAAGAGCGTCGAAGAGTTCCAGGGCGCTGTCGATTCCGCGCTGGTGGACATCGATTCAATCACCGAGACCTTTGACGCCTTGCTCCGCATCACGCAGATCGAGGCAGGTGCGCGCAAAGCCAGATTCGTACAAGTCGACCTCAATCCGCTGCTGGGCGAAGTCCAGGATGTCTACGATGTGGTCGCCGAGGATACGGGCGATAAACTCGCCTATGCCACCGATGTGCATGGGCCCGCATACGTGCGCGGCGATCCGGAGCTTCTCGTTCAGCTCTTCGCCAACCTGGTCGAAAATTCGATTCGCCATTGTCCGGCGGCCACCGAAATCAAGCTGCGTCTCCACGAAAGGGACAAAGCCTACGTCGTCGAGGTTAGCGACAATGGACCGGGAATTCCGGAACGGGAGCGCGAGAATGTATTCCGCCGTCTTTATCGGCTGGAACGCGCCCGCTCGACCGCCGGCAGTGGGCTGGGGTTGAGCCTTGTCGCCGCGATCGTCGAATTGCACGGCGCCAAGATCAAGCTTCGCGACAATGAGCCGGGACTCTGCGTCGAGGTTTGTTTTCCCCACGTCTAGCCGAGCAAAAACCTCGGCCGCCTCATGCCACGACGGTATCCCCTTACAAATGTGTATGCCCACGGCCAAGCACAGGCAAGATTGCCCGTTTAGTTGAGCAGGTGCGGAGATCCGGAGGTCCCGTCCCGTCGATGGGAGTTTGAATCATGGCCCAGATATCGGTTGCAATAGCATTTGCGCTGAGTGCGTCCGTGCTTTCGACCGCCGCCCTTGCGTTGACGCAGAGCAAGACGGGTGCCGTCAAGTCTACCGATGTGCCGCGGCGTGAACTTGTGCTGACGACTGGCGATAAGTTTCAGGTCAGCAAGAATATCAAGCTCAGCAAATTGAAGGTCGGTGACAAGATAACCGTCAAGTACGCGATCAAGGACCGCAAACTGATGGCCTCGAAAGTTACGCCGGCGCGCTAGCAGGCGCGGGGCAAATTGCGATTCGCCGTCGAGGGTGTCGCATCAATGCAGATAGACAATCCAAGCTCGCTCCTAACCGGGAAGCCGAGCGCGTGCCCGGTGCAAACTTCCTCATCGTCGGACGATGCGAAATTTTCAGGCAATTCGGGTTTCAGGAACATTTTACCGCTCATCGTCTGGCTTGATCCGTTCGATTGAATTGCGAGCGCCGCAAATCACGCTCGCCGGGAATTTGTCCGCGAAGCGAGTGCAAAGATTTAGCGTTTGAATTTCTTTTGCTCGTCGAGCGTGTCGTCTTCCGACAGGTCCGAAAGCATACGGTCGAAAGCTGACACGTGGCCGGTTGCCAGGTCCCAAATCATTCCGACGGATGCGGCA
>Ga0207678_10001908_pt1 | contig 19031 bp, 20 predicted proteins | sample KBSC63metaG_FD_184319 | JGI IMG/M metagenome (GOLD analysis project Ga0207678, IMG submission 184319) | Corn rhizosphere microbial communities from Kellogg Biological Station, Michigan, USA - KBS C6-3 metaG (SPAdes) (version 2) | ecosystem: Host-associated > Plants > Roots > Rhizosphere > Soil ...
TGATCTCTGGGCACGCCCCAGATGGGCTCGACCGGGGCCACCTTACTCTCGAATATCAACCTCTACCACTCGTCGGTCTGAGGCGAAGCCTCGTTAGTATTTCAACGTTTCACAACTGCGATCCGATCAACGAAGCCGTCCGCTCCGCGAGCTTCTGCTTCCACGGGCGGTTTTTCCACGCCTCGAAGCTGACGTGCTTTGCACGCTTAAGGTCCTTTTCGAACACGTCGGTCTGTTGCTTTGCGAAGTCCGCATCCAACACGTTGAGATTGGCCTCGTCGTTGAGCGCGAAAGAGCGGTTGTCGAAGTTGGTCGACCCAACAGACACCAGCAAACCATCGGCGATCAACACCTTGCAGTGAAACATCGTCGGTTGATATTCGAAGATCTCGACACCTGCTTTCAGCAATTCTCCCCACAACGCGTGCGAAGCGCTGCGCACGATTTCCGAATCGATCTCGGTCCCTGGCGTAATGATGCGCACCCTCACACCGCGCTTTCTTGCGGCCAGCAAGGCGTCCAGCGCCAGTTCGTCGGGTACGAAGTATGAACTCGACAAGTCAATGCTGCGGCGCGCGGCGGTGATCACCATCAAGTACATGAGGTGCATGCTCTCGCTGCCGCCTGTCGGCGAACTGCTGAACATCTGCGCGGCGGACGGTCCGCGCGCGGTCAATGCAGGAAAGTAGGTCTCGCCGTCGAGCACGCGGCCCGTCGCCTTCACCCAGTTGTCATTGAACACCGCTTGCATCTGCGCGACCACCGGCCCTTCTGCGCGGAAGTGCGTGTCGCGCCAGTGGTCTGCATCCTGCGCATCGCCGCGCCACTTGTCGGCGATACCCACACCACCGGTGAAGCCCACGACGCCGTCGATGATCAGCAGCTTTCTGTGGGTGCGATTGTTCAGTCGCGCAGGGTGCCACCATTCGGGCTTGTGATAGCGCTCGACTTCAACGCCTGCCTGCTGCATTGACTCGATGTACTTTGGATCCATCTTCGAACTGCCAATCCAGTCGAGCAGCACATGCACCTTGACTCCAGCACGGGCGCGTTCGGAAAGTGCATCTGCAAATTCGCCACCGATGGAGTCGGCCCAGTAGATGTAGGTTTCAAAGGTCACTGTCTTCTTCGCGCTGCGGATGCCGGCGAGCATCGCGGGAAAGATGCGATCTCCATTGATCAGCACATCGACCTTATTGCCTTCGACGATAGGCGGTCCAAGCAGCACGCCCATGGATCGTCGGAACTGCAGGTCGTCGATGCTGTAGAGCCGCTCCAGCTTTTGTTCGATCTTCTTTTCGCCAGCCGTGGCATGCAGCACCAGGAAACCAATGAGAGCCAGGAGCATGGCGCCGATGGACGCGATCCATACGGTGTGTCGTTTCATGGCGCCGCCGAGGGAGGGCGGCAGGTGCAAAAACACATGTTCCCAAACCAATGTGGATTCGAAAGCCTTCAGGCATTCGGCATGCCTGTGCCTATATTGCCTAACGAACGGCGGATGCGATGGGCGTCTGCATCGCAGGTCAAAGGTGTGGATTCGACTACTGCACCGCTTTTCCCTGTTGCACCTCGCCTGTCCTTCCCGGGCATATGCATCTGCATCAAGGCCTCCCTCCGGAACCGAGCTACGGCATGATGCGCGGCTTGACCGGAGCCTCGCACTTGCAAACGACCGTCCCCACTCCCCTCACCCGCGCGGAAGCCTTTCGTTTCTGGCTCAAGCTCGGATTCATCAGCTTCGGCGGGCCGGCAGGGCAGATCGCCATCATGCACAGCGAACTCGTTGAGCGCCGACGCTGGATCAGCGAGAACCGATTCCTACACGCGCTGAACTATTGCATGGTGCTTCCTGGCCCGGAAGCGCAGCAGCTGGCAACCTATATCGGCTGGCTGATGCACCGCAGCTGGGGCGGTATCGTCGCAGGTGTGCTCTTCGTGCTGCCCTCGCTCGCGATCCTCATCGCGTTGTCGTGGCTCTATTCGGCCTTTGGCGCGGTGCCAGCGATCGCAGGCATCTTCTATGGCATCAAGCCGGCCGTCACTGCGCTGGTGCTTCATGCGGCCCATCGCATTGGCACACGGGCCTTGAAGAACCGTTGGCTGTGGGGCATTGCCGCGGCATCCTTCATCGCAATCTTTGCTTTCGATGCACCCTTTCCCGCCATCGTGCTTGCTGCCGGTCTCATCGGATACTTTGGCGGTCGTCATGCGCCCCTGGTGTTCTCGCTCGGCGGCGGCCACGGCAATGCGCAGCAAGCCTACGGCCCGGCTTTGATAGACGACGACACACCCACGCCGGCGCATGCGCGATTTTCTCGACGCAGGCTTGCCACGGTGATCGGCGTGGGCCTGGCGATGTGGTCCGGCGCAATGGCCTGTCTGATCGCGCTGCACGGCTTTCAAGGCGCGCTCGCGCAAATGGGCTGGTTCTTCACCAAGGCAGCGATGCTTACCTTCGGCGGGGCTTACGCGGTGCTCCCCTATGTGGTGCAAGGCGCAGTCGAGCAGCAGCATTGGCTCACGGCACCGCAGATGATCGACGGGCTGGCGCTGGGCGAAACCACCCCCGGCCCCCTCATCATGGTCGTCGCCTTCGTGGGGTTTCTTGGTGGATGGAATCACACCCTCTTCGGGCCAGACGCGCTCTTCATGGCCGGAGCCGTCGCAGCATCGGTAGCAACCTTCTTCACCTTCTTGCCGTCCTTCGTTTTCATCCTCGCGGGCGGCCCACTCGTTGAATCGACACACGGCAGGCTGGGATTCACTGCACCGCTCACGTCGATCACCGCGGCGGTGGTCGGCGTGATCGTGAACCTTGCAGTGTTCTTCGCCTATCACGTGCTCTGGCCGAACGGCCTGTCGGGCAGATTCGATGGGTTGTCCGCGGCCATTGCGCTGATTGCGGCCGTGGCACTGTTTCGATTCAAGGTCGGCGTGCTGCCGCTGCTCACCGTCTGCGCCGCGATCGGTCTCGTCACAAGAATGTTGCCAGCGTAGGCTGGAGCACTTGCCGTTCGAGAACACCGTCAGTGAGGACCGCGCTCATTCAACCAGCGCCGGGCAGCCTCTTCGGGTGACATTGCCCGCCATGCCGCCTGCTCCCAGGCGCACAAGGCGATTTCGTTCGCATCGAGGCCGTGCTTTTCCTGCGCAAACCGCACGTCATCGAGCCGCAGCCGATCGGCGAACCGACTGATCCAGTCGAGCTGGTCCTGCTCAAGTTCGGTCAAGTGTTCGTGGTGCTTCATTTGAGGCCCCCTCGATGGTGGTGCCGTCGATCGTACGCCGCGCAAACGGCGCGTTCCCGCCTTTCCAAAGCTGGCACGAGAGTCGCTTAGGAAAGTCTCGAATGGTTGGGCCGCGGGTTCGACCCCCTAAACATCAGCCTTGCCGCTCAACGATTGCTGGAGAGTTCAAATGATTGACAAACGACGTCACCGGCCCACACGTGCTCCCCACGGGACTGTGCCTAACTGGGCTCTCGTGGTGTTCGCCACCTGCGCCATCCTGATCACGGGGTTTGCTCACACCTTGATTTGATGCGAGAGGCGAGCGCACCGGCTTTGTGGCCGCGCGCTCCGTCTGCACTCTCGACATGGCTCGGGTGCTTGCAATGCCCGCAGCTGGCTAGTGTCGCGTCAAGCCACAAGTGTCGGTTGCTCGCTTGCTCTCGAAGCGCATTGCGGCGTTGCGCCTCCTCGCGATAGCACGGCTATGACTCGTCGGCGCGCCTTGCACTGCGCTCCGACAGCGGCGCGATCAAACCGACACTTGTGGCTTGACGCGACACCAGTGTCGCGTCAATCGACGACCTGAAAGGCTGAAAAGCTGAAAAGCCGAGAAGCCAGAGAAGTCGCCACCGATTCCAGCCGCAACTACTCCGCGAATCCGTGCACCGCATCTCGACTATCTTCGTCGAGATCGCCGAAGGCCGTTCCTATTTTGAATCCATCCGGCCCTGAGAAGGAGCAGTACAAGACCTTCACGGCGGCCGTCACCGGCAACACCTTGCCGCCCACCGGCAATTCGAAGCTGACTTCGCATTTGGTGCCCGGTGCGATGGGCTTGGATGACATGATGCTCATGCCGTCGATTCCGAGATCCCAGGTCTTTCCGTCTCTAGGCGGCTGACCTCGAACCGTCACCTTTGCTACGGCGCGCAACACCTTGCGGGGGTGAATTCGACGATTCGTTCCAGGGATCATGGCAAATACAACTCGAAAATGGCACCTCCCCTAGGATCATCTCCCAAAGTGCAATTTCCATGCACACCCCGATTCTTGTGTGATTGCGCGACCTCGTTACACAGCTTCATGCCCAGGCCGGTGGATGTGAGGCAAGGCTCGTTGTCCACACCCGGGCCGTCGTCGTGCACGAAGAAGCACAGGCGCCCTTCTTCCATGCGTGCGCCAAGCACGATGCGTGACTTTGCAAAGCGCAGAGCGTTGTGCAGAGCCGAATCGATGGCGAGCCTCACAAGATGCGGGTCATAAAACCATAAGCTCGGCAGCTCGCCGCTTTCCTTGACGATCTGCACACGCCCAGCCCCAAGCGGCAAGGCCTGCGAATGAAGGTCATCGAGAAATAATTCCGGCACTTCTTCATGCGGCACCGCCCGCAAGCCCCCTTCACTGGCACGCTGCACCGTGAGCCACTCGACCAGCTTGCTCGTGAGCATCATGCTTTGCAGCTTGGCCGTGGAAACGTGGGCCTGCGCCTCGGCCGTCAGTGGCAATGCCGCGAGCTTGGCGAGTTCTTCTTCCAGGATGACAAGCCTGTTCTTGACGTCGTGGGCCACCGCCGCGGACAGCGTGGAATTCATAGCGCAGTCACTGGCGACGCGAGGCGCTCACGGTAGAACTTCCGTGCTGCCGCAACCCGCGCGTGATTGGGATGCTTCCGATCGAGCGCCGTCAACAGGTCTTCGGCACGCGTCGCATGCTCCGGCTTGCCACAGGCGCGACCCATCGCCACCAGATAGAGCGTGCACAACTCGATCTGGATGTGAAAGTTGGCTGGCGACACCGCCAACGCCGATTCTCCAATGTCTATCGCCCCTATGAAATCGGCGTTGCGCTTGGCCAATTGCAAATTCTGCAAGGCCTGCTGCACTTCGGCACCGGCTCGCGCCACGATGTCCTGGCAAGCGCCCTCGACTGCCGTGCCCTGTGCTGCACGCAAGGCAGCGTTGAGCATGAGTGGCTTGTCAGTGTTGTTGCGCGCCACGGCCTCGATGATCCCCTGGCCAAGTTCGAGCCGTCCGGTGGCGAGCGCGCTCTTGGCAATCAGCAGCTTGTTCGAATCGGCCAGCGATGCGCTCACCAACTCGCGTTCGACTTCAGCCATTAGTTTCGTCGCCTCCTCCGTGTTGCCGGTGCACTGGTGCACCTGGGCGCAAACGGCCTTGCTCAGCACCTGGGCGCCTGGATGGTCGGGATACTGCTTCGCGGCATCGGTCGCAACAGCCAGAGCCTTCTTCGGGTCGCCGTTGTCGAGCAAGGCTTGCGCGAGGAGCACGTTTTCCTGATGCGAGCGTGTCACTGAACCCTTGTTCTTGGCAACTGCCTGTTCAAGCGCCTTCACTGCCACGTCAGCCTTGCCTGCATCGAGCGCGACAACGCCAAGTCGGAACTTGCGGCGCGCGTTGGGCACGAGATCCGCCACGGCGCGAGCAGTGGCGAGCGCGGCATCCTGGTCACCCTGCTCTTCGGCGATTTCAAGCAAGGCGTCATAAGCGGACGCGTAATCGGGCTGTGTTGCTATCAAGGCTTCAAGCGCCGTGCGCGCATCGTCGACGCGACCCATTGCACGCAGCGCGTTGGCACTCCCAAGGCGGGCCCATGGTAGTTCGGAGTTCAACTGCAGCACGGTGTTGTACGCAGCATTCGCCTCTTCGAAACGGCCGAGTTTCATGAATGCATTGGCCTTCTGCTTCATGCCCTCGATCGACAAGGAATCGCCGCGCGCGATGAACTCCGCCGCCACCGTCAGCACCTCGTTCCATTTCTTCGCGTCGATGGCATGGAGCAAGGGCGCGAGCAAGGCCTTGCGGGCAGACAGTGTCTCTATATAGCGGCACAAGAGCTGGTCGGTGAAAGGTTTGACGATGTAGCCGTCGGGAGTGAAGTCGCCGGCGGCAAGAACGTCATTTCGAAGCGAATTGGCCGTGATGAAGATCCAGGGCGCGATCGGGTTGAGCACATTGGTCGAGCGAGCAACTTCGAGCAATTGCTGCCCGTCGGTGCCTTCGCCAAGGTTGTAATCGCTCAGCACCACGTCAACTTTCTCGACATGCATGGCCTTCAGCGCCTCACGCGCATTGCCCGCCATCACAACGTTGCGAATGCCCAGCCGGTACAGCGATTCGCGGATGATCTGCCGCATCTGCTGCTGGTCGTCGATGACCAGCACATTGAAACTCGAAAGGGGTCGTGCGACAGGTGTTTGCATGGGCGGTCCAATTTTTTCAGGCTTGCTGTGACAGACAACGCGCGATCACCCAGCAAAGCTCCTGGGTGGAAGACTCTTCGAATCGCGCTCCCGTGGGCGACGGACCGTTGAGCGTGCGCAAGATGATGCCGAGTTCGGTCGCCGCGAAGTGCTGGTGCACGTCAGCCGAGCGCTTTTCATTGCGTCGCCAGCTGTCGATCCAATCGGCGACCTCGCGCTCGAAATGGCGCATGTTTGCCCGCTGGCCATGCCGCTCGACGAGGAATGCGAGGAGCTGCAAGGCACGATCCGGAAAGCGGTAAATCGACGTGGTGGGCACCGCGACTGACATTCGTTTCTCCTGCTGGGATGCAAGAGGCACTGCACTCAACGCGAGAGGTCACAACCACCGCAGGCGTCGTTGCCAACAACCGAAGAAACCGGCGGGCGCGCAGCTGGAGCGCTTCGCGTCTGGCAACCCCGCTGTCATGGCCCGAAGGCGTTAGACCGGAAGCTTTGCGACCCCGGCTTTCGCACGGGTGTGCCTTTGTCATCTCGTGCTCAACTGTATCCAAAGGAAACGTTGATAGGTGAGTCCACCCTTCGCTCTCGATCAGGAAGACATGCGCTGCGTGAATAAATTCGCAACGAAAAGGCCTTTAGAACTGCTAGTGCGGTGTTTCACGCTATGCGGAACTTGAAAAGACCATGGATTTGGCCGCGCATCAAGGCCGCAATGCGCTTCACTTCAAGAGCATCGAGGAGCCGGTATTTGTGGCTTGACGCGACACTGGAGCTATTGCGTCTGGATTAGCAGCCCGGGGGGCAACCGAAGCCACCCTTTCAGCACTATCCGATGACTTTGCAGAAATGGGGAAAATCACTCCAGGGTAAAGCCGAGCTTGATCGATACCTGCCATTGCGCCACTTTCCCATTGATCACGTGCCCGCGGGTTTCAGTAATGCTGAACCATTGGATGTTGCGCACGCTTTCATTGGCTTTGGTTATCGCGCTTTGCACCGCCTCCTCGATACTGATGGGAGACGAACCGGTAAGCTCCAGAAGCTTGTAAGTGTGGTTGGCCATGGTTGCTGTTCTCACTCAAATGGGAACACCAACGCTAGCCGGTTTCCACGGCCGGTTCAAGTCAGAGGCAAATCCCTGACCCAAAAGCAATTTTTCTTTTTTGGCGCGTCCTCAAGCTTTCGCCCCAATCATTTCACGGCCAACCCGGGCGTCGTCAATTCCAGCACGCGCACCCGCTGTGAATGTGGTCGAATGCATGCTTTGTCGTGCGGCTGTCTCCATGTTCGTATCGTTTACTCCCAATACCGAGCCCGGTTGGTTTCGCTGGCTGAGCCGGCTCGTGATACGCATGGGCCTCTTCCGAGCCATCGAGACACTCACTGTCGTCCTGACTCTGAGCGCCATCCTCATTTCGCAAGCCGTGATCAGCATCACGGGCTACGGCGATCGTGTCGTCGCCCTCTTTTCTGCCTCCGTCTGCTCGCTGATGCTCGCGCCGGGCATCTGCTACCTGATCTTGCGCCTCGTCCTGGAGCTTGACCGCGCCCGCCAGCAGCTCACGGTTCTCGCCACGCAAGACGACTTGACCGGCCTGCACAACAGGCGTCACTTCATGGTCATGGTGCAACGCGAATGGGATCGCGCACGGCGCTACAGCACCCAGGCAGCCCTTCTGCTGATCGACGCCGACCATTTCAAGCGAGTGAACGATATCCACGGCCATCTTTGCGGTGACGAGCTCCTGCGCTCTATTGCAAAGACCGTGAGCGGATCGCTGCGGCAGGCCGACGTGCTGGCGCGATTCGGCGGCGAGGAATTGATCGTCTTCCTGCCGCACACCGATCCGCTGGGCGCACTCGATGTCGCTGAACGCATTCGCGAACAGGTGCAGGCCTTGGCAGTTGAATTCAATGGAGTAAAGGTCTCCACCACCGTGAGCATCGGCGTGGCGCCCATGCGGACGGAACTGCCCTCGCTGGATTGGATGATCCAGGAGGCCAACACGGCGCTTTACGCCGCCAAGTCGGACGGCCGCAACTGCGTGCGCACCCTGCCCTTTGAGGCCAGCCGCAGCGGCGGGGCCTTCGAGACGAACTCGAGGTAAGGAAAGGGCCCGGAATCATTGGACTTAGAGGCTGAGAGTTTTTCGAGCGTGCCCGAGCAGCGCGTCAAAAGGTGCCTGATCTAGGCGCAAAGCGCAGCCATAGCTCGTGCTATTGCGAGCATTTGCAACGACGAGCAGGCGTCTTTTGACGTGATGAGCGGGCATGGTCGAAATACTCTCAGCCTCTCAGAGGTGCAGGCTGGACAGCCCGTTCCTCGACCTCGCCACCGCCGTCTGCGGCAGCATCGACCAATCGCGCAGCCGGTTGTAGAGCGTCTTCACGCTCACGCCCAGCGCATGGCTCGTACGCTGCTGATGGCCCCCGTAGTAGTCGAGCGTGGCGAGCACCACTTGGCGTTCGATGTCGGTCCAGCTCTCGCCCACGCAAATTTGCAGCACCGGCATCTCTGGCGCATCGTGTTTCATCGGCGCAGAACCGTTGAACGTCACCGGCACGCAGGCGTCGACGATCTCGCTGCCGGTGGCCATCACATACGAACGCTCCACCACGTTGCGAAGCTCGCGCACATTGCCCGGCCACACATGGTCGCGCAGGGCGTCGAGCACCTGTGGCGCGAAGCGTTTGGCCGCGCCTTCGCGCTGCGAGATCGCCTCGAGAAAGTGCCAGGCAATGATCGAAATGTCTTCCGGCCGTTCGCGCAGCGGCGGCACGTGGATCGGGAACACGTTGAGCCGGTACAGCAGGTCCTCGCGAAGCTTGCCTTCGCGCACCGCGCTCATCGGATCGCGATTGGTTGCGGCGACGAGCCGCACGTCGGTCGTCTGAAGCTGCGTGGACCCGACACGCATGAAAGTGCCCGTCTCCAGCACGCGCAATAGCTTCACCTGCAATTCCAGCGGCATCTCGGTGATTTCATCCAGAAAGAGCGTACCGCCCTTGGTTCGCTCGAAGAAGCCGATGTGCTGCGTATCGGCTCCCGTGAAGCTGCCTCGCTCGTGACCGAAGATTTCGCTTTCCATCAGGTGCGGCGAGATGGCGCCGCAGTTCACGGCCAGCATGGGCTTGTCGCGGCGGCGACTCTTGTCGTGCAAGGTGGCGGCGACGAGTTCCTTGCCGCTACCGCTTTCGCCCGTAACGAGCACGGTGACGCCGGTGGGCGCGGCACGATCAATCTGCTGCTGAATCCGCTTCATCGCGGCTGACTCTCCTAGTAGCAGAGGCGCTCTCGCACCCATACTCTCGGCCGCCTCGCGATGGCCGTGCAACTGCTTCACCGCACCGCGGTTCACCCGCAGCAAGAGTTCATTCAACTGCGCCGGACTCACCGGTTTGATCAAGTAGTCCACTGCGCCGAGCCTCAAAGCCTGCACCGATGACTCGACATCGCCATGCCCGGTCACGAACACCACCTCGGTATCGTGTGACAAGGAATCGTCGTCGAAAAGTCTCAAGCCGCTTCCATCGGGAAGCCGCAAGTCCAACAGCACGAGATCGGGTTTGTGCATTGCAAGCTGCCGCCTCGCGTCCCGCAGGGTCCGGGCTGTCGACACGGTAAATCCCGCATCCGATATCAGCTCCGCCATGGTTTCAGCCTCATCGCGCTCGTCGTCCACTACCAGCACATGTTGCATAGCCTCGGCTCCTATGTTTATTCCTTTGTATCAGTCCCCCGGACAGCGCCGCAGCGATGCTCCGGCGGCGGATGTCTCAGCGGCTGAGAAATACTCTCAGCCTCTCAGCGCCATGTCGCGCATTTCATGCGCGCAGCAGGGCTCGCGGGACAAACCGCCAAGCGGCATGCGAACCTGGATCGCTTGAAATATCCCGCTGACCAAAATCACTTTGTTCTCCTTCTAACCGACTCGATATCCGCTTGGTCTGAATTAGCAGCGCCGCGTGGAACGACATCCATCGGACCGTTGAATGCGTACATGCCGACACGCAGGCGTTGCTTTCTTTGACGGCCCCGAGCCTCGTCCTCATCGATCAATTTCTGCACCACCGGCGCCAACTCCTTGAGCACCGATTGCCATTGCTGCTTGATGAGCGGTCGCATCCTGCCGATGGATTCGGGAGACAGTTCATCAGCGAACAATGCCTGCTCGAGATGGCGGGTGCCGGCAGCGTCCTCGTCTGGGCTTTCGTGGAGCACGTTGTCCACCGCGGCCCGCAGGTGGTCTGCGACATTCGACCCGACAATGCCGAACATGCGCTTCTCATCACCCGTGGGTAGGAACGCATCGCGCTGCAGCAGGACGACGTCGAGCTTGTCGTCGAATTTGGCGAGGCCCAGCCGGCACATCTCTTCGAGCAAGGTGCGCGGATGAACATCCTTTGTCACCGATTGCGCAAGGCTTTCAAAGCTCGGCGCGGGGCCTTGGCGCGCAAGAAACCGCCTCGGCGAGCCGCACAGCCGCAAGGCCGGATCGCTGAGCCAGCGTGTAAAAAGTTCAGTGGCGAGTGAACGTCCTGCTGGCTCCGGCGAGTCCATTCGCATGAGGCGAGCCACTTCGCGCCGGTTGAGCCCAGTGGTCGCGCTGACGCGACTTACAGCGCGATGCGGCAACACATCGGCATGTGCGTCGCGGGCTGCCTCGACGAAGGCGCTACGCAGGAGTTCATCAAGTTCGCCGAACCGCAGTCCATGCGCCACCGCTAGTTGTGCCAGCGGCACCATCACTTCTTTGCACGCACGCAAGAGCGCATCGACCGCATCATCTGCGGACGCTACGTGGGGGCTGGGGATGGCGCTCAATTGAAATCCATGCTGCACTGCACTGCACAAATGTGCTATTTGCACATTTGCTTCACAAGGCGGGTTTACGTGCCTTGTGACATCCAGACTCGTGAACATAGAAACCGGATCGAGTTCGGCTCGCCGCAGCCTCGGGCCTTCGGCTTAGATGGCTTGGTCAGGCATGCCTTCCATGCCTTCAGTTCGACGGATCCTGTAGTCCATGCCTCACAAATGCTCGCGACACCGCCCGACCCAGGAATCAGCGCCAACTGGCATCGGCTGCTGACGCTATGAGTCAGCATGACATGCCGCCACATCACGACGAACAGGTGGCGAACCAACGCCATGCATGGCTACAAAGGAGTTCGAAGCATGACACCTAGACTCATTACTCTTACCGCCGCAGCCTCGCTGGTATTGGCTGCCGGCTGCTCGTCGGTGCGAAACGACCCGGCGCCGACCTATGGCGCTGTTGGCTCAGGCCCCACGTACCCTACCGGTACGACCGCGTATGACTCGGTGCAGTACGGCTATGTCCGCAACGTTCAGCAACTCGATACGTCACGCCGCAGCACAGGCGCCGGCCCCCTTCTCGGTGCGGTGGTCGGCGGCGTACTTGGCAACCAAGTCGGATCTGGCACCGGCCGCGCAGCAGCGACAGCGGCAGGCGCCATCGGCGGCGCGGTGATCGGCAAAAAGATCGAAGAACGCAATCAGGCGCCCCAGAATTACTTCCAGGTCGATGTGCAACTCGACAACGGCGACTTCAAGACCTTCGACTATGCGGACCTCAACGGTCTACGGGTGGGCGATCGGGTCCGCGTTCAGGACAACCAGCTGCAGCGCTGGTAACCACGCAACCCGGGTTCGGTTGATGTGACCGAACTCGGGTTGTCGATGAGGTGCGGCATTGTTGCGAGCGCAGGAGCTTCGATACCTCAGAGGCTGAGAGTTTTTCGATCATGCCCGCTCATCACGGCAAAGGACCCCTGCTCGTCCTTGGATGCTGGGTTGTGCATCCCGAAGGCTCGGCCTGCTCGGCTCCGTCAATGAATCGTGGGCGGAATCATCACCGGGGTCGGCATCACCGGCGGCTCTCGCACCGGCACCGGGTTCTGACCCGGCGACGGCGGGTCGTCCACTGGATCGATTTCAGGACCTGGCGGTAAAGGCGGCAGCATCGGGCGCTGAGGCGTTTCCGGTGGCTCGGGAGGAGTTTGATGAGCGAACAAAATCTTCACTATTTCAATGAGTCCTGCAGCGTTACGGCAATTGATGGGCCTGCTGCCGAGGCAATGAAACATCTACGTTCGCAGGCAAGGCTTACCGTTTCTCAATGAGCTTCACGGGTTTCACGTTTGCCCACTCATCAGCAGATGGGGCATCCCCATCTCTCGCAACTTGACTGAGGAGAAAGACATGGCTGAATCGAATATGGTGACCGGGCTCTTTCGCGACCGCGACAGCGCGGAGCGGGCCTATAACTCGATCACCGAACGCGGGTACGACAGCAAGGACGTTAACGTCGTCATGTCTGACGAGACCCGCAAGCGCCACTTCGCCACGGGAGAAAAGACAGAACTCGGCAGCAAGGCCGCGGGAGGCGCCGGCATCGGGGGCGCGATAGGCGGCACGTTGGGCGCGATTGCGGCAGCGATTGCCGCCGTCGGTACAAGCATCGCGATTCCGGGCCTGGGCCTTGTGGTCGCCGGCCCCGTGGCTGCAGCCCTCGCCGGCGCAGGCGCGGGAGCCGCAACCGGCGGGCTCGTGGGCGCTTTGATCGGCTGGGGCATTCCTGAAGAACGAGTCAAGCGCTACGAAGAAGGCATCAAGCAAGGAGGCATCTTGATGGGCGTGAAGCCGCGCTCGGCCGACGATGCGGCGCACTTTGAGAGAACTTGGCGCGACTATAGCGCCGAGGACGTCTATAGGTAGACTTTGACGGGATTTCCACCGCAGGAGTGCGCCCGTGCTGGGCGCACTATTGCAAAGAGCCGCGCAGTGCGCGGCTCTTTTTCTGCTTAAAAAAAATTCCGTCTCGAGCCCACATCGCCCAATGAGTCGGGAGGAAGGGGGGAGGAGCGAAGCAGTTGAATGCTCGAGCCGGGAAAACTGTCAGGAGGGTTGCACAGTCGTCTTCTGACTACTGCGCAAACATGCACCTTGGACCTTTCAAGAGCAAGTGCTGTACCAACTTTCGGCAGCCTTCAGAGCAGCCCTCGAAACTGTGATTTGACACGCCCTTTCTCCCCTCTGATTCCCTCTGACAAAGGGCCTCTGCGCTCGTTCCACAACTCCCCAAAAGCATCATTGCCGACTCGGCAATTCTTGGAAACTGCGTAAAACAGAGATGCAAGCTTTACCGATTTCCTACTTGCAACGCAGACAAGGAGCCTAGCCACAAGGGCATCCCGTTTGCATTCATCGCTCGACATTCATAACAAACCTCTGGAGAACTCATGAGCAAATCACGACGCGTGCTGCTGATCGATGACAACGTCGACGCGGCCGAATCGCTGGCCCAGTTGCTCACCCTGTCGGGACACGACGCGCGCACTGCAGGCGACGGCTCGCAAGCCATGCGGGTTGCACAGGAGTTTCATCCGGAGGTCGTCTTCTGCGATCTCGGCTTGCCTGGCATGAATGGCTTCGACCTTGCGAAGGAATTGCGAACGCTGCCCTTCGGCCGAGACATTGTTCTGGCCGCCCTCACCGGCTATGGGCAGCCGAGCGATAGAGAAAAAACCGCGAGGGCCGGCTTCGACGCCCACCTCGTCAAGCCTGTCGATCCTTCAGTCATCGAGAGCTTTCTCGACGACTACGCCTAAAGGCTCAAAGTCATTAGGTCGGCGTCGGCGGAGAAGCCAGGCCGAGGACCTGGGCCAGCGTTCGCAACACGCATTCGGGGTCGATGGGCTTGGCGACGTGCTCGTCGAACCCGGCTTTCAAAGCAGACAACCTGTCCTCCGCCTGCGCAAAGGACGTAAGCGCCAGCGCCACGATGCGCGGGCGGTGTTCACTGCCTTCTAGCTTGCGGACTCGCTTGATGAAGGCATAGCCGTCTTCGTTGGGCATGGCGATGTCGGAGATGAGTGCATCGGGTTGCTCCTCGGCGCTTGCATGGGCCAGGTATTCGAATGCGGCTCTCGCGCCGTCGAAGCTTTGCAACTCGACATCGGCTCCACGGAGAATGAGCCCCAGCATTTCACGCCCGTCCTCGTCGTCCTCGACGATCACAATGCGCTTGCCCTTGAGCGCAGTGCGTTCCCAGCCGGCCGATGTTTGCGCCACCTTCTCACACATGGCCGTCGACGGCAGCTCGATCGTGAACTTTGACCCCAGACCTGCGCCCTTGCTGTCGACGCGTATCGTGCCGCCATGCAATTCAGCCAACTGCCGAGCAAGCGACAAGCCGAGCCCCAGGCCGTTGGCGTGGCGGGTGGTCGAGCTGTCTGCCTGTTTGAAGCGGTCGAAGATCCCGGGCAGTTGTTCAGCGTCGAGACCAACACCAGTGTCTTCCACCTCGATCGCAAGCCCTTTAGGTAGCCGCACGCTGCGCACCTGGACGATGCCGTCTTCGGGTGTGAACTTCACGGCGTTGGTCACCAGCTTGACCAGGGCCTGCCTCAAACGATCCGCGTCGATACGCACCATGCCAATCGAGGGGTCGTGCGAGGCCTCAAGACGGATACGCTTCACCTGCGCGGCGGGCCGTACCGACTCCATCGCCTCTTCGATGATTGCCTCGATCGGTACCCAGCCGAGGTCGAGTTCGAGTTTGCCGCAAAGAATGCGCTGACTATCGAGCAGGTCATCGACCAAATGGGCCTGCATTTGCGTGTTGCGATCGATTGCATCGAGCGCCCTCAATTGCACAGGCAATAACTCGCCGCTGTGCCGAAGCACATGAGACCAGCCGCGAATGGCATTAAGCGGCGAGCGCAATTCATGGGTGACAATGGCGAGGAACTCGTCTTTCGCCAGGGCGGCAGCTTCCGCCTTCGTGCGAGCCTTGCGTTCGAGGCGCAAGAGTTGCTCGATCTCGACTGCACGCGCATTGCTCGACGACCGAGATGCGGTCTTGCTTTGTGCCGTCTTGCGGCGCGCATCGGTCTCGCAGTCGTTGGTCGGTCGTTTCATTTCACTCAGCCAGCGGCGCCTGTTTGCTTGACTCTCGCAAGCGGTGTGCCCGGCCGATGTGAGAGCCGCCTGCGATACGGCAGTGCTTACAGGCCAGTGCAATTCTTCCCAGCGCCCGGCTATGCGCACTCACTAGTGTCGCGTCGAGCCTCAAGTGCGGCTGCTCGCTTGCTCTTGAAGGGCATTGCGGCGTTGCGCTCCTTACCATTAGCACGGCTAGAGAAAACAACAGTCGCTACGGCGCCTTATGTTTGGTGTCCCGATCCGAAACGCGACGCAGCAAGCCAAGCGGCATGCCATTTGCCGAGGGGGGTTCTGAGGCCAATTGCCGATTCCGAGGTGGTGGCCGGCTTTCCCTCAATCGACCTTTGAAAGGACCACTTTCATGATCAACTTCATCGTATGGCTGGTAGTCGGCGGCTTGGTAGGCTGGATCGCAAGCATGATCATGCGCACCGACGCGCAACAAGGCGTCATTCTCAACGTGGTTGTGGGCATCATCGGGGCCGCCATTGCCGGCTGGCTGATCTCCCCACTGGTGGGAGTACCTAGCATCAACACCGGTTTCAGCGTAGGCTCTTTCGTGGTCTCGCTACTTGGCGCCATCGTGCTGCTGGGCATCGTCAACCTGTTCCGCCGCGGCAGGGTGCGCTGAAGCAGATCTTTTCTGCAAGTGCCTGAGAAGTTCCGCCGTCCCCGCGCCGTGGGGGTGGCGGAGCGACGTTTTGCAAACCCTTGAGAGGAGGCTTAAATGGAACCCACCACCGGCGACTCGACCTTGAGCACCGTCACTGAACGCGGACACACCACCGTCGATCGCGCGGCGCAAAGCGCGCACGAAGCCATTGATCGACTGGCCGCCAAGGCGGGGCCGGCCGTCGAGAGGCTGCGCGCTTCGACGAGCAGCGCGGGAGAAAAGCTCCGCGCCAAGGCCGGAGAACTGGGAGAACTCGAAGAGCAATGGGTGGAAAACACCCGCGGCTATATCCGCGACAATCCGCTTACCGCATTGGCCATCGGCGTGCTCGCCGGTGTGCTCCTGAGCAAGCTGTCGTCGTCACGTTAGAGACCCGACAACTGCTGACGGCCTCGCACGGCATGAAGCCGAGCGGGGCCGTTCCGTTTCACCTTTGTGGCCGAAGGGGCACATCCGGTCGTCGGCACCTTATTTGCCTGCACTGAGGCATCCGAAACGCCTGGAGTTTCCATGGCCACCAGCAGCATCCTCGGCGCTGAACGCGCGCCACCACAATCCGAGGGACGTGACGTAGAGGCGCTCGGTCCGAGCGACAGCTCCGACAGTGGAAGCGACGTACAAGGCGAACTCGATCTTGCTTCCCCCTCTGACCTGGACAACACACTCTTCGGCACCGTACAGCCTGGACTGGAAAGCGACAGCGACTCGGCAGGAACTGGCGAGCGCGGCGCGGCTCTTGCTGATGAGGAAGCTCGCGCGGGCAATGACATCTTGCCCGACCGCATTCAGACTCTGACTGATGAAGCGCAGTCGTCCCTCGGGATAAGCGATGCGGAACTCGATCTCATCGAAATGGCAGACATGGACGAGCTTGCCGCCGACGATCGGGAGGACAACGAAGACGACGATCCCGAAGAGCAGATTGACGACAGCCCGAGCTGACGGTAGGTTGAGACAGGCGGCGCGTGCGTGCTCGATCTACCGGCGATGCTCATGGATGGCGGGCGACCTGAGTCGACGGAGACCTAAATGTGGCTGAGAGCTTCAGCCCATGACCGACTCAACATGTCTACGCCGAGTGTGCATCGGTGTATCCGAATAGTAGGCATGAAAGGTGCCTTTTTCCAAATAAGGTCCGCCGCCATATGCGCCGCCCAACCGACAGTCGGGTCAAAGCAAATCGAATAGATGAAGCACCGCGCCGACGAGGAGCAGCATGACGCAGACAAGTTTGCTGGTCGACGCACGCGCTGCGTTCGCTCGATAGCCGTTGGCTGCGCGAGCGGCCCATGGCCGTTGAGGGCCGCCTCATCTGCTTGAAAGCGGCGGCAATTTTTGCGGTCCACGTGCAGCAATTACCGTGCACTGGCTTTGCTGCCCTTCCCCATTGAAGCCATCAGCAAGCCGAGCGCTTCCATTGCTGAACGCACAACAAGTCTGATAGCGTTGCAATCACTGTCACATGAAAAACGATGTTGTTGCCCTACTCGAAGAAAGACATGCACTCCTGCGCAAGCTGAGGACGCAGCTTCGCGGCTGCGCGCGACAAGAACATGCTCGCCTGCTGTTTCGACAATACGCCCTCGCCCTCGGCGCTCACATCGGGGCAATGAGCAAGGTCGTCTATCCCACTCTCACATCTTTGGGTTGGCGCGACGTGCAGTCGGACCTGCTGGTCGGACATGCCAAGCTCGCCCACATGTTGGCCGACCTGCTCAGGCTCAAGCTCGAAGGCAGCTTGTTTGGCGAATGCCTCGCCGATCTACTCGATGCCACAGAGCATGTCACGCTTCGGGAGTCAGACGAGCTGTTGCCGCTGCTCGGAAGGCTCGACATGGCCCAGCGTGTTGCGATGAGGCTTGACGCAGAACCATATCTCAGCCGCGTCAATGAGGTCGATCCGCTGCTTGGTCTGCAAATCACGGCCGATTGGATTGAGGAAGCACGCATGCTGCTGGTGTCGCGTCAAGCCTCAAGTGTCGGCCGCTCGTTTGCTCTCGAAACGCATGCTGCGTGCGCCTCATCGCCATAGCACGGCTATGACTCGTCCGCGCGCCTTGCACTGCGATCCGACAGCGGCGCGATCAACTGACACTTGAGGCTTGACGTGGCTGTTTGAGCGCGCTCGAGCCTCGATACAGTTCTCATGAAACTTCGGGTACAGCCGTTGTACAAGGCGTCAGGCATTATGTCCCCAGGGCAGATGAATCACGATCTCCTGAAATAGCGGCAATAGTCCCCGCACCTCGAGCCTTCAAAAGACCATATTGCCCCGATAGTCATGTCTCCATCAGCGACATGATGCGGGGGCCATATCAAGATCATCGCCGTGCTGGCGGCGCTCCTGGTTGCGAGCGCGGTACACGCCAATCCTCTCGTCGAGAGACTAGTCAACCAGCTTGAAGCCAGCCCGTCAGGCTGCGCGAGAGTAGCCACTGGTCATCCGCAGCGGCGGCTCATCGAATCCGACATCTCGAAGGTCTCAAAACTCACCACGATTCCGCCGGGCGTGCGTTTCGAAGTGCTCGACTGCCCCGTCGACGGCTTCGTGCACCGGGGCGAAACCGTTGTCATCAGCACACGCTTGTCACGCATGTCGGCGCCGCAACGCTTCTTCATCATCGCGCACGAAATAGGGCATCTAAAGCTACAGCATCATGCGGCAATCATGAGCTTCGTGGCGCGCGCAGTAGACACCTCGGCAGACGAATCCGCAGCCCGTGCGCTCATTGCCTCAGGGCTGGCCGCGATATCTCATCAGGCCGAACTCGACGCAGACGCTTTCGCCGTGCGGCTCATGCGCGAGGCCCGCCTCGACCCCGAGCAGGCGGCGCGCATCTTCGACAGCATTGGCGATGGTGAAGACAACGGCACCCATCCGTCGCCGGGGCGTCGCGCCCGCGCGATCCGGGCGATGAACTGATCGCTCTC
>Ga0207678_10001912_pt1 | contig 19021 bp, 14 predicted proteins | sample KBSC63metaG_FD_184319 | JGI IMG/M metagenome (GOLD analysis project Ga0207678, IMG submission 184319) | Corn rhizosphere microbial communities from Kellogg Biological Station, Michigan, USA - KBS C6-3 metaG (SPAdes) (version 2) | ecosystem: Host-associated > Plants > Roots > Rhizosphere > Soil ...
TTGCTGTTGCTTCTTGCGGCGCGGAGAAAATCGAAAACAATGGGCACAGTCGGGATAAACTTCGGGGCGGCGGACAGCGGACAGGGCTTTGACGTCGCGTCGACCGTCACGGCGATCCTGGGGGCCGAGCAGGCTATTGAAGCTCCATGGAAAAACCAGCTTTCTGCCCTACAGGCGCAGGATGCAGTGTTCACGACTCTTGGCAGCGGACTTTCGACTTTGACGACGGCATTGCAGTCGCTTACCGATTTCAGCGGCGCGTTGGCGGGGAAGCAGGGTTCCAGCTCCGATACGAATGTGCTGGCGCTGTCTTCGGCAACTGCGGCGGCGGTTGCGGGCAGCCATACGATCGTCGTCAGCCAACTGGCGCAGACCTCGACGGAATACTCGGATACGCTGGCGAATGGAGCGGACACTATATCAGGCAGCCTGACCATTCAGGGCCACACGATCACGGTGGACGGCAGCAGTAACACGCTTGCATCGTTTGCGAGCGCGATCAACCTGGCCGGTATCGGCGTGAACGCGAGTGTGATCACAGATACGTCGGGTTCAAGGCTTTCACTGGTGAGTGCAACCAGCGGCTCGGCGGGGCAGCTTACGATCACCGGCGGTCTCACCGATGAGACTACTGCTACAGCTATTGGATTGAATACCGGCCAGTCGGGACAAGATGCCACTTTGACTGTCGATGGAGTTACTCTGACGAGCGCGTCGAACACGGTGACCAATGCGATTCCGGGGGTCACGTTTCAATTGTTATCGACTTCCGCATCGCCGACCGCGCCAGTGCAGGTGCAGATCACGAACGATACTTCGGCGGTTGTGACCGCGGTAAGCAGCGTTGTGAGTGCGTACAACACCGTTATCCAAACGATCAAAGGCCAAGAGGGAAAGGACGCGAGCGGGAATGCCGAGCCGCTTTATGGCAGCCCCACGCTGGCAGCGCTGCAAAACCAGCTGACCAGCGCTTTGCTTGGAGGAACAGCGAGCGGGACGATCAAGAGCATTACTCAACTGGGGATCGGCTTCAATCAGGACGGCACATTAAGCCTGAACGCGGACACATTGAGTAGCGAACTGACCAGCAATTTCTCCGATGTTGTCGGATTTTTGCAGGACGCGAACAGTTTCGGCCAGACCTTTGCTACCACGTTGAATAATCTTGGATCGCAGTCGACGAAGGGTGTGGTTTACCTCGCGCAACAACAAAACGCTGCGCAGGAGGCCGCGCTCAACCAGAACATCAGCAACCAGGACGCTCTCCTGGCGACGGAAAAAACGAATCTTACGACGGAACTGAATCTAGCCAACCAGATCTTGCAGTCGATTCCCAGTCAGCTTAAAGAAATCGACCAAATCTATAGTGCCGTAACCGGCTACAACACGGGAAGATAGGAGGGCAGATGCGCGAGACGAGTTATCAGCAGCAGGCCTTGGTTGGCGCGACCGGCGTAGAACTTATTGTTGCGCTTTACGATGCTGCAATCCGCTTTCTTTATCGGGCCATGCAGTGCGTGGAAGAGAATGACGTTCGCGAACGGCGCATTGCAGTCAAGAAGGTCGTAGATATCCTGATCTATCTGCAGGCGCGGTTGCGGCCTGATATAGGCGGCAGCGTTGCCACTTCACTGGCAGATTTCTATGCAGCCATGTTCACCATGACGCTTGAGGCATCGCACATCGCTTCCAAGGAACAGTTCGAAGAGGTGATTGCGTGCGTGCGAAACGTCCGGGATGCATGGATTATTGTTGCTCGCGATCCGGAGGCGGGAAAGGTGCTGCCGAGAGAGCTGCGCACGCGCGAAGAAAAATTTGTGCCGCCTCCGGAAACATATGAAGCCATCAACGAGGGCAGTGCATCGCGATGGCTCGCCTGATTTATGTAGCGATGGACAACTCTTCTTCGAGGCGCTGCTTTTCGAATAGGCTGGTGTAATAGCCGTTACGGGTCAGCAGATCGTCATGTGTACCGAGTTCTGCGATGCGGCCGTTGACCAGGACCGCAATCTGATCGGCATTGCGCGCGGTGGAGATGCGATGCGAGATGAAGATCGTCGTACGATTTTCCATGGTTTGCCGCAGGCCGCTTAGAATCCGCTCTTCGGTATAGGTATCGACGCTGGCCAGCGCATCGTCCAGGATGAGGATTCGTGGATCGCGGACAACGGCGCGTGCTATGGCGGTACGCTGCTTCTGGCCGCCGGAGAGAGTGACTCCGCGCTCTCCGACCATAGTTTCGAAACCTTTGGGAAATTCGAGAATCTCCGTGCAGATGTGAGCAATGCTGGCAGCGTCTTCGACCTCTTCCTTGGTCGCATCGGGTCTGCCGAATGCGATATTTTTGCGGATGGTCTCGGAGAAGAGGAACGTCTCCTGGGGTACAAAACCGATGCTCTTGCGAAGCTCGGCCAGCGTGAAATGACGGATAGGTTGGCCGTCGATGAGAACCGCGCCGGGCGCAACGTCGTGCAGCCTGGGGATGAGGCTGACCAGAGTGGATTTTCCCGACCCGGTAGGACCTACGATAGCCAGACTGGTACCGGCAGGAATACGGAGATTGATATTGTGCAGAACCGGTGGAGCGTCCGGGTAAGAGAAGGTGAGATTGCGGAACTCAATGTCGCCGTTGATGGGAGTATTCCTGGCCGCCGGATCGTCGGCGATGGACGGCTTCTGTTTGAGGAGTTCGTCGATTCGAACTACTGAGGCGGTGCCCCGCTGGAACAGGTTAACGACCCAGCCGACAGCGATCATGGGCCAGGTGAGTTGGACCATGTAAACGATAAAAGACGTAAACTGGCCGACCGAGATGCGGTGCGAAATGACTTCGTGGCCGCCCACAAGCAGCGTGATCATCAGCGACAAGCCGAGGACAAACTCGAGCGTGGGCCAGAGCATCGCCATCAGGCGCACGAGATAGAGACTGCGGCGAATGTACTCCTGGTTGGCGGTCTCGAAGGAGGCGATTTCAGCCTCTTCCTGAACGAAGGCGCGGATGAGGCGGGCGCCTGAAAAGTTCTCCTGCGCCTTGGCGGAGATATCGGAGAACATGGCCTGAATGCGCTCGAAGCGCCGATGGATGCGATTGCCAAAGTACTGGACCAGTACGGAGGCGATGGGGAGCGGGACGAAGGCGCAGAGGGTCAGCTTTGGGCTGATGCGGATCATGAAAGGCAGCGCCGCGGCGGTGAAGACGATGGTGTTCGCGCTGTACATGATGGCCGGGCCGAGAAGCTGGCGCACGGCGCTGAGGTCATTGGTGGTGCGGGCCATGATGTCGCCGGTGCGATGAGTGTGGAAGAAGCTCGCAGACTGGCGTTCGAGGTTAGCGAAGAGATCGTTTCGGAGATCGTATTCAATATCGCGTGAGGCCCCGATGATGACCTCGCGCGTGATGTAGAGAAAGATTGCCGCAAAGATTGCGATGATCAGCAGGCGAAGTGCATGGTGGACGACCTTAGCTTCGGTGAGACCGTGCTGCATGTCGTCAATGGCGCTGCCGATGACGAGGGGGATAAGGATTTTGATTACGTTGTAGAAGATGACCGATACGCCGCCCCAGGCGAGACTCTTCCAGTATCGCCTGAGGTATGGGAACAGCGGTCTAAGTCGATCGAGCATGATGAATTATTCTAAGTCGCCTCGGGGTTTAGACGCGATTAGAGGTTCCCAGGATTCGGTGTAGTTTTGGGCTGGTCCTCAGGAGGAGCCGCCGGCTTCGGTTGCTGAGCCGGGGATTCCGCAGGGGCAGCTTGAGGGGCGGGTTCTGTCGAATCTGCCGGGGGCGGGGCGGGGGCCGGCGGTTCCGGCGGAGTGTCGGACATGCTGACCAGTTCGACGTCGAAGACAAGATTCGCTTTGGCAGGAATAACGGGCGGACGGCCTGTCTCTCCGTAGGCAAGCTGGTAGGGAATAAAGAGGCGCCGTTTGCCACCGACATGCATGCCTTCAAATCCGGTGTCCCAGCCGATGATGACTCGCTGCGCGCCATAGGGGAAGGTGATGGGCTGGCCACCGGGGTGGTCGTAGGATGAATCGAACTTTGTGCCGTCCGCAAGCCATCCGGTATAGCGGACGGTGTACCACTTGTGGGTTTCGGCGAGTGGACCGGTGCCAACGACCGTGTCGATGTACTTCAGCGTGTACAGGGTCTTGGGTATTCCCGGAACTGGGGGAATTTTCGAGACGGGCGCTGCGGTTGTCGCGGAGTGATGATGGGCAATGGGCGGCTTATGGCTGGTGGTCTGCGCTGCGGCGGCAACGCTGAAAGTGAGCAGGGTGGCGAAAAGCTTCAGCTTCATAGATGGTCTCGGGTTCAGATCTCGGTTAAGCGAGGGTGATGGATGGATCGTTGAGGTGTTCGCGTAGAAGGCGTTGGGTGAGCGTCTTCAAATCTTCTCCGGTCTTAGGGAGAACGAAAGCGCCTGCCGTCTCGGACCACTCAAGTTTGAAGCTGGTGGAGGTGGCGGAGATCCAGAGTTGGCGAACGGGGGTGTTGGGAGTGAGAACGAATTTGCTCGTACCATCTTCGAAGAGGATGTTGAGTACGCCGTTATTCTCTTCGGCTTCGAAGGTCTCTGATTCTTCTTCGGCCGCGATGAGAGATTGTTTGAGTGCTTCGAGAGCGCGGTCGGATTCGCGGCGGAATGTGGTTTCGTCGAGCATGAATTTAGTTTAGAGCCTGTCTGTCCTAAGTATCCCATTCTTCGGGATTTTGGGCTAAACCGTAGAATGGCATCGAGCGCTGCCGCGGCCTCATTACGAAATTGAACAATGAAGGAAGGTCAAGAGAGGGACATGACTGAGATTCCCAGCCCCCGCAGTCTGCGCCGCCATCAGACAATTACGCTGTCGCTGCTCTTCCTTGCAGGCGTGGTCAACTTTCTCGACCGCTCATCGCTTTCCATCGCCAACACTACCGTGCGCGGGGAGATGCATCTCAACGGAACTGAGATAGGCTGGCTTCTGTCTGCCTTCTCACTGGCTTACGGATTCGCGCAGCTTCCGCTGATTGGGCTTCTGGATCGGGCGGGCACACGCTCGATTCTCGGCGGCGGGCTCATCCTCTGGTCCGCCGCGCAGATGTTAACCGGGTTCGTGCGCAGTTTCTCCACCTTTCTTGTGCTGCGCGTCCTTCTGGGAGTAGGTGAAGCACCTTTTTATCCATCTGGCGTTCGAAGCACGAGGGAATGGTTTACCTCGGCTACGCGCGGACGCGCCGTCGCAATCATGAGTTCATCGCAAAATTTCGGCCTTGCGGTCGCGCCGCCGATCCTCACCTGGATCATGCTGAGCATTGGCTGGCGCGCCATGTTCATCGTGCTCGGCGTGTCCGGTCTGTTGGTGGCTTCGGCGTGGATCGCCTTCCACCGTGCGCGCCGGGATACCATCTTCCATGAGCCGGAGCCGCCGCTGTCTGTTGCTCCCGAATCCGCATGGAAGGCGCTGATTCGTCAGCGCACCGTCTGGGGCATGATGCTTGGCTGGGGAGGCATCAATTACACCGTGTGGCTGTATCTTGCATGGCTGCCCGGATATCTGGAAGTGCAGCGCCATCTTTCACTGGCGAAGAGCGGCTGGGTTGCCGCAATTCCGTTCCTCGCTGGCGCGGTGGGTATGCTGGCGAGCGGTGCATTATCGGACAGACTTGCGCGCGCAGGCCTATCGCTTGCGACCGTACACCGCCTCAATATCGTCGTCGGCATGATTGCATCTTCCGGCAGTACATTTGTAGTTGCGTATAGCCATTCCACGGTGCAAGCGGTCGCTGGAGTCAGCATGGCGCTATTCTTTATCCACTTTGCAGGGACCTCCGGATGGGGTTATGTCCAGACGGTCAGTCCGTTGCGTTATGTAGCTTCGCTGGGCGCGCTACAGAACTTCGCCAGCTTTATGATCGCTTCGGCAGCGCCTGTACTCACAGGCTGGCTGCTTGACCGCACACATTCTTTTACGATTGCCCTTGGAGTTTGCAGCGCGGTAACGCTGCTTGGGGCGCTTAGCTACGCTACATTGGCGGCTCCGGGTGGAATGCATCTCGATGGAGATGCCCGGCCGGGAGTTCAAGGCATGTCTGCGCAGATATAAAGCTTTGAACTATGGAGCAGTTTCGGTGCTTCCTGACTCGACAGCAGCGAGACCATGCTTTTCCATCCGGTAGATGAGCGTACGCCGACTGATGTCCAGATAGCGCGCCGCCTGCGTCTGGTTTCCGGAAAACTTTTCCAGCGCGCGGCTGATGAGTTCGCGCTCCGTTGCTTCCAGGCTGATGCCCTCCTCGGGCAAATCCGGCCACAGCAATGCTGCGTTTGAAGTGGTTTGGGTCAATTCCTCCGGCAGATCTTCAATGGTGATCAGATCTGTGGAAGAGAGAACTAACAGACGTTCCAGAACGTTTTCGAGCTGACGCACGTTTCCTGGCCAGCGATACGAAATCAGTCGCTGATGCACTGCAGGGGACAGACGCACATCAAGAAGATTATGCCGCTCTTTGGCTCGTTCAAAGAGCGCGTCGATCAATTCAGGGATATCTTCCCGCCGCTCTCTCAGCGGAGGAATTCTTAAGGGGACAACTGCGAGCCGATAATATAGGTCTTCGCGGAACGTGCCGTCTTCAACCATGGCTGAAAGGTTCCGGTGGGTTGCCGCGATGACCCGCACATCGACTCTTACCAGGGTGCTTGAGCCCAGTTTGGGAAGCTCGCCTTCCTGCAAAACTCGCAGAAGCTTGACCTGCGCCTCCAGGGGCAGGTCGCCGATTTCATCCAAAAAGAGGGTGCCTCCGTCTGCTGATTCGATGCGCCCCGATTTGTTCGCTACCGCGCCTGTAAATGCGCCTCGCGTGTACCCGAAGAGTTCGGACTCGACCAGGTCCTGGGGAATTGCGCTGCAATTGATAGGAACAAAGGGCCGATTGTTTCGACGGCTGTTGTTATGAATGGCCCGTGCGACGAGCTCCTTCCCGGTTCCCGTTTCACCTTGAATAAGTACGGTGGCATCTCTTTGCGAGACCCGCACTGCCTGATCGAGCACGCGCAAAAATCCCTTGGAGTGGCCGACGATTCCTTCAAAGCCATATCGCTGATCGAGGGCCGAACGGAGCGTGCGCACTTCTTCAATGAGGTTCTGCCGCTCCATCGCGCGATGTACGACCAGGACCAACGCTTCAAAATCAATGGGCTTCGTAACATAGTCGTAGGCGCCCAGCTTCATCGCTTCGACCGCGGTTTCTATGGTTCCAAATGCGGTGACCACGATAACGGTGGTCTGCATTCCCTTTTTCGTGATGCGGCTAAGGAGTTCAAGGCCGCTGGTCGGCATGCGAAGGTCGGTAATGATGAGCTGGGGCTCTACCTCCTCAAGCATCCTCCAGGCTTCGTCGCCATCCGTTGCCAGAGAGACTTCGTAGCCGGCCTCTTCGAGTTGCATCTTCATCACGCGGCGAAGGCTACTGTCATCGTCGACAACAAGAATATGATTCCGTTTCATGCCAGTTCCGCCCTTGTTCTTTGCGCGATTGCAGAGGCCGAGGTTGGCAGTTCAACCCGAAAGATGGTGCCTCTCCCCGTATTCGGCCGGCAGGTAAGCGAGCCACCGTGCTGTGTTGCGATGTTAGATGCTATGGCAAGGCCCAATCCGGTCCCATCTTTTTTAGTCGTGAAGAATGGATCGAAGATGCGCTCCTTTTCCTCCAGCAGAATGCCATGGCCCTGATCGCATACTTCGATGCAAAGCCGCTCTTTAGAGAACAAAGTGCGAATCAGTATTGTCCCTTCCCCCTCCGTCGCGTGGATAGCGTTCAGAATCAGGTTGAGCAATAATTGCTTGATCTGTTCAGGATCGCACTCGACCTCATGGATCGGGCCTTCTGCCTGAACCTTTAGTGTCACACCCTGGCGACTGGCCATATGCTGCGCAAGTGCGGTGACCGACTGGACCATCTCTAGCGGTTCAGTCTCCTGAAGCCGGGGCAGACGTGGCCGGGCAAAATCAAGGAAATTTGTGAGCAGCTTGTTCAAGCGTTGCGACTCTTTTGTCAGAATTTCCAGGCACTCCGCGCGCGCTTCGGCCGATGCCTGTCCCCGCGCGAGAATCCCGGCTGCACCGCTGATGCTTGCAAGGGGATTGCGGATTTCGTGGGCAAGACTTGCGGAAAGTTGTCCCGCAGCGGTAAGCCGCTCTGTCTTCTTCATCTGGTCGATATTCTGCCGAAGCTCTGTATAGACCCGCTCCAGTTCAAGCTTGGTAAGCTCTACGCGCCTACGCTGCATGCGTTCACGGTCGGCAAGCAGTCCGGCGATGATACCGGCTGCGCCGAAGGTGCTGAGTTCCACGATCTGGTCCTGGGCATCGAGCGGAGAGCTATACCAGTGGCGATGAATCGATGGGGCCTGCAGCACGGTCGCCAGCAGAATGGTCTTGAGGGCTCCTCGCCAGCCGAAGAACATGCCCGCCAGCATGAATGGCAGAATATTCAGGTGGTGCAACACATTGTGCAGCACTACGGCATGCGGCGGCGCCATCCAGGTATAGATCGCAAGGATGAACACCAGGGCTACGATCAGCACCGCTTTAGCCCGCGTCGAGCGCAGGCTGGATGGGACGAGAGGCATATTCTCATTCTCCCACGTTGCCGGGGGAGCGCTGCCTGGCCACTCTTGTGCAATGGCGGCAGACGTAGACCTATCGAGCATTCAAATCCAGAAAGCAATTCACGCGCCAACTTCCTGGTCGAGACAATTCCGCGGCCGCATGGGATTTAATGAGGGAATTCCGGCAGAGCGCTGCACCTTTCGGAACACCTGTGTACGTTATGGGACACCTATGCTGCTGTATATAAGACCGATCGCCGCGTTTTTATTGTGATTTCGCTTTGGCGCACCAATTGCTTTAGGTCATAAGGTGACATTCCGCAGACTTGCCTTATTTTTCTTATTGCTGCCGGGCTACCTTTTGGGGCAATCCGCGTCTCAGAGCCTCGCGCCTGAATCGAGCGGGAGCAAAGCACTTCCTTCCGCTCCTCTTCCTCAGGAAAAGGCGGGCGCGCCGCCATCTTTGGCGAAGACAGAAGGGCCGCCCCTGGAGTTGTCGCTGGCAGATGCCATTGCCATGGCCCAGCAGAATAGTCCCCGCCTGCATGAAGCCTCCGCAATCACACAGCGCGTAACATCTGCCGCCCGCACGGCCAGTGCCTATACCAACCCCAGTATTGAAGTTTATGGGGGACACCAGTCTGCCAGACCTGTTCCCACGCCCGGTGCTCCGGGGCTTCTGCAACATTATGCTGCATCGCAGACTATAGAGATTCCCCTCGAACGCCATGCTCGCCAACGCGCAGCAAGACTCAATATCGCGAGCAGCAGGTCAGCGGCACAGGCCGTCACATTATCGGTCGTCGCCGATGTAAAGCACACTTTTTACGCTGCGCTCCACCGTCGTCAACAGATTCAACATGCGGAGGAGAATCTGCACCTTGTAGAGGACCTGCGGCATCGCGTGGAAGTGGAAGTTAGGGTAGGCGAAAAGGGGCGGCTGGAACTGACGCGTACCGAAGCCGAACTGGCGCGGGCACAATTTGCGGTTCGCAGCGCGCAGCTTGAATACGCCAATGCGATTGCCTTGCTGCGGGTGACGATTGCGGCACCGGCAAATGCGGAGCTTGATCCGGAAGGGCAGCTTGAGTCGCGACGGACGCTGCCGCCACTGAAGGAACTGCGAGAACATGTGCTGCGCTCGTATCCTTCCGTCATTCAGTCGCAGGTCGATATTCAGGCAGCTCGCGCCACGCTCGATCGAGAACGTGCCTTGCGCATTCCGCAGCCTACTGCATTCGCAGAGTACGAAAACCAGCCTGACCTTCGTTTCTGGCGCGCGGGAGTGAATATTTCCATCCCGCTCTGGGATCATCGGCAGGGACAGATTGGCGAAGCCAAGGCGGCCATCTCTCAAGCATCCGCCGTGCTCGATCAGCGCCGTCTGGAACTCATTTCGGCGCTGGAGCGTGCTTACGAACAGTACCAGTTGGCAGACCAGCAGACGACATCGCTTGAGGCTGGATCATTGCATGCCGCGGAAAGCGCTGTCGATGCCGCGAAGAACGCCTATCGCTTTGGAGAACGCGGCATCGTCGAGGTGCTTGACGCGCAACGCGTTCTGCAAAACGTTCGCGGCGATCTGCTGGATGCCCAGTTTGCGCGCCAGTCGGCGCTGGTTGACCTGGAAGAACTTGGCGCAGTTGCGCCTGAAGCGAGGCCCTGATGATTATCCTGAATTTCTCTCTGCCATCTTCGTCGCGCAGATCGCTCATGCGTTGCGCCGGAACACTCGCTCTTCTTGCGCCGCTTTTGTTTACGGCACAGGGCTGCAAGACGGCACAGGAAAAATCTGTGGCAGCGAAGGTCGGCAATACCGATGAGGTTGCCATTACTCCGGCGCTGGCCGAAACGGTGAAGTTTGGCACGCCCGAAATGGGAGATGTCAACGGCACGTTGCAAGTGGCGGCGCACGTCGAGACTGATGCACATAGGATTGCGCATGTCGGTTCGCCCGTCGCCGGCCGAATTTTAAAACTGCTCGTCTTCGAGGGCCAGTATGTAAAGGCAGGCACGGTTCTGGCCATGCTGCACAGCACGAACCTGTCGGATACGCAGTTCGCCTTGATTAAAGCTTCCTCTCAAAAGGAATTGGCCGCCGCCGCGGAGAAGCGGGCTGAGCAACTTGTGAAGGCCGACGTTATCGGCCAGGCGGAGCTTGAGCGCCGCCGGGCAGAGTTGTTGCAGGCCAGTACGGAAGCGGCGTCCTACCGCACACAGTTGCTGGGGCTGGGAATGACAGCGGCTCAGATCAGCAAATTGGAGACCACGCGCAAGTTAAGTGCGGACTATCCGATCGTGACGCCACGAAGCGGCACAGTCCTCAAGCGTGACATCACCATTGGACAGGTCATACAGCCAGCCGATCCGGCATTTACCATCGCCGACCTGTCCAGCGTCTGGATTGTTGCCAATGTTCCTGAAGAAGATGCCGGCCCTCTACAGCGCGGTATGCAGGTTGAAGTCCGCATACCTGCCCTCCCCAAGCAGAAGATAAGGGGCCATCTGGCATTCGTTTCGCCGATTGTGGATCCGGCCACGCGTACGGTTGAGGTCCGCATGGATGTTGCGAATTCCGGTGGCCTGCTCAAGCCGGATGAGTTGGCCAACATGACTTTCATCGGCCATACGGATCGCAAGCTCATGGTCCCCAATGCGGCCGTCGTTCGAGAAGACAACAAAGACTATGTATTCGTTCAGATTGCGCCCCGGAAGTATGTCTTACGCGAGGTATCGCTCGGCGCGGAAGAGAATGATCATCGGGTTGTGCTCAGCGGTGTTCAGCCGGACGAGCACATCGTCACCGATGGCGCTTTCCATCTGAACAACCAGCGCAAGCAGAATGCGATCAAGGGAGGCCAGTAGATGCTGCAATCTCTCGTCGCAGCCGCCTTGCGCCAGCGGCTCATCATTGTCGTGGTTGCTCTCATATTTGTTGGCTTTGGTATTAACGCTGCTAAACATCTCTCGGTGGATGCCTTCCCCGATGTTGCCAATATTCAGGTTCAGATCGCGACCGAGGCCGCGGGCAAGTCTCCTGAAGAGGTAGAGCGGTTCGTCACAATTCCAATTGAGATCGCCATGACCGGTTTGCCCGGTATGACCGATATGCGTTCGCTCAATAAGCCCGGTTTATCGCTGATTACGCTTGTCTTTTCCGATGGCAGTGATCTCTACCGCGAGCGCCAGATGGTTTCGGAGCGTCTGGCCGAAGTGCGCGAGCGTATGCCGGAGGGTGTCACGCCCATTCTTGGACCGATCACCAATGCTCTCGGCGAGGTGTATCAGTACACGTTGGAACTTCCCGGCGAGAGCGCGGAGAAGCGGCCGCTTACGCATGAAGAACTCATCAAGCGACGTACTCTGCAGGACTGGGTTGTGCGTCCAATGTTGCGCTCCATTCCGGGGGTGGCGGAGATCAATTCGACCGGCGGTTTTGTCAAGCAGTATGAGACGCTTGTCGATCCGCAGAAGCTGCATTATTACGATCTCACCATCAACGACATACGCGAGGCGTTAGCACGCAACAATGCCAATGCCGGCGGCGGTGTCCTGCCGCAGCATGCGGAGCAGTACCTCATCCGAAGTGTCGGTCTGGTACGCGATCTCGACGATATTCGGAATATTGTCGTAAAGGAGAGTAAGGGGACTCCTGTTTACATTCGCGACGTGGCGCAGGTGCGCATGGGCACGGAAGTCCGCTACGGTGCCATGATCAAGAATGGCTATACCGAAGCGGTCGGCGGCGTGGTCCTGATGACCAGCGGCGGCAACGCGAAAGAGATTGTAAGCCGCGTCAAAGAACGAGTCGCTGAGATCAACAGCAAGCACATGATCTCCGGCGGGCTGCAGATCGTTCCCTATTATGACCGTTCGCAACTTGTCGATGCCGCGATCCATACCGTGACCGAGGTGCTCGCGGAAGGCGTAGTCTTTGTCATCGTCATTCTCTTCTTGTTTCTCGGCGATCTGCGCTCCAGCCTTATCGTTAGTGCGAATCTCATCCTTACTCCGCTGCTCACCTTTTTGGTGATGAACCATATAGGACTTTCGGCCAATCTCATGTCGCTCGGCGGTCTGGCAATTGCCATTGGCCTTATGGTGGATGGCTCGGTTGTGGTGGTGGAGAACATCTTCGCCCGGCTGAGTCACGCCAGACACGAGCATCAGCCTGAAGATACCTTCGCGAAACTGCACGTCGTCTTGTCGGCTGTTCATGAGGTGGCCACGCCCACGTTCTTCGGAGTGGCCATTATTATTCTTGTCTTTCTACCGCTGATGACGATGGAAGGCATGGAAGGGAAGATGTTCGCTCCGCTGGCTTATACCATTGCCATTGCCCTGGCGATCTCTCTGGTCCTTTCACTTACGCTTTCGCCGGTGCTCTCTTCCTATCTGCTGAAAGGCGGTAAAGAAGAAGATACCTGGCTGGTTCGCTGGCTGCGTAGGCCTTATGAGTTCCTGCTCCATTGGGCGATGAACCACCGCAAGATTACAGTTTTGGGCGTAGTTGTAATATTCTGCGCATCTCTTTCGCTTTTTCCTTTCCTCGGGACGTCTTTTATTCCGGAGATGCATGAAGGCACGCTCTCGCCTAACGCCGACCGCGTTCCGAATATCTCGCTCGACGAGTCACTGAAGATGGAACGGGAGATGCAAAATCTTATGCTGCAGGTTCCCGGCGTAGAAAATGTGGTTTCGCGTGTGGGGCGCGGGGAGTCCCCGGCTGACCCTGCTGGACCGAATGAAGCAGATGTTATGGCTTCACTTCTGCCCTTCGACGAGAGGCCTCATGGCATGACGCAGGACACGATAGCCGAGCAGATTCGTGAACGGCTCGCAACCTTGCCGGGAATCAATCTCGTGATGTCGCAGCCCATCAGCGACCGTGTCGATGAGATGGTCTCCGGAGTTCGCGCCGATGTTGCCGTGATGCTCTATGGAGATGATCTGGATGTTCTGGTGAAGAAAGCCAACCAGATCGCCAAGGTTGCAACTGGAATTCAGGGCACGCAGGATACACGCGTCGATCGCGTTGGCGGACAGCAATATCTCACGATCGATATCGATCGTGGCGCTATCGCGCGCTATGGTCTTAACGCGGCAGACGTGAATGACGTAATCGAGACGGCAATTGCAGGAAAGTCGGCTACGCAGATCTATGAAGGCCAGCGCAGATTCTCTTCTGTTGTACGCTTGCCTGAAAAGCTGCGTGACAGCGTGGACGATATCCGCGAATTGCAGATCAGTTCGCCGGATGGACCTCGTATTCCACTTAAATATCTCGCCAGCGTCAAGGTTGTTGAAGGACCTGCGCTGATTAATCGCAGCATGGGCAAGCGCCGTATTGTTGTCGGCGTCAACGTTCAGGATCGCGACCTGGGCGGCTATGTGAAGGAGTTGCAGGACAAAGTGGAGCGTGAGGTCCCGCTGCCTGAGGGATATTACATCGAGTGGGGCGGCCAGTTCCACAACATGCAACGCGCTCTGCATCACTTGATGATCATTGTCCCGATCACCATTGCAGCCATCTTCTTCCTGTTATTCATTCTCTTCCAGTCGGTTCGCTTCGCCGCGCTGATTATCACTGTACTGCCGCTCGCATCCATCGGGGGCATTATGGGGCTGTTCTTCTCAGGCGAGTATCTTTCCGTTCCCGCGTCGGTAGGCTTCATCGCGCTATGGGGTATCGCCGTCCTGAACGGCGTAGTTCTTGTGTCATATATCCGCAAGCTGCGCGATGACGGAATGTCGCAGGCCGATGCGATTCGGGAAGGGACCAAGATGCGGTTCAGGCCGGTGATGATGACGGCAACGGTGGCGGCACTTGGACTGGTCCCATTTCTATTTGCGGAAGGCCCGGGCTCCGAGATTCAGCGTCCCCTTGCCATTGTTGTGATCGGTGGGCTGGTCAGTTCAACGGCGCTTACATTGATATTGCTGCCAGTGGTGTATGCCTTCTTCGAAGGTCAAAAAGCCAGGCGGATCACTCCAGCGGTTCAACCGGTTTCCGGAATCGAGGTTTCTTCATAAGATAGCCAATCGGAATGAGGCAAGCGGTCAAGAGCACCAGCACGTGTACCGTATCAACATAGGCCAGGGCTCTTGCCTGCATTGGCGATGCTCCAATCCAATGCTTCCATGAACGTGGCCAACGTCACGGTGAAAGTGATGACCCATGGATTAAATCGTGGCGTCCAGTGCTCGTAATGGAAATCCTGATTAGCATCTGTTGATGTCGCAGATGGCGGCATTTAATCGGAACCCCAGATACAGGTGAACATCTCTCTATTACTGCAGATCTCGTACGACGAGCAGTACGTTCATCTGGAGGAGACCGGACGCATATCCTTTGGGGCTTAGAGGCTAAGCAGGGAAGTCATATTCGCGCTGAGATTTTCGTTATAAGTCCGTACCGCAGCGGCAAAATCTCTTGCGGCTACCGGGATTCCCAGAAAATTGCCTTGAGCTTCATCACATTTTCGGCGCAGTAGAAAACGAAGCTGTTCGTCTGTTTCCACTCCTTCAGCCACCACCTTGATATTCAGCCCATGTGACATTGCGATAATCGTCCTTACTACGGCCGCAGCATTTGCATCGGACTGAGATTTCTTTACAAAGCTCTGATCGATCTTGAGCCGGTCGACCTGATATTGCAGAAGGTAGGAAAAGCTGCAGAACCCAGTCCCGAAGTCATCAATAGAAATCTTCGCACCCAGTCCACGGATCTTCTGCAGCTTGTCTAGATTCTCACTGGAGTTGACCATCAGCATGCCTTCAGTGATCTCGATCTCCAGATCGGATGCATCCAGACCGCTCTTCGCGAGCGAATGCTCGATGATCTGAACGAGATTCTTCTGTTGAAATTGACGAGGCGACAGGTTGACGGAGATGGTTAGATTCATTCCCAACTCCTCCTGCAGTGCCTTGCCTTCGCAGCACGATTTCATAAACGCCCATTCACCGATGGGGATGATGAGCCCTGTCTCTTCCGCCAGCGGAATGAACTGTGCCGGAGTAATTTTTCCCATTCGCGGATGAGTCCAGCGCAGCAGCGCCTCCATGCCGGTGACGGCTCCCGTTGCGAGCGAGACCTGGGGCTGGTAATGGAGTTCCATCTCCCCGTTAGCGACAGCATGGCGCAATGCATGTTCCATCATCAGCCGGTCAGCCGTCTCCTTCAGCATGTCTTCACTGAAGAGTTGATACTGATTGCGGCCGCCGTCCTTGGCCACATACATTGCCGCGTCAGCCCGCTTGAACAGATGCTTTACGTCCGCGGCGAAGTCGGGATAGATGCAGACACCCACGCTGGCGGTGACTTTGACCAGGTGATCGTCCACCGGGATTTCCGGTGCGAGCTTCTGGACCAGATTGGCCGCGCATTGTTCGACGTCGGCGACGTTCGTGAGGTCCGGCATCACGACGACGAACTCATCTCCACCGGCACGGGCCACGATATCGGTGCTGCGCACAGACCGGCGGAGCCTGTTAGCGGCTTCCATAAGAATCTGATCGCCCGAGGTGTGTCCCAGGGAATCATTAATGCGTTTGAAATGGTCGAGGTCGAGCATGAAGACGGCGACCTTCGTTCCGTAGCGCCGCGCTCTCTCCACAGCTTCTACCGTTTTGTCTCGAAGCAGTGCGCGTCCCATCAGACCGGTTAAGGAATCGTGTGTTGCCAGATGTGTCACATAGTCCAGCATCTGCTTGCGTTCGGTGATGTCGAATGCAATGCCGACGAACCCCGTCACCTCACCCGCTTCGGACTTTACGGCCCGCATTGCCAAATTGATGGGAGTGCGGGCGCCGTCCTGCCGAATGAGCATCAGTTCCTGCTCTGCCATCTCTCCTGCGGCTGCTCCCACTGTCAGAATGTGGAAAAAGTCCTGTTCCGTAAAAGCTGTGGGGTCGCTGGCCTCCGGCATGATTTCTGTTTTGTCATGGAGAACGGTTAACGGGGCCTTGCCCACCAGTTCTTCCCGGTTGTAGCCGGACAACTTCTCCGCGGCCACATTCATTGCGGTAATCAGACCACTTGTATCGGTGACGATAATGCTGAAAGGGGCATGTTGAAACACAGACTCAGTAAAGTCGAACAGGCGCGCATACCGGGCCTGGGCTGCCTTTACATTCGTGATATCACAGCAATTAACCGCTACGCCATCGCCGAGTTTCGTAATCTGAACCCGATACCACGAAGGATTAACCGCTGGATCTCCCATCAGAAGCTCTTCGCTGATAGGGCTTCCGGTATCCACAACCTTCCGGTAGTGTTGCAGCAGCTTGTCTTCCGGTGAAGTCCTGCTTACCGCGGACCGCAACTGCCCCACGATTTCCGATCGTGGTTTACCGATCATCTGTTCGGCATTTGCGTTGACGTACTGAATTCGGAAGTCCACGATCTTCCCAGATTTCTCGCGGACTGCCTCCAGAAGCATGAACGAGTCCATGCTGGTTTCTACGGCTGCAAGAAATTTGGATTGTGCTTCTGTCTCTGCCTTCTGGCGGATACTGCGGTCATACGACTGCAATAAGACCCATAGCGCGAACATGATTCCGGCTGCTATCAGATCGGCTATCACCGCAGAGAAACCGCTGTGCCTCTCTAAGAGCCAAAGCTCCGCGAGCGCCCAGAATACTGCGACCGCGAGCAGACCGATTTTCAGAGCCCGCGGCCGCGGGAACATCCAAGGTGTCAAGCAGAACCTCTGAACCGCCGCACGAGGTACATTGGAAGTTACCTTCAGATTACGAGGGTAACATTTATCGGCGGTTTGTTGAACCCTATATCAGCTCTTTGCTTTTGAAAAGTACTTTTGAATATCCGCGAGTCAAAAGCCTCTTTTCAAGGGGGGCCCTTTCGGTATCTCTCGGCGCTGGTCTTCCCCTCGCGTGTCCTTAGGTCGCGTTCGCGGAGCAGGACAATTTGCCGCATTGCGGAACCGCTAAGGAAAACCATGCTCTGGCCCTGTTAATCGAGTGTTACAGGCCGACCGTCTTCATTCCTCCCTCGGCATAGCGTGCTCCGGTCACCTCTTCGGGAGGAACGGCGGTGGCGATTTCCTGCAATTCAGAGGGAGAGAGCATGATCTCGGCGGCTGCGGCGTTTTCTTCAAGGTATTTCCGCCGTTTGGTCCCTGGAATTGGAACTACATCTTTGCCTTGTGCCAGTACCCATGCCAGCGCAAGCTGCGAGACGGTGATGCCTTTGCGTTCGGCGATTAAACGCAGTCTGGCAACCAGCGCCAGATTTTTATTGAACGCCTCCCCTTGGAAACGAGGAGAATTTTTACGGAAGTCTGTGTCGGGCATCTCGTCTGTCGTGGTAAGTTTCCCGCTCAACATGCCCCTGCCCAGAGGACTGTAAGGGACGAAACCGATGCCCAACTCGCGTAATACCGGCAGAATCTCATCCTCCATGCTGCGCTCCCACAACGAATACTCACTCTGTAGGGCGGTAATAGGATGAACGGCATGGGCCCGCCGGATGGTATTCGCGCCTGCTTCCGATAGGCCGAGAAACCGCACCTTGCCCTGGGCGACCAGTTCCGACATGGCTCCTACGGTGTCTTCGATCGGCACATTCGGGTCCACACGATGCTGATAATAAAGGTCGATTGTCTCCACATTGAGCCGTTTAAGCGATGCCTCGCATGCCTGATGAACGTACTCGGGCGTCCCGAGGATCGCGCGATAGGAGGGATCGTCCTTTCGCCGGACATTGCCAAATTTCGTAGCAAGAAAAACTTCCTTCCGCCGTCCGGCAATTACCCGTCCAATCAGCTCTTCATTGTCGCCAATACCATAGAGGTCCGCCGTATCGAGGAAAGTAATCCCGAGTTCAAGAGCGCGCAGGAGCGTGGCTGTCGATTCTTCATCGTTCCGCTCGCCATAGTAATCGGACATCCCCATGCACCCTAGTCCCATACGGGAAACGATGGCACCCTGGCCGCCAAGTTTTACCTCTTCCATTACCGAAACTCTCCTTTGGTGGACTGCACAAGAACGCTCTTGGTACCTCCAGCATAACTGGTCGAATCACTCTTTGTTCGTCCGCCTGATCTGTTGCCATTCTTTATCTTTGGCCTCAACAGATGTTGCAATAGCCGTATAGAATGACGCACATGATCAGCGATAAAAACCCAAATCGCGGCGACCGGCCGATTCGCAAAAACATCAACAAGATCATCATGATGATTCTTCTGTTTGTTGCCCTGGTCATTGTGCTCACGATCATCTTCGTTGGCATCAAAGGGAAGAAGATGAACGTCCTTCACAAGAGCGAGGCGGCGCAAATCTCCGCTCCCGTTCGTGCTTGAACCTGAGGGTGCTGTATTAAGTCAGTGCTCGGTATTCAGGCATCGCTCATTGCAGTAAGGAAGTGGTTTATGGCCTCCAAGATTCTCTTTCGCGTCTCTTCCGCT
>Ga0207678_10001914_pt1 | contig 19019 bp, 21 predicted proteins | sample KBSC63metaG_FD_184319 | JGI IMG/M metagenome (GOLD analysis project Ga0207678, IMG submission 184319) | Corn rhizosphere microbial communities from Kellogg Biological Station, Michigan, USA - KBS C6-3 metaG (SPAdes) (version 2) | ecosystem: Host-associated > Plants > Roots > Rhizosphere > Soil ...
TGTTCGCGCTCACGACGTCACCGGGTAATCCTCCCCCGCGCACGACGTCCGAAGCTCTCGCGAACCTCGCTCGCGAACCCGGACTTCACGTCGATGCCATCTTCGCGCTTACATTGCTGAGTGACGCGTACGCGCCACATCTCGTGGCGATGCCGGATGCATGGACGGTCGCGGTCAAGGTCAACGACACCGGCAGCGACGCGAAGGGCCTGGAGTTCGGCGGCCCCGGCAACCTGGCCTTCGATCAAAGAGGCTACGCCTGGGTTACGAACAACGTCGTGCAGGGAACGCCCGACTCGACCGACTCCGTCGTCGTGCTCAAACCCAATGGCCAACCCGCGGACGGCCGCAAAGGTACGCCGGTGTCGCCGCTGACCGGTGGAGGTCTGCTCGGTACCGGATTCGGAGTCACGGCCGATCCAAAAGGTTTTGCCTGGTTCGGCAACTTTGGCTGGGGCAGCTGTAGTACCTGCGACCCATCGCCGGATGGGAACGGAAGTATTTCGCGCTTCACGCCGTCGGGCGCGGCGATGTCGCAACCGAACGGTTATCAAGGTGGACCGTTGCGAGCGCAAGGCTTGGCGTCGGACGGCTGCCTGCAATATCTGGATCTCGAGTTTCGGGAATGACAGCGTCTACGTGTTTATTGGAGGCAACCCGCAACGATCCGTGGGTTTTCAACAGGAGGTCGGAAGCGGGCCCTTCGATGTCGCTCTCGCCGCCGACGGCACCGCATGGGTGTCGAATGGTCTCGGCAAACCGCCGAGCAGCGTCGCGAAATATGCGCTCGTCAACGGCGTGCTGGAGCAGCAATTCAGGCGCTTCCTGGGGCAGGGCCTCAGGGGTCTCTCCGTCGATTCGCTTGGCAACGCATGGGTCGCTTCGCAGACCGACAGCATGGTCTATGTGGTGCGGCCGGATGGCTCGGAGATTGGTCCTTTCAACGGTGGCGGGATGAAAGGTCCTTGGGATACGGCCGTGGATGGCGACGAGAACGTCTGGGTCGCGAACTTCGGCCCACTCGAGCCGGGAACGAATTTCAGCGGCAGGCTCACGAAACTTTGTGGCCACGCCCGCCGATGCCCGATCGGGAAAGACGTCGGCGATCCCATTTCGCCCGATAATGGCTACACGCTGCCTTCGGCTGGAAATGAGGTTCTGCTACACAACGGCGATCCGTTGTACGGTCCCGATCGCCCACCGAGCTTCATCCCGATGATGCGTCAGACGGGCCTTGTGATCGATCAGGCGGGAAACATCTGGACCATCAACAACTGGAAGCCGAATTTCGACAACGACGCGCTCCTCAACCCGGGTGGCGATGGCATCGTAATCTTCGTCGGCCTGGCGCCACCTGCACGCCACCATTGAAGTGCGGGGGGCGTGATGTTCAACAAAGGGTAGCGCGGCGAGCGTCATGCGCAGCGTGACGCTCGTCGTGTTTGCGTATTAGGGAACGCGGCGCATCAATCGTCGAGTCGGACGAGCACTTCGTGATTGTCGATATGGTGCCGGAACTGCACCAACTGGCGTTTCGAGTCGAACCATGCTGTTGCTATCCAGTCGCCAGAGAAGTCGAACCGCTCGGTTGCAACCTTGCGCTTGTCGATCGTCAACGTCTCGCCGGAGCGGGACGTCTTCACGTTCATCAGTTTGAAGAGCTTCAAGTCGAAGAGCAGCGGGCGATCCACGATGGCGTAATGCCACACCGATGCCGGAAACGCCCGATCGGGCAGGTCGACCGGTTTGCCGTTGAGTGCACCGGAGTACTGCGCCGGCCCCCGCTGAAGCGACGCGTCGTAGATCTTCCCCGCGTCGTCGGTTCGACCGCGCAATTCGTGCAATTGCCCGCCACGCCACTCCTCGTGCAGGCTCTGCTCGAAGTTGTATACCTTCACGCCGAGGATCGACAGCGACGCGTTGGTCTTCAGCGACTCGACGTCGCCGTTGTCGCCGTACTCGATGGTGTAATGGATCTGCCCGGCCTTCTTGCCGTCGATGTAGATGGAGCCGAAGCGGTTCTCGGACCGGCCGGCTGCGTGCACGACCGTCGACAGCGCGACGAGCAGCACGGCGAGCGTCATGTGGACAGATGACATCGACCCCTCGATTGGGTGAAGCGGCAATTGAGGACAACAGCGTACCACCGTCACTCGTGATACGAGGCAGGCGTTTCCATCAAGGTCTTGCCGACGGCAGGCCGCTGCTGTTCTCGGGACTGTGCCCAAAACGTGCCACGGTTTCGTTCTCCATCGCACGTGCTGCGCACAAGCGCTCCGCATACGGCGCCAGGTGATCGGCGGCGAGATGCGCATAGGCCGCCTCGAGGAGACGCGAGGCTGAGGTTATGCGCGCATCAAGAGGTCGAGCTTAGTGAGCACTGACGAGACTGTCGGTGCCATGTGCGGTAAGCCCAGCGTGCAGTGTCGAAGGCAGGGTCACCCCCACATCTTTGTCCGCTGACGGGCCGCGATCCGCCTGGTGCCGTTGTCGGACCCGCCCTACAGTGGAACGAGACTGGCGCCGATGGCCGATAAGCGCGAGGTCTGTTCAAAATAATCAGTATCGTGTTCTGGGTCTCGGTACGACCGTGATTCAGGGGGGCGGGACTCTCTCCACAGGAGTTCGTCATGGCCAACCGCTGTACCCCGCGAACTTCTACGTCTTCACGAAATGGTTTCCATGGTTCGCGGACGCGCGCGACTGGATCAGTATCTTCACTCACCTTGTGCAGGGCGGACTGTGGGCCTACCTCTACAAGATCCTTGCTCGCCGCGCGGTGACCGAGGTGCGATAGCTCGTCCGAAGCTCGCAAGGAAAGGGCCGCCACGGCCCTTTCCGCACGCGCCGTCGCCGCCGGTGCCCAGCTTTACGCGGAAAATCGCCTCCGTCGAGCTGTGACGTAGCCTCACCCTGTAACAAAGCAATCATCCTTTTAAGTCATCTTTAGGAGTCGCGGTCCAACGGAGGATCGCTTTTTCGAGGGCGAACATGATGCAAACGAACGAGTCGGCGTTGTGCGCTCACACGCCATGCTCCTGCACAGTATCGGCAGGTCAGCATTACTGCAGCGACTACTGTCGGACGCATGCCGCAGGGAAAAGTCAGGACCGAGTCGAAGGGGCCGGTCAAACAGAACGTTCACAGCATCCGACGGGCGGATGCGGCTGCGGTCATTCGGGATGCCGATAGTCTGATTGCCGTTTTCTTGCTTGGGACGATCGGCGGCGCCGATACTGAACGACCGGCTCGGCGCCCGTGGTGGCGAGCTCCCGCTTCGACCGCTTCGTTCCTATTTGCGAAGGGGCTTCGGAGGCGCAAAGGTTCCTCTGCCCAAAAGACCCATTCCGCACCGTCGGCGTGCTTCTCTCGCGGCGGCAGTGGTCGCGTTGCTCGAGAAGCGTGCGCGCACGCCGCTGCACCGTTGCAAAGAGATTGTGCGCCAAGTCGTGATACGTCCACCCTTCTTCGGGGAGGGATGTCCTCGATCTCTCGCAAGAGGAGCGCGTCGACCTCGTCGAATATCTGAACAGCTTGTAGCGTCTTTAGCTCTCTGACGGCGCTCCGATCGTCGAGGGTCGCGAGCCGCGACGTTGTAAGCTGCGGCCGACTCGCAATTCGGCCAATTGCCTACAGCGAAGACATGCCGTGCGTACTACGTTTGCTCAAGCACCCGCGAAACGAAGTCGATCAGTTCGCCCAGAGCAACGTAAAGGAGACACAATGACCACTCATAAGACTGCGAAGAGACGCGCCACGAGCGCTCGCAAGACTGCGACAACAAAGACTGCAACGAAGAAGCGCGCTGCGAAGAAGACTGCAAAGAAGAAGAGTGCTGCGAAGAAGACCTCGGCCAAGACGACCGCGCAGAAGAAGGTGAAGAAGGTCATGCACGAGCGTAAGGCAGGTACGCTACGTAGCGGTAAGTCGGGAAAGAAAGTGACGAGTCGGAAGCAGGCAATCGCCATCGGTCTGTCCGAGGCACGCAAGGCGGGCGCCAAGGTGCCGAAAAAGAAGACCTAGATCGAACCGGAACCGATCACCAAAGGTCCTGAGCTCTTCTTCAGGAACTGATGACCTACGCCAACCTGCGCGCGACGTACTCCGAGAACATTCCCAAGACCAGCCTGCGATCAGGCGACGGAAATCCCGCCCGCGTGAGTGACGCAAGCACGGCGTGCGGCGGCACGCAGGCGTCGATCGTGTCCCAGTAGAACTTCATGAGCGATGCGCCGTCGCGGCGCGCGACGCGCGTCAGGACGGGGACGACCCGCGTCATGAAGACGCGCAGCGGCGTTGCGACGAGGCGATTCGCCGGGCGCGTGATTTCGAGGACGCAAGCGGTTCCACCGGGCGCCAGCACGCGCCGCATCTCGGCGAAGAGCGCATCGAGGTCGGCCACATGGCGCAATGCGAATCCCATGCTGACGAAATCGAAGCATGCGTCGCGGAACGGCAGCCGTTCGCCGAGGCCGCGGACGAGCGGATACGCAAGTCGCCGCGCTTCGCCGAGCATTCCCGCGCTGGGATCGAGGCCAATTACTTCACTGCCGAGTGCGAGCGCCTCGCGCGCAACAAGGCCGGTACCGGTCGCGATATCGAGGACGCGCATGCCTGGACGCAGCCCCGCGCGACGCAGTGCATCGCGGCGGTAGCGGTTTCCAGTACCAAAAGCGAGGACGCGCTCGACGAAGTCGTAGTCGCGCGCGGTGCGATTGAACAGCGCGTCAAGGAAATCGCGTCGTCCGCGTTCGTCTTCGAAGTAGCGGGGGAGGGATTTGATCGGGGGCCGCACGGAGTCGTGGGCGAGCTTGCGCTGCGCCGGCGCCGTTAGTGCGGCGGATTCTACATTACAATCGCCTGCGCATCGATAACGGAGGCGTGCTTCGTGGACGCAGATCCCAGCAACTCCACGACGGCGCAGGACTGCGACGTCGTCGTGATCGGAGGCGGCCCGGCCGGGTCCACTACAGCGACGCTGCTCGCCGACCGCGGGCATCGCGTGGTTCTCCTCGAAAAGGAGGTCCATCCGCGCTTTCACATCGGCGAGTCGCTGCTTCCTGCTAACCTGCCGCTGTTCGAGAAGCTTGGTGTCGCTGCCGAGATCGAGGCGATCGGGATGGAAAAATGGGGCGCAACTTTCGCCTCGCCATGGCACGATCGCACGTCGGGTTTTGAATTCGCCAATGCGATCGACCCGTCGATGCCCATGGCCTATCAGGTCCGCCGCTCGGAGTTCGACGAGATTCTCTTCCGTCGCGCGTCGCGCGCGGTCGCTGAGGCGCGCGAAGGCTGCCGCGTGCGCGACGTCGATCTCCACAGCAGCAGCGATCGCCTGCCCGAAGTCACGGCGACCGATGCGGATGGCACGATTCGGCGCTGGCGCGCGCAATTCATCGTCGATGCGAGCGGTCGCGACACGTTCATCGGCAGCCGGCTCGCGATCAAGCGACGCAATCAGGACCACAACAGCTCGGCGATGTTCGGCCATTTTCGCAACGCCAAGCGCGATGAAGGCAAGTTCGGCGGCAACATCATCATCAGCTGGTTCGACCACGGCTGGTTCTGGTTCATCCCGCTGAAGGACGGCATTACGAGCGTAGGCGCCGTTGTATGGCCGTACTACATGAAGGCGCGCAACAAGCCGCTCCGCGAATACTTCCTCGATACGATCGCGCTGCTGCCGCCTCTCGCCGCACGTCTGGCCGATGCGGAGCTGGTCGCCGAGCCGACCGCGACCGGCAACTATTCGTACGAAATGGACACCTGCCAGGGCGAGAACTACATCCTGGTAGGTGATGCCTATACGTTCATCGACCCGATGTTCTCGTCGGGCGTGATGCTCGCGATGAACAGCGGCTTCGCGGGCGCGGACGTGGTCGACGCGAGGCTTCGCGCGGACAAGGCGATGGAGGCAAAAGCGCGCGAGCGCTTCGACCACGTGATGCGGAAGGGGCCGAAGGAGTTCTCCTGGTTCATCTACCGCGTGACCAACCCGATGCTGCGCGAGCTCTTCATGTTCCCGAGCGATCGCTGGGGGATGAGGAAGGCGATCATCTCGGTGCTTGCGGGCGACCTGTTCGGGCGCACGGATGTCAGACCGGGCCTGCGCAGGTTCCGCCTCGTCTACTATCTATTCTCGCTCGCACACCTGCGACGTGCGTTCGCGGGCTGGCGGCGGCGTGCGTTCAACATCAGCGACGATTCCGACCTCCGAATATCCCGTGGCTGAGCCCATCCGTCCTTCACATATCCTCCTCCTCTTCGTGATCTCCGGTAGTTTCCAACACGCGTTGTCTTTCCGTGGCTGAGCGTTCCGCGACACATCTCGTTCTCATCCCGAGCTACAACCCCGGCGCGATCGTATACGAGACGGTGCGCGGCGCGCGCGAGTTCTGGGATCCCGTGTGGGTCGTTGTCGACGGCAGCACGGACGGCACTGGGGAAGGTCTGCGAAGGCTCGCCGAAACCGATCCGGGCCTGCGCGTGCTGGTGCTGCCGAAAAATCGCGGCAAGGGCGCTGCGGTACTACATGGCATCAGCGCGGCTTCGGCCGTAGGCTACACACACGTGCTGACGATGGATTCCGACGCGCAGCATCCGGCGGCGTGCATTCCGGAGTTCATGCAGCGTTCGATAGCCGAGCCGAATTCGGTGATCCTCGGCGTACCCGTGTTCGATGCCAGTGCGCCCACGATTCGCGTGCGGGGACGCAAGCTCTCCAACTGGGTTGCCAATCTCGAGACGGTCGGATTCGGGATCAAGGACACGCTGTACGGCTTCCGCGTCTACCCGATCGCCGATCTGGCCGAGGTGATGCGCCTGCAGCCCTGGATGCGCCGCTTCGATTTCGATCCGGAAGCCGCGGTGCGGCTGGTCTGGCGCGGGCTGAAGCCCATCAACATCCGCGCGCCGGTGAGATATCTGAAGCGGGAGGAGGGTGGCGTGTCGCACTTCAACTACTACCGCGACAACGCGCTCCTCACGTGGATGCACACGCGACTCGTGTTCGAGGCCATCGTGCGGCTGCCGCTTCTGGCCTGGAAGAAAGCTAGGTCATCCCGCCGTTGACGCACAGGATCTGGCCCGTGATGTAGCTCGCCGCATCCGAGGCGAGAAAGGCTACCGCGTTAGCAACGTCGTCCGGGGTTCCGGCACGCTGTAGTGGTACGAGCCGCCTGATCGTCGCCTCGTCGAACGCACCTGCGCTCATCGGCGTATCGATCAGCCCGGGCGAGACGCAATTGACGGTGATCCCGCGGCTTGCGAGCTCGCGCGCGAGCGACCGGGTGGTCGCGTGCAGCGCGCCCTTGGCCGCGGCATAGTTCGTCTGGCCGCGGTTGCCGATCTCCGCCGTCACCGACGTGATGTTGATGATCCGACCCCAGCGCGTACGGATCATCGGCAGCGACAGCGGTTGCGTCACGTTGTAGAAGCCGTCGAGGGCGACCGCGATCACGCGCTCCCATTGCTCGCGCTTCATGCCCGGGAACGCCGCGTCGTCGTGCACGCCGGCATTGTTCACGAGAACCTGGATCGGGCCTGCTTCGAGCAGCGACTCGAGGGCGGCGAGCGAAGCGTGCGCATCGACGACGTCGAATGCCGTTGCGCAACCGCCGATCTCCGCTGCCAGCCGCTCCGCCGCTTCGGCGTGGCGGTTGGCATGCACGATCACGTCGAAGCCGTCGGCCGCGAGGCGGCGGCAGATCGCCGATCCGATCGCACCGCTGCCGCCCGTCACGAGAGCGCGCTTTTTCACCGCCGGAATGCCACTGCAACGCGTCCCTCGACGAGCACGCGGCCGGCCGAGGCAACTTCGAATCGATAGAGCACGCCACTGTCATCGCCGCCGAGACGTTCCGCGAGCACATCGAGGTCGCCCGGCACATCGTCGAGGCGGTGGGCGTGCATCACCACGTTGCGGACACTCGCGAGCACGCCGGCGCCGGACGGCGTCCGCGACACGAGCGCGCCGTGAGCGGCCGCGGCTTGCGCGCCGTATTCGATGCCGCAGACCGACGGCAGCTCGCCGCCGCGTCGCAGCGGATGGTCGATCGCACGCTGGTTGCGGGCCACGGCGCGCACGCAGGAGTCGTCCCACTCGACGATCGCGTCAAGCAGGTTCATCGCGCCCTGGTGCGGCAGATTCGCGAGGAGCCACGTACGATCGAGCGGGGCGGCGATCACGAGCAGCGTACCGTCAGCGGCAGGCCTTCGAGATAATCGAGCGTTGCTCGTCCCGCGGCCTCCAAGGCGAGCAGACGAAGCAGCGGCAAAGAACGCGCTGCAGGAATGCCACGCCGCAAATCCTCGAGCTGCGGATCGTCAAGAACATCGATTGAAGTGCCGCCGGGCTCCAGGGTGATCGTCGCGCCGCGCCTCGATCGCTGCGGCGACGACAATGCGAGCGCGACCGCGAACGCATCGGGAATCGGACGCGTCGCGTTGAGCGGTTCCGGATAGGGTGCGTCATAGGCGATCAGCAGGACGGGCTCGTCGGGATCCGCGGCAAGGCGCGACAGAGCTTCCATCATGCCTGCACCGAAGCTTGCGTCGAACGCGGCGAGGCTGTCCGCCGACTTTTGCGAGCCGGTCGCGATGCTCCAATAGCCGGACGGCGCGTTATGGACCGAGTTGTGAAAGCGCGTCGGCGAGATCATGCGATCGTTCGACGCGAGCATCTCGCAGATCGCGTGCACGTTCTCGCCGTCGCCCGTGGAAGACGTGAACACGGCACCCATGTCGCGCGCGGAGCGCCCCGCAGCAGCCGCCGCCTCGAGGCCAGCCGCCAGCGAAATGCGGACGGCCTTTCCCGCGCGGCGACGCTCGACGGCGGGAAGCGCGTCCGGCGATGGGATGCAGGTTCGCGTGCGCTCGTACCGCGCGCTCCCGCAAAGCACGCCGCGCGCGTGGGGCCAGCCCGCGAGTCCGGGCCCCACGAGACCGATGCCCTCGACGCAAGCCGCGAGTGTCATTGGCCGTCGACGCGCGCGAAGACGAGGCTGCAGTTGGAGCCGCCGAAGCCGAACGAGTTGCTGAGGACCCGTTGCACATTGCGCACCGCGCCCCGCATCTCGTAGCATGCTCGAAGCTTCGGATCGACCACACGCGTGCCCGGGCTGCCCGGAATGCGCCCTTCCTCGATGGCGATCACTGAAAGCAATGCTTCGAGCGCCCCTGCGGCGCCCAGCGCGTGACCGGTCATTCCCTTCGTCGAATTCACCGGCACCGAATCTCCAAAAAGGCCGTGCACAGCGACGTCCTCGGCGGCGTCGTTGCTTGGCGTCCCCGTGCCATGCAGGTTCACGTAGTCGATCGCTTCGGGGGCGAGTCCCGCTGCCCCGAGTGCCAACTCCATCGCCCGTCGCGCGCCCTGTCCTTCGGGATGCGGCGCCGACATGTGATGCGCATCGCTCGATTCCCCTGCGCCAAGCAGCGCGATCGATCCTGCGCGAGTTGTACGCTCGAGCAGGAAGAATACCGCTGCCTCGCCGATCGAGATGCCGTCGCGGTCGACGTCGTAGGGTCTGCACGGCGCTGCGGAGAGCAGTTGCAGCGAGGCGAATCCGTAAAGCGTAGTGAGGCAGAGCGTATCGACACCGCCGACGACCGCGAAGTCGATCAGGCCCGCCTCGAGCATGCGCGATGCCGTGGCGAAGGCCTTGGCGCTCGACGAGCAAGCTGTGGACACCGCCGCGCACGGTCCGGTCAATGCGAGCCGCGTCCGTACATACTCGGCCGCCGAGAACGTATTGTGCGTGCGGCGATAGTCGAAGTCGGGAGGCAATGCGCCACTCGCCGGATCGCGGCGTCGATAGGCGAGCTCGGTCTGCAGGATGCCGGCCGTGCTGGTGCCGATGAACACACCGGCACGGTGGCGGCCGTAGCGCAGCGCCGCTTCCTCGACCTTCTCGAGGAATCCGTCCTGCGCGAGACCCACTTCGGAGGCCCGGTTGTTCCGGCAATCGAAGCGCCCGAGGCCGGGTGGCAGCGCTACGTCATCGAGCCCCGGAATCTCCCCGACACAGGTGTTGAGGTCGACCGTCTCGAACCGGCACGGAGCAAGCCCGCTCGATGCCGCGCGAAAAGCAGCGCGCGTGGGTGCGAGACCGCGACCCAGGCAACTCGTCGTCGTGTACGCGGAGAGCAGGACTGGCTTCATTTCCCCTTTCGGCATCATACCGTGCGCAGAGCAGCACGTTGGCGAACGGCGTGCCCGCGCTCATCGGTGTAGCGGTCACGTGGAAGCCGTGCGCTTCGAGCATCCTGATCCAGGCGGCGACCGGCCGGCAGTAGAGTCGATCGATGCGCTGGCCGCGAAGCGTCATGAGGACTCGATCGATCGCAACCGTACATCGAAAGCGCAGCGTCGACGACTCGTCGGCCACGCGCAGCAGAATCCTGCCACCGGCGTTCATTGCGTCGCATACGCGCCGCAACAAATGTTCCTGTGCGCGATAGTCGAGGTAGTGCAACACGTCGAGAAGGATGACGGTGTCAGCCGCGTCGAACGGTACACTTCGGATGTCGGCGCACACGAAGTGCGCGTTACCGTCGACCGCATGCTTCGCGCGCTCGATGCTGCGCCTCTCGACGTCGATCCCGCAGTATGCGACCGGATCGGGTGGCAGCGACATGCCCGCAGGCCAATTACCGCAACGATCACGCGCCGTCTGGAGCAGTGCCGCCATGAGCCCCTGTCCGCAGCCGAGATCCAAAATTCGGCTACGGTCCGGGATGAGGCCGCGTGCAAGGATGTGCGCGAACGCCGGATCCCCCGTGAGCTTGCCGAACGCAAAGTGGTATGCGAAGCGCCCGGCCGATTTATAGCGCACCGCCGCATCTCGCGCGAGCGTTCGAAAGAATGCGTCGCTCACGAATCCGCTCCCTCGCGGAGCGTGACGGGTCGCAGTCCGAGCGATTCGATGCGATCGAGCACGCGCGGCAGGACGTCGAGGACGACCGGCGTGTCGGATGCGGTTCGCGCCGCGTGTCCATCGTGCAGCAGGAGGATGTCTCCGGCAGCCAGGCCGTCGAGCAGTCGCGCTGCGACTTCGCTCGCATCGCCTCTGAGCGTATCGAATCCGCGCCGGGTCCAGCTTGCGAGGCGCAGATTCATTGCGTGCAGCACCGGATCGAGCAGCGGGTTGCGCAACCCTGCGGGAGGACGGAAGAACCGCGGAGGACGACCCGCAAGCTCGGCGAGGATCGACTGCGCGTGCGCGATCTCCGCACGAAGCCCGCTCATGCCGAGCAGCGCGAAGGTCCGCAGGTGCCTGCGGGAATGGTTCTCGATCGCATGCCCGCGGGACGCAATCTGCCGACAGAGATCGGGGTATCGCGCGGCGAGGTCCGCAATGCAGAAAAAGGTCGCACGAACTCCGCGCGCATCGAGCAGGTCGAGGACCTTCGGGGTAACCTCGGGATCAGGGCCGTCGTCGAAGGTCAGCGCGACTTCCCTGCGCCCCGCCGCCGCTTCCGGCAATCGCGTGAGATTCGGACCGAGGATCGTGCTGCGCGGACACATTCCCGCGATGCCGAGCAACAGGTGATTCGCCGCGATCGCGCCGAATGCCCACGGCCACGCTTCGGGTACGACGACGACACCAAGCGGTGCCACGACATGCAGACCGATCGAGCCGACGATCGCCGCCTTCGGTCGCCACCGCGAGCCGGGCGTGGGTCGATCGAGGTCGATTCCTACTGGAGGGCCGATTTGTTGCTGCACAGGAACTCCATCCAGAGCGCACGCCAGGCGGCCCAATCGTGGCCGCCCTCGACCTCGTGCACCCGCCCGGCCGCGAGCGCCTGCGCCATCTGCCGCTGCCCGGACGCGAAGCGGTCGTTCGACGCGAAATAGCCATGGACGGGCGGACCGTCACGGTCGCCGTATCTCGCGAGCCACCACCACGCCTCGCGCTCGAGATCACCCTCGGGCAGGATCATGGGCTTCCATTGCTTGATGCCGCCGGCGTGCTGCATCTCGCGCAACACGGGGCGCGTCGCGGGATAGGGCGAGATCAGCAGGATGCCCTCGATGTCGCGCGCGTGCCGCGCGGCGTACGAAAGTGCGGCGAGGCCACCGAGCGAAACGCCCACGAGCCAGATGCGCGTTCGTCCGCGCGCGCGTGCGGGCTCGATCACCGCGTCGCGAATACGATCGATGATGGTGCCGTCGGCAAACCAGCTTGCCCGCATCTCCGCCATCACGAGCTCCGCGTCGATCCCTTGATCGCGAACGGCAGCTGGAAAGCCCTCGCGCACGAAATCCTCGGGGGCGCTATACGTCCCGGGAAGCAGCGCAAGCAGCGGTGCGCTAGGAGAGGGAACCGTCTGTACGATCGTACGCACGGGCAAATCTTAACAACATCGCGGCGAACACCAGCGTACAGAAGGCGCCTAGCGCGGCCGTCGATCCGATCGCGTTCAACACTGGAATGGCGGATAGCGAGAGAATGCCGAAGCTTGCGACCGTGGTGATGTTGGCCAGTGCCAGCGAAGCCAGCGTTCGCGCGTTCGATGCATCGCGCACATGTGCCATCCGGTCGAAGAACAGCGCGTAGTTGGAGCCGATCGCGACCACCAGCAGGAGGCCGACGAGGTGAAGCAGCGACAGCCGCGTTCCGGCCAGCACGTGTATCGCCGCTACCACCAGCACGCCCGCTACGAGAGGAGCGAGGACACGCGCGACACGCACAGGCGAGCGCAGCGCCGCGAACAGCAGCGCGATGATCACAACCAATCCAACGGCCGACATGCGCTGCGCACGTTCCAGGTAACCCGAATAGAGGCGATCGACTTCGGCCTTGACGTCGAGCAGCATCGCGTTGTCGGCGTCTCCGAGGGCCCGGCGCACGACCGTGGCGTCGATCACCCCTGCGTCGGGCGGAACGAGCCCAAGCAACGCGGTCCATTGGCCCGAGCCGCTCGCGAACAACAGGCCGTCGAGCGCGTGCTCGAGGGCGGTTCCGTTCAGCATCTCCCGCGTGACAGGTGACTGGTCGCGCGCCGCCGCGACATCGACGATGAAGGGGTCGACCTTGTCGGGGCGCAGCGGCATTTGCGCAAGCGCGGCCTGCACGCGGACGCGAATTTCCTGCGGCTCGGGCAGGCTCGCGAGCCTTGCGCGCTGCGTGGCAGCGCTCGGCAGAATGCGAGCCGGGCTTTCGTAGCTCGCGAGTTTTCCCGCGGCGACGAGCGCATCGAGTCGCTTGGCCACGGCCTCTGCGCCCGCAAGTGCGGCATCCGCGGTTGCGCCGCTTACTGTCACCACGAGACGGGCATCCGGGGCGCCAAGCGCCGCGCGCAATTGCGCGTCGAGTGCGCGGTCTTCCACCGGAATCGGATTCAGGCTGGAAAGCTCACGATCCCAGAGCGTGTCACGATGCGCAACGAGCACCGCGATCGCCGCCAATGCGAGAGCAGCAACGATCCAGCGCAGCCGCGTGGCCAGTAGGACGACACCGCCGAGACGAGCTCCAAAGGGCGATACATCGCGAATGCGAAACCCCGCGGGCAGCAACGAGGGCATCACGAAGCGTGTGACAAGCGCCGCAACCATGAGGCCGGTGATCGAATAGAGGCCGAGTTGCGCGAGACCGGGTAGCCCCGAGAACAGCAGTGCGGAGAAGCCTGCGATCGACGTCAGCACACCGAGGCGTACGGTCGGCCAGAAGCCGACGACCCACTCTCGTCCGCCGGTGGGGCTGCCACGCGCGGCCTGCACGAACAGGTAAATGGAGTAGTCGACCGCTTCGCCGATCAGCGTCGTGCCGAATCCGAGGGTGATGCCGTGTACCGTGCCAAAACCCAACGACACTGCGGTCACGCCAGCCAAGGCACCGCAGGCGACGGGAAGGAGTCCGAGGGCGAGTGCTACGGGCGAACGATACGCGAGAAACAGAACCGTCGCGACGATGAGCGTGCTCGCAACCGCGAGCCGTTCGACGTCGCGAATGATCATCGCGCGCGAGCGCACGGAGAACACGCCGGGACCGGTGAGGAGTAGCTTGGCGCCCTGCATGTCGACGCGCGTCGAGGCATCCGCAAACCCCCTCTCGACGGCGGCCACTGCGCGCGACTGGCCGTCGGTGTCCGATCCGCTTGCCCGAGTGCGCGCGATCAGCACTGCGCGGCTTCCGTCGGTCGTGACCCAGACGCCGTCCGCGGTGCGCGGCCCTCCGACCGGACGCATCTGGTCGACCACTGCAAGAAACTCCCCCGTCGGATCGCGCGGCACGAGCGACTTGACGAGCAACCCGGCCGGCGAAGCTAGCAGGTCGATTGTTTCTGCGACTGCCTTGCGCAGGCCCTCGACGGTGAAGCGATCGGGTGTGACGTTGGGACTCAGCGCATACCGGTGCTGGAAGAGGAACTCACGCTCGCGCGTCAATCCGGACGTTGCGCCGTTGGCGACGGACGTGAACGAGGAGTCTGCGCCGAGCGTTCGCGCCAGCGCGCGCGAAATCTCCGCACGTGTCGAGACATCTGCGCCTTCTATCCCGATCAACATCACGCGCGAAAGCGCGCCGTCACGCAATTGCTCGACGAGAAAGCGCTGCTCGGCCGTGGGCGCCGAGGGAAGGAAGGCAGAGAGGTCGGCGACGAACCGAACCTGCATCACCTGCCAGACACAGAACGCGAGCCCGACGAGCCAGACGCCGATCGCGAGGCGCCGCACGCGCATCAGCGCACTGGCACGGCAGAAATGTTCATCACCGAGCGATCACCGTCGGCCTGGAAGATCTCGACCGCCTGTACCTGCGCCTCGACTCCGCTGATCTCGATACGCTGGACCAGCGTCGTGAGCGACGAGTCGAGCGGCCGCAACACGAGACGCCACTTCGACGCGTCGCCTTCGAGCTGCACCGAGTATTCCCGCGAGAGCGCTGCGAGGTCCCCCGCAAGCGTCCCGCGAATGCTCTCGATCAGCACCGCGACGGCCGGATTCCCCCGCAGATCGAGCGTCTGCTTCCGGCCGTTCCGCTCGAGCGTGACACGAGTGCCTTCGACCGTGACCGTTTCCGCCTTCGGCGATGTCGTGCGCTTTTCCAGGCGATCAGGGGGAGTGAACAACAGCTCACCCGACGAGTCGACCGGCTCGGTGAGTAGCGATAGGTACTTGCGCTCCTGGAACCGCGCATGCGCGTGAGGTTCCCTGGCCAAGCGCTCGAAGAGCGTGGCAACGTTCCAGTCCGCGGCAGCAGCAGTGGACAGCCACAGGCTCAGGACCGTGAGCACCGCCGCGGCGCTCGCGCGATGCTCCACGAAGGACGCGCGACGCGATGATGTCTCCGTCACGCGGCGGGCTTCCAGAAATCGTGGAAGTTGAACCAGTTCGACGGCGCTTCGCTCGCGTAGTGCTCGAGCCGCTTGGCATAGCGCGTCACCGCTTCCTCGACGCGTCGATCTCGTTCCGCGCGAGGAATCGCCTCGAAATCGGTGAAGTCGGCGAGCGGCTCGAAGTGAATCTCGTACGCATTACCGCCGCGATACAGCCCCACCATGAAGATCACGCGACGACGCAGCGCGGCCGCCATGCGCATCGGGCCGGTGGGAAAGGGGGCCGATGCGCCGAAGAAGTCCACGTAAATCACCGGCTCGTTGCCAAGCGTTCGATCGGCGAGCACGCCCACGAGCGCGCCCTGGTCGAGCTGCTCGGCGAGCTCGAGCATCGATTCGGCGTGTCCGAGCGCGACGATATCCTGCATGGCCGACGGATCGATCGCGGCGAAGACGCCGTTGAGGCGACGCGCATTGTCCTCGTACATCGCCATCACGACGCGTCGGTGACCGTGATGGCGTCCGCAGGCGCGCATCGCCTCGAAGCTGCCGAGATGGGCACCCATGAGAAGAGCGCCCTTATCGTCGAATACCTCGCCTCCTTCGACCTCGACCTCGAAAAGTTCGAAGCGCTTTTTCAGAAAATAGACGCGATCGTGGATCGTCGAAGCGAAGCTGAAGAAAAGTGCGTACTGCTCGCCCAATGTCGGCCTGCGCCCATGCGCGCGCTGGAGAAATTCACGCGAGGCCCGGCGCGCAGCGCTTCCGGACGCCAGGAAATAAGCGGCGATGATGCGCAACGGGATGCGCGAAAGCGCGCGGCCCAGCCGCAATGACAGCCATGCCATGAGACGCGCCAGCGCAAGGCTGCCGCGCTCCGGCCGCCGCGTCCATTCGGCCGAGGCCGTCGAGGTGACACCTGCATGTTCGGCCAAGGCTCGCGGCCGGCCGGACGACTCTTGTGCCGCGCGTCTCATGCAGCCCGACGCGGCGCGAGCGTGCCCGACGCGACGATTTCGCCCGCGGATCGCGCCTCGAAACGAAACCCGCCCGACGGAGTGTCTGCTAGCGCGACGGTCAGTGACTCATTGGGGCGGACACCGGAGAGAAACTTCGCCACGACGATCGTCCAATCCTGCGGCGACTGACTGGTTCGCGCAGCGATCTCGGCGAGGACTTCCGTCAGCAAGACGACGCCGGGAAGAACAGGGCTTCCGGGGAAGTGTCCCGAGAACGCGGGATGATCCGGCGCGACGTTCATCGCTTGCGTGCTTCCTCGGCTAGCGCGCGCAGCGCCTCGTGCGGAAGCTTGCCGGTGGATTGACGCGGAAGGCGCTCGACGAGCACCAGCGGTCTGGGCATGAACACGGCATCGATTCGACCGCGCAACATCGTGCTGACCTGCGCTGCAGTCAGGCCGGGCGCGACTGCGAACGCCATCAGGCGCTCGACCTCGCTGCGCGTGGCATCGTCGGGCAGGTAGAAGGCGCCATCGAGCACGCCCGGGATCGCGCAGAGCTGGTGATTCAGGTAGCCGATCGAGTTGCGCTTGCCCGCGATGTTCACGAGATCCGCCGTGCGGCCGTGCAGCAGGAAACGCGTACCGTCGCCCAGCACTTCGATTATGTCCATCAGCTTCGTAGGCTGTTCGACATGACCGCCGGATACTAGGGCGTATTCCCCTTCTGTCCACAGGCGCAGTCCATCGTACGCCTGCCACTCGGGCGACAGCGTCGTGCGCCGCGTTGCGACCTGCCCGGCTTCCGTGCAACCGTAGATCTCGTAGAGTTTCGCGCCGGTCCGCTGCTCTGCCATTTGCGCCAGCGACACGGGCAACGGCGCAGTGGCCGATACGAGCGTCTCGATGCGCTCGCTTTCACCGCTTTCCAGCCAGACCCGCAAGTGAAACGGCGTGATGAACATCGTGCGGGGACTCGGCAGGCATCGGATCAGCGAATCGATGTCGGCGGGATAGTAGGGGCGCTCGGCGGTAAGGATCGCGCCGCTCGCAAGCGGCAGCAGCACCGTCGATTCGAAGCCATACATGTGCTGCGGAGGCACCGTGCCGAGTATCGCGTGGCCAGGACCGACGCCGAAGCGCGCCGACTCACCGCGCATGCCGATCGCAAGCCTGCCCCACGTCTTGAAATTCGGTTGAGGATCTCCGGTGGACCCGGACGTGAACACGCACGCGACGACCTGGTCGCCATCGATCTGTGGGACGTGGAATTCCTTCGTTTGCGCATCCTCCCCCGTGGCAAGTTCGCAGCGAGGCAGGTCGACCTGCAGCGCCGGATCGTCCGATACGAAATACGCATCCGGCGCGAATCCGCGCATCGACTCGATGACGTTCGGAGTCGTCGTTGGTGGCAAAAGCGAGACCTGCCCGCGAACGATCGCCGCGCAGAGCAGAACCGCGAAGTTGTAGCGGTCCGCGCAGGCATTGAGCAGATGGCGCCGATCAGGTAGCGAGGCAGCCGTGCGATGAACATCGGCGAGCAATTGAGCCGCGGTGACCGGCCGGCCGCCGCGGTACGCCGCAATCGCATCGGGATGAGCGTGAGCGACCAGCGGAAGGCGCTGGGCGTGGCGTGCGCTCCGCGGCGCCGACCCGGGCATCGCCCGCTCGCTCAGCGGGGCGCCTCGAGTTGCGCCGCCGCAAAGTGCCGCGCGAATGCGCGAATGCCACCCAGCACGCCGGTGCGCTCCCAGTTCGGCAACACGCGATACCGCACGAGATACTCGACCACGAACATCGCCGCGACGAGGACCGGGCTTGCGATGTTGGCGAACAGCGACCACGCCGCGAGGTCGCCACCGAGATAGAGCGCGCATGATAAAACAAACATCACGGCGAAAAAGATCGTCCAGGCGGCCGTGACCTGGCGCGTGTAGCGCTCGACTTCAGCCGGAAGCGTTCCATGCAGCAGGCGCGCAAATCGCGTGCACAGCGCCTCGCGGTTGCCCAGAAGCGTGTGTCCGAACACGATGGCAAGCACCAGGTTCGCACCCGCGTGCTCGGCGAAGAACATGCTTGCGAAATGATGCTCGATCAGAGGCCAACCGAGCCAGACGACGGCTACTGCGGTGATCGCTGCAACGAGCATGGCTCGCGGGCGCCGCCAGCGGCGGACTGCCGATGCCAAGAGACCCGCGAGAGGAACAAGCGAGAGCCATGCGCCGAACAGGGGCTGATGGAACCCCTCGACGATCGCGACATGCGCCGCAATTGCGAATATGACCGCCAGCACGATGGCGATGCCCCACGCGGTCTCGCGACGCGAAGCGCCCTTCACTTCGTTCTCCGCTCCGCGACGTGCAATGCGAAGTTGTTGAGCGAGCTGAAAATACCGATGTTGTCCCGGTCTTCGTCCTTCAGCTTGAAGCCGTAGCGCTTCGAAGCGACCAACGCGACCTCGAGGATGTCGATCGAGTCGAGACCGAGGCCTTCCCCGTAAAGCGGCGCGCTGGGATCGATCTGGTCCGCAGTGATGTCCAGATTGAGCGCGGAAACAACAAGGTCGGCGATCTCCCGAACTAGGGCCGAGTCGGCCTGGTTTCCCTGCACGGGCAGATTGTCGATGGACATCGGCATTTTCGATAGGCAACGAGGCGCGCTGGATGATAGCACGCGGTTTTTTGCTCGAAGTTCAGGCCCAAGCTCTGATTGGTCGCGGCGTAACGGCGCCTTCGCACCGTTCATGCGACCTATTCCTCGAAGCGACCGCCGGCGTCAC
>Ga0207678_10001916_pt1 | contig 19013 bp, 17 predicted proteins | sample KBSC63metaG_FD_184319 | JGI IMG/M metagenome (GOLD analysis project Ga0207678, IMG submission 184319) | Corn rhizosphere microbial communities from Kellogg Biological Station, Michigan, USA - KBS C6-3 metaG (SPAdes) (version 2) | ecosystem: Host-associated > Plants > Roots > Rhizosphere > Soil ...
TAACGTCGCTCAGCGGCCGGTAGAGCGGGGTGTCCGTCCGCGCTTTGACGAGCCGGCTGCGGCCGACCCGCCGGTCTTCGAGGATGCCGCCGCCGACGAGCCGTTCGACCTCGCGCAGCACGGTCGTCGCCGAGACGCCGAAAGTCTTGGCGAGCTCGGTGATGCTGTACTCGCGCTCGGGCTGCAGCAGGACCAGCGCGAGCAGCTCACCCTGCATGCGCGAACGCAGCAGCGGCAGCAAGCTCGGCGAAGCTTTCATTGGACGCAGTATATCCTGCGTCCAATGAAAACAACAGTCAGTAGCTGACGCTCACGAGACGTGCGTCAGACGTTGAAGCGGAACTCGACCACGTCGCCGTCGGCCATGGTGTAGTCCTTGCCCTCCATGCGGACCTTGCCCGCCGCCCTCGCGGCCGCCATCGAGCCTGCCGCCATCAGGTCGTCGTACGAGACGATCTCCGCCTTGATGAAGCCGCGCTCGAAGTCCGTGTGGATGACGCCCGCCGCCTGGGGGGCCGTCGCGCCCTGGGGGATCGTCCAGGCGCGGGACTCCTTGGGGCCCGCCGTCAGGTACGTCTGGAGGCCGAGCGTGTGGAAACCCGCGCGGGCCAGGGAGTACAGGCCCGGCTCCGGCTGGCCGACCGACTCGAGCAGTTCGCGGACCGACTCCTCGTCGTCCAGTTCCAGCAGCTCCGCCTCGACCTTCGCGTCGAGGAACACCGCGTCCGCGGGCGCGACCAGCTTGGTCAGCTCCTCGCGGCGGGCCTCGTCGGTGAGCACCGACTCGTCGGCGTTGAAGACGTACAGGAACGGCTTCGTCGTGAGCAGGCTCAGCTCACGCAGCGCGTCGAAGTCGACTTCCTTCTGCGCCTGGAAGAGCGTGCGGCCGGCGTCGAGGATCTCCTTCGCCTTCTGGGCGTTGTCCAGCGCGGGCTTGTTCTCCTTCTTCGTCCGCGCTTCCTTCTCCAGCCGCGGCAGTGCCTTGTCGAGGGTCTGCAGGTCGGCGAGGATCAGCTCGGTGTTGATCGTCTCGATGTCGCTCGACGGGTCGATCCGGCCGTCGACGTGGATCACGTCGGGGTCGTCGAACACGCGGATGACCTGGCAGATCGCGTTGGCCTCACGGATGTTCGCCAGGAACTTGTTGCCCAGCCCGGCACCCTCGGACGCGCCCTTCACGATGCCCGCGATGTCCACAAAGGACACGACGGCCGGGACGATCTTCTCCGACTTGTGCAGCTCGGCCAGCTTGTCCAGCCGGGGGTCCGGCAGCGGCACGACGCCGACGTTCGGCTCGATCGTCGCGAACGGGTAGTTCGCCGCGAGCACGTTGTTGCGGGTCAGCGCGTTGAACAGGGTGGACTTGCCGACGTTGGGCAGGCCGACGATACCGAGGGTGAGGCTCACGACCCCGCAGTCTACGTGGCTGCCCCGGTCCGGCCCCACGCACCCAACGCCGTGGCGGATTTCCGCCAGCGACGGCGCTGAGCTGCTGACATGCTCGGACGCATGGTCACCGAGACGCTCTCACTCTGGCGCGACGCCGAACGCTGCTACCGCGTGGTCACCGCCCGCGACTCGCGCTTCGACGGCCAGTTCATCATGGCGGTCCGCACCACCGGGATCTACTGCCGCCCGTCGTGTCCGGCGTCGACGCCGAAGGTCCAGAACGTCTGCTTCTTCCCGACGTCGGCGGCCGCGCAGGCCAACGGCTTCCGCGCCTGCCGCCGCTGCCTGCCGGACGCCGTGCCCGGCTCGCCGGACTGGAACGTGCGCGCCGACCTGGCCGCGCGGGCGATGCGCCTGATCTCCGACGGGACGGTCGAGCGCGAAGGCGTCCCGGGCCTCGCCCGGCGGCTGGGCTACTCGGAACGCCAGCTCGGCCGCGTGCTCACCGCCGAACTCGGCGCCGGCCCGCTGGCACTGGCCCGAGCGCACCGCGCGCACTCGGCGCGGCTGCTCATCGAGATGTCCGAGCTACCGCTGACGGACGTTGCCTTCGCGGCGGGCTTCTCCAGCGTGCGGCAGTTCAACGAGACGATCCGCGAGGTGTTCGCGACGACGCCTTCGCAGCTTCGCGCCTTCGCGGCTTCTCGACGAGGACGGCAGAGCGACGTGACCGGGACCCGGCTCAGCCTGCGGTTGCCGTTCCGGCCGCCCTTCGACGCTTCGGGGTTGCTTCGCTTCTTCGCCGACCACGCGGTGCCGGGCGTCGAGGAAGTCACTTCGGAGACCTACGCGCGCACCCTGCGGCTCTCCCACGGCACCGGCGTCGTGCGGCTGACGCCTTCGCCCGACCACGTGCTCTGCGAGCTGATGCTCACCGACCTGCGCGACCTCGGCAGCGCGGTCAGCCGGGTGCGCCGGCTGCTCGACCTCGACGCGGACCCCGCCGCGGTCACCCGCGTCCTCGGCGCCGACCCGGCGCTGGCCCCGGCGGTCGAGGCCACGCCGGGGATTCGCGTGCCGGGCGCGGTGGACGGCGAGGAACTGCTGCTCCGTGCCCTCCTGAACGAAGTGCCGCTCGGCGAGGAGGTGCCGGGCGAGTGGGGCGTGACGCGGCTGTTCCCGACTGCGGCCCAGGTCGCGGCCACCGGCCACCCCGTCGCCGCCGCTCTGGCGGAGGGACGGCTCGACGTGCACGTCGGCCGCGACGCGGCGGAGCTGCGGGCGGAGTTGCTGGCGTACGTCGAGCCGTCGACCGCGGACTACGTCGTGATGCGGGTCCTCGGCGCCCCGGACGTCCTGCTCGCCGACGACCCCGTGGTTCGCCGCGGCGCCGAGGCCCTGGGCATCGCGCCGGACTCGCTCGGCGACCGGGCGCGCTCGTGGACGCCGTGGTGCTCCTACGCCGGGAGGTACCTCCGGCGCGCGGCAGGCTAGCCCTGTTCGCCTCGCCACAGCACGGCCTGGGCGACGATGACCTGCTCGCCGTCGTAGGTCGCGGCCGGCGAGCCGTACAGGCGGTAGCCGAGCTCCAGCATCTCGCTGACCCGGTGGCAGAACTTCGCGTCGTCCGGGCCCGTGAGCATGCGGTAGCGGGGCAGGCCGTTCGGCGGCTGGTCTGTCATGGCTTCATCTTGGCGGAGTGATCAACCGGCGCGCACCTCCAATGTGGAGCCCGTGCGGGACTTGCGGACCCGCAGCCGCGTCGGGATGCGCTGCCGCAGCTCCTCGACGTGCGACACGAGCCCGACCACCCGCCCGCCGGCGCGCAGCTCGTCGAGGATGTTCATCACGACGTCGAGGGTTTCGGCGTCCAGCGTGCCGAAGCCCTCGTCGACGAACAGCGTGTCCAGGAGCGCGCCACCGGCCTCCCCCGCGACGACGTCGGCCAGCCCGAGCGCGAGGGCCAGCGACGCGAGGAACGACTCGCCGCCGGACAGGGTCTTCGCCGGGCGGATGGTGCCCGAGTAGTCGTCGAGCACGTCGATGCCGAGCCCACCGCGGGTGCCGCGTGCCCCAGCCGCGTCCGAGTGCACGAACGAGTACCGGCCCTGGCTCATCGTGCGCAGCCGGTGCGTGGCGGCGACCGCGACTTCTTCCAGCCGCGCCGCCAGCACGTACGACCGCAGCGACATCTTGCGGCTGTTCTGCCCGCGCCCGTTGACGACGTCCGCGAGCGCGCGCAGCTCGGCATACTCCGCTTCGGCCGGCGCGAGCCCGGCCAGCGCCTTGCGCAGCAGGGCGGCCAGCCGCGTCAGCTCGTCGTGCTGCGCGGTCGCGACCCGCAGAGCCGCGTACGCGGAATCGGCGCGTGCCCGGGCCAGCTGGGCCGCGTCGGCCGCGCGGCCGACGTCCGCGACGTCGTCCGGTGAGATCCCGAACAGGTCCGGCTCGGCCAGCAGCGCCCGCGCGCCCGCCGCGGCCGCCTCCGCTTCGGCGATGCCCTGCTCCAGCTTCTCGATCTGCTCGTCCGGCAGCATCGCGGCCCGTGCCTTCTTCAGCGAAGTGAATCCCTTCGCCGTGACCGCCGCCTCGACCAGCGCTTTCTGTTCGGCCACCCGCTCGCGGGCACCGGCGACCGCCGTGCGGGCTTCCGCGACCGCCTCCAGAGCCTCGGCCAGGCCGAGGAGGTGCTGGCGCCGCGCGCCGACGTCGGCGAAATCACCCCGCCCGGCGACCAGGCGGCGTTCGCGCTCGGCCAGCCGTTCCTCCAGGGCGCGGACGTCCGTCGTGGCTTCGATCGCCGCCTGTTCGGCCCGGCGAAGGCGTTCGGCGCGCTGCTCGGCGTCGCGTTCCAGGATGACGACCTGCCGGCTCAGGTTGGCCTTCGCGCCGGCCTTTCCGGTGAGCGCGGCGACCGTCGTGCGGGCTTCCGCCAGCTCGGCGGTGATCGATTCGGCCGTGCGCCCGGCCAGCCGCTCGACCAGCCCGGCCAGCCGCGCCTTGGCCTCTTCCAGCGCGATCACGACCCGCTGCCGCACCGCGTCCGCCGCCTGCTCGGCTTCCTCGGCCCGGCGCTCTTCGGCCGGGTCGACCAGCTCGACGTCCCGGTTCGCCTTCGCGGGGTGCTCGGCCGACCCGCACACCGGGCACGGCGCACCGTCCGGCAACGCGGCGGCCAGCTCGGCCGCCATCCCGTCGAGCCGCCGCTCGCGCAGGTCGAGCCGGTGCTGCCGGGCTGCCTGGTGCGCGTCGACGACTTCGCGCAGCTTCGCCTCGCCTCGCTGGACCTTCGCCTGCGCTTCGGGCAGTTCGGCGGCGTCCCGGGCGACGGCCCGCAGCTCGTCCACCTTCGCATTGGACCCGTCGAGCTTCGCCTCGGCTTCCGCCGCCTCCAGGGCGTCCGCGCGCAGTTTGGCCAGCTGGCCGGGGATCGCGGCCAGCTCGGCGGTCAGCTCCTCGGCCTGCTGCCGGGCCGTGACGGCGGCCAGCTTCCGGTCGTCCCGCCGCATGACGTCGAGCTCCTGCTGCTCGGCCTCGGCCAGCAGCTCGGCGACCGCACCCGCCTCTTCGCGCGCGGTGGCCGCCCGCGCCTTCAGATCGCCGGCCGCCCGGGTGCCGAACTCCCGCAGGCGGGCGCCGCGGTCCTTCTCCGCCTGCTCGGCTTCGGCCAGTTCGGCGGCCCGTCGGTCCAGCAGGTCGGCCTCGACGGCAACGCCGGCCGCCCGCCGCGCGGCCGCGACCTCCTGCGCCCACTCGGCGCGCTGCGGCGCCTGCTCGGTGATTTCGAGGAGCCGCAGGTGAGCGGTGCGGACGCGGCGGATCTTTTCCGCGCCCGCGCGCTCTTCCTGCAGGTAGACGTCCGCCCGCTGGGCAGCCGAGCGCGACCGCGCCTCCTCGGCCGTCACCTGCCCGACTCGTGTTTCCGACTCGGTGAGCACGGCGCCGACCCATTCGGCCACGTCGGACTCGGGCGGCTCCTGCTGCGCCTCCTGCGCGTACCGGGCCAGCAGCTCCCGCACGTCCCGCTGCCGCGCTTCGAGCTCGCGGCCGCGCTCGGCGCGCAGGTCGGCGAACCAGCGTTCGACGTCGGCGAAGCGCTCGGTGCCGAACAGCCGTTCCAGGAGCTTCTCGCGCTCGGAGGTGTCCGAACGCAGGAACCGGGCGAATTCGCCCTGGGGCAGCAGCACCACCTGGAAGAACTGCGCCGCGGTCATCCCGAGCAGCCGCTCGACGGTGCGCGCGACCTCTTCGATCCGGATCAGGCCCTCCGGCGGCAGCCCGGCCGGCGCGGTGCCGATCCAGCTCAGCGAGACCCTCGCCTGCTGGGTGGTCGTGCCCTCGCCGCGCCGCTTCGGCCGCTGGTACTCGGGGTTGCGCACGATCTTCAGCCGGTGCCCCTGGACGGTGAGCTCCAGCGCGACTTCGGTGACCTGGTCGGGCTCGGCGAGGTCGCAGCGCAGCCGCTTGGCCTCGTTGCGGGCGCCGGGGACCACGCCGAACAGCGCGAACGCGATCGCGTCGAGCAACGTTGTCTTGCCCGCGCCGGTTTCGCCGTGCAGGAGGAAGAGACCGTCGGCGCCGAGCACGTCGAAGTCGACCACTTCGCGTGCGCAGTACGGCCCGAAGGCTTCGACCTCCAGCCTGTGCAGCCTCATTTCGCGAGGGCCCCCCGGTCGGCCGCTTCCAGGGCGTGGAACAGGAGCTGCTCTTCGCTCTCGGTCGGCGGGGCGCCGCGGCAGTCGTCGAGGAAGCTGCGCGAGACCTCGATGTCGGACCGGCCGCGGACGGCGTCGGAGTAGCGCAGCGGGGCTCCCGCGTGGCCGCCTGCGGGCTCCCACTCCAGGTGCACCGCGTACGGGAACCGCTCGCGCAGCCGCCGCATCGCGTCGACCGGGCGCACCCGGTCGGTGACCGTGACCGACAGGAAGTGGTCGAGGTAGGCGTCGTGCTCGGGGTCGGCCAGGAGGTCTTCGATTTCGCCGGTGAGCGTGGCGAGCTTTCTCGGGACGGGCAGTTCGCGGCGCCGGACCTCGGCGAGCCCGGTTCGGTCGACGTCGACCAGCCAGACGGATTTGCGTTGGCGCGCTTCGGAAAACGAGTACGCCAGCGGGCTGCCGGAGTAGCGGAGGTGCTCGGCGAGCGTCTGCGGGCCGTGGAGGTGGCCGAGTGCCACGTAGTCGACGCCGTCGAAGACCGAACCGGGCACCTGCTCGACGCCCCCGACCGCGATCGTGCGCTCGGACTCGGTGGGTTCGCCGCCGGTGACGAACGCGTGCGCGAGCACGACCGAGCGGACACCGGGGCGGGTTTCGAGGTCCGCGCGGATCCGGCGCATGGCCTCGGTGAGCACGCCGGTGTGGCCGCGCGCCTCCGGCACGCCGAGGGCGTGGCGCGCCGGTTCCGGTTCCAGGTAAGGGATGCCGTAGACGGCGACCGGGCCGTGGTCGTCGGTCAGGAGCACCGGTTCGGCCAGCCCGGCGACGGTGGTGCGCAGGTGGAGGCCGCCCGCCGCGGCGAACTCCGCGAAGGCGCCGAGGCGGGGCGCCGAGTCGTGGTTTCCGGGCGTGACGACCAGTTGCGCGCCCGCCGCGCGGATCCGGGCGACGGCTTTCGTCGCCACCCGCACGGCTTCGGCCGAAGGCACCGCGCGGTCGTAGATGTCGCCTGCCACCAGGACAGCGTCGATCGCCTCGCCGGCCACGAGGTCGGCGAGGTGCCCGAGCACCACTTCCTGTTCCGCGAGCAGGTCGGCGCCGTGGAACGTGCGGCCGACGTGCCAGTCGGAGGTGTGCAGGAATCTCACGGGGCCAAGGTACGACCCGGCTCCGACGAAATCGCGCAGGCACGCCGCCGTCTCACTCGAACGTGTGTACTAACACGACGGTGCGGGATCGGACACGCCCTGCGTGGAATCGAAGTGTTCGCAGGTCAGCTACCCAGAGCGACGGATCGGGTGCGTTTTTTGTCGGTGCGGTCCGCCATGATGTCTGCGAGCCCGGAGCTCGGACGGAGGGGACGAAGTGGCGACAGTGCTGACCACCGCGGCGATCGTGCTCGCGGTCCTGCTGCTGATCGCCGTCGCGCTGCTGTGGCGGCTGTACCAGGACGGGATGCGCCGGGCGGACGCGGCGGCCCGGCTGGTGGCGGCGGAGCGGGCCAAGGCGGACCAGCAGCAGCTGGCGCTGCGGCGGTACGAAGTCGCGTTCGCGTCGATCAGCGGGCGCGGCGAGCTGGGCGAGCAGGTGCTGGTCGAGACGGCGCGCGCGCTGGGGCTGCGCGAGGACCTGCACTTCACCCTGCAGACGGACCTGGGCGGCGGCGGCTCGGCGAAACCGGACATGGTGCTGCGGGTGGGCGGCGACCGCACGGTGCCGGTGGACGCGAAGGCGAGCATGGCGACGTGGTCCGAGGCGGTGGAGACCGACGACCCGGACGAGCGGCTGGACGCGTTGCGCGCACACGTGCGCCAGATCCGCTCCCGCGCGGCGGAGCTGGCGGGCAAGGGCTACCAGCGCTGGGCGGACGCGATCTACGGAACGATCATGTTCGTCCCGTCGGACGCGGCGGTGGTCGCGGCGCTCGACACGGACCCGGAGCTGCTGCGCTGGCTGATCGACCGCCGCGTGTTCCTGTGCGGCCCGACGGGCTTCGGGGTACTGGCCTCGGCGGCCCTGTTCGCGGCGAGCGACCGCACCCTGGAGGCGGACGTGGAGCAGGTCCGAGCCGGAGCGGCGGCGGCCCACCGAGCAGCGGGCGGCGCGGTGGAGGCGCTGAACCTGTCGAGCACCCACCTGCAGCGGTTCTTGTCGGCGCGGCGGAGGGAGCTGGAGGCGCTGGAGACGTTCCGGGCGACGGTGGCGCCGCTGACCGAGGCGTCGGGCAGCCCGGCGGCCGTGCCGACGGTGCGGAAGGGGGACGAGCTGGCGGCGAGCTGAGGGGTTGCGGCCGGGGCCAGGGCCAGGGCCTGCGACGGGTCTGGCTGGGCATACGCGGCTGCGCGAGATGCCGGGCGGTCGGAGGCGGCCGGTCGTTCTACGCATCAGGTTCGAGCAGGGCCGCTCGGGCCGGCGTTCTCGCGCGAGCCTTGCCCGCGCGGCAACGGGCGGCCGATCGCCGAGCGCACCCGGCGTGACCAGGGTCGCACGCGACCACGCGCTCTTGCGGGACAGCTCGCTCGAGGCCACGCGCAGCCGGCCACCCCCGCCGACGCACCAGCCCGGCCACGACCGCGCCGACCCGCCCGCAGACACGGCACCCCAGCGAAACAACCGGCGGCCGAAGCCGGACGCACCAAAGCCTCCTGACCAGCGACAATCGCCAGCCCCACCCGCCGCCGGGCCCCCGGCGAGTGCCCCTGCCGGAGCGCCCACAGCGGCTGCCAGGATCGCGACTTGTCCTCGGCCACCTCCGCGCGGGACCCTTGTCACCACGGGCCGCCGACCTCTTCGGCAGCCGCTACCCGGCGCCATCGGTTCGTGCCCGGGGGTGGCTGTCGGCCCACGTCGGCGGCGGTGCTGGCAAGATCTTCACAACCACGAGATACGGTGTTGCCCTGTGACCGCGATTCGCGATCGCCAGAGCGATCCAGATGCCGACGACGTCCCCGTGCCGTGGGATGAGCGTCCTGTCGTCGGTTCGAGGCGGGGACTGCCCTGGTGGGCGGCGGTCCTGGTCGGCCTCGGCCTGGCGATCGTTGGTGCCCTTCTCGGCAAACCCAGCCAGGGGAACATCCCGCTCGTCTTCACCGTCTGCTACATCGCCGGGGCCGTGATCGCGGTCTGCGCGGTGAAGCGCCGGGGCCTGTTCGGGCCCATGGTGATGCCGCCGCTGGTGCTGGCCGTGACCGTGCCCGGCGTGATCCTGCTGACCTCCGGGTCGCAGGGCGACGACATGCTGTCGAAGGCGCTGAACATCGGCACCCCGCTGATCAACGGCTTCCCCACGATGGCGATCACCACCGGCATCACCCTGCTGATCGGCTTCGTCCGGATCTTCCGCGAGCGCGACCCGGACGCCCCGAAGAAGGGCAAGAAGGCCGACCGCCGGACCGACGAGGACGACGAGAGGCCCTCGGCCCGCGCCGCGGCCACGTCGGCCGGTGGGCGGCCGCGGCCGGCCGGCTCGAACCGGACCGGGCAGACGCCGTTGCCCCAGGGTGCGCGGCGTGGCCGGGACGGCGAACCACCGCGGCGGCCGCGCCCGCCCGCGGAGGGCGAACGCCGCGCGCCCCGCGCCGGCGCTCCCGCCGAACGCGACCCGGGCACCCGCGGCACGCGCAAACCGCCGCCGCCGAACCGCCGGACGCCGCGTCCGGAAGACAGCGACCCGCGCCGGCGCGGCGAAGCTCCGCGGCGGCGTCCGCGCCCGCCCGCCGAGGACGGCCGTGACACCCCGCCGCCCCGTCGCCCGTCCGGTGGGCGGAATGCCCCGCCACGGCGGAACCGTCCCTGGGACGAAGAAGAACGCTGACAACGGCGGTCACCTCACGCGGAGGTGACCGCCGTTTCGCGTGCGCCGAAGGGCATTTCGCGTGATCGGAGAGGCATCACGCGTGACTGGACGGGCATCACGCGTGATGGGAGGGCGAAGCCGGCTCAGACCTTGCGCAGTTCCTTCGGCGGCGCGAAGGAGATCTTCTCGTTGGCTGTGGTGACCTCGTCGACGTCGGCGTAGCCGCGCTTGGCCAGCCAGTCCAGCAGCTCCATGACCAGCACGTCCGGCACCGATGCGCCCGACGTGACTCCGACGGTCGTCACGCCGTCGAGCCAGGCCTCGTCGACCTCGTGCGCGAAGTCGACCAGGTACGACGCCCGCGCCCCCGCCTTCAGCGCCACCTCGACCAGGCGCTTCGAGTTGGACGAGTTCGTCGACCCGACCACCAGCACCAGGTCGCACTCCGCGGCCATCGCCTTGACCGCGACCTGGCGGTTCGTCGTCGCGTAGCAGATGTCGTCGCTCGGCGGGTCCGCCAGACCCGGGAAGCGCTCGCGGAGCTGGTCGACGCGCTCCATGGTCTCGTCGACCGACAGCGTCGTCTGGGACAGCCAGATCACCTTCGACGGGTCGCGCACCTCGACCTTGTCGACGTCCTCGGCCTTGTCGACCAGCTGGACCTTGTCCGGCGCCTCGCCGGCCGTGCCCTCGACCTCTTCGTGGCCCTCGTGGCCGATCAGCAGGATGTCGTAGTCGTCCTTCGCGAACCGGTTGACCTCCTTGTGCACCTTCGTCACCAGGGGGCAGGTCGCGTCGATCGTGCGCAGGTTCCGCTCGGCCGCCTCCGCGTGCACCATCGGCGAGACGCCGTGGGCGGAGAACACCACCAGCGCGCCTTCGGGCACCTCGGACGTCTCGTCGACGAAGATCGCGCCGCGCTCGCGCAGCGTGTCGACCACGTGCTTGTTGTGCACGATCTCCTTGCGGACGTACACCGGCGCGCCGTAGACCTCGAGGGCCTTCTCGACGGCGATCACCGCGCGGTCGACGCCGGCGCAGTAACCACGGGGCTTGGCGAGCAGCACCCGCTTGCCGGAAGCGGTTCCGGTGATCGTCGGGGTACCCGCGGGCTCGATTCCGGGACTCGCTGAACTCATGCCCCCAGGGTACGGGCAGCCCCGAGGCGACCTCGAAGTCCCTTTCGGGTGACCTCCGTCCCGCTACCGGGCTGTGCCGGCCGTCACGCACTGCGCGCGTCCGGTTGGGCAGGAGCGGTGGTCATGCGGCAGGCTGGACCCATGAAGCCTTTCCCGCTCCCCCTCCGGGTCGCCGCGGGCCTCGCCGTCTCCACCGCCGAGCGGGTTCGCGAACTTCCCCGGCAGCTGGCCGGGCTCCCGGTGACCGTGGTCAGCCAGGTGCTGCAGGCCTCCATGCGAGTTCAGCAGCACGTCACCGAGCTGGCGATCAAGGGCGACAACGCCCTGTCGAGCCTGCGCCCGATCGAGGACACCCCGAGCTGGGCGACCTTCGACGAGGACGTCGAGCTGAGTGACGTCCCGCCGGCTCGGCCGAAGTTCGCCGACGTGCCCGAGCCCCGCACGGAGATCAACGGTCACGTTCCGTCAGCAGCCGAACTCGAAGCGGAGCTGGGTGACCCGTGGGCCGCCGAGGAGCGCGCGCTCGCCGAGAACCACGCCGACGGTGAGAACGACAGCGAAGACGAGCCTCCGAAGAAGCCGAAGCCGGGCACACCGGCGGTCGACAAGAAGGCGAAGAGCGAGACGCCCAGGACCAGCGCCGCGGGCTACGAAGGCCCGGCCGGGCTGACCGGCTACGACCAGCTCACCCTCCCGCAGCTGCGGGCCCGGCTGCGCCAGCTCTCGATCGACCAGCTGGAGACCATCCTCGAGTACGAACGCGCGCACGCCGACCGCTCGTCCTTCACCGGCATGCTCTCCCGCCGGATCGCCAACGCCCGCAAGGCCGAACGGGACCGCGAGAACGGCGACGGCGCGGAAGGCCAGTGACCACCGACACCGAAGCGAGCACCGCCGAAAAACCGTGGCCGGTCCGGACCGTCGCGCGCAAGATCGGCGACTGGATCCACCGGCTCGGCGCCGTCTGGGTCGAGGGCCAGGTCACCCAGGTCAGTTCCCGGCCCAACACCCAGACCGCGTTCCTGACGCTGCGAGACCCCTCAGCGGACGTCTCGATGTCCGTCACCTGCCCGAACTGGCTGATCCGCGAAATGGAACCGCCGCTGCGCGAAGGCGCGAGCGTGGTGGTGCACGCGAAGCCGTCGTACTTCTTCGGCCGCGGCACGATCAGCCTGCGCGCCGACCAGATCCGCGCCGTCGGCATCGGTGAGCTGCTCGCCCGGATCGAACGCCTGCGGAAGCTGCTGGCCGCCGAAGGCCTGTTCTCGCCGCAGCGCAAGCGGCCGGTCCCGTTCCTGCCGAAGGGCGTCGGGCTGATCACCGGCCGCGCGTCGGCGGCGGAGCGGGACGTCCTGGCCAACGCCCAGCGCCGGTGGCCGCACGTGCGGATCAAGGTGCTCAACACGGCCGTCCAGGGCTCGCAGGCCGTCCCGCAGGTCATGCGCGCGCTGCGGATCCTGGACGCCGATCCCGAAATCGACGTCATCGTCATCGCCCGCGGCGGCGGCAGCGTCGAGGACCTGCTGCCGTTCTCCGACGAAGCCCTCTGCCGCGCGGTGTCGGCCGCCGGCACGCCCGTCGTCAGCGCGATCGGGCACGAGCCCGACACCCCGCTGTTGGACTACGTCGCCGACCTGCGCTGCTCGACGCCGACCGACGCCGGCAAGCGGATCGTCCCGGACGTGCGCGAGGAGACCGAGCGCGTCCGGCAGATGCGCGACCGCGGGCGCCGGGCGCTGCACGGCTGGGTCGACACGCAGGCGCGGCTGCTCACCCAGCTCCGCAGCCGCCCGTCGCTGGCCGACCCGCTGGGCCCGGTGCAGCGGCGGCAGGACGACGTCGACGTCCACCGCGAACGCGCCCGCCGCGCCATGCTGAGCCTGCTCGCCAAGGACCAGGCCGAGATCGCGAACGCGCGGGCCCGGCTCACCGCGCTCGGCCCGGCAGCGACGCTGGCGCGTGGGTACGCGGTGGTGCAGTTCGTCGACGCCGAAGGCAACCTCCAGGTACTCCGCTCCGTCTCCGAAGTCGAGGCCGGTGCCCAGCTGCGCGTGCGCGTGGGCGACGGCGCGATCAAGGCGGTGGCGGAAGGAGAGCAGGAGTGAAGGGGACGTTCCTCCCGCTCACCATGGACGCGGCCCGGAAGCTCGGCGCGCGTCCGCTGCTGGACCAGGCGGTCCGCACCGACCGCGCCGCCGCCGAGTGCTGGACGGCCCTGCTCGCCGGCTGCGGCACCGCCGCCCGCCGCGACCTGGGCCCGCAGCTGCGGCGGCTGTCCGAGGCGACGTCGATGCAGGTCGGCTCGCGCTGGTGGTTCGCCGAAGGCGCCGGGCACCGGAAGCGGGTCGCCGGCGCGCAGGAGAACCTCGAAGAGGCGATCGCGGAGGGTGACGGGCAGGAGTTCGCGCTGGCGTTCGTCGGGTACGACCACGCGATGGCCAGCGCGGTAGTGTGCGCGAACAGCGTGCAGGCCCGGAAGGTCGGAGAACACCGAGCGTGAGTGAAACAACCAGCGAGGAACTCGGCTACGAGCAGGCGCGCGACCGCCTCGTCGAGGTCGTCCGCGAGCTCGAGGCCGGTGGGCTCTCCCTCGAGCAGTCGCTCGCGTTGTGGGAGAAGGGCGAGAAGCTCGCGAAGGTCTGTGAGCGCCATCTCGAAGGCGCCCGCGAGCGTATCGAAGCCGCCCTTGCGTCCGTGGAGGACGACTCCGAACAGTGAGGTAGGCCATGCCGACGGTATCTGGAAACACCGCGGGTATCTGACAGACTGAACGCCCGCCAGTTCCACGATCCGGGAGGCACAGATGCCCGCCGCAGACAGTCGTCGTGAAGCGCCCGACCGCAACCTCGCGATGGAGCTGGTCCGGGTCACCGAAGCCGCCGCCATGGCCGCCGGCCGCTGGGTCGGCCGCGGCGACAAGATCGGCGGGGACGGCGCGGCCGTCGACGCGATGCGCCAGCTCGTCTCGACGGTGTCGATGCGCGGGGTCGTGGTGATCGGCGAGGGCGAGAAGGACGAAGCCCCGATGCTGTTCAACGGCGAAGAGGTCGGCAACGGCGACGGGCCGGACTGCGACGTCGCGGTCGACCCGGTCGACGGCACCACGCTGATGGCCAAGGGCATGCCGAACGCCTTGGCCGTGCTCGCGGTCGCCGAGCGCGGCGCGATGTTCGACCCGTCCGCGGTGTTCTACATGGAGAAGCTGGCCGTCGGGCCGGAGGCGGCGGGCAAGGTCGAGCTCGGCGCGCCGATCGCGGAGAACATCCGCCGCGTCGCCAAGGCGAAGAACAGCAGCGTCGGCGACGTCACCGTGTGCATCCTGGACCGCCCGCGCCACGAGCAGATCATCAAGGAGGTCCGCGAAGCCGGCGCGCGGATCCGGTTCATCTCCGACGGCGACGTCGCGGGCGCGATCGCCGCGGCCCGCCCGACCACCGGCGTCGACATGCTGATCGGCATCGGCGGCACCCCCGAGGGCATCATCGCGGCCTGCGCGATGAAGTGCCTCGGCGGCGAGCTGCAGGGCCGGCTGTGGCCGAAGGACGACGCCGAGCGCGAGAAGGCCATCGCCGCCGGTCACGACCTGGACCGCGTGCTGCTGAACGACGACCTCGTGCGCGGCGACAACGTCTTCTTCTGCGCCACCGGCGTCACCGACGGCGACCTGCTGCGCGGCGTCCACTACCGCGAGGGCGGGGCGACGACGCAGTCCATCGTGATGCGGTCCAAGTCCGGGACCGTCAGAATGATCGACGGCTACCACCGGCTGAACAAGCTGCGGGCGTACTCCTCGGTCAACTTCGACGGCCACCTGGACGTGCCCGCCGACGACGTCGTGCCCCCGCTGCCGTAAGGAGATCCGTGACCAGGCGACTGCCGGCTCTACTGGCCCTGACCCTCGCCGTCCTGGTCCCGGGTACCGCCGCGGCCGCCCCCGCCATCGTCGGGGGCGCGAACGCGGACCAGCCGTACCCGTTCGCGGTGTCGCTGCACTCCCCGTCGGGCAAGCTGTTCTGCGCCGGCGCCCTGATCGCGCCCACCTGGGTGGTCACGGCCGCGCACTGTGCGTTCGACAAGACCCCGGCCACGATTTCGGTGCGGGCGGGTACGAACGAAGCCGGCCAGGGCGGTGAAGTCGCCCAGGTCGCCGGGATCGTCGTGAACCCGGCGTTCAACACCCAAAGCCCGGCGGGCGACATCGCGCTGCTGCGGCTGACGGCACCGGCCGCGGCCGCGCCGATCGAGCTCGCGACGACCGCGGCGCCCGGCACCGCGACGCGGATCCTCGGCTGGGGCCAGACGTGCCCGAAGCTGAACTGCGGCGAGATCCCCACGACGCTGCAGCAGCTCGACACGCAGATCGTCGACGGCACGAAGTGCACGTCGGTGTTCGACGGCACGGCCGAGCTGTGCACCGACAACCCGGGCGGGAAGTCCGGAGCGTGCTTCGGCGACTCCGGCGGCCCGGAGATCGTGCGCGAAGGCGACCACTGGCAGCTCGTCGGCGTCACCAGCCGTCCGGGCAACAACGAGCCGGAATGCGCGACGGCGCCGTCGATCTACACGTCCGTAGTCGCCTACGCGCCGTGGATCGCGGAGAAGACGAAGGCCTGACTGAGCTATTCGGCGTTGCTCGAGTGGCCCGGGAACAGGTGGGCGTCCGGGTCGAGCGCGACGGCGATGTTGTTGACCGCCGTCGCGGCCTCGCCGAAGCCGGTCGCGATCAGCTTCACCTTCCCCGGGTACGCGGCGACGTCACCGGCGGCGTAGACGCGTGGGCGCGCGGTCGCCATCGTCGAGTCGACCGCGATGGCGCGGTGGTCGATCTCCAGGCCCCAGCTCTCGATCGGGCCGAGGTCGGCGGTGAACCCGAGCGCCGCGACGACGGCGTTGGCCGGGAGCCGCTCGTCGCCACTCCCCTTGATCGAGACGTCGACGGCTTCGAGGCTGCCGTCCGGTGCTTCGACGAACCGCGTGACCTCGGCGTCGGTGATGATCCGCGTGCCGAGCTCGCGCGCCTGCCGGACGATCGACTCGGCGGCGCGGAACTTCGCGCGCCGGTGCACGAGCGTCACGCTCGCCGCGACCGGGTGCAGCGCGAGGATCCAGTCGAACGCCGAGTCGCCGCCGCCGACGACCACGACGTGCTGGCCCGCGTGGGCCTGCAGCGACGGGACGAAGTGGACCATGCCGCGGCCGAGCCAGCCGTCGCCGGCCGGCAGCGGGCGCGGGGTGAACTCGCCGATGCCCGCGGTGATCAGCACGGCACCCGCGCGCAGCGTCTCGCCGCCGTCGAGGGTCAGCTCGAGGCCGTCCCCGACCGGCTCCAGCTTTTCGGCCTTGCGCCCCAGCAGGTACTTCGGCTTGAACGGCGCGGCCTGCTTCACCAGGCCGTCGACCAGGTCGCGGCCGCGGACCTCGGCGAACCCGCCGACGTCGTAGATCATCTTCTCCGGGTACATGGCGGTGACCTGGCCGCCGGGCTCGGGCAGCGAGTCGACCACCGCCATCGAGAGGCCGCGGAACCCGGCGTAGTAGGCGGCGAACAGGCCCGTCGGGCCGGCGCCGATGATCACGAGGTCGTAGGAGTCCCCAGGGACTTCAGTCATGCTCGCTCCAGCCAGTGGTGGATGGCGGTGATCGAGAACACATCCGATCCTAGCGTCGCGGGCGGCCGAGGGTGGGCGACGCCACCACGCGGCCACGCGCGAACAGGGCCAGAATCGGTGTCATGGCTGATCAGGAATACCGGATCGAACACGACACGATGGGCGAGGTCCGCGTGCCTGCCGACGCGCTCTACCGCGCGCAGACCCAGCGGGCCGTCGAGAACTTCCCCATCTCCGGCCGGGGCCTGGAGCGCGCCCAGATCCGCGCGCTCGGCCTGCTCAAGGCCGCCGCCGCGCGCGTGAACCTCGAGCTGGGTGTGCTGGACGCCGACGTCGCGAACGCCATCGCGGCCGCCGCCGACGAGGTCGCCGCCGGGACCCACGACGCGCACTTCCCGATCGACGTCTTCCAGACCGGGTCCGGCACGTCGTCGAACATGAACGCCAACGAGGTCATCGCGACGCTCGCCTCGCGGGCGCTCGGGCGTGACGTGCACCCGAACGACCACGTCAACGCGTCGCAGTCGTCGAACGACACCTTCCCGACGACCATCCACGTCGCCGCCACCGAAGCCGTCACCAAGGACGTCATCCCGGCGCTGGAGTACCTCGCCGGCGCGATCGAGGTCCGGGCCGCGGAGTGGACCGACGTGGTGAAGTCCGGGCGCACGCACCTGATGGACGCGGTGCCGATCACGCTCGGCCAGGAGGCGGGCGCGTGGGCGTCCCAGATCCGCTTCGGCGTCGAGCGGTTGAAGTCGGGCCTGCCGCGGCTGGGCGAGCTGCCGATCGGCGGCACCGCCGTCGGGTCGGGCCTCAACGCGCCGGACGGCTTCGGTGCCGGCGTCGCCGTCGAACTCGCCACGGTGACCGGGCTGCCGCTGACCGAGGCGCGCGACCACTTCGAGGCGCAGGCCACGCAGGACAGCGTCGTCGAGACGTCCGGGCACCTGCGCACGGTCGCCGTGTCGCTCAACAAGATCGCCAACGACCTGCGCTGGCTGGGGTCCGGTCCGCGCACCGGACTGGCCGAGCTGGCGCTGCCGGACCTGCAGCCGGGCTCGTCGATCATGCCGGGCAAGGTGAACCCGGTGATCCCGGAGGCGACGCTGCAGGTGGTCGCGCAGGTGATCGGCAACGACGCGGCCGTCGCCTTCGCCGGTGCGGCGGGCAATTTCCAGCTGAACGTCAACCTGCCGGTGATCGCCCGGAACGTCCTCGAATCGGCGCGGCTGCTCGCGGCGGTTTCGCGGCTGCTGGCGGACAAGGTGTTCGCGGGGATCACCGTGAACGCCGAACGCACGCGGACCTACGCCGAGGGTTCGCCGTCGATCGTGACGCCGTTGAACAAGTACATCGGCTACGAAGCCGCGGCCGCGGTGGCGAAGCAGGCGTTGAAGGAGCTCAAGACGATTCGCGAGGTCGTCATCGAGCACGGGTACGTTCGCGAGGGGAAGCTCACGGAAGAGCAGCTCGACGAAGCTCTCGACGTGCTGCGCATGGCCCGCGGCGGCAAGTGATGAGTGACGCCGCCGAGCTGGGCGCCTTCCTGAAGGCGCGCCGCGCCGCCCTCGACCCGGCCGACCTGGGCCTGCCGGCCGGGGTCACCCACCGGCGGGTCAAGGGCCTGCGCCGGGAGGAACTGGCGCAGCTGGCCGGCATCAGCGTCGACTACTACACGCGGCTGGAGCAGGGCCGCGCGAAGAACGTCTCGGACGCGATCCTCGACGCACTCGCCCGCGCGCTGCGGCTCAACCCGGGCGAGCAGTCCTACCTGCACAACCTCGCCGCGCCGAAGCGCCGCGAGAAGCCCGCGCCGCAGCGGGTCCGGCCCGAGCTGCAGCAGCTGCTGGACGCCATCCAGGCGCCCGCGTTCGTGTTCGGCCGCTACCTGGAGGTGCTGGCCTGGAACGCCCTCGGCGGGGCGGTCGCGTTCGACTTCGCCCAGCTCGACGAGCGCAACATCGCCAAGCTGTCCTTCACCGGCGACCAGGCGAAGGAGCTGTACCCGGAGTGGGAAGCCGTCGCCCGCGAGGTCGTCGCCAACCTGCGGGCGGAAGGCGGCCGGCACCCGGGCGACCCGGCGTTCACCCGGCTCGTCGGCGAGCTTTCGGCGGCCAGTGCGGAATTCCGCGCACTGTGGGCCGAGCACGCGGTGCAGGAGAAGGCGCAGGGGTGGAAGGTGCTGCTGAACCCCGTGGTCGGCGAGCTGCGGCTGCGGTACGAGACGCTGCGCCTGCCCGACGACCCGGACCAGGGCCTGGTGATCTACCACGCCGAGCCGGGGTCGGAGAGCGAACGCGCCCTCGGTTTGCTGGCCAGCTGGATCGCCGAGGCGCCGTTGACCAGGGCAAACGTCAAGCCGATCTGAAATTGTCGGTGGTCCGGGTCATGATGTCAGGGTGCTGCTGAGCGAGTTGGTCCG